>Ga0209187_1000033_pt1 | contig 311751 bp, 306 predicted proteins | sample BantaG_FD_187430 | JGI IMG/M metagenome (GOLD analysis project Ga0209187, IMG submission 187430) | Marine algal microbial communities from Bantry Bay, Ireland - BantryBay_4 metaG (SPAdes) (version 2) | ecosystem: Host-associated > Algae > Red algae > Unclassified | place: Bantry Bay, Ireland...
TCATCCATCTTATTACACTCTCTCCAAGGCATAAATTAGTCCCCCTAGATCTAAATCTATGGCCTTATTTTAAATTGTGTAAACTATGTGTCCGGTATAAAGTGTAAACTATGTCTCGGGAAGGACACAAGTTAGAAAATATAAAACAAAGACAGCTTACTATTTTTTAAATTTAATTGATCTCGAATTTGAAGATTAAATTACTTCTCTAACAAAATAATACAAAATAATTAAAAAAATGGCCGGCAAAAAGTTAAGCAATTTAACATTTTGTAATTTGGTCAACTTTAAACCGATCAAAAAAACTAGAAAACCACCAACACCATTTAAATTAGCTAAGCTTGCCTCACTTTTTAGAAATTCAAGCTCAGCTGCCAGAAGCGTAAATGTAGATTGATAGATCAAAACTGGTATAAATGCAAACAATGGACCCCAGCCATAAAGAGCACAAAAAGTAACACAAATTAATCCGTCTAAAACAGCTTTTGATAATAATATATCGTGTTTGCCTTCTAAGGCAGACTCAAAACTACCCAGTATAGCCATTGATCCGGCACAAAATATTACACTTGCCTCTAGTAAGCTACGATTAAAAATGACCGTTGACTTAGATAGGATTGAATTAAGAGCTCGCTCCATTCTTTCTTCAAGCTGAATTTTATCTCCGACAAAAGCCCCCAACAAAAAAAACCCAATGCATAAAGCCGGATTTTGCATTTTGATAGCCATATGCAATCCAAGTACAAAAAGGCTATAGCCAATCCAATTTTCTACCTTAGTTAAATCATCTTTTGATAATTTTTTAGAAAAAATTAAACCAACACTTCCCCCGATTACAATCGCAGTACAATTCAAGATACTTCCAAATAAAAGCTCAAACACTCTACCTAAAGTAAAAGGCTTTGCACGCTTAAACAAGAAAAAGATTTGTAAAATGCCCAAGCAGCTAATAGATATAAACGTCTTAAATAATTAGATTTTTTTTTGCTGCCTACAATAATATTGCAATTATTTTAGAAATATTTTACAATACGTCATCTTTATTTATGTACAACTTTAATCATACTATTGAACATAGTTACCAAATCATTAATTTGAGTAACCTTAATAGCTTACGCCAAAATTATAACGAACTCGTAAAAGATCCATATTGTGATGAAATGAGATATCGAAGAATTGCTTATTTTTCTTATGATCAAAGTTCAGAAACTTTTTCATTACTCCCCAATCACAGCTACTGGCAAAACAAAGATTACAACACTCACCTAGGGGGTGTGCATAGGCATTTTTCTGCTATTAATCCTAACTTTTGCAATTCTGCCTATTTCCGCAATATTTTAAAAACTTTTGTTAATAGCATTTGCCTTTCAAAAAACCTAAAGCTATCAGTTCACATGATTCGTGTTTCTACTAAAAGCGGTAAAGAAAGTGTGACGGCCCCCGAAGGCATTCACCAGGATGGCTATAAAAGAGTAGCTATTCTTGTTGTTGATCGCAATAACATACAAGGCGGAATCACTAACTTATACAAAAATAAAAACTCTTCTCCTATCTTTTCCAAAAAGTTAGCTATTGGCGAAATGGTTGTTATCAACGACGAACGACTCTTTCATAGTGTTTCGAATATCAAAGCCAAAACTGCCAATTCAAATGGTTACAGAGATATCTTAATATTAACGGCTCAATAAATTTTTCTCCAATTTGTTATTTCAAAACGCCTAATTTTTTATCATTACAAATCTAGCCTAGACCTAGATCTAAGCCGCCTGCCTGACTCTGTATAAGGATAAAAAGACTGCCAACAGAGGAGTCGAGATAAAGACTCCTATGGCTCCTAGCCACACCCCCATTATGACCATAAAGAATATTAATAAGGCAGCCGGAAGATGCACGCGCTTTCTCATTAGGTAGGGTAAAATAAAATTGCCTTCAACAAACTGGGTGAAGAGGAAAACAGTAACTAACCATAAAAATTTATCAGGCTGAATTGCAAGAGTTATTATACTCGAGCCAATGAGCACACTGGAAATTCCTATATATGGAATTATACACAGCAGGCCCGTAGCAACTCCAAATACAACCCAGTATTTTACACCGGCCAAAAGCAAACAAAGTGATGTCAAGCCACCAATAAGCAACATGTCAATAGCTTGTGTGACAAACCACTTGCGTAGTGCTTGAGCGCTTACAGTTGATAATTCTTTTACTTGCTGTTGTTTTTCGATTGGAAAAAGGGACACCCAAGCTTTAAAGTATTCTTTACTACGAACCGCCGCAAAAAAGGCAATAATTGTCCCCAAAAAAAGACCAGATACGGCCCCAGCAGTACTCAATACAAACTTTCTTAAATAATTTAAAATCGATTTAACTACGTCTTCGTAAGAAGCTTCTTCAAAAATATGAGATATCTTGGGGTATTGCCCCTTATAGTGAGTCATTAAATTTTCTAGATATCTTACAACTTCAGGGGCCTTCTCGACTAGTGATTTAAACTGATCCTCGAATTGAATATGCAAAATCAAAGAAAAAAGGCCCAAAGCAAGAAATACTAGTAAATTCAAAAGAGTTAGGCTTAAAACTCTATCCATGCCCCAACGCTCTTTGCAGATATTCAATAAGGGGGAGATAATACACGCAACCCCCAAACCTATGAATCCTGACACAATAACCAGGTGGCCTAGGTAAATAGCAGCAAATAAGACCAAACAACTTAAAAAAATCAAGGTCTTACAGAGAAAATCTTTGTGACTCATTTATCGAGACAGGCTAACAACTTATAAGAGATATGTCTTCTAAAATAATTTGTGTACATTTTTACATATACATTACACAGAAAACTGAAGTAGTTAATAGCTGGGTTTTATATATTTAGAATTATGAAAAGGAGACTTATGAACAAATACGAAGAAAATTTATTTGAATCATTAATACAGGGAGAAATGTCAGCCATAGAGACTTACAATCAGCTCCTAGAAAAACTCGAAAGCCCGGCTGAAAAATCTAAAGTAGTGTCGATAACCAATAATCATAAAAATGCACTAGAGCAGTTAAAACTCTACGCGAACTACAAAGGTGCTGACACTCCCACAGACAGTGGATATTGGGGAAGCTTTGCTAAAGGCGTTACGGCCACCGCCAAGCTCTTTGGTGAAACTGCAACCGTCAAAGCCCTCAAAGAAGGTGAAAAACATGGTTTGAAGGAATATAAGGACGCATTGGCCACGAACGAACTAAGTGAAGTGCCAAAAAAGTTTATTAAAGACAAGTTTGTCCCAAACATGGAGTTACACATTAATACTCTTGATGCGATCATGAAAAACTAAGTAGAATTGAAATCTAATAACGTGACTAAAAATCAAGATAGACTAAAGGAGATAAAAATGACTAACGAAAAAATCAAACGAAAAACTAATGAGGCTATTAATATGTCAAGCAACAGTTTGAAGGAATTTATGGATTCTGCAGAAGACCTCTCTGCTAAAACTAGAGATGCAACTGTAGAGGCCACGGAAAAATCCATTGAATTTATTAAAAAGTATCCCCTGCATACAGCACTGGGAGCCGCTGCAGTCGGTTATATTTTTGGATTTCTCTCCTCCAAAAAAAAATAGAAAGACAAACATGAGCCTACCAATGCTGAGTAAAATTAAAAAAAAACTATTAAAAGTTTACAGCACACTTACACTTTGTGCTGTAAACATTGTACTTTTAGCATTGTCAATCTTCAATGTTTCTAGCTTTTTAGTTCTTTTGTTTTATGAGGAAGGCTACGACCCACATGAGTTCACAATCTTTGTTTTACAAATCACTTACATACTTATTAACCTTGCATGGTTAATGACCCAATATTTTACGGATTCCAGAAAAATAGATTTATATTCAAAAAGCAAATTAGCAAAAAGCCAAGCAAGAGAGCAACAAAGAACTTTTGATAGTCCTAAAAAAGCCCTCCTTGCTGTATTACTCAGAGAGTTGCGCAACGAACAAAATCTTTTTTTCGATTCTAGAAAGAAAAGCTCTGCCAAGCGTATAGCTTTAAAAGAAGATCCTATTAGTAACGAAATTTTTGATGATCGCTCTCATCACTCGCCTAGCCTATAAGGGCTTCTTCACTTAAAAAAACCATCTTAGTTTTTTAAAAAAAATATAGATTACCTTATCTACAAACACTGGTGCAGTGCTTTTTACCATCTTTAATGAGCCAAGCATGTTATTTATTTGACTATTTAAATCTTTGTCCTTGCTTACAAACACAATTTCTTCATCATAATAGAGACTTCTGTAATTCATATTTTGCGAAGCAATCAAACTGAGATTGTCAAAAACATACAGCTTCGAATGGAGAAACATTTTTGTAAAATGAATCTCGAATGAATTTTTAATTGCCTCCTTACTGAAGTAACACCTTAAAAACGAATTATACAAAATATAATCGGTCACAGAGGGAACATAGAGCCTCACTTTAACTCCTCTATGGCTTGCTTCAATTAAATGTCTTAACATTTTTCTGCTTAAATTAAAATAGGGACTGCACAAGGTTATGTTTTCTTTTGCTTCACTTATTAAAGAGTAAAATCTCTTTCTATATTGGCTGTGATCGGCGAGGTTTAAAAGAAGGTAAAAATCTTCTCCTTTTAATAAATCGTATATGGCTTTATTACTCTGAACTGTATTGTTTTTTGAATCAATTTTTTCAAGGGCATTCTTACAATCGAAAGCCATTGATACCATGATATCCTTGTATTCTTTACTTTTGTCAAAATGGTTTTCTTCTAAATTCACACTTCCAACAAGTAATCGGTCGTCTACTATATATATTTTTTTATGATTTCTTCTGTTAAGTTTAGTTATTTTTTTTGAAAGTAAACTTAAAAATCTAAATTTTTTATGAAAAATTAAAGAAACATTTGTTTTTTTAATTTTGTTTTTTAAGGTGGAATGACAAAAACCATAACCATCGACAGTTAGAACAACTCTTACTCCCTCTTTAGACTTTTTCATACAAGCCTCAAGAATTTGATCGACCAAATCTCCATCAGAAACAATGAATACTTCGATATATATTAAATATTTAGATCTCTGTATTTGAGCTAACAAGCTTTTATAAAAAACCTGATTATCTGTATATAGCTGGTAGTTCATAAATCAATCTATTTTAAGAGCTCCAAAAAGTCGTGACCAGGATGAAAAAGTTAGTCTTTTAACAATCCAAGTTTAGTTTGTGTACACCGTATGTCAAACTTTATTAATACTAGAACTGTTACTAAAAAACGACCCGCGTATCACGCCATGCTCAAGAGTTTGCTCTTTTGGGCCTTCAAAATTTATGCTCATCTATACCGAGAACAATCAACAAACCAAAGCTAAAGCCTTGTAATTAGTGTAAAATTTTATGTACCAATTGGCTTTATTATAGTAACTTTATGTTATTGAAAAAATTTTTAATTTTATATAATAAATTTTTATTATCAACCTCTCCATCAGTAATTATAATCATTGGTTACTTGAGCTATATTTTTCTAGGCTGGCTGCTTTTATCCCTCAACGTATCGAAACTTACAAATATATCAAATTTGGATATACTTTTTGTCACCACGTCAGCCGTTTCAACTACTGGTTTAAGCACAATCTCACTAGCAAATGATCTAAGTTTTTTTGGTCAAATCATAGTTTTGCTTCTCATTCAGGTGGGGGGTATTGGGTATATGACTTTTACATCATTCCTTACTCTAGGCGTAAACAACAAGCTAACTGCAGGTCAAAAGTATTTTACCAATAAAGCTTTAGCTAAACCCAAAAAAATAAAGAATAAATCAATAATTAAAACCATAATAGTTTTCACAATATTATGTGAGTGTCTTGGTACAGCACTCTTATATATTCTATTCAAAAGACACGATGTAGACACTCCAATGTGGCACGCTATATTTCACAGCATATCTGCTTTTTGCACGGCCGGCTTTAGTACATTTTCGAACAACCTTACTGATTTCAGAACAGACACTCTTATAAATATAGTGATATTTTTGTTAAGTTACGCCGGTGCTATAGGTTTCATTGTTTGGGCCGACGTAGCAAGTGGCTTTTTTTCTAAGGGTAAAAATATGACCTTCACTTCAAAAGTTATACTTAAAACTTCTTTTCTCTTGTTTGCAATTAGCCTTTGTAGCACATTAGTCTTTGATCACCATTTGTTGAGCTACTCAGATTTTAACAGTTTTATTATATCAATTTTCCATATTATGTCAGCTAGTACCACAGTAGGTTTTAATACGATACCTCTAACTGAATTCTCCTTTCCTCTAATCCTAGTACTGCTTTTTTTAATGTTCTTTGGAGCATCGCCTTCTGGAACCGGAGGAGGACTCAAAACCACAACTCTCACGACTTTATATGCAATATTTAAAAGCACAATACGCAAAAGAAGCTCGGTACGACTTTGGAAAAGAGAATTACCTGAAAATGTAAAACGCATGGCAACGGCAAACTTTTTCTTTTACATAGTCTGTATTTTTATTTCTTTCATCACTATATCGATTATTCAAAAACCTAAACCAGTTGAGTCTTTCTTCGAAATTGTTTCAGCTTTAGGAACTGTTGGTTTAAGCCTAGGCTTTACAAGCGAACTAGTCCCATTGTCTAAACTGCTTATTATCGTTTTAATGTTTGTTGGAAGAATTGGGCCTATTACCTTTGCAACTGGTATCACTCAAGATGATGAATCTAAAACACAAGAAAAAGAAAATGATCTTACTGTCGAATAAATCAATTCCGCATAGTCTATTTATTTACTATAGTCTAAGTAGAAAAAAAAATTGTTGCATACACTCCAATTTATTTTGGCCTGTGTTTAAAAAAAGTCTCAGTTACTCTCATTAGGCATTCTTTTTACGAGCTCTAACTTGTCTTCGCCAAAGTTTAATGTTCTTATTGGAAAAGGAATTTCTATTCCAGCCTTATCTAAACATTTTTTAACTACTTTTATACTTTCGGACTTAACATGTAAGTAATTTTTACTTGGATATTTAATCCAAAATATAATGTTAATATTTATTGAGCTGCCCCCAAAAGAACTATAATATACCGCAGGTTTATATTCTTGCGAAACAAAATTAAGTTCTCCAAGAGCGTTTACAATAGTTTTTTGCGCGAAATCTAGATCCGTATCGTAGGCTATTCCTACATCAACAGAAACCCTTCTTTGACCTTTTTCACTAAAGTTCAAAAAATGCATTTTAGTGAAATCTTTATTGGGAATATATATTTTTTGACCCTCAAAGCTCTCTAATATTGTCTCTCGCAATAAGACTTTATCAACATTCCCAACTTTGTCACCGATTTGAATTAAGTCACCTACCTTAAAGGGTGAGCGCAGTGCAATCATTACACCGGACACAAAGTTAGCAGCCAGGTCTTGAAACGCAAAACCCAGAGCAATACCAACAACCCCCAAGCCAGCCAAAAGTGAAATCACAGCTTTATCTAACCCAACCACCGTTAAGGCAATGATTGCCATGATACAAAAATATACGAATCCGATTAAAGAAAAAATTAATGATTTTAGAGCCACACTTAGTCTTGAATATTGAAAAGTTTTTTCACAAAGTTGAAATACGTATTTTTTTGTAAATACCCATATCAAAAAAACAAATAAAGCTAAAATTATATTTGGAATATTAGCTGCGAAAACCTCAAACCAACTTTGAAGTTTTTGTAGTATTAATTGAGTAGGCGCCGTGAGAGACGTCATAAGTTTTTCCACAAATTAACTATCTTTCTTCTAATGCAAATAGGGACTAAGTTCCCATCTCATATAATCATAGTCCTTTCTAGCTGAGAACGAAATACTATCTGTAGCAAACGCATCTGCGTGACCCAGGTCATCAATTTTTAAAAGAACATGATCCTGGGAACTGCCTATTGTAGCAGCGAGACTCCTCTCACATGACTTGCCGCTGGCTTTTTCTGAGTCGCACTGAAGTTCTTCAAGACTTAACTTTTCTGCGCTCCAATCAGATTCCAGAATTGTTTCGAAAAACAAAAGTTGAGATGACAACAACTCATCTTCCTTTTTATAACCGTATAAATGCTTGTATTTTTTATTATTTTTGCTCATTATTACAGCATACAAAGAATCGAAACAAAAATATGCAAAGAACTGTGTTTAAATTGTGTACATTACTAAACAATTACTCTTTATCAAATCCATCTACGACCACACCTCCAAAAAAAGCCGGAAAAGTTAAAATCGCAACAAAAGCCAAAAGATTTTTAACACTCTCAAACTTACTGTTTATATCTAACAAATAGACAACAAAGACTACTGTAGAAATTGTAATGAATATGTTGATTATATTTCTTTTTAAAAAAAGAGCTTTATTTTTTACTTTTGCCTCAAATACCCCATAATAAATATACAAAGAGTTTACTAAAAGAGCTGTAAATGAAATGCAGACAACCTTAAAAATAGGAATTTTTTGGCTTAGCAAAAAAACTTCTTCAGTTACAGCCAGAGGAACTGTTAACAAAGTGGAACCAAGAACAATCTGGACAAAATCCTCTAAGTTAAATTTATTTTTAACAGTACACATTTTTTTTCACCTTCAATCTTAATCTAATAATATCATTATATAGATGATTCTACTTAGATTTAACCACCTTCGATTTTTAAAAATCAAGAATTAAACTGCTAAATTAACTTAGTATAGATAGTTATAAATCGTGTTCACCAAGTCTTTGGCACTAATAGGCTTCGTTATATGTCCGTCAAATCCAGCATTTTTAGTTTTTATTTTTTCAGACTCCATAGCATGAGCAGTTAACGCATAAATTTTCAAATGAGGCTTAATTATTTTAGCCTCTTGGATAACTTCATAGCCGCTCATGTCTGGCATCTGTAAATCAAGCAACACCAGATCAAAGATGTTATTTTTAATTTTCTCTAAAGCTTCTTTTCCACCATAAGCAGCCTCAACCTCTGCATTAACATTCTCTAAATAAGCTTTAAACAAAAATACATTTTCTTTTGCATCATCGACAACTAAAATTTTAACTCGACCAAGCTTATATTCTTTTTCATATTTTGCAAACCGCTTTTCACTTGGTTTGATTGCCTGTATAGAAAATTTATCCACTCGATTTACTTTATCTACGAAACATTCTTTCGAGAAAGTCAATAACATGCTTGTACCTTTATCTAAAATTGTCTTTTCAATCACTAATCTAGCACCGAGTTTATTTGCCAAATGTTCAGATATAACCAAACCAAGCCCAGTTCCTCCATACTTTCTACTTATACTACTATCAGCTTGTGAAAACGGTTTAAACAAGTTAGAGCGCTTGCTCTCTTCAATGCCGCATCCTGTGTCCAAAACTCTTAACTCAAGATTGTCAACATCAGAGATATTTAAGATTAAATCTACAGATCCTTTTTTCGTAAATTTTATAGCGTTTCCTAAAAGATTTAACAATATCTGTTTAAAACGTTTAGGATCTGTATTTATATATTTATATACTGGAGTTTTGTAACTTATTTTAAAATCTAAACTTTTTGATTGTGCTTTTACAAGCATAAGAGCAAATACTTCATTTAATAATTCGGCTAAGTCTGTCTTTCTAGACTCTACTTCGAGTCTGCCATTCTCCATTTTAGATATGTCTAATACTTCATCTATTAAGTCCAGTAAATGGTCTGCATTTCTTGAAATAATCTCATAAGCATTCTGTTTTTTTTGTTCAGAAATTTCTTCTTTTTTTAACAAATCTATATATCCCAATATAGCTGTCATTGGGGTCCTAATTTCGTGACTAATATTTGCAATAAAGTCATTCTTAGCTATATTTGCTTCTTCTAGATTTTCTTTAAGCTTCTTTAACTCTTCGTGCTGATTGTTAACCATTTTGTAGAGAGGAGTAAACACAAAGAACCACACAAACAATATCTCTAGAAGACAAATAACAACTAAAAAAAAACCTATTCTTTCTGTTTTTTTTATAAAACTTTTTTGCACAAAAGAAACTTTATCGATCACTTTAGAAAACAACACATCTAATGAGTTTTGATTCATTTTTGAAATTGACTGTATGTTTTTTATTCTTTCAGCATGAGTGTCTACGCTAAAATCAATCAAATCTACAGTTTTGTCTATGAAGCGATCAACTCTTTGGGTAAATTCTTTTTGCTCGAAGACTTGAATAATCTCAGCCATGTCATGATCTTTTTTATTCTTGTCAATCCACTTTATTAATAAGTTTTCATTTGTTTTGGCGGTTATAATATATGAGTTTAGCTTTGCAATCACAGTGCCGCTGATCTGTTCTCTTTGACTCAAGCCCTCCAAAGAAGCCACTAAGTCAGATATTTTATGTATATTTGAAAGTGAGACATTAATAGCTTTGTAAAGTGTACTTATTTGCTGTTGTTGTTTTAAAATTTTTCTATGTTCTAATATCGAAAATGACGAAACAACTATAACAACTATTAAACCAAGAATTGAAAACCATAAAAAATTTTTTTTTAATCTATTCACTGCGATTCCCGAACTAATTGTGATAAATATTTTTCAACTTTCTTCACTATAGTTTTAAGCAGCTCCTCGTCAACTATCTCTTCTGAGATCTTTTCTTCAATATTGATAACCACTTGCCCTAGCCCTTGCAATCCATAACTTGGCAAAAAACCTTTCCATTTATGGCAAAGGGCTTTAAGTTCAACATAATCACTACCTTTAATAATGGTACTTTTTAGCTCTTTTTTACAACTTAAAAACAACTCAGGAAGCATAACTCTTAAAGATTTATAACAATTTGATCTAATAGCTTGGTAATTTTCTAAATTATCAATATTTATTATACTATTCACAATCTCATGCAATCTTTAACTCAACTCATCCTACCCTGAATACAAAGCAATAGATAGCAGTAAGAGTTAAGATCTTTACTCTTAAGAATATAATTACTATAATAGGATCAAAACATGTTAAAGATCAACAACAACGTCCTTCTCGTAGAAGACTCTGTAGAAGTTCAAAAAATGGTAAGAGCTGGTCTACAGGGCATTGTTGAGCTCTTTATTGCCAGCAGCATTGACGAGGCGAGACAATTTTTAAGCAAGGATAATTTTACACCTGGCTTAATACTCCTAGATATCAACTTGCCAGACGGAAACGGTATTAGTTTTTGCCAAGAACTGAATGCGGACAAAAAATATGCAGAAACACCTTTGTTCTTTCTAACAGCTGACACAAATATATCTACAAAAGTGCTTGGCTTCTCTTTGGGGGCTGACGATTTTATTGTAAAGCCTTTTGATCCTCTTGAGCTAAAAGCTCGTGTAGAGTCTAAGTTAAAAAAACAATCCTTACTCAATGTAAATACTGGCCTTTTTGAGTGGGAAAGTATAAAAATTGACTGCAGCTCACAAACCACCGAAGTTCTAAAACCTCTAAGGAAATTTATCAACCTAACGGCTCTTGAATTTAAAATTTTGACACTTTTTGCACAGAAGCCTCAAATTGTTATCCCCCGCGACGAAATATTAAATGAGGTCTGGGGGAAAGATGTACACGTTTACCCGAGATCAGTCGACACCCATGTTAGTAAACTCCGAAGAAAATTAGGAGACGAATATACTTTTATAGAGTCTGTACATAGCGTTGGATATAAATTCACCCCATAGTAAAGTGTGTTATTTTCTACATAAAAAATATACATATTCTGCAATTAATATTTCCAAATTCTTTATATATTAACTGAAAATTCAAACGAACAAAGGAGATAAAATGAACGAAGAAATTGCAAAAGGTAAATGGACAGAATACACAGCTGATGTCAAAAAAAAGTGGGCAAAACTAACTGATGACGACTTTTTAGAAGTAAAAGCCGACTATCAAAAGCTCATCGGTAAAGTGCAACAAAGATATGGATATCAACTCGAAGAAGCAAGAAATAAGGTAGATCAATTCTTTAGTGAAGTTAAATAACTTCCCACCACAAATATACAAACTCTTCAAAAAAGAAATCCTACATATCTTAATCATAACTTAGGTTTGAAACTATGACCTAAGTTATGATTCCATCAATAATTGCTTTTTTTAATATTTCTTATTATGTGTAGAAAACTATACATTATTAGTAGATATGTGAAGATTTGTTGATTCAAAACAATCCTTATTTAGTTATACTTTTAGTATGAAAACTGAAAAATACAATCACCCAATTGTCGACCCTAAAGTCAGATCGAGAGAAATACAAAACAACACTTTAATTAAGTACATTATAAATCTTTCCAAAAAATTTAAAGTTAACCGACTTAAACAGCCTGAGAAGCCTAAATTAAAAGAACAAAACATTGTTGAAATTGTAAACCCCACAAAAAGGGTTGAAGGAGCCTAAAGTGAATATTCAAATATATACTTTAGGCTTAGGTGAGAAGCTGACCGTAAAATTGAGGCAAACCCATCCCAATATAATTCCTATTAAAGAGATAAGTAGCCTTAATTTGCAAAACAAAAAAAATTGTAAAAAATATTTTCTGTTTAAGCATGAGAGTAAGATTGCAGCTTACGATACTTTGTTATTCCTGAAAAAGTCTTTAGGTGGCTATTTTGAATCTATCATATTAATTGATCATCTTAACTTTAGTCACAAGGAGGCAAAAGGAGTTTTTTCAATGGGAGCAGATTTTATAATTCCTAGCTCTATAGGTGAAGTCAGTATAATTAACTCTATAATGCGCTTTATTGCCAAAGACCTTATAAAATCCACCGCTACACTAAATCAAAAAGAACGACATCAGAGGGCCGTAAATTCTATTATTAAAGCCAGTAGCCCAGATTTCGACAAGGTCGAAATTTCACAGGCAGAAAAGTTAGATTTTGTTTTTTCTGGTCATATAAATTCATTACTCAGTAAAAACAAGCTGCTAAAATTGATTAACAAAATCCCTATAATAAAAAAAGCCAATACTGAACATATACGTATCATTCCACCCTTTATTTCAAAGAAACACCTTAAAGAAAAAATATCTGCAACTCTTGATAAGTATTCGAATGATATAAAGTCTATATTTGTTAAAGTTCTAAATCAAAGATTATTAATTTCAGGCAAAATTGTAAGCAGTAAAAAACTGGATAGTTTAAATAAAGATTTGCAAAATATCGAAGAACTTAAGTCAATCAGAAGCACAATCAAATATCTAGAACAGTAAAGAGTTTAGATCTCAAAGAGCTAATAATATTCGCTTCAAAATTTAGAAAGAATCTCCCATAACTCGCCCCTAAACCCCTGCTTATATTGTGCTTTTTATAATTTGCATTGACCTCAGCTTAAGAAGTAGATATTTTTGTGCATGCCTAAGATTCTGCCTGTAACCGAAAAGAACAATTGCCTTAAGCTAAAAAGCTGTACTGCTCTTTTATTGCTTTGCTTTAGCTTGCCAAGTCCTTATGCTACAGCTCTTGAGTTTAAAATCAAATATCATGAATCCATTCCAGATGACATTCGCCCTAAAGTTATTTCTGTTTTCACAAAAGCTACCAAGCAATGGAAGAAATATCTTAAGGATGACCTTACAGTCACCTTTGCAGTGAAATGGGTTGAGTCATTTGAAAACCCTAAAGAAGGAGGTGGACGTGCTTCTGTTTATTACATGCCTGTTGATTACGCAGAGGTACGTACCGCGCTTATAAAAAAAGCTAGTTCAAAAATAGATTTTTCATCTACTGAAAGCCTCGAAGAAGAGCTTCGAATTTTAATGAACAGAACATCTGACAACCCCAACGGCGAAGGATCTTCAAAGCCCTATCTCGATGCAAACGATGACGTTAACAATACAGTTATGCGACTTCCTTTAGGAAACGCACGTGTCTTAGGATTGTATCCACAAGACTTAAAAGATTTCGATGACGGTAAAATCACTATGAGCGGAAGACCCAATTGGGACTTTGACCGGTCTGATGGTATAACATTAGGCAAGGCAGACTTTTATGCGGTCGCCCTTCATGAAATCGGCCATCTACTCGGAATGAGTTCTTTGATTGATTCACGCCTCTCAAAAAATCCAGGTAAACCTTCCGCCTCTTACCCCTTTCTTACCCCACTTGATCTCTTTCGTTATTCGGAAGCAAGCGCAAAAGAAAATGCTGTTGATTGGAGCTCCGATGACCGAATAAAATACCTCTCTGCTGATGGTGGGTTATCCCAAATTGCAAATTTTGCAACTGGTCTCTTTGGTGACCTTAGAGATCCTTCACACTGGGGTGATGATGAAAAAATTCTGGGCATTTTTGAAGCCGAAATTTGGCCTATGCAAAATATAGAATTACCGGATATTAAGGCATTAGACATGGTGGGCTGGGATGTTGATTATAGTTCTTTTAAAGAAGAAGCAAAGTTTAGCGATCAAGCAGAATAACAAAAGGTATTCATCGACTTCTGTTTAAAAGTCTTTTGAAACAATCGAAGATTTTTTCTTTAGTCGAGTTAGGTCAGCAATAGCATTGCCTTTTATTTTTAATTCTCTGAGCAACGGGAGTTCCAAAAGAGCATTTGGGTCGGTAATTTTATTGTCTGTTAAATACAACCATTTTAATTTTTGATTTTTTTTAAGAACACTAATATCTACTATTTGATTGTTAGATGCCCACAAGGTCTGTAAGCCCCCCATTGTTGCCAGAGCATCAATATTTTTAATTTTATTGTTGTGAATATAAAGAGTTTTTATATTTATAAGAGCTTTAAGCGCTTCGATATTCACAATTTTATTTCCGCGCAAAGAGAGCTCTTCTAGCTGCACAAGCTTTTTAATCTCATCTACATCTGTGATTTCGCCATCGAGTAGCGAAAGTTTTTTTAAACTAGGAAGCTGGGACACACTTTTTAAAGTGTTATTCGTAGGATGAAAATATACTAATTCTTCGAGTTCTTTAAAATTCTTTAGATTCGAAAAATCTGTAAATTTTAAATGAAAGAATTTAAGTGCCTTAAGTTTAGGCAAATTTAACTTTGGAAAAACTTTATGACTCTCCCTCGATTCTAAAACAATTTCTTCTAAACTTTCCAAGCCGTTCAACGGCAACAAAGAAGCAAAATCATACATAAGCGACAATGACTTTAGTTTACTTAACTTTTGCCAAGAAACTTTACAGTCACTGGAAGCAACTTCTTCTTGAAGAGCTAAAACCGTTGTTTGAACATCGGAAGCTATTTCCTTAATATTTTTACAATAGTCTAGGTAATTTTGCGCAAAGATCTTCGAGGAAAAAACAAATGAAAAAATAACTATTAGTTTAAACATTGTAAGCCTATTTCTTTCTTGAATAACTCAAAAACATAGCAATGGCAGCTGCTGTTGAGACATTTAAACTCTCAACTTCATTTTGCATTGGCAACCTAATTGTCCGATCACATAACTCCAAAAGAGAGCCACGCATTCCGGCTTTTTCGGAGCCTAAACACCAAACCACAGCTCCTTTTTCATCAGAAAGTTCAACAAGAGCTTCTTTAAGGTTCAAGGGCTCTCCTCCGCTACTCAGACCCCAAAAACTAGCTGACTGCTCCCGTCCCAGATGAAAAACTTTTTTTAGACTTTGGCAAAAGACCACATTAAGTCGAAACAAATTTCCAGCAGAAACCTGGGCCACCGTACCGGTTAAAGGTGCTTGATTTTTTTGTGCCACAAAGACATACTTAATTCCAAAAGCAGCTGCCGATCGCAACATGGCACCGTAGTTTCTGGGATCCTCCACTCTATCCAACAACAAGTAAGATCCACCGCTTGCAAATATTTTTTCGATCTTGCTTTGATCCTTGTGAAAGTGCCAAAAAGGAAAATGCGAAATCTTAGCTGCTATGCCTTGATTTCTATGGCTTCGCACGGCACGCGGAAGCTCTTTGGCTTCAATGACACTAATCCATTGCTCTTTAAGAGCTTTTACTAATTTTTTTAAAGGGGCGTTTTGAGCCTTGGATTCTTCAATGTAAACCTCATGGATTAATTCAGGCTGACACTCAAGACATGCAACAACCGAATGTAAGCCCCAAATCCACGGATCTAAGTTTTTTGCTTTGGTCATACTATAACAAACTGGCTTGTTGTGGAGGAGAGTCGTTTAGAACTAAAGAACGCAGGGTTTTTTTTTCAATAAGCTCACGAATGGCTTTTGTATGCAAAGAGTGGCCCGCTTTATGCAAAGTGACTTTTCCAACCAAGGGCTGACCTAATAGAGCCAAATCGCCAAGGGCATCTAGAATTTTGTGAGCAGCAAGTTCGTTTTCTAACATAAAGCCCTCACGATTTAAGACTTGTTTTTCATCTAGCAAGAGCGCCGAATCTAAGCTGGCCCCTACAATCAAATTACGTTTTTTTAAATCTTCAATTTCCCAAGTAAAACCAAAGGTCCTAGCCGATGCGATCTCCCGATAAAAGTTTTTGCGAGTCGCAATAGGCTTGCTCCAATCAAAAACAAAAGATTTGTTTTGCTTCCAACAAGTGCCGAAATCCACAGTACAGTCTATTTCTAAAATATTTTTTCCGTCCTTAGGAGCTTCAAAGCTCATATAAGAATCTTCAGAGTAGACAATAAGATCCTCCTGAATAACAAGATATTCTGAAGGAGCCTTTGCACACTGCTGAGGGTATTTCAACAAATAGGCATCGAGTAAATCCATCCACGCCTTAGCCGAACCATCAAATATGGGCATTTCCAAAAAATCGCTAACGGGCTTTTTTGAGGAAATCTCGACGTCTATATTCCACAAATTACTCGCTACACATGCAGCTAAAAAATGCTCAACTGTACGAAGGGGCATTTGATGTTTCTTGCCTTTTAAAACCAAAGAAGTCGAACGAGTCGTTCCGCAAACACGCTCCCAACTCACTACAGACTCAAGAAGATCACCATCAAAAGTCGATAAGAAACGAATGCCTTTTGCTTTGTTTTTTGAAGGCCCTATAGAAACTCGGCATTGGCGACCAGAGTGCAAAGCCACACCTTCTTTGAACAATATAAACTCTTTTTGAGCAGCCTGAGGCTGTTCAATCACCCTTAAATCGACCACCAGTTGCTAAAGTATAGCCCGAGCCAAAGCATAGGATCAAGATTCTTCTAACAAAAAGACCTAAAGCTCTAGAGCCTGCTGAGGCCCTTTAGAAGCTATTCGCTTTAGACCTAAAGCCGAATAGGCTTGATCGCAAGCTATTCTGCCTCGCGGGCTTCGAACAATAAACCCAAGCTTTAACAAAAATGGTTCGACCTGTTCTTCGATCGTGCTGCGATCTTCAGACATAGAGGCACAAATGGCTTCAAGGCCCGCAGGCCCACCATCAAATCTTTTAATTAGGGTTCGTAAATAATTTCGATCAAGAGGCTGCAGACCCTTATCATCTACCTCTAAAAAACTTAATGCTTTTTCAACCTTTAACTGACCTTCTCCTTGCTGCATAAGACGAGTTGCTTTTTTAGATAACTTTATTTGATCATCGCTATAAACATCTACAAAATCACGAACGCGACTTAACAAACGGTTAGCCACCCTCGGTGTTCCCCGCGATCTTTTAGCAATAGCGCAAATCTCTTGCGAATCGAGATCTATTTCTAAAAGCTTTGAGGAACGTTCAAGAATTTCTTGCATTTCTTCTTGTGAATAAAAGTCTAAATTAAATTGAATTCCAAAACGATCTCTTAAGGGAGCGCTTAAACGACCCGACTGAGTTGTGGCTCCAATTAAAGTAAATTTTTGCAGAGGAAGATTTACAGATTGCGCCGCAGCTCCTTCACCTATAACAATTTGCACTTGCCCATCTTCCATTGCGGGATAAAGGGTTTCTTCGACTACTTTTCCTAGACGGTGAATCTCATCAATAAAAAGCACATCGCCTTCATTTAGATTGCTTAGCAGAGCCACAGCATCTACCGGCTTGTCAAGCACTGGCCCCGAAGTCATATGCAAGCGCCCACCCATCTCTCGAGCAATAATATAAGCTAAAGTGGTTTTACCAAGGCCGGGAGGCCCTGCCAACAACACATGATCGAGAACTTTTTTTCTTTGTTTTGCAGCGGCCATAAAAACTTCTAACTTGCCAGCTACTGCTTCCTGTCCAATGTATTCCGATAGTTTTTTTGGACGTAAAATATTCTCAGCCGCTGGAGAACTTTCATTATCCAATATTTCTTTTTGATTTAACTCCTGTAAAGGCAATTTTGAATTCACAGCGAAACTTCCTTATGCTTAGATTTTAACTTCGCCCATTTTTTAAAAACCGTTTGTAATATTAAGGCGGAGTTTAACTTTCGCCACTCAACACCCTCAGCATCGAGGCCACTTAGAATTTGATCTAACTCTACACTGCGCAATCCAAGCTTTTCTAAACTCCAACGTATCTCTTGCGGTATTTCAGTACCTGCAAATGAGGCGCTAGAAGATTTACTGGATTCAAGAGACGACAAATTACCTTGACTGCAAAGAGCTATTATTTTTTTAGCGGCTCGCTTGAGGCCTTGAGCAAGTTTTTCTAACTTCTTGGGACCCAAACCACTTACCTTAAGCCCACTAGGTGGCTGACCACTTTGGGCCATCTGTAAAAAATGACTATCAGACAAAGAAGCTACGGTTAAGGCCGCTAACTTTGGACCAATACTATCTACCTTAAGAACCTGACAAAACAATTTTCGTCTGGTGGAATTTTCGAAAGCAAAAAGCACTTCTGCATCTTCACGTAATATCTGCGCCACCCAAACCGGCAAATCTTCGTTGGATCGAAATTGCGCCAGCAAGCCCTGCCCACACAATGATACGTTCCAGCCTTTTGATTCTGCTGAATCGGTTAACATCACTTCTACTAAAGCCGCAGATTCATCAATATCTATATTAAGTTCAGCCTTGTACCTTAGTTTGAGATAAGACAAAGGACCTAAAGTACTAGCCATAGCTATATCTTAAATCGATCTGCTCTTTTGAGACAAAGGACCTCGACCTTTTAAAACAAAAACAGTCCAAGCTATAGCTAGTGCATCATAAGCATCCGAACTTAGTTTTTTGCCCGATTCCTGCTCTTGCGGCAAATGGGGAAATCTCATTTTTAAATAATGACTTAGCTCGGTTTTTTTAGCCGAACCAAAGCCACTGGCGTATTTTTTAATCCTGGTTGGACTTAACTCAAGGATGCGACGCTCCGCTCCTTCGAGGCTCTCAAAAGCACTTAAACGAATAATAGCTCTTGCTTCACTGAGCTTATGAGCCGAATCGATATTTTTAAAACTAACTGCCTTTTCGAGTCCGATGAATCTAGGGTTCCACTTTTGAAAAAGAACCGAGGATTTTTGATGTAAAGTTTCGAGGCGATAACCAAGATCTAAGTTTTGTTTTGCAGTTGTTAAAGTCCAATTGCCAAATTCTAAAACCTGTAAATTATTGACTGATTTAATCTCTATAATGGCATAACCGCTGACTCTAGTTCCTGGGTCAATTCCACAAATGATCATCTATCTGAAAGTTTAACAAATATATAACCAAGAAGGAAAATAACTACGGAACTTAAAAGCATTGTAAGCTCACGCTTGGAGTCAGAACTTTGAAGCCCTACCACTAAGGCCAAAGCCGCTTGTAGAAGGCCCAAAAGTTGCAAAGCCTTGCCTAAACTCCATGAAAAGTTTTTTAGACTCATTTCACAATGCTTTTAAATGGATCCAAAGATCTAAGCAAGACAAAATATAACAGCCTACGAAACGCTCAGATTTGGAATCTCGCTGCAATATATCCTACATGTCGAATTTATTTATCTCTAAGTATAAAAACTCACCCTAGAACTTGGCACAGTAACTGCACTTTGTAAGTGAATAAGGAGATTTAATGATGAAGAAATTCCAACTTTTTTGTATTTTTATTTTGAGCACTGCTTGTCACAAAAAGCTAAAGCCGCTGCTGCCAGAAAGCAGAGTTCAGGTCACTTCACCCAAAGATGAAATTATAGAAGAAGAAATTACAACAGATGCAAAATTAACAAATAAAAAGACAGTCTCGATTCAAAATATGCAACTGCAATCTCACTCGCAACCTAAACCGCAACCGCAACCGCAACCGCAGACACAAGCACAAGTAGAGCAAAAAAACTTTAACAAAGAAGAAACAAAAGTAAATATAATTCCTTTTGAAATGCCAAAAGCAAATAGCTTTTCATTAAAGATTCTTACTAACGAAGAAATAGGTTTTTATGATGCAGAAATTTTTATCTCAAAAGAAAAAACTCACCCCAACTGGCGATTTATTTTAAAAAGAACTGCTTACAGTCAAAACAAAACTACAAGCACCGAAGCTGTGCTTGACGATGAAAATGAATTTAGATTTGTTGATAAAAAAATTAAGAGTGGCAGCCTTCTAAAATACCAAGTTTTTTTAGATCAGAACAGCCAGGCCATTCTAATCGATGAGTTCAAAATAGACGCCCCTAAAGATCTAGAATTAAAAGGTAAGTTAGACTTAAGTGAAGCAGAAAGCCTTCTGAAAGAATTCAAAAAGGGACAGAAATATGAAATATCTGGACGATTGTTTTTAAACCATCTGGATTTACACACAATGGGAAAACGCCTCGAGTTAAAAACTAAAAGCTTAATAAGCAAGCAAAGTCGAATACATTCTTTTCCTCATACTGCCCGCGCGCCGCTCAACAAAGCCGGACGAGCTGCCCAAACAATCATCATTCAAAGTGAAGAAGCCAGCGGTCGCCTAGAAATTTCTAATCACGGTGAAGCCGGTGGCCATGGACAAAAAGGACGCGATGGAATCAATGGCAAAGCTGGAAAAAATGGTAAAGATTCATTAGTCAGTCAAGAGTATTATACACCAGGACGTGACGGCGGCTTTCAAAGCAGAGTGGTCTGCGATCAAGAAGCAAGTAATGGCAGCGCCGGGAGCTCAGGACAAAACGGAAGCGATGGAAAAAACGGCCAAAACGGCGGTAACGGTGGTCATGTTTTTATAAAAATTACTGAACTAAAAAATCTACACATAGATGTTTCTGCAGAAGGAGCCCTTGCCGGGCAAGGTGGTCAAGCCGGTCTCGGTGGCACTGGAGGGGCTGGCGGAAAAGCGGGCAAAAAACTCCATCCGTGTAAATATACAGCTAAAAATGGTTTAAAAGGAGCCAATGGTAAAGATGGCAAGAAAGGAGTTAATGGCATGAAAGGCCATACAGGAAATATTCATTACGACTAATTGAATGTTAAACTGTAGGTGCTTTCGCTTGAAGAGCTGGGCTTGGGTTTTTTATTGCAGAGTTAAAATTAGCTTCGACCACGGCCCCCTCTTCAAGAATAATGTTTTTAGCTCGTATTTGTCCTCTTATTAGAGCACCTTTTAAAACTCTTAAATTATCAACCTGGATATCAACATCAATTAATTCGCCAGCAACAGTTAAGGTGTTAACCAAAATCGTTCCAGTCACCCTAGAACCAGCATAAATACTTAAAGCCGAATTTTTGTCACGAGAAGATAAAGTGCCTTTCCACTTACCACTAAAACGTAAGTGTCCTTTAAAATTCACATGTCCTTCGCCATTAAAACTGTTAGCAAGCCAGTGCTGATTGTCGAGTTTTTCAAAATGTTTCCAAAAAATATCGGTGTTTTGATTTTCTGCTTGGCTCATTCTTCATTCACCTCTCCTGGGTAGTGAAGTTCTTCGACTTTTTTTGCCAGTAGCTCTCCTTTGTCTCCAAACAAGAGAACCGAAGCATAAGCGCTTTGTAATTTTTCTTGGCCTAAAAAATCAGTTTTAAATTGATAGCGAATGTCTCGTTTGTGAGACAACTCAGACACATAAAAAGCTCGTTCGGGCATAATGATTTCATCAGCTTTTGAACGTAAAATTCGTGGAAAAGATTTAATCACTGAGTCAGAATTAACCAAGATAGCCCAATAAAAGTTTTCAGTTCCTCTTCTTGGGTAGGGACGCTGAAGTCGAAAAGATAAATTCCACTCTTTTTCTTTTGCCTTGTAATCTACTTTTAATTTTTCAATTTGCACGCGAGGAGAAGCCAACTCCCGCAAATCGAGGGCGGGCAAGGTGCTATGAGAAGCCAAGTAGCGCTGCAAATCTTGAGAGGCTTCTTTGTTTTTTAATTGCCGTAGATATTTTTTATTTTGTGAAAGCAGTGATTGGCTAAGAAGTTTGTTATTTACTAATTCTTGGTTGTTTTGATAAAGCTTCCATTTACCCACAATCCAGCCGCTGAAAGACAAAGCCGCCACAAGAAACAACACTCCAAAATAGGCTGCAATTCGTTGTAAACTTTTAATCGGACTGCGAAAAGCTACCCAATCAGAGTCGTGCCGCACGAGTAAAAGATCCCAAAACTTAGAAGTGCTTTTTTCTGCCAACTTTAACCTCAACTCCGAAGTTATCGCAAAAGCCACGGCTTGCCATCTCCTAATGGGCTATACATCAGCACTGCGTTATATCCTGCCTACGCTTCTTAGAAAAAGGAATAAAATTTAATGTCTAAATATAAAAAGACAGAATCTTGTCACCATTAAATTTGCTATTATGAGCAAAGAAAAGCATGAAAGTAAATTTATCCGAAAACAGGCGATCGAAAATCATATGCACCCTTGGTCCGGCTACCAGCGACTATCAGAGTATTTTTGACTTAGTCAAAAATGGCATGGACGTGGCTCGCTTAAACTTCTCTCACGGTGACCACGAATCACACGCTCAAAACATCCTTAATATTCGCAAAGCCTCAAAAGAAGCTTCCAGAACGGTGGCCATACTTGGAGATTTGCAAGGGCCTAAAATTCGCATCGGTCCCCTTCTTAACAAAGACTCTACCAAAAGCACTGAAATTGCTCTGCACGAAGGTCAAAAACTCTACTTTAGAGGAGCCGTCAACACTCGCTCAAGCCAGGCGGGATCGGGAACAAAAGATTCACCTATCAACATAAGCTACCCTAAACTCACCAAGGATCTAAAAGAAGGCGAAACTTTGCTCATCGACGACGGCATGGTTTTTCTTAAAGTGAGTGCCAGTGACGAAAAAAAGAATCTATTAGAAGCCGTTGTGGTACAGGGAAAAAAAATTGGTGAACGCAAAGGCGTCAACATGCCCCTATCTAAACTTTCGGCAAGCGGCATTACAGAAAAAGACTGGAAAGATATTCTTTTTGCTATAGAAAACGATGTGGATCTATTGGCCTTAAGCTTTGTTCGAAGCTATCGCGAACTAAAAAGTCTTCAACAGTATTTAAAACAAAAAAATTTAAAAATCGGTGTTATTGCAAAAATTGAAAAACAAGAAGCCATCGACGACCTTGAAAATATTTTAAATTACAGCCAAGGAATTATGGTAGCCCGAGGGGACCTTGGAGTTGAAATTGGCAATGACAAAGTTCCAATTATTCAAAAAAGAATCATCGAGCTCTGCCGGCAAAAGGCTGTTCCCGTGATCACTGCAACCCAGATGCTATTGAGTATGGTTGAGAATCCTTTTCCCACCCGGGCGGAAGCTAGTGATGTGGCCAATGCGGTTCTTGATGGCACAGATGCTTTAATGCTCTCAAATGAAACAGCCGTTGGTAAAAACCCTACACAGGTTGTAAAAACAATGACTCAAATTATATTAGAAGCTGAGAGTTTAGGAGCTCGTAATTATTGGCATCAGCAAAAAAGCGAAGAAAACATAAAACATAGCGAAACTGAAGACCTGGCCCAGGCCGCCTGCCAGCTGGCCGAAGCAACTGAAGCACAGTGTTTGAGCTGCTTAACCAAAAGTGGTTCATCAGCTAGGCTTCTATCAAAATTCCGGCCTTCTATGCCTATTTATGCTTTTTCTGAAGAAGCTAAGGTCTGTGCCTTGCTTTGCCTTTCGTGGGGAGTCTACGTTATTCCTTGGAAAGAAAGCAAACACACAGATTCTGAACTTTTTCACTCCTTGGTAGACGCTTTGGCAGCCAGAAATTTTATTAGCAACAATCAAAGAGCCGTAATGGTAGCAGGAATCCCTACTTCAATGACCGCTGGCACCTCCAACACAATCACCATTCAAAAATACCCGGTTAAATCATGAAAAAGAAAAAAAGAAATACTAAACTATTCGTAGTCGTCTTTTTATTTTTACTTTCACTTAGCTTTTTTTCATCAAATGGAGTCATACGCGTCCTAAGATTAAAACAAAAAATATCTATGGCACAAAAATACTCAAAGATCCGACAGCAAAAAATAGAAAAACTAAAGCAAAAAATTTACCTTTTGCAGCATTCTACGGCCTTCAAAGAGCGTGAAGTTAGACAAAGGCTTGGTTACTTAAAAAAAAACGAACTTAGTGTTGAATTTGAGAAATCTTTAGAAAAAAAAGAGTTATAATTTTAACTAAAGTATGAAAAATTTTCTTATATTCAAATTCTTTCTTTTGATAAACCTCACAGCCTTTGCGCAAAACACCTTTAAAGCTGGATATCTAGAATTAGATCTGCTCAACAAATGGACTTGTGACCGCGAAGAGCTGGATTGGGTTTGTCACCCAAAAAATATTAATGAACGATCTGAGGCAATTGTAGTGATCGTCAATAAAAATAAAGACGAAGTAGATGACAAGCTAGAAATTTACGAAGAGATCCTCAAAGAAGCTCGCAATATGCGCGATTTAAACGGAGACTCCTATGACAGCGTCGTTAAATACATTCGACGTACCAGCTTAGGCGGAATTGAATGGGTTGATGCCTTGCACTTAGGTTCTGAAATCCCAGGTTTTTACACCCGATATCTGGTCAGCACTCATGAAAACATGGCAGTGCTTTTTAGCGCGCATATTGCTGAAAATGCTTACAAAAAACACTCAGCTACTTTAGCTAAAATTGCCGGCAGTTTAAGCCTTTCTTTTGACCAAAACTATTATGATCAAAACCTTAGTCTGCCTAAAAGCTCACTACTTGGCAAAAGATCTTCTTCAAAGAGGTCTCTACCTGGACAAGTTTTAGATTTTGGTAAAAAAGCCAAAGCGAAAATCAAAGGCAACTTTTTAGAAAAGAACAGCCGCAACATCGTTATTGCGATTATTGTCGCAATTGGATTGTTTCTTTTTATTCGTAAACGCAGAGGCTATTAAGTTAAAAGTTTCTTCTAAAGAACTTCAACCTTAGCTTTTATTGAATTAGCAATGATACAGTGCTTGTGTGCTTTTTGATGCAAAATCAGTAGGCGATTTGCTGAAGGTTCAGTGTCTTTAAAGATTATTTTAGGTTTCAAAATGATTTTAGTTATTTGAGTGATGCCTTCTTCATTTTTTTGCAAAATAGCCTCTGATTGATCTTCGTAACTAAGAATATACATTCTTGATTTTGCTGCTATGGCCAAAAAAGTCAACATATGACATGACGAAACTGCGGCCAGTAACAATTCATCTGGATTGCTTGCTTTAGGATCTCCACCATATGAAACGGCCGCTGAATTTGTTATTTTTTGCCCGCCTGAAAAATTCAAGTGATGTTCTCTTTTGTAAGAACTATAGGCAAAATCTTCTTCAAGATTTTGCCATTCAATTAAAACACTAAATCGTTGCAATTAATGTTTACAACCACGTCTTTTGTGATGATGTCTTTTGTTATGACGTTTTTCGTCATGACTAATATAACCATCTGAATTTTTATCCATTTTATCAAATTTAATAACATGAGCTTCATGAAATTCTTGTTTAGAAACTAAACCATCTGCATTTTTGTCCATTTTCTTCCAATTATGTTTTTTACGATCTTTCTTTCCACAATGCTTCTTTTTGCAATTTTTCTTTTTACATTGTTTATTATCACAATGCTTGGATTTGCCTGTGTGCTTACAGGAGCCCCTTGCAGTACATTCTTTTGAACAACTTTCAGCTCCTTTATCACCAATAGCATATGAACAAACTGAATCCTTGTGATCTGCCTTGTCCGAAGAATGATGAGCTCTTTTATGCGAACAAGAAAACAACAATAGACAACTACATATAATTAATAAATTTTTCACGAATACCCCCTTAATTGATATCTGCATTCATTCTATAAGAAATTTCATCGAGCCAGTATATTTAGACAAATTATTGATAGGTCTGAACAAGTTATGAGGCCACAGTACACAACTTAAAGCAATTACATCAAACTATTCAAACATACGACTTAACTTTGTCGTCAAAATATTATACTTCAACAAGGATTCTAAATAATCCTTTTTAGCTTTTACATAGAGCTGCATGACTTCAGCCAGTTCTTTTTGCTTTGTATTTCGCAATTCATAAGCTACATAAGAATCTTGAAAAAGTTTTTTAGCTAAAGTTAAAGCCTGCTTTCTATGGTCAACAATTTCCTTCCACTTTTTAGATTCTAAATAAGCGATCTCAAATTCAGCCACCAAAGCCTGACTAAAATAACTCTGCTCTGCTTGGGCTTTTAGGTAATCGGCTTCACTTTTAGCCAGTTCTCCACGTTTAGATCCCCAGCCAATATCCCATTTTAGTCCCAATGCAATTCCAGCGGCAAATTGATTATAAGGATCGTAGGCAAATGGACTACTTTGATTGTCCCTTGAAGAAGATGAGGTCCAATCAAGCTTAGCTGCTAAAAAAAGTTGAGGGTAATAAGCATTGCCTCTCGCTCTAAACACTTTGTAATAGGCTTCACTAGCTTTTTTTAAAGCTTTAAACTCCGGCCGCTTCTCAAGCATTCTTTTTTTTAGAACATCAAAAGCCGCCAGTGGAAATTCTTGCTTTTTCAAATTCCCTTGATCCCAGCGCGGACGACTTTTATTTACACTGCCAATTTTTAAAGCCATTGCTGTGCGAGCTTTTTCTTGCCCAGCCTCAGCCTCTTTCAATCTACTTTGAGCTTCATATAAAAAAAATTGTAATTTACTATGCTGAACAGACTGCCGTGAGCCTTTTTTCTTTTGTCCAGTTTTTAAGGCCTTCGAAAGATTTTTTTCTATATCTTTTGCGAGTTGTTTGAATTCAAAAGCAAGCTGATAGGAATAATATATTTTAGCAACTTCTATATAAAGATTCGCTTCAGCTCTTTTTTCGTTAAGGGCCGCTGCCTCTACACCTAACTCTGCGGCTTGTTTGCCCGAAGACAAAGCCCCAAATGTATATATTGGCTGTCTAAGTTCAACACTAATTCTTCCTAAAAAGCCCCATTTGGACCAGTCAGTTGATCCATTAAGAGCGTCACCACTTGCACTAGGAATAGGTGCCCCAAGTGCTGTAACAGAAAGTTCAGGCAACTGCCGCCCTTGAATTTCTTTTAAATCTCCAAGCCTTCTAAGACTTTCATTCTTAGCTTCAATTAAGCTATGCCCATTTTTTTTGGCCTGTAAAAAAAAATTCTCTAAATCTCTACGCTCGCCCCAAGGTAAAGTTGATGCAAAAACATGTAATGAAATACAGGGTATAAGATAAAGTAAATATCTATTTATCATTCTTTTTTTGACTTTCCTTAGCTTTATTAACTCTTTTAGCCATCAAATCAAGAATTTGATCAAAGGTTTTTTTTTCAAGGGCCTTATCAAACTGACGCTTTAAATTTGTGCTTAAGCGCTCACCTTCAATAAAGGCATCATAAATCTTTTGTTGTTTGCCCAATTTATGAAAAAAAAACTTCAACTCAGCCGTGTCTTTCACTAGATCACCATCAACTTCGCGCTCAATAGGAACTTTTACATCAACAATATTTTTTTCTTTGGGACTAAAGACAATTTGATCGATTCCTACGTTTATTTTTTGAGCTTTTGGATAAAGTATCCATTCAAGTAACTGCATTAATAAATTTTTAAAACGCTGGCGTTGGGCTTTTGTAAAACTTTGCCAGCGTTTGCCAAAACTAAGTTGAGATAACCTTTCAAGGTCAATCGAATTAGAAACCTCTTTCACTTTGAGTTGTGTCTTAGTATCAGTAAATAAAACACCTTTTTTGGCTAAATCTGCCACAGACAGCAAACTAATAAAGACATTACGGCTTTGATCAACATAAGGCGAACCTTGCACTTGCCCCATATACAAAAGAGCTCCCAAAGAAAAAACTAATATTGCAGGAATGATTTTTGCCATTTAAGATGATTCTATCCTTAGAGAGCTTGGAATCAAGTATATTGGTACGGAATACCAAGTAAAACAACCGTCAACCACAACGCCAAACCACTCCAAATCGGAATTTTAATATTATCATCCCACTGTGAAGGCCAAAGCTCTGCAATCACCCCCACCAAAGTACCAACAATAGACAGCAAAAAGAGCTCAGACACCTGCAATGTTGAAATGCTAGCGGCTCCCTCAACATAAGCCCATGGCCCCGTCCAAGCCACCAAGCCGGCTAAAAAAGCCGCAGCACCACCCATTGCGCTACCAAAAAGTGTTTTCTTAAGGGTGACATCATCCTCGCGCAAACCATCAAAAATTTTTAAAACAGAGGCCCATTTTTTGTCACCAAAACGAACTCCAAAAATCCCAGCCACCGGATCGAGCCAAGCGGTGATTAAAATCACTTGAATCGCTATGGCTCGTGGTAGAAAAAGAATGGCCCACGCAAAACCTAAAATATAAAATATTTGGGCACTGGCTTCACGAGTTTCGCGCTCCCTCATTAAAGATCCCATAACTTTAAAAGCTAAGCGGTTTAAAAAACGCCAGCGAAATCTTAAAAATTCAATTATTAAAAAAAATGGAACTAAAATTATTGTCAACAAACGAGAGGTCTCACGATCAAATACATAGGCAAAAAGCAGAGCAATAATCGTTCCCGAAAGAGCATGAAAAACTCTACGGCTTAAATGTTCTTCAAAGCGTGATTTCAGTTTAAAGGGCATTTTTTAAAAACTTAAGGTCGCCTTGGCCTTTCCTGATGATCACTGGTTTTTCTCCATGGCTAAAATCAACGACCGAAGACGGAGAGGAAGCAACCTTACCCACGTCTAAAACTCGGTCGATTCTTTTTCCAAAATATTTTCGAATAGCCTCTGCTGTTTCGAAGGCCTTTCCTTCTGGAGTCGAACAGGAGGTTCCAATTATAGGATGTTGTAGCTTAGAAACTAAAGCTCCTACCAGCGGATGTTTTGGCATACGGATTCCCACACTACTCGCCTGACTCACAACTAAACTGGGCACACGACGAGAGGCCGGCAACACAAAAGTATAGGGTCCAGGTAAAACTTTTTTCATAATTTGATAAGTGCTGTCTGCCACCACTGCATATTCAGAGGTTTGCGAAAGATCTGAGCAAATAAAACTCAAAGGCTTGTCGCTTCCTCGACCTTTAAGTTGATAAATTCGATCAATAGATTTTTTACTGTATAAATCACAACCTATGGCATATCCGGTGTCCGTAGGAAAAACGATAATCCCACCAAGCTGCAATATGGCAACACTTTCATCAACAACTCGACTCAAATCAGCAGAAAGATCAATTTTAGAAGCCATTTACATGCAAAATAGCATAAATACCGTCCTTCATTAAAGGACTATGCTCATATCTTTTTAGCTTAGCCTCTTATTACGCAAAAAAATTGACTCACTAAGCAATGAAAGGGCATACTTCCCGCTCAATGAAAAGACGAGAGGGCCCTCAAGCCGTCCATAAAATATTCGTAAGTTCAAAAGCCAACGGCAAAGAGCTATTAGACTTTTTATGTGAACGTTTTACCTATCATTCAAAAGAAAAATGGCAAAAAGAAATCGAGAGTAAAAATGTTCTACTCAACGGTGAAAACGGTACAGCTACAATTCAGATCAAAGAAGGTGATGAGCTCCGCTACAACTCAACTCACCTGGTAGAACCTAGAGTCCCAACTAAAATTAAAATTCTATATGAAGATCAAGATCTTTTAATTGTTGATAAGCCAGCTCACCTACCCGTTCATCCCGGAGGGCGCTACCTGCACCACTGCTTAGTTCACTTGTTAAAAAAACAAAAAAAATTAAAATTTCTTGTACTCGCTCACAGACTTGACCGCGAAACCTCGGGAGTTTGTGTTCTAGCAAAAAGTACAATTGCTAAAGATAAATTATATTGGGAGTTTTATCATCGACGGGTTAAAAAAACTTATCGAGCTCTAGTTTGGGGAAAGCCTCCTCAAAAATCGGGCACCATTGATGCCGCAATCGGTGATGGCTCCGGAAAAATTCGAATTAAAAAAGAAATCAACGGTGCAAAATCCAAGCGAGCACAAACTCGCTATCGGCTTATTGCCAGCAAAGAAGTTTTTTCGCCTGAGTGGCAACCACCTGCCTGGCCTTCCCTAAACAATGCGAAAAAAGCTCCGTGGCCCATCAGTCTTGTGGAATGCCAACCGATTACGGGTCGCACCAACCAAATCAGAGTTCACTTGGCCCACCTGGGATGCGGCATTATCGGCGACAAACTTTATGACCCAGACGAGGAAACATTTTTAGCCTCTCAAGCACAACGACCTCCCGACCAAAAAATCGCGAAAAGCTCAAATAAAAGTTTTAAGTTTGTGCTGAGCAAAGCCCTTTTAAAGCGACTGGTTTTTGACGCTCATGCCTTACACGCCTATCAGCTAAGAATTCAGCATCCGAGAACAGGCAAACAAATGTGCATAACGGCACCACTACCGCGAAGTTGGCGTTCTATTTGGCCAAACCTCTAGGACTGTTTATACTCATATTAATGAAAAGCATATTTACAATTCTAACAATTAGTTTTTTAGCTATTTTTACCTCCTGCACTACCAACGAAGCTAGTTTGGAGAAACTTTTAAATAAAAACCCAGAAATTATTTCAAAGTTAATCGAAAAAAACCCAAAACTTTTTTTACAGAGTTTGCAAAAAGCTTCTATGGCTTACCAAAAGGAAATGCGAGAGGCTCAACGTCCAAAAGGGCCTCTAAAAGTAAAGATTGATCCAAAACGAGTTTACAAAGGCGAAGAAAGCGCTCAGCTTGTTATTGTAGAATATTCTGACTTTCAGTGTTACTACTGCGCCAAAAGCTACCCTGTTATAAATCAGCTTCTCAAAGAATATAAAGGCAAAGTAAAACTCCTCTACAAACATCTTCCTATAAGAAACCACCCTCTAGCTATGCCTGCAGCACTAAGATACGAAGCTTTAGCCAAGCAAAGTAAAAAAATGGCTATTGCTTTTCACGATAAAATTTTCGAAGAGCAACAGGCTTTTAACCAAGGAAAAATCAAATATCTCGATGATTTAGCTAAAAAATTAGGCGCAAATATGCAAAAGTACAAAACGGCGCTCGCCAGCAATGAAGTCAAAGCAATTGTGCAGTCCGACATGGTCGAAGCAGGTCGCCTGGGCTTTAGTGGAACCCCTGGTTTTGTGGTCGGTGACCAAGGCATCTATGGATACAAGGACTTTAATTCCTTTAAGAAAATTATTGAAGCTAAGTTAAAGTAGATAACGCTCTGCCTCCTGCGTGCGCGCGGCTTCCTTTTGATTGAATATATTGATTCATGACCTTGGCAGGTATAGGTTCATTCTTCTTAAGGATAGAAAATGAACAAAGAAAAATTGCGCTCACAAAAAACAAAATTATATGAAACTCTTTTGCTGACTAAAGTCGAAGCTGCTGAAGACCAGTACAACGGTACTGTTACAAAGTGCAAAGACATTATTGAAAAAGAAGGCAAAGGCGAATGGCTCTACAATGATGATTGGGGCAACGCAAAGATTTCTTATGCTATAGATAAAAACCCAAGAGCTCGCTGGAGTTATTTTCGCTTCAAAAGCGAGAGCACTGGACTTGCTGAGATGCAAAGAACCTTAAAACTAAATGAAAATGTTTTGCGAGTTAATATTTTTAGATGTTCCGAGGATGGTTCTGATTACGACACTCTCAGAAAAAACATAAGCCAAGAATTAGTCGGGCGCGAAAATTCTCGCGAACAATACCGCGAACGCAAAGACAAACGTGGCTTTAAAAAACGCTTTAGCCCTCGAAACGAAAACCGAGACAATCGAGATAATAAAGAAAATAAAACAGAGACTCCAGCCCCTGCTCCTGCAGCGGTTGTAAGTGCCCCAAAAGCAGAAACGAAAAGTGAGTAGGAAAAGATCGATATGAAAATCATTTTAAATGAAAGTTACGCAAACCTTGGTGAAATTGGCGACGTAGTAAACGTTCGGCCTGGATACGCTCGCAATTTCTTGATTCCTCAAAAAATTGCTGTAACTGCTACAGCCCACAATCAACAAATTTTTAAAGACAAAGAAAAAGAGATTTTAAAAAAACGTGAAAACTCTCGTGGAAAAGCTGAAAAAATTCTCGAACTTTTAAAAGAAATCAAAATAGAAAAAAACGTAGCTACAAGTCGCGACGGCAAACTTTATGGCTCAATTACAAATAGAGACATCCAAGAAGAACTTAAGAGTCAAGGAGCTCTCGTCGATCGCAAGCAAATCGTATTAAACAAGGCCATTAAGATGGTTGGCGAATACACGGCCAGCGTTCGCTTAATCGGATCAATGAACGCAACCATTCCAATTAGTATCACTTCAAGTTCTGTAAACTTAAATCAAATTGAAGAAGATGATATAGAAGACCTATCTGAAACAGAGAAGAATCAAGCTGACGAAAATTTAACAGACGAGCTTGCTAAAGATGGCGATTGAGGTCGGACCTCCCTCTGGAAGCGATGACAATAGCGGACGTTCAAGAAATAACTGGTCTAGAAAAGAAAAATCTCTAGCTTTCTCCCCCGGAGAACAGCCCCACGACATACAAACCGAAAAAGCTGTTTTGGCCGGTATTCTCATGGCCAATGACACTCTTTCCGAGCTCCAAGAAACTCTAAAAGAAGCTGATTTTTTTCTGCCTTCCCACCGAGAAATTTTTCAGGCAATGCTTAAGCTGAGCTTCAACAACACTCCCATTGATTTGACAACTCTGACTGGCTACATGAGAGAACATGGAAGCTTAGACAAAATCGGTGGTCCAGCTTATATCAGCGAACTAGCCAATGTGCCTTCTAGCTCGGCTCACACAATTGAGTATGCCGAAATTGTTTCTGATCTTTCTTGGAGAAGAAGAATTTTAAAAGCAGCTCAAAGTTGCCAAACTCTAGCTCTTAGTCCAGGCGACACCCGCGATCTTGCAACTGAAGTAGAAAAAGCAGTCTTTGATGCCGCTCAAGACAGACAAAAAAGCCAAGTTGCAAAAGTTTCAAGCCTGCTTGATGATGCTATCCGAGATTTCGAAACTAGAGCTGAAAACAAAGGCAAAGCCAACCCCGGAGTTTTAACCGGACTCAAAGATATTGATGAATGTCTAAACGGATTTAGACCTGGGCAGCTCGTAGTTCTTGCTGCGGGACCCGGAACAGGTAAAACCTCCCTGGCTGCAAATATTTTAGCCCACACGATTTTACACCAACAAAGAACAGCTCTTTTCTTTACTCTAGAAATGACCAAAGAAGAGGTTGTTGAAAGAATGCTTTCTACAGTGGCTCAAATTGATTCTGAAAAAATGCGTCGCGGGCAACTCAATGACAACGACTTTCAAGACCTTTATGATGCTGCCGAAGACCTTAGCAGCTGCGATTTGTATATAGACGACCGCTCAGTGGTCACTCCATACGACGTACTTTCGCAAGCTCGCAGAACAGCCTCTGCCCTAAACAGAGCTGGCAAGAAACTTGATTTTATAATTTGTGACTACATTCAAATCATGAAAGGTACGGGTCGCAACGAAAACAGATCATTAGAGGTGGCCTCTATTACAGGGGGTCTAAAAGCAGTAGCCAAGGACCTCAGAGTCCCTGTGCTTGCACTCAGTCAGCTCAATCGTGATCGCGCCAAAAGAACTGGAACCGATTCAAAACTGCCTGGATTGACCGACCTAAGAGATTCTGGAGCCATTGAGCAAGATGCAGATATTGTCATGTTTATTCATAGAGACCAAGGACCGGAGCATGATTCTCGCGCTCCTACTGAAGCAAAAATTATAATCGCCAAACACCGTGCCGGTGCCACCAAGACAATTAAAGTAACTTGGCTTGGAAATATCACGAAGTTCGTTGACTACATCGATCCAAGCTATGCACCTATTGAGGAGTATCACGACGCTCCCACAAACCCCATGGAAGAGAACTTCGCCCTACCATCTTTGGACCCACAACAGTAAAATCTGTGCATAACTAAGTAAGTCAGACTTTATGCATGTTAATAACCTTGTAAGAATCTGATTTTTATACCTAATTTTAGTTTTAATCTCCACTTCGCCGCTCTGTGCATATTCTTTTTTGAGAAGAATGGTGTCAGAGTAATAAGTAGAAGAGCGCAATAGGTCTTTTCGGGGGAGATTTTATGAAGGGGAAGGAACTGTACCAACAGTTAATTGATTTAACGGGATTAGAAGACATGGAGGTCAGACCTCTCCTTGATAAAATATTAGGCAAACTTGGGATCACTCCCGACGAGCTAAATGAAGAAAACGTACGAATTGCATTAATCACCTATTTACAAGAAATAGAAAAAGAAGCCACCTTACAGAATTTCCAAGAAAATCATTGTCAGGACAGTTTTGCTCTTAAGGCCGCCGAAGCTTAGCCTTAGTTAGCTTTTTTCGACTTAAAGCTTTAACTGTTTTTGGTTTAATATCAGAAAGCGCTCTAATTTTTTGGGTCAGTGTATTACGATGCAATCCTAGGACTTTGGCTGCTCGAGCTTTATTGCCATCACAGCTTTGCAATACTTTTAATATAAGCTCAGACTCAATTGAACCAATAAAGAGCGCGTAGAGTCCATCCAAATCATAAGCAGCCCCACGATCAGATACAAAGTTGCTCACATACTGATCAATCACAATTTGCATGTGAGAGCTGAGATCTTTATACGATCTGCGGCTCTTTTTTTTGATCGAAGTTTTTTCCATTCTACAAGCGCCAATAGTCTTCTCATTTAAAGTTTGATGAAGACTTAGAAGAAAGTTAAACTTAAGCAAATAGGGGGTCAAGTCGGTGAAAAAAAACTCAAACTTTTTAATGTTGCGCGAAGGACCATTTGGAATTTTTTTATTATTTTTATGTGTTTTAGTTCTTGACTCTTGCTCAAGTATAAAAGAAAGCCCTCAGGTAGAAGAAGCAATAGTTGTCCAAGAGGAAGAAGTTGAATACGTAGAAATACCAACCGAGCTTGAAGAAATTGAAGCCAGCGAACAAGAAGCACCAGAGGAGCTTGCCGCTGATTTGCTATCAAAAAAAACTTTTCCTCTGCTCTACAACGAATACGTTGAACAATGGATAAAGTATTTTACAGGACGCGGTCGCAAGCATTTTAAAAAATACTTAAGTCGCTCTACGCTCTACATGCCTCTGATGCAGAAGATTCTAAAAGAGGAAGGTTTGCCTTCCGATCTCATTTACCTTGCCATGATCGAAAGTGGTTTTAACTACAAGGCCACCAGCCGGGTAGGAGCCAAAGGTCCCTGGCAGTTTATGCCTTATACCGGCAAACGCTTTGGACTCAAAGTCGATTTCTGGGTTGATGAGAGACGTGACTTCGAAAAAGCCACAAGAGCTGCTGCCAAATACTTAAAAGAATTACATCATATCTTTGGTTCTTGGTACCTAGCTGCTGCCGGCTACAATGCCGGAGAAGGAAAGGTTTTAAGAGCTATAAGAGAACACAAAACACGTAATTTTTGGAAAATTTGTCGTATGCGCAAAGCTCTCCGAGCCGAAACTCGAAATTATGTACCAAAGATTATTGCTGCAGCTTTAATCTCCAAAAACCCTAAAAAATACGGCATCGAAAATGTTAATTACAGAACGCCTCTTACGTGGGAAACTGTATCTGTTCCTGGAAGTATAGATAGTGGCGACATCGCCAAAACTATTGGAGTGTCTAAAGACAGTGTTAAAATCTTAAACCCGGAACTACGTGTTCAAATAACCCCTGCAAAAGTTGCAAGTTATGAGGTTCGAGTGCCAATCGGTTACGGAGACACCTTGCTTGCTAATGTCAGCAGCTTAAAAAAGAAAAAAGCCAGTGGCTTTGTTTACCATCGCGTTCGTCGAGGCGACACATTAGGCCGCATTGCCAGGTCATATGGCTCAAGCGTTCGAGCCATCAAAGAAGTAAATAACATCAGAAATGCAAGATATTTAAGGCTTGGTAAAAAACTTGCCATACCTAGGCGCTTTTCGCGCAAAGCCAGAAGTAAAAATCGCGGCTATGGCCGCAGCAAAGGCCGTTTAAATGGTAGCACCCACACAGTAGCCAGAGGTGAAACTCTCTGGGACTTGTCTCGTCGCTACAAAATGAGTGTTAATGAAATCAAAAAAATAAATGGCTTGAGACGTTCTAGAGATTTAAAAGCTGGCATGAAGATTACAGTTAGTAAAAAAGCTTCTAAGAGAACTACTAGCTCCAACAAATCATATGCCTTAAGCAGCTACAAAGTAAAAAGAGGAGACACTCTTTGGAGCATTTCAAAAAAATTCGGCATCAGCGTTCGAGAACTAAAGCAAATAAACGGTATAAGCAACTCTCGCGGTCTAAAGGCTGGCAGCAAAATAAAAGTAGCCAAAGGGGCTGAAAGTACTTCCATCTATAGGGTCCGGCGCGGCGATACTTTTTGGAGCCTTTCTAAAAAGTTTGGTCTCAGCATAAAAGAGTTAAAAAAGAGAAATAACTTAGCCAAAGGTCACACACTTAAAAGCGGCATGAAATTAAAAGTAAGTCGTAATTTGTAAACGATTTACTTAGTTATTCAGCTGCACAATTGGCGTAACCGTAGCCCCAGCGATAATCTTTTTTTGTGCAAGGGTCGCCACCTAGCCTCGTTCCAAAATACATTGTTTTGGCTACAAAATTTATATCTAAAAAATCTGTTAAATCCTTAGCCGGATAAGCTTTTTTAAATTTCTTTTTGTATTCTGCAAGGTCATAATCTTTAATACATTGATAAAATTTTAAATCGGTGATCTTTCGATGCCAAAAAGATTTTTTGGCCGGCATAATATTCATCTCTGTTTTTACCACGGCTTCTTTTGCAACAAGATGTTCTGAGACATCGGCATTGGCATAGTAATAACGCAAATCATGAATGTCGCAACAAGCTTCAAAAGGAAAGCGATCTCCAAAAATCTCTTCTAACTTCGGTAGAAGCACCACAACATCTCGAGCCCAAATTTTAGAAATATCACCACTACAACCATCTGCATCTTTATCAACTACAAATTTTGGGAGCCTAGGCTCTTCCTCAATTTTTTGCTGCAAGGCCACATGGGCAAAGAGTCTTTCTTCGCTGTCTAAAAATAAGTCTAATTTTTTATCTTTTGCATTTTCATAAAGGGCTTTGGTGTATAAAGCCACAGATCTTGTTAAGACAGGAGTGCTGGCTTCAGCAATTTTTTGGTTATCTAGAAGAGAATTGATGATCTCTCTAGCTTCAAGCTGTACGCAAATAAAAAAATAAAGTACAACACTTTTCAGTAACAAATATTTCACATAAATACTTATAGGCGAAATGTTTAACGAAAGGCAAATTACTTAAAGCAGAGACTTCACAGCTTCGCGTTCGCTCACAAGCTCATCGGCAGTTTCTTTGATTTTTTGCTTCTCAAAGTCACTTAGCTCCAGACCTTGTACTATTTCTCTTTTTCCCTCGGCAGTGATCTTAACTGGATAACTAAAAATCAAACCTTCAGGCACACCGTAAGATCCATCGGAACAAAGCGCTACCGAGAAACACTCACCTTCAGGAGTTTTTTCTGTTAAAGAACGAACAGTATCAACGACTGCATTAGCAGCGCTGGCTGCAGAAGATGCGCCTCGCGCCTCGATAATAGCTGCACCTCTTTTTTGGACGGTTTTCATAAAATCATTCTGCCACCAATCAAGATCCGCAACCTGAGCAGTAGCCTTGGCTCCTGCGATAGTTGCCTTCTCAAAATTAGGAAATTGCGTGCTGCTATGATTGCCCCAAATGGCCAAGTTTTTAATTTCAGTCAAGCTACAGTTGGCTTTTTGAGCCACTTGAGCGTAGGCTCTATTTTGATCAAGCATTGTCATGGCATAAAAATTTCTATCAGAAATTTTACCCTTCGCGCTTTCTTTTGCAATATAAGCATTGGTATTGCATGGATTACCTACCACAAGAACCTTGCAATCGGATTTAGCATGTTCGGCAATGTTTTTACCTTGCTCAGTAAAAATACCGCCGTTAATTTTTAAAAGATCTCCACGCTCCATACCAGCTTTGCGTGGAACACTACCAACCAGTAAGGCCCAATCAGCGTCTGCAAAAGCTTCTGCTTGAGAATCAGTACAAGTCACTCCATCGAGCAAAGGAAAAGCACAATCATCAAGTTCCATCTTGACACCTTTAAGAGCGTTAAGCGCACGAGGTAATTCTAGCAATTTTAAATGCACTCGTGTGTTGGCACCAAACATTTGCCCAGAAGCAATTCTAAATAATAGAGCGTAGCCAATTTGACCAGCAGCTCCCGTTACACTGACTGTTACTTTATTCATGCTCATATCAAAGCTACGCCTTAATGTTTACAAGTTCAGATGCTTCAAAAAAATAGCCTATTTCGCGTTCAGCCGAAGCAGGAGAGTCACTCCCATGAACCGCATTTGCCTCTAAGCTATCTGCAAAATCTTTACGCAAAGTGCCTTCTGCAGCATCAGCTGGATTGGTTGCTCCCATAATTTCTCGATTTTTTAAAATAGCATTCTCACCTTCGAGTACCATCAAAACAACCGGACCACTGGTCATAAAAGAGACCAAAGAAGCAAAAAATGGACGCTCTTTGTGTTCCTGATAAAAACCTTCGGCCTTAGCGGCATCAAGCTTTTGCATTTTGGCTGCTGCAATGTGCAAGCCATTTGTTTCAAAACGATCTATAATTTTACCGATCACTCCATTGTTAACAGCGTTAGGTTTTATAATTGAAAATGTTCTTTCGTTAGCCATATTTATTTACTCCTTAAAATTTATGAAATTAATTCTTTTAGTGTTTGACCAATAACTGCAGGACTATCAGCCACTGCAATTCCGGCTGCTTTTAAAGCTTTTACTTTGGAACCAGCTGTTCCCTTGCCACCAGATATAATAGCTCCAGCATGTCCCATTCTTCTTCCCGGAGGCGCTGTTTTACCGGCTATAAAGGCCACAACTGGTTTTTTACAATTGGCTTTAATCCAAGCAGCTGCCTCTTCTTCGGCGCTTCCACCGATTTCACCAATCATAACAATTGCCTCTGTTTGCTTGTCGCCGTTTAATAACTCCAAGCAATCAATAAAGTTCATGCCCTGAATAGGGTCTCCGCCAATACCAATACAAGTGCTTTGTCCCATACCTAATTGAGTGCACTGATGTACAGCTTCGTAGGTTAAAGTTCCCGAGCGAGAAATAATACCGACCTTACCTTTTTTATGAATATAGCCGGGCATAATTCCGATTTTACATTCATCAGAACTCATAATTCCGGGACAGTTTGGACCAATCATTCTAAGAGGCTCTTGCCCTAGACCTGCTCTTTGAACATTGCGGCTTTCTATAAACCTCTTCACTTTGAGCATATCAAAAACAGGAATGCCTTCGGTGATACAAACCACAAGTTCAATCCCCGCATCAAAAGCCTCCATGACAGCATCTGCAGCAAAAAGCGGTGGAACAAAAACCATGCTCACAGTTGCAGAACTTTTCTTTACGGCCTCGTAACAACTATTCCAAACCGGAAAACCATCAACAGTCTGACCACCTTTACCAGGGGTCACACCACCAACAATCTGCGATCCATATTCTCGACATTGCTGACTATGAAACAAACCTGCTTTGCCCGTGATTCCCTGACATATAATTTTTGTATCTTTATTTACTAAAACACTCATGACTTGGCTCCCTGCATAGCGGCCACAACTTTTTGAGAACCATCATTCAATGAATCTGCTGTTATTAGATCAAGACCACTTTTTTGTAAAATCTCGCGACCCGCTTTTACATTTGTACCTTCAAGTCTTACAACCAGCGGAACCGCCAAAGAAACTTCTTTAGCCGCTGTAACAATGCCATTTGCAATAACATCGCACTTCATGATTCCTCCAAAGATATTCACAAAAATAGCTTTGACCTTAGAATCAGACAAAATAATTTTAAAAGCAGCGCATACCTTTTCGACTGTGGCACCACCACCAACATCTAAAAAGTTAGCCGGTTCACCGCCATAGGCCTTAATGTTATCCATAGTTGCCATTGCCAAACCAGCTCCATTCACCATACAGCCAATATTTCCATCTAGGCTAATAAAATTTAAGTCGTACTTAGATGCCTCAACTTCTTTAGGATCTTCTTCATCTAAGTCTCTTAACTCAAGAAGCTCGGGATGCCTAGGCAAGGCATTTTCATCAAAGTTCAATTTTGCGTCTAACAAAATTAACTTAGTAGCCTCACCCTCTCCACAAAGACAGAGCGGGTTTAACTCAAGCATGGAACAATCTTTTTGTACAAAAAAATCATAGAGCTGTGAAAACAATTTTGAAGATTCTTTAAACAAACGCTTTGCAGCTGTCTCTTTTGAGTAGCCTAAAAAATCAAAAAGCCTTCGACTGTGGTAAGGCTGCCAACCAGCTAAAGGGTCAATAGTCATACTCAGCAATTTTTCGGGAGACTTCTCGGCCATTTCTTCAATGTCCATTCCGCCTTCAGCCGCGGCCAACAAAGAAACACAGCGATTTGTACGATCCATAATTAAGGAAAAATAACTTTCTTGTCTTGGCGGATTGGCTTCTTCGATCCAAAGTCTTCGAACCAACTGCCCCTCTGGCCCCGTCTGATGAGTCACAAGAGTCATACCTAAAATTTGCGAAACTGTTGTTTTGAGCTCATCCAGAGAACGAGCTAACTTAACTCCCCCGCCTTTGCCTCGGCCACCAGCATGTATTTGTGCCTTAACAACAAAATTTTCAATGCCTTTAGCTTGTAATTTTTTTCCGGCCTCTAAGGCTTCTTCTTCTGTAAAAGCAACATAGCCGTTTGGAATTTCGATTCCATGACCGTTTAACAGTTGCTTTGCCTGATGTTCATGTACTTTCATTTTTTAACTCTTCCTTACATATTGCTAATAATTGCTTGGCCAAATTCTGAACACTTAAGCAATTTTGCATTTTCCATAGATCGATGAAAATCATAGGTGACCGTCTTGTTTTGAATGGACTTAGTAATACCTTGTTTAATAAGAGCACTTACTTCTGACCAGCCCATGTAATCAAACATCATCACAGCGGACAAAATAACTGAACTTGGATTCACTTTATCGAGACCAGCGTACTTAGGGGCCGTACCGTGAGTTGCTTCAAACAAAGCAAGTCCTTCACCAATATTTGCACCCGGCGCAATACCAAGACCGCCAATTTGGGCTGCCAAGGCATCAGAAAGGTAATCACCATTTAAATTCATCGTTGCAATCACATCATAGTCTTGCGGCCGAATAAGAACTTGTTGAAATAAATTATCTGCAATTCTATCTTTAACAACAATTTTAGAGGCCGGAGCTTTACCATCATGCTTTTCCCAAACTTCATCTTCAGTAATAATGTAGTCGGCGAATTTTTCTTTAGCGACTTCATATCCCCAAGTTTTAAAAGCTCCCTCGGTGTATTTCATAATATTACCTTTGTGAGCCAAAGTTACAGAAGACAATTTATTCTCGATTGCATAGGAAATCGCTTTTGCAACCAAGCGCTTGGTTCCTATTTCAGAAATAGGCTTTACTCCCAGGCCACTTCCCTCTCTAATTTTTGCTCCAAGTTCTTTGGTCAAAAAGTCGTGAAGTTTTTTAGCCTCAGGACTTCCCGATTCGAATTCAATACCCGAATAAACATCTTCGGTGTTTTCGCGAAAAATAGTCATTGAGACTTCTTCCGGAGCCACGACCGGCGCTGAAATACCTTTAAAATACTCAATTGGACGCACACAAGCATACAAATCAAGTCTTTGTCTCAAAGTGACATTTAAAGAACGAAATCCACCGCCCACTGGCGTCGTCAAAGGACCCTTAATTGAAATAATAAATTCCCGTAAAGCATCGATCGTTTCTTGAGGAAGATACTCTCCACAAACCTTGTTGGCCTCTTCTCCAGCATAGACTTTCATCCAGTTTATTTTTCGAGATCCACCATAAGCTTTTTCAACCGCAGCATCAAAAACAGGCTGCGAAGCCTGCCAGATATCTACCCCAATACCATCACCTTGAATAAAAGGAATAATTGGATTGTCGGGCACATCCGGCACAGATTCACCAAAAGAATTTTTTTTGAGTTGAACTTTTTGCCCCCCTTCAGGAAGCTTGGCATATTTATAATTTGACATGTCTATTTTCTACCACGACTGGCTTCCCTGTGTCGTGTGGAAATCTAAGCAATCCTGCCTATGCGTCATCACAGAGCTATGTTTTTGTATAATTCTAAACGCTCTACTAGAGTGGAAATGTGTCCGATCGTCATTACACTTTTATGCTTGTGCCCGAAAAAAGCGGCAAAGTCAGAAAATTAGTCCTTCCCTCTATTTATTTTAAATTTGCTTTGGTTTTTTTAGTCCTAAGCAGTTTCTTTGCTATTTTTGTAATGATTGATTACCTACACGTACTCGGCCAGGTTGCTGAGAACAAAAAACTTAGAATCGAAAACAGAAGCCTTTCTCTAGACGTTCAAAAAGCCAAAGGACAACTGGAAAACCTCAACCAAAGCGTGGTTCGCTTAAAAGAATTCGCTAATAAAATTCGAGTGCTAGGAAACCTGGGACAAGACAATCAAAGTGCTATTTTACAAGCTCCTAAATCTGGAAATATCCCTACAGAGGCCTCCGAAGACAGCGGAGTCATAGGCGGCGAAAGCAACGACAACAAAGAAAAACTCGATGGAGCCAGCCTTAACAATTCTAAACAAAGGCCCCAAGCATTAAATAAAGAAATTGAGCGCAGTGAACGAATCGCACAAATCACAAAAGCTACAAACCCTATCGACAAAGTTAGACGTATCCAAAATATTGGGCATGAGCTTACTATCCAAAGTGAAAAAGAAGAACAGCTTTACGCCCGACTCTACGAAAGTTTACAAGACCGTGTTGATTTATTGCTTCACACTCCAAGCATCATGCCTGCCAAAGGTTGGATTAGCTCCTATTATGGCTACCGCATTAACCCCTTTAGTGGCACAAAGAAATTTCATGCAGGCATTGATATCGCCAACAATCGCGGCACAATTATTCGCGCTCCAGCCAACGCAGTGGTCAAACTAGCTGGGGTCTCTGGCGGCTTTGGAAAAGTTGTTGTCCTTGATCACGGCTACAACATTATCACTAAGTTTGGTCACAATTCTAAACTTAAGGTGAAAACCGGAGACAAGGTTAAGCGCGGACAAATCATTGCTGAAATGGGAAGCTCAGGCCGATCAACGGGCCCCCATCTACACTACGAAGTTTTAGTTGCCCGCCAGCACCGAAACCCAATGCGTTATATTCTCGATTAATAAAAAGCTGCCTAGGAATAAAATAATTAAAGCCAAAGAGAGCCTTATTCCGATATAAATAGGGTGAATCTATCCTGGACTGTCTTAATTGCTCTTAACCTATGGATTTTTATAGGCCACTCTATAGTTTGGAAGTATTTAGCCAAGGACACTGAGCTCAAACTTTCTGAAAAACGCTTAAAAACTGTAAAAATATTATTAATTTTAATAACTTGCGTGTTTTTAGCTCAACATATTCCCGCAATATAAGAACATACCTAGCAATATTTATTGTAAAGAAACTAAACAAATGCTTGGCAAAGTCTGTCAACTTCGATAATAATCTTTGGCACCCCGTAGTTTTTTCATTAACTTATGAAGAAACTACATGGTATGAGCTCTGCATCTATGTAGAGTAAGGCCGCATCCCCCTTGGCCGATATTGTGGTTTTTGAGCTGTACGTTAGCTGAGTTGAAGTAGTAGTGTTTCGCTTCGGATTCCTTTCCTTCCCCCTCCCCCCCCCCCTTTCTGGGGCGAAACACTTAATTTTTATAAAAAACAAATTCAAAAAAAATTAAGTTACAAGCTAAACGGAAATTCCAAGGAATTTAAAAATTTTTCTGCGATTTCTTTAGTGAGCTTAAAAGCACATGTCCACTTAAGGGCGACAAAACAACCGCAAATACCAAGCATAAGATTTCTCGAGAAAAAATCATAGTTTTTAAATCAGAAGTCTCAATGTAGCGATCAACCATAGAGGCAATTAAAATTAAGGTGAGTCCCAAAACAGAAACTTTAGTTGGTGGGTGCAATCTTGAAGCAGACTTCGAAAAACGCCACAAGCCAACAGCACCTGTAAGAACTAGGCCGCTTCCAACAATAATAAAAAAATTTCGCAAGACTTCAGGCATTCGATGGATCCTTTTCATGTATTTTAGCCAAAAATAAAACGGCTAAAAAACTAGTACCAATTAACAAAAAACATAAATCAAGAAAGTACCTTCCGAAACTGCTATGCATACCGAGTAAAACAATCAAAGCAACCATTACCGAGCTGACCACATCAAGGGCAGCGGCACGGTCGATCAAGTTTGGGCCTTGTACCGCCTTAGCAATTGCCAAGACCAAAGACAAAAAGACTATAAAAAGACAAAAAATCATCATACTTTTTTTACCTGACTGAAAGGAAAAGGACTACTTAGCTCGGTTACAAGCGGATCCAAACGATCCACTAATTTTTGCACTTCGTCTTTAGTTGATTCATCTACAACATGTACCGAGATTATTGCCACATTCTTTTGGCTAGAAATATTCCAAGAAATCGTACCTGGAGTTAAAGAAATGAAATTGGCGATCATCACTTGCCCCATGGGGCTTGGACAATAGGAGTTAACTTCAATCCAAATATCATTTGGCTCTTTGCTCGTGCTCCATATGAGTTTTACGAGTTGCCAATTCGCTAAGAGAAATTCTTTTATAAAAAGAACTAAAAACCGCAACCATAAAAACGGGTTAATACTCAGCCAAGCTTCATGACCAGAGCGCATAAACAGTCCTGAGGAACGCAACCAGAACCAAGGCAACAAAACCGCCAGCAGCATCCAAAGTAAAGCGCCAGCTGACAACTTTCCCTCGATAGCGAAAAAATAAAAAGTAGCTCCCCAAAATAGAGCATGCCAACTAAGCTTCATTATAATTTTCCGCCTTCTTTATTTCGCTCAACTCTGCCTTGCTTTTGTACAGTTTTCCAATACACAGTTGGATTGACAACTCGTAGTGACACTTCATCTATTTTGCTTTTCAAAGGAACTACAAAAAGCGCCAAACACCACGAAGAAAAAGCAAAAACAATTACTGGCAAAATCAAGGGGCGAATGCCCCATTTTTTACTAGAAACATTTTTAACTGGACCGGTGATGCAATAGATCCATACCTTAAGCATTGATGATAAAGTTAACAAACCAGCAAAGACCAGCAACACGGTCCAAAAAATAGGCTGAGTTGTGACTATGACTTTTAACAAGGCAAATTTCGCCCAAAAACCAGAACTTGGCGGTAGACCGGCCAAGGAAAAAGCCGAGGCCAAAAAAGCAAAAGCAAACCATGGAATTTCTTTTAAATAACCACTCGACTGGGTGATATCACTCGTTCCAGCACAATGATCTAAAACCGACGTGCTTGCAAAGAGAGAAGACTTTACCAAACTGTGGTGAATCGTGAATAGTAAGGTAGCCGCCAAAGCAAGAGCCTGCATGGTTGGATCTTTTAAAGAATACAACACAGCCACTCCAACTAAGATATAACCAATTTGCGATACCGTATGAAAGGCCAACAGTTTACGCAAATGCTTTTGCCCTAAAGCGGCCAAAACACCTACCAGTATAGAACACCCTCCTAAAACGAGCAGCATGGGACTAAGGGAGGAGGTCAAAGAAGGAAATACAGATAAGCCAAGCCGAAGCAAAACGTACACTCCAACTTTAGTAAGCAAAGCCGAAAAAAAAGCTGCCACTGGAGCCGGCAATGTGGCATAACTTTCAGGCATCCATTGAAAAAAAGGAAAAACAGCCGCTTTCGCTAGGGCAACAAAAACAAACAATGCAAAAACAAATATAAAAATTGGATTTTGAACATCCGTCATCTGAAGCTTATAGGCGAGTTCGGCCATGTTTAAAGTTCCAAAGCTTCCATATACAAAAGCGCAATTGATGAGCAAAATACTAGAAACAATTATGTTTAACAACAAATACAACTGCTTTGCTCGCACCGAATGAGATAAATTAATCATCAAGGCATAGGAAAGAATTAAAAATATTTCGAAGGCAACAAATAGATTGAAAAAATCACCAGTCAAAAAAGCACTTGCTACCCCTGCGTGCATCCCCCAAAACAAAATCCACAGATACACCGATTTTGATAATCCTTCAAAAAGTCGGAAAAAGTGACTCATTAGCGAGGAGAGGCCTAAAATAAAAATGAAAAATCCAGATAAGCCGTCCAAGTAGTAAACAATAGCTGTTGGGTAAGGCCAAGCAGCAAAGCTATAGCTTTGAGCTTCATTATTTAAAGAGTAATAAAAAAGAAAAGAACACAATAAAAAATACAGAGCAGAAAAGCTTCTTGCCGAAACAATCAAAAAAAGATCTCTTTTTTTAAGATCGCTACACAATAGGGTCAGACCCAGAAGACTCATTACCAAGACCGGAAACAAAAAGGCCGCAGGAATCAGAAACTGTATCACTGAGTTTTTTCTCCTTCACCTTTCGGATAATGACTGAGATAAAGCATAAGTAAGAGACACAAAACGGCAAATCCTATAACAATGGCCGTCAAGACAAGAGCCTGAGCAATCGGATCACTTAAAGATAGAGCTAGCTTTTTTGAAGCCCCTTGTATAAAAGCTGGGCGACTAAAAGCACTTAGATTCATTATTTCCTGCCCTCCAACATCATAAGGTCGAAACGACACCACAACAATAAATAAGTTAATGGCATTTCCCAATAAGGCCACACCAACTATTTTCTTCCACAATTTTTCATGAGTACACAAAAAAATAGAAGCTCCCATCAAAATCGCAATCAACAAAGCCATTAAAAAACTAACTAAATCGACTTCAATCATACAAAAAATCCTCATTAGGTGCTTGCACAAGTTCAAGAGCCACACCAGCTACTAACATAGCGAGCGCAAAATCAAAGAGAGAGGAGCTAGCAAAACCAGACACTATATAAGACTGAAATACTTTTCCATCTATAAATACAGGAAGCGCAACAGCCGCAACCGCCAAAGCCAAGCCCAGTAAGACCCAGTAGACACCTCTTGGAAAAGGCTTCAAGCTTACATAAGCTTGCGGCCAGTAAAATCGAATCAAAAGCACAGCAACGGCTATTAATAAGCCGCCTACAAAGCCGCCACCCGGCTCATAATGCCCACGAAAGAGAAAATATAAAGCCATTACAAAAAGCAAGTAGGCAAAAACCACAAACCAATTGCGCATCCAGGAACTTTCTGTCTTTTTATAAAGCGCTAATTTATCTAACTTTTCGAAAGAGAGGTCAGAGCGCAAAGCCGCAAAACACAGGGCTGCAGCACTAAAAACAACAATTTCACCTAAGGTATCAAAGCCCCTAAAATCAACCAAGATTACGTTTACAACGTTGCGCCCGCCAGCCAGTAGCTTCGTAACTTGTCCATAATAAGAAGCAGCAACTCGAGAAGAAATCGGAGCGAGCAACACAAACAAAGTTGCAACAAAAGATACAATGCTCACAATAGCAATGGCTCCAATACGCCAAGATTGCGAAGCAAAAACCTTCCAAGCTTGCGCTTTCTTAGCTCTATCTACAGATTCTCGCCTAGAATATAATAAGGTAATCGCCATAAAGGCCAAGGACAAAACTTCAACAGTGGCTTGAGTAAGAGCTAAATCAGGAGCTCCCAAGAGATAAAAAAGCAAAACAAGGCAAGAGCCAGTCGCCCCTAATAAAATAACATCATTCCAGCGACGTTCAAAATTTACAAAAACCATCGTCAGTACAAGAAGCACAAGCAATATACAGGTGCCAACAAATACAAATAAGTCGTTAAAAGACAGAAGTTCGGAGTGCTCAAAAATTGAAAATTTAAAATTCAATAAAAGATCAAATGGCAAAAAGAATACAAATACACTAACCCCAACCAAAACAGAAGAAATAAGAAAGGAGGAGGAACGGTTGTTTTGCACCAAGTTCGAAGCAAGCTCACCAAGACGAATCATTTTTGCAAAAGAAAAATCAAAAAGCGATTTTAACTCAAAAAAACTTAAACCCTTGATTAATTGTTCGAAAGGCTTTCTAATTTTATAAAGTCCAAAACCAAGTAATAAAGCAGCAAGGCTCAATTGAAATTCCAAATGCCAAGCTGGTAAAACATGGGCTTTAATAGGCAAAACCCCATCTACACTTTCAAAACAATTGGCTAAAAAAACTTCTATTGAAGCCGGATAAAGACCACCTAGTATACAAAAACAAGAAAGGGCAAAAGGCACTAGAACACTAAACAAAGTCGGTTGTTCGAATTGAAAAGAAGGCTTAGAATTTTTTTTCCAAAAGATTTCCCACACTAGACGCAATACATATGCCGTTGTACAAATCGCACCAGCCGCAACGATTACACATAACAGAACACCATAAGAAGAAGATTTTAAAAGAGTGGTTAAAAGCATTTCCTTAGAGACAAAACCAACTAAAAATGGCACGCCCGCCATAGCCAAGCCAGCAATAGCTGTGCATAAAGCTAATAATTTTGATTTTCTTCCTAGGCCATGTAAGATCGAGATTTTACGAGTATGAGCGCCGTGATCAACGATGCCGACCATCATAAAAAGAGAAGCTTTAAAAATAGCATGACTTGTAACGTGAAAAGCCGCAGCCCACATCGCAACAGGACTGCCCACTCCAAGGCAAAGAATTATTAAAGCGAGTTGCGCAATTGTCGAATAAGCTAGCAAGCCTTTTAAGTCGTCCTTGGTTAAAGCTACAAGACCTGCAAATAGATATGTCAAAGCTCCAACTGGAATAAAAAGCTCCCAAAGTGGCCAAGCTGAAAGATAAGGAGCTAACTTAAACAATAGTAAAATACCAGCTTTTACTAAGGTAGCAGAATGCAAATAGGCAGAAACAGGGGTTGGCGCAGCCATGGCTCCGGGCAACCAAAAGTGAAAAGGAAATTGCGCGCTTTTCGTAAGCACAGCAAAAAAGACTCCAAAGAAAACAATCGAAATTTCTAAGGAATACTCTCCTGCATGCATAAAAGCCGTTAAATCAGCAAGGCCAGACAAGGCCCATGAACCACTTAACTTCCAACAAAGCAAAGCACTAATAAGAAGGGCAAAGCCACCAAAAGCAGTTGTGAGCAAAGCACGAAAGGCACCTTTCTGACTCTCTGTGGATTCTCTGTTGTGACTAATCAATAAAAAAGAAGAAACCGAACTCAGCTCCCAAAACACAACTAAAGCGAGCCAATGCTCAACAAAAGAAAGTCCCAACATAGAAAACTGAAAAAGTCCCAAAGCAAAATAAAACTTCGTAAGAGAATGCTCTTGCTTCATGTAAGAATAGGAATAAAGACCAATAAACGCACCAATAAAGAGCACCAAGGAGGCAAAGAACTTTCCGACTCCCTCAAAAACAAAGTAAGTATCAAAACTCCCTGCGGGGAAAGGCAAAGAAAAAACCGACCAAAGCTCAGCCAAGGCCAACAAAGAAAAAATACTAAAAAAAACTGCTAAAACATTTTTAGCTTTTGGAAAAAAAAGTGGCCAGATTAGACAAAGTGCAACATACAAAAGCGGAATATACAGCACAGCCACAAGCTTATTTATTAACATTTTTTTCGCTTCAAAGCCACAGCCCAGCAAAAACACTCTACAGCCCTTTTGAAATGGGCTAAGCTAAATCAAAAGCCAATGAAGACAAATAAAAAAACAGAAAGCAAAAACTCCAAAGTGGAGTCAATAAAACACAGATGGCAAAAAGCTTTTCTAAATACGCCTACTAGTTTTGCGTATAGCTTATTTTTTGGACTGTTAACCCTTCATCTTGGCGCCCTTGCTGCTTTTTTTTATTTTAGCTGGGGGGCATTTTTCACCTTTTTAGCACTTTATGCTCTCTCCGCACTCGGTATTACAGTTGGTTTTCATCGACTTCTTTCGCACAGAAGCTTTCGCTTGCCCCTCTTTTTTGAAAGACTTTGGACGAGCATAGGATGCCTGGCTCTGGAGGGTGGCCCGATTAGCTGGGTCGCCGAGCATAGACAACATCATCTTAAATCCGATACAGAACTTGACCCTTACGACATCAACAAAGGCTTTTGGTATGCCCACATGACATGGATTTTTGAAAAAAGACCCAAGCAATACTTAGAAAAGCGCAAGAAACATTTTGCACCGGATTTACTAAGAGATCCCTATTACCGCTGGCTCGAAAAAAACTTCTGGGTTTTTAATCTGGTCCTTGGCTTGCTTTTATTTTTCTTCGGCGGACTAGATTATCTTCTCTGGGGTGTTTTTTTCAGAGTTAGCTTCACCTTTCATGTAACCTGGTTTGTAAACTCAGCGTCTCATTTATGGGGCTACCGTCCTTTCAAAAAGCACCGAGCCACCAATAACTGGTGGGTGGCTATACTAAGCTTTGGTGAAGGCTGGCACAACAACCACCACGCTTTTCCAAATTCAGCTAGGCACGGTCTGCGTTTTTGGGAATTTGATTTAAGCTGGCTTATTATCTGGACTCATGCCAAACTGGGCATTGCCAAGAATATTCGTAAACCCCAGCCAGATTTGTTGCCCTGGAAAAAAAAGCTAGCCTGAAACACAACTTCTTTAACTAAAATTTGATACTCTATAATATGAAATGCTTGATAATAAGACGCTTATTCATATTAATAACTATGTCTTAAAAGCCAACAAGCAAAAAGCCCTAACTCACAAACTTAAAATTAAGGTCAAAAAAGGCGAGGTTTGTTTTGTTCGAGGGCACAACGGCAGTGGCAAAAGCCTTTTGCTTAAACAACTCTGCAATCAAAAAAGAAAGCATCCACAAATTATAAAAAATATTTCACATGATCAAATGGCTTTGCTTAATTCTGAGTCTCTCGTTGATTCATTCTTACCCATTTCTGTTAAAGCCTTATCCACTCCCAGCACCCCTTTTTGGCCCAAAAAAAAGCAAGAAGGCGTAAGCTGGAACGAATGCAGTCAATCTGAACGCTACCAAATCTTAGTTGATATGCTGCTGCAAAATCCTCATTTAAAAGTCATCGCCCTCGATGATCCTTTTGAAATTTTAGATTCTCTTTCACAAAAAATTTTATGCCAAAAAATAGAAGCCCAGTTAAAAAGAAAACGAAGATCTTTTGCTGTGGTCATCTCTCACCGCGGCCCAAACAAGTGGACAAAATTTATAAGTCAAAAAAGCTATAATTATCTAGAAAGACGCTCAAAAAAACGCCATGCCAGCTGAAACACTTAACGCCCTTCTTTTACTGGCCTTTGGCTTGATCGCTTGCCCTGTGCTGGCCTACGCCGGCTCTTTGCTTATACAAAAAAAACAAAGCACTCAAAGCCTTTGCCTCTCTCAAGCTATAGTTTTTAGTCTTTACCTAAGTCTTTTTCTTCAAAAAAATTACAAAATCGAAGCTCTTAGGGATCTCGACTTGCAAATGCCTTTTATTCTTTTTTGCTGCTCTCTGCTTTATTTTTTGATAAAAAAAACCGCTTCAGCCTTTAGGCTTAGACCAGAAGCCTTCTATCTCTGTGTCTTTTCGTTGTTGGTAGCTTCCTCGCATTTTTTAACGCAATTTATTGAAGCCAAAACTTTAAGCCAAAGTATTTTTGGAGATCTTAGCTCAATGAACTCTTTAAAATTAGGGATTGGAACGGCGATTGCTTTTGTACTCGCTTTTATGAGCTGGAAAAAGCACCCACAAATTTTGAAAAAGCTTTTCGAAGAAGAGTATTTAAAAATTCGCCAAGCTAACTTGGGAGTTACAAAAGTCACAAACACTCTTATCTTTGCAGTTTTGTTTTTATCCGTTTACTATTTAGGACTTTTGTTTACTCTCTGCGCTCTTTTTATACCGGCTGTTTTTACATTACATAAAAACAGGTATTTTTTTTGGATCGCGCTTCATTCCTCTTTAGCTTTCTTAATAAGTTTTTTCTGCCAAAAATATCTTCTGCCATCACTTGCCCTTGAAACAATTTTCCCTGTTTTACTTTGTGGCATGTGCCTGAGTTCTTCAGTGATAAACAAAAAACTCAGCGCCATAACAATATGTTTTTTATTTGCATTTAACAGCTTGGCACAAAATCAAAGCCTAAAAGCTTTGCATGAAATTGCACCGCAGTTAGTGGAGTTAGACTTAGTAAAAATAGAAAACCGTATTGAAGTTTTTGTATCCGGTTATTACGATTCATCTTGTTTTAAAAAACCCCAATATATTATTTCAAAAAGCGATCATTTAACAACTATCATTGTCCGAGCACAGAAAAAGCCTGAATCTAAAAAATGTCAGGAGAAAAATAAATTTTTCAAGGACAAGTCGGCCACCTTAGACGCTAACGACCTAAGTTCACAAAGAGTTCGAGCCCTTGGATACAGAGGTTGGATTAGTCAGGAAATTAAAACTACTCAATAATTTCTAGTACTGAGCGCATCTTCAGCTTTGTAGATGCAGCATTAAGCAGAGTTCGTAGAGACTGAGCTGTGCGCCCTTGCTTTCCGATCACCTTGCCTAAATCTTCTTTCGCTACGTTGAGCTCAACAACAGTAGTCTGCTCTCCACGTACTGCAGAAACTTGAACTTTTTCTGGGACATCAACAAGTGCCTTCACAATAAATTCAATTAGGGATGTTAAAATATTTTCTTTATCAGCGTTATCATTTTCAGCCATACAAACCTCAACTTTGTGTTATATTGTCTTCAATCATCATGCTACCCAGTGTTTATTACCGCGTGAAGCTTTTTTTAGCACTACTAAGTATCAATTTGTTGGCTCATTGCGGTATTAAAAGACCCATCTCGACGCCTCTAAACAAAGACACCTTTCACAATCAAGAGATTAAACCCATAAAATCATTAAACAAAGAGAAGGATTCGCCATGATTTTTCGCAAGTATGAAGGGGCTAAAAACGATTTTATATTAATCGACTCCCAAAGTGCTGGAAGCATAAAAATAGAGCATTTGGCCCAAATGGCAAAAATTCTATGCCAAAGGCAATCTTCGATCGGAGCCGATGGCTTGATTTATTTAAGCCTAGAATCAAATCTCTGGTCTTGGATCTTCTATAATTCGGACGGCAGCAGGGCAAGCATGTGTGGCAATGCGGCTCGATGTGTGGCCCACTGGCTACATTCTAAAAACCCAGAAAAACCAGACTGGAGCACTAGTTGGCAAGGAGAGAGTGGAAAAATTTTAGCCCGAAAAAGTGGCAAAAATTTTGAAGTGTCCTGGCTTGTGAACGGCACCCCCATCAAGTTAACAAAGGCTCCTAAAATTTTAGAGACTCTTAAAAAAGAAATCCCCGATCTAGAATGGGCTTTTATAAATGCCGGAGTCCCCCACTTAGTTTTAAACACCAAGCTTATTTGGCCACAAGACCTGAGAAAGCAATACTCTTCGGAATTAGCCCATCACCCCAGTTTTGGACGCGAAGGTACCAATGTGAGCTGGCTACAAAGTTCTAATTTTCAAACAGTCACTTTTGAAAGGGGAGTAGAAGATGAAACCCTTGCCTGTGGAAGTGGCGCGATTGCTTGTTTTATGGCCAAGAAACACTTTGGAGCTTTGGAGTCTCAAATGTTTTTTAACTTTCCGGGTGGCAAGCTTTGCATTAGCATGGACGAGCAAAAAAGACTTTGGCTTAGGGGCCCCAGTCATTTTGTATATGAAGGTGAAATAAACGGAATTGAGATTGATGAATAAATTAATAGACCCACAGCAATGGCACGGAGTTTGGACGGCGCTTGCAACTCCTTTAAGTGATCAACAAATAGACCGCGCTAGTCTCCAAAAGTTAATTGAAAAACAGTTAAGCGATGGGGTCCACGGCTTTGTACTAGCGGGCTCTACAGGAGAAGGATCACTTCTATCTGAAGCGCAATACAAAGATCTGCTTAAAGTAACAAAAGAAATTGTAAAAAATCGAGCTCCCTTGGTGGCAGGCCTTGGTATTGGCGGAACAAAAAGCTGCCTCAACAATGCTTTGATTGCAAAAGAACTTGGCTATGACGGAGTCTTAGCTTCTCCCCCTGCCTACATTAAAGCACCTCAACACGGGCTTATTGAACACTTTTTAAGTCTTGCTGAAATGGGAGGACTTCCCCTTTGTCTCTATGAAGTGCCTGGGCGAGCTGCTTCATCTATTAAGGTCGAAAGCATCAGCACTCTTTTAAAAGACCCACGCAGCAAAAACATTTGCGCTCTAAAAGATGCAAGTGGCGATATGGATAGAGCTAAAGAAGAAGCTACCATTTTTGGTGATCGCCTAGCTCTTCTTTCTGGCGATGACGGTACATTCGCTGATTTTTTAGCAAGCGGAGGCCACGGTTGCGTAAGCGTGCTCAGTCACTTTGGAGCTAAAAGTTTAAATTTAATCCTTGAGACTTCTAAACAGAAAAATTTTGAAGAAGCCAAGCAAATACAAAAAAAACTCTTAGGATTTATCGATGCCCTTTTTTGGGAATCAAATCCAATTCCAGTTAAAACTTTGTTATTTAAAAGCAAGATCTTCTGCAGCGCTGAATTCTGCCTGCCCCTACTGCCGATGACCGAAACCTTAGCCCTTAAATTACAAGAACTACATAAGGAGTTAAACTCATGGCAAAAATAAATTTAGGCATTGCTGGTGCCAGCGGCAGAATGGGAGCCGAGCTTTTAAAAGCTTTAAAACAAGCTCCCTTTAATAAAATCTACAATCTCTGCTATCTTGTACCCAATTCCAAAGGTCTTAGTAAAAAACCCTTGTCCACAAAATCAATGCCTGAACTCATGATTGATTTTTCAACTCCGGCGGCATCTATGCAGCTGGCTGACTTTTGCTCCAAAAACAAAATCCCTGTTTTGATGTGTACCACTGGTTTTAGCGGCCATGAGCTACGAAGCTTAAACAAAAAACTTGTGAATGTGCCATGGTCAATGGTGTCGAACACTAGTTTAGGGGTTTTTATGATGGGTGAGGCCCTTAGTAAGGTTTCATCTCTATTAAGTAAAGATTACAAAATAAAAATCTTTGAGAGTCACCATAAGCATAAAAAAGACAAACCTAGCGGAACGGCTAAAACCTTAAAATCTAAAATTGTTGATAACTTAAATTTTAAAACAAAGGTACCAACCGAGTCTGAACGTCGGGGAAGAGTATATGGCATTCACCGCGTAAGTTTTGAAAATAACAGTGAAAAAATAACAATTGAGCACAAAGCTTTAAACCGTTCGCTTTTTGCTGTGGGAGCTCTTAAGCTGGCCCCAAGCCTTTTAAAAGTTAAGAAGAAAAAAACCCCCTACGAAATAAATGAGTTAATCGAGCATTCTTAACACAAATTTAATAATCAAATAGCAAATCATTATCTATAATTTATATAAGGGGAAATGTGTGTTGAGGGTATCGGCTTATCTAATTTTATTTTTTGCAAACATTGGATTGCTTTATCCAAGCCTGGCAGAAATACCTGTTGATTTTAGAGAGTGTATTGAAACTTTTGATTATTTCCAAAACAACGTCAATGAGAACAGAAGCTTAACTGATTTTGGGCTTAAAAACACAACAGCCTCAAGAACACCTTTTGATAACGGAGTAGAGTTTATTGAAGGGGAAACGGCTCACACTAAGTCGAGCCAAGCTTATTCTTCTGCAAAAATAAATGCTGACTCACAGGCCGGCGAAGCCGAGTTTCAAAAAGCTCAGGCAATTAGCTCTCAAGCTATAGCTCAGTTTGTTCAAGCGAATAAAGACAATGGTGTGCTGCAGAACTATTTAAGCTCCTGTGCGGATTTTTTAACGAGCCGCCTTGAAGAATTAGGTACCCAAAAAAAAGCACTTAAGAAAGCAAGAAACGATATGCTTATCTCTAATATTATACTAGCTGGATTAAGCTTTGTAGAATCTTGGCAACACTACAACGCTGGAAACTGTGGCGAGATCAAACGTGACGCTCGCAGCAAAGAGTTTGAACGCGCCAAAGAAGAACATTTTTCAAATTTAAATGAAAAAGACTTCAATGATGTAACAAAAATTTCCGAGGGTCTAAAAGAAGATTATCTTATAAACCAAACTTGCGATCCCATCACTGGAACCTGCTCTCTAGCCGGAGAAGAAGCATTAAATGGTTTTAAAGAAGATCTTCTCTCTAAAAATACGCTCCTCAATACACAGGCCACTGAAAACACTTCAATATTAGACAGCATGGGTGCTGGACCAGCCCAAATCTTAAGTTTTGCTAAAAAGTTTGGTTTTGGTAGTTTTGTTAATCACTGTAGTGGCGGTGGACATTACGCTAAACTAGCTGCCAACCTGGCATCACAGGTTTTTCTAGTTCACAAATCAATTGCAAACTTTAAAAAAACAGTTTCTAGAATAAATGAAGACTCTAGAAAATCAAAAGAAGCTAAAAAAATTGCTAATATATACCAAGGGCTTGCAATTGGATCCAGCCTCCTAAAAGCAAGCGTTGCAAGAGGCCAGTCTCTGGCAACTGCCGCGAGTCTAGCAGCCGAACCTAGCTCCAAATCTGCCTTCGTAACGTTGTTCAAAAATAATAGCTTAATTACTAAAATCGAAACCGCAACATTCATAGCCTCGGGAGCCATAGCTTATGTAAAAACTTCCAAAGTTAATGACTATATTAAAGAAGATATCTCTGAAGCCGAAGACTTTTTAAAAGACTACAACGGCAACAATCCCACACTGGCCAAAGTTCGAAATGATATTGGAATTTCTAATCCAAAAGCAGAAGACGTACTAGAAGCCTCAAAACATGGAGAGATTCAACAAGCTTCTTCTATTGCTATGAGCGATGGCATCATTAATCAAAAAACTTCTGTCAGTGGACCAAGGCCCGCTTCTACTGTTTTTGAAGGCAGCCCAAAACCACTGCTTGCTAACAAAAATAAAAAACTAGCTTTTCTAGGAAACAAAACTCAGCAAGTCATGAGTTACAGTATTTTTGGTTTTTAAACCGAAACACCAAAATCTCTCAATGCATTGTTTAAAGATGTCTTTGTATCAGTAGACTCTTTACGTTGGCCGATGACTAAGGCACAGGGAATAGAAAAATTTCCAGCTTTAAATTCTTTAGTTCTGGTTCCGGGAATCACTACAGAGTTTGCCGGAATTCGCCCTTTGTATTCTTCACCACTGTTGACGTCTATAATACGAGTGCTCATGGTTAAGACTACACCCGCACCGAGCACAGCACCTTTTTCAACCCGCACTCCCTCAACAACTATGGCACGAGAACCTAAAAATGCATTGTCTTCAATAATCACGGGTGCCGCTTGTGCAGGCTCTAAAACTCCACCAATACCAACTCCGCCGCTTAAGTGCACATGAGCCCCTATTTGGGCACAAGAGCCTACAGTGGCCCAGGTATCGACCATAGTGCCCTCTCCTACATAAGCACCAATATTGATAAAGGAGGGCATAAGCACCACCCCTTTTGCTAGATGAGAACCTCTGCGCACCACCGCACCAGGCACAACTCTAAACTGACGTTTTTCAAAATCTTTTTGCAAAGGAATTTTATCGTAATACTCAAAAGCCCCGCTTGGCATAGTCTGCATTTTTTTTAAGCCAAAATAAAGTAAAATAGCTTTTTTGGCCCATTCATTTACTTCCCAATTGTCACCTGCAGGCCTTGCCACTCTTAGCTCACCAGATTCAATGGATTCAATACAACTTTCTACCGCTTGGGCATACTCACTTTGATTTAATAAATCTTTTTGACCATAAGCTTCTTCAATTAATTTTTGCTGACTCATATTGCCAGTCAGAATTAGCTCTTTGGGCTGCTTTTCGCAAGCAAAGCTTGCAGAACAGGCTCTTTGTGTAGCTCCCATGCTTTTTCGGCACTCAGCCCTCGCTCAATTTCAAGGGTGATCGTGGGAATTTCTCGCTCCCAACCGGCCCAAGTGCCCAAGCTGCCGGGCGTTGGGTATCCTATGTCATCACTAATGCGGTAGTTGTTGTAAGTAGCCATGAGCTTGGCTACCTCCAAACAATCTCCGTTGTAATTAATCATGGGCTCCCAAGAATGCACTGAAATAATTAAGGCTGGATTGATTTGCTCCACCAAAGAAATCAAGGCTTTGGTTTCTGGTTCAGAATTAGGCGATTTACCAGGAAAATAGCGCGGCTTAGCTGCCTCGGGATTCCAATCCTTAGTCGCCATATTGCGGTTCAGATCAACTCCCTTAGAATTTTGTCTTTGATTAGCTACGCAGCCATCGGGGTTCATGCGCGGAAGCACATAGAGGGCTCCTTTGTCCGCAGGCCATAGCTTTTCTTGCATAAAACGCTCAACAAATAAAAAACCTTCGGGCTCATCTCCATGCACTCCACCGATCAATAAAAGAGGCTGTCCTCCCTCTCCAAACTGGTGGCAAATAATATCTCTAGCTTCATGAGACTGAGCAATGACTTTTTCCATGGGGCTATTCTAACTCGAAAACTCTTAAAAGTTAGTAGTTAGCTTTCAACAGACACCATGTGTCGTCACCTTTTGCAGACAAGAGCAGCCGGGATATGCTGATGGCAAGATGCAATATTGGCTAATGAAAAGCGAACCAGATGTTTATTCGATTCAAGACCTGCAAGCAGAAAAAAGCAAAACTTGTGATTGGGAAGGTGTTCGCAATTACCAAGCTCGCAACTTTATGAAAGATATGCAAAAGGGAGATCAGGTGCTTTTTTATCACAGCAACGCCAAACCTCCTGGGATCGTAGGCTATTGCACTATAAATAAAACGGCTTACCCGGACGAAACTTCCCTAGACAAAAAAAGCAATTACTTTGATTCCAAATCAACTAAAGAAATAAACCGCTGGGTTAAAGTTGATCTCAAACTTAAAAAAGTCTTTAGCGAAATTTTAAGCCTGGATTTTTTACGCGGCCAAAAAACACTCAAAGATATGCTGCTTTTAAAAAAGGGCAGTCGACTTTCTGTACAGCCTGTTAAAAAAACTGAATTTGATAAAATTTTAAAGCTGGCTGGAGTGAAATAAAAAATGGAAATTAATTTTGATGGCCTTATAGGGCCAAGCCACAACTACGGCGGTCTCTCTCCTGGCAACATGCCCTCAACTCTTAATGTAGGAGAAGTTTCTAAACCACGCCAAGCAGCTCTCCAAGGGCTCGATAAAATGTCCTTTTTTGTAAAACAGGGCTTCACTCAGGGAGTGCTGCCACCACCATTGCGCCCAAGAATTGATATCCTTAAGCAACTAGGTTTTAGAGGCCAGGAAGAAGAAATTATAAAGGATTGCGCTCAAAAAGCTCCCTGGCTGCTCAACCAAATTTACTCGGCTTCCAATATGTGGACAGCCAATGCGGCTACGATTTCTCCAAGCGCAGATTCTTACGATGGCAAGCTTCATATAAGCCCTGCCAACCTTCAACAAAATTTCCACCGCTTTATCGAAGGCGAAAAAAGCGCTCAGCTCTTAAAGCGAGTCTTTAAAAATCCGGAATTTTTCACAGTGCACCCGCTGCTACCGAAACATAACTTTTTTGGAGACGAAGGAGCCGCCAATCACAATCGCCTTTGTTCTGACTACAGCAAAAAAGGCTTAGAAATTTTTGTTTATGGACAAAGTGTTTTAGATAAAAAGAAAAACGCGCCCAGCAAAATGCCTGCACGCCAGAGTCTGGAAGCCTCGCAAGCTATTGCCAGAAGGCATGGACTCAAAAGTGAAAACACTATTTTTGTTCAGCAAAATCCAGAGGTTATCGACCAAGGGGTCTTTCACAATGATGTTATTTCGGTCAGCAATCTAAATGTTTTTATGTACCACCAAGAAGCTTTTTGCGAACAGCAATCTTTTCTTAGGGAGCTAAGAAAAAAATCTGAAAAATTAAATATTGATCTATGTCTTATTGAAATTAAAAAAGCAGAACTCAGCATCAAAGATGCTGTGAGCTCCTACTTGTTTAACACTCAAATAATTAGAACAACTAGTGGGCAAATGGCCATTATTGCTCCAAGCGAATGCCAAGAAAATAAAGCCGCTCACGCCTGTTTAGAAAAAATAAAAAATGATGTCTCGAATCCTATTAGTGAACTGCAGTTTTTTGACATTCGTCAGAGCATGAAAAACGGCGGCGGACCTGCCTGCCTGCGCTTAAGGGTGGCTGTAAATGAAGAAGAAAAACAGGCCATCAACCCAGCCTATCTCCTTACAGAAGAAAAGATTGAGCAGCTAAGAGTCATAGTGAACAAACATTACCGTGAAGAAATATCTAACAAAGACTTAGCCGACCCTCAGCTTTTGCGAGAATGTCGGCTCGTCCACGAAGAATACAATAAGTTTTTCTTAGTTTCTTAAATACTTCTCTTGAAACTTATATGCCAAAGGCAGAAAAGGTGCGAACACCAGTACGCCCAGCTACAGTTCCCCGTTTAAACTTATACTCGCGCTCTTTTTGGGCTTCCAGAGAAAGCCGTACCCAAGGCTGCGCTTTCAAACGCACAACTTCAATAGTTTCTTCAGTGTCTTCACAAATACCGTAGCTACCTTCGTTGAAGCGCTCAAGAGCGGCACGGATCTCTGACTGCAAATGTTGTTTGCCCGCCAAAACTGACTGCAAACGCTGGGTTTCTTCTTCTAGGCTGCTGCGATCTACATCGTCGCCAGCCGAAGAAGATTTATCTAAACTTTTTAAGGATAGTTCGAGATCCTCTATATCTTTTTTAACAGCTGCTTCTTTTGCTAAAAGCGCTTTGTGTAATGTTTTTAAATCTGCTGCCTTAAATAATTTTTTTGCCATTTTTTGCTTTCCTCCATAACCTCTTAATTACTTTTCCCCTGCTAATTAAAAGGTTTTTCCTTCTTTAGAAAAAGCTCTTTTATATCTATAAAAAAGCCGTCTCATAAAGCTGAAAGGCATTTTAGCTCTGAATTTTTAGAAGCGCAAGCGGTGCAGGGCGCCGTATGCTCTGTCACCAGCTACGTATTACCACTTAGAAGTCTAGGAGCTCAGCAATTGCCGCAAACGCTCATAGCTGTAAATGCCCGAATCATGTTTATCAGACCAACTAATCGAAATAGCATAATGTCCAACCGTTGTTAGAGAATTTGGCACAACATTATCGGCAACATCTTCTTTTTTAATAATCCGCACTCCCGTGCCTTCGTCTACACAATTTGCGCAGGGACACTGGTAGCGTAACTCTTTAAAAGAAACCAGACTTTGCTTGCCATCACTCCAAGTGAATTTATACATTTTGGCTTCCATGTTTGCCTCGTAATCAACAATTTTTAAATCAGCCGGGTCAACTTCTTTTGGCTTAGAGCGCTCTTCTAATTCAGCGGCAAAATTATAAGCTAAATTTAAATAGGGAGTGCTTTGGGCTTCAGGTAATTTTACAAATTGATTTTCACCGGCATCAGACAGCTCGACCATTTTAGGATCAAGAGGCAAGGATCCAAGCACGGGTAATTTGATTTCTTTAGCTAGTTTTTCGGTGCCACCTTCGCGAAATATAAAATGCTTTTTGTCACAGCTATCACAAACAAAATAGGACATATTTTCTACGAGACCCAGAACAGGAACCCGTAGTTTGGTAAAGAGATCCAAGCCTTTTTTAGCTACTTCGACTGCTAGCTCTTGGGGCGTCATAACCACAATGGCACCCGAGAGCTGCAAAGACTGGCACAAACTGAGTTGTACGTCTCCCGTTCCAGGAGGTAGATCAAGTAATAGGTAATCGAGCTCGCCCCAGTCTACTTCGGAAACAAACTGAGTCACCGCGCGAGAAGCAATAGGCCCTCTCCAAATGGTCGTACCAGGATTTAACAAACCCATACTCATAACTTTTATTCCATGAGCCATTGGGGCCTCTATTTTAGAATCTTCTTTGCGTCTTGAGGGCAAATCTTTTACGCCAAGCAAGCGTGGAATGGAGGGACCATAAATATCGGCATCGAGCACACCGACCTTGGCACCAAGATGATTGAGGGCCAAAGCCAGATTAGCGGTACAAGTAGATTTTCCCACACCACCCTTACCAGAGCCAATGGCAATCACATGCTTTACACCTGCAAGCGGGTTGTTAGCAGGACGTTTTACGCCCTCTACAATAATCGACCTAGCTTTTACAGGATTTTGTGAAGCCTCGGCCGGAGATCCAGCCTCGTTCTTAGCTGTTTTTTTAAACATAGAAAACATGCCCCTAAAATGACATGTCTTTTAGCTCTAAGCAATTCAATATTTAATTTGCTGAAGCTAGACCTGATTCACAATGGTTCAAGGCAGCCGCCGGCCTAATAATCTCCGACATAGCGCCATTTAAATCGGACCAATGATAATCTCTATATACAAAAGATTTAGGATAATCACTCATCTCACCTTTATCAATAGCTTCTGCAAGCGCAACGAAATAACCTTGTAGGGATTCTAAAATTTCTTTTTTAGCAGAATCATTTTCAGCAATAATCATGTCGTTTAAGCTTTTAATTTTTTCAAGAGTGGCCAACTTAATCGCCTCTAAACCTTCGACTTCGCTCGCTCTATAACCAAGCAGTAAAAGGCGCAAAACAAATACATTGCCATGAGCATTTTCTTTGTCAAAAAACGGTAGTTTGTGTCCACGCTCTTTTAACTCAGTTAGTATATTTGCAGCCGCATTATAGCCTGTTGAAGTATAGTAGGTCGGACGAACAAATAAGCCATGAATTATAAACCATGTGTTCAAAACAGGAATACTGACAAACCTAGAAAGATTGGCCAACGAAGGTTCAACAAATATCCCTAACATGAGAATGGGGTTAAATAATGCAGGACCAACGTATCCTTGAGGCTTCCAACTCTCAGATAGATTAGTTAATGACCCATAAACGTCAGGTGTAAGAAACTCTCTACCACCTTCTTCAAGCCCCGAAAGCTGGGCGTCTAAAACATCCACGAGCTGAGTAATAGCTCTTTTCTTAGCTGGGTATTTAAACCAAGAAAGCAAACCATAATATCCAAAATGACCATATACGCTTTGGACTGCAAATCGATTATCATCACCCTCATCTGCTAAAGAAAATTGTCCTGAAGCCAAAAATATTAGTAGCGACAAGCTAAGCATTTTTTTCATGAAAAATTTATACATAAAAACAACTCACCCTACAAGAAAATACCCCAATCTAACAATAAGCCTATTTATTTCAAATATTTAGAGAGCCAATGTTGCGACCCCATACGGTGGTACGGCCTACCAAATTTGGTAGGCCGTACCACCGTATGGGGTCACAACATTGGGTGAGGCTCTTATTTTCGCTTATAAACTAGAGCTGATTCGCATTGGCTTAAGCTCGTCGCCGGCACAATGAGTTCATCCATTACAGCAATTAAACGAGGCAAAGCATAATTTCGATTTACGTCAAAAGAAAAAGGATAAGCCTTGTCCTCTTTTGTGGTGCTTATTGATTTTACATCAACGAGGGCTGACAAAAAATTATAGAGCAAATTCTTATAAGCTATCAAAATCTTAAATTTACCGGCACTCAATCTTAAAGTTTGCATATTCCGATCGACAAGCTCAACTTTCTTTCTGGTAGCTCTTTCAATTGTTTCATAACTTGCAAGTTCTGCAGCAGTATAACCAAGCAGCAAAAGACGCAAAACAAAGTTGTTAGCTTGAGGAAATTCCTGCTCCACAAAAAAGGGCAATTCATGGCCGCGCTCTCTTAACTGAGCTAAAACAACAGAAGCCATTTTATCACCTGCCAAAGCAAAATAGCTCGGCCGAAAAAATGTCTTATAGAGCACAAAGCGAAGAGCCTGCAAAGGCCAAGATCGATTAGGCACTTCCCACTTCTCATATACATTGAGCACAGAATCAAAAGTCTGGAGGCTAAGAAAAGCAACTTGCTTTTTTTCAAGTCTGGCAACATTAAGCTGCTCATCTAAAACAGCAACTAATTGATCTATAGCTTTTTGCTGGGCGGGACGCTCCAAGTAAGAAGCAAATTCGTATTTCCCCAAGTCAGCATAAACGGCTCTAACGCGACTAAGAACTTCAAGCGGAAGCGCAAAAGAAATCTGCGAAACAAAAAAAGACAAAATAAACAGTTTCTTCACTTGCCTCCTCATAACTCAAATGAATATTCGCAGACAAGAAAAATGCATAAGCAAAATAGAAACTTCTTTATATTTTAGTGATTTGTGAATTATATTAAAGAACAAAAAAAGGCTCCAACAATGACTGCCGGAACCTTCACAGATTTAAATTTTATTTATTTTGCTTACAAAATAAAGCGCGCTCTTAAACCAATATCAAGATCGAGTAGTTTAGGAGACCCACTGCCTGGAACCCCTGAAACCGTGGAAGTAAAAAAGAACTTAAAAGCTCCTCCAAAACCAAGCATAAAATTATCACTTACTTTAAATAATTGGCCACCTGATAAAGTGACACCAACACCAAATTTAGTTTTATTTGTGGCGCTATATCCACTTAACGGCATCGCCAGTACCAAACCCACATCTGTAAAACCTAAGCCTCCTCCAAAAAATGCAGGATAGCGAAAAGCAATCCCAAGAGGTATATCGATAAAATTTCCAAGATTTCCTAAGAATTTGCGAGGAGCATAATCAACACCGGCAAAAACACCAACAGCTCGGCTAAAGAAATAGTGGGCCGAAAGCCCCGTAAATTTGGTAGGCCGTACCACGGTATGGGGTCGCAACATTGGCTCGTGGCTTAATTTACAAAGAAGGCTCGTTTGCACACAGGATGTAGGGGGAAGTAGCGACGGATAATTTCTAACAAACGGACACCGTGGACCCACTCTCTTTCCTTTACAGTTAAAGACGGAGACCAGCGATAGAAAAAGCGATCGCCTTCGGCCAGGGCTTTGAATTGTTTGTTAAGGGCGCGCGCCAAAAGCGGGCCCACACTGGAATCTGGCAAATGTGGTTCCGACAAAGCTCCAACCCAGGCATCTAGATTGGCTATACTTCCATATAAACTCTTAGCCTCAGCAGCCAAGTTTTGATCCACAAAAAGAGATGCAAAATTTGGAACTGCCTTTAGACCGAAGTAGCGACGCAAAGAATTGTAATCTGCAATCTCATGATCGCGGCCTCTTTGAATATTTAAGGCTGCCAAATCCAAACCAACCCCCATTTTATTAAAGAAAAATAAAAAGTTTCTAAGCTGATCAACAATTTTCATATCAATCTTTTCGGCTTTTTGAATAAGCACCCCTCGAATAAAAGGCATAAAGCTGCTCTTTTGCTTAATTAGACTTGGATTAAAAAACAACTGATGCAAAGGAAATTCTTCTTTTTGGTTATCGGCGTAGAGCTTAATCGCTTTGTCGGGTATTTGGGAATGACCCAATCTAAAAAATACAGAGGGAAATTCATTAAAAAGCACGGGGTCGGTTGCTGAGCTATAGGCAAATTGCTCCGTTCTATAGGGCCAAGCTTTGCCTAGCAATGAGGGCAAATACTCATTATAAGTGATCGCCTGTATCATTCCACCAACAAGGGCTCTGGCCTTCTGGTAGAGCTCTTCATCACTCCAATTTGGATATTTTTTTTGATACAAAGCTGCAAGTCGATTGTGTTCCCACACAAACATTGTGTGCAAAAAAAGCAGCATCACATTTTCATTGGCGCGAATATCACCTGCTAAGTGCAACTGGGCGTTTGGCAGAGGTCCTTCATTAGCATTGTCAGAGTCTCGAATGTTTCGCGGCAAAAGTTGATCATGCCCCAAAGTCAAAGATCCTCCTTTGCCCGAACGAATTTCTTTAGCTCTTTTGGCTGTATGGCCATAAACCATAGAGGCATCAACGACCGGAGTCGCATGATTCATTTGGAAATAATCTCCCTTAAATGTTTTGCGTATAGAAGATTTAAAAGGAATTCTTTTGCCAATTGGATCATTGGGATCCAATACTGAAATCATCGACCTGTCACTCTCATTAACCGGGGTTAATGAGACATCATGATCCAAAAATTGCCCCCAAAAAACAATCAACGCATTTAATCCGCGCTCATCGGGCTGCGCGCCCTCTTGTTTCAAAAGTTTTCGACTTAGGCTACGTGCATTCGGCAGACCAAAATCTTTGCGTTTTTTTTTGATTAAACGTTTATACGTTGTGTGCGAACGCCCCCAATTGGGATGAGCCTTGTTATTAGCTGCTCCGTCTGCTGAGCGGTATTCAAGCAAAGGAGCAGAGCTATCAAGCTGACTACAAGAGCTCGCTAAAAGTACAAAGAAAGCAATAAATCTATTTGCTGGCATTACAACAATGTTTGTTCAATACCGTAACGAAGGCCTTCCATATCAGTAATCCCTTCAATGGTAATTTCAGTACGCCTATTTCTAGACCAAGCTGTTGGATTATTGCGATCATCTCTTGGCTGATCGGGACCAAAACCTTGGGTGCTCATACGATAGTCAGGTACACTGTTTCGCGCTAAGTAGTCTTTAACTGAAGCGGCTCTTCTGCGTGAAAGGCCTAGGTTGTAATTATAGCCACCTCTAATATCTGTATGACCATCAATTTTTAACTTGTCCCACTTTCGAGGGTTGGACATTAAGAAACGTGCTAGACGTCCAAGGTATCTTCTAGAATGAGACTTTAAAGTAGCTTGATTCGTGTCGTAAGGAATAACTCCCTCATCAAGAGTTAGTCGCAACTTAGTATCACTCAATACCTCAAGGGGAGCATTATCAACTGGCTGAGGAATTGGTTCAGGCAGTGGCAACGGTTCCGGTAGAGGCAATGGCTCAGGAAGCGGCAAAGGCTCTGGTAAATCTAGTGGTTCTGGTAGCGGATCGGGACCGTAATCAATTTCTTTTGGAGCTGCGCGACCATCAGAAAAAAGCAAAGGAAAACCAATTTGCCAATCGAGCAACGCCTTATAAACAAATCTTTCTTTTATATTGAGATCAACAAGTCCCTTGAGACCAAATCGCATTCGAGTGCTTCCTTCGCCTATGCGAAATTCATACATTAATTGAGGCCCCACAAACAAGGCTTGCTTTTGAAAAGTATCTTGATCGACTTCATTATACGAATTGTCTTTTCCGAACATGTAATTAACAACAGGACCTATTTGAAAAGACCCAATTCGAAAGCGAGGTGCAAATTCAACAAAAGCTGTTTTGGTTTTAACCGTAACAGAACCTAAGCCAGTGACCCCAGCATCGCCTTTTGACTGATCCAAAAGATAACCAACTCCAATATCGGCCAATAACCAACTGGTCATATAGTAAGAAAAAAGTAATTTGCCGCCGAAGCTCCAACCTTTTTTATCGGCTTCATCAGCAGCTGCAAAGCCGCTCGGTTGAGCATTGGGGCCACGTACAGCGCTGCTATTTAATCCCAACAAGCCTCCATCTGCTCCCAGGTAAAGCCATAAAGAATTAGAATCATCAATAAAGTTTTTTATAGTTGTGTGAGATGCCGGACGGCGACGCCTTCTATTGCTCCGGCTCCGTCGACGACGACTGGCATAGCGACGACCACGGTAACGAGACGGCTGTTTTGATTTATACTTCGAACTACGAGTGTAACGACTACGCGAATAACGATTTTGCGAAAAGGCAAAATCAGCACAGAAAAAACTAAGGACTATGGTCCATAAAGCTAAATATCGAAAATTCATTGAAAATCCCCCAAACCTTAATTCTTATTATAATAGGTAATTGGAAGAATCTAAGAGACAAAATACTAACGCTCTTAATAAGCGGTTTCATCTAGAGCTGGCATAGCACTTAATTCAAAAACAGGCATAAGAGATTCAATGAAATTTGCAAAGAGATCTCTCTGAGGCGTGCTCTCGAGCGGAAATTCGTACAAAAATTTGTCTTTTTTCTCATCTAGTGGGAATTTGATAATATTTTTAAAGGCGCTATTGATTTTAGTAGACTGCGCAATCTGCTTTTTTTGTAAAGCATCTAGCCACACGTGGCCCACTAAGGGCTCTTTTGTAGGCAGGAGCTCACAACACAAAACTTCATCGTACATAGCAACACAAGCCCAGCCAAGCCGTTTGCCTCGCCATTGCCAATCAAGCCTTAGGCCGGTTGAACGCAAGCTCTGCATAGCTGCATCGAGCACTTTACATTGTGCTGTTGGAAGCATACCTCTAACGGTGCTGCTGGAAGGTCTAATAGACTTTCTTTTTAAAGGATGGACATCATTCATTTTTTTTGGCCCGCCGATCCATTGCTACTTTTTTTCATGTAATACAAACTACTGCTTTTATAGCAGTGTGATGAAGAGAGAACCAGAAAAATTAATGCGCTAAAAAGCATAAGCGCTATTCCTTCTTAATTTACAAACATTTACAAGGATATTAAAAAGTCTTACAACACTTAAAAAAGAATAGCTTTTTTTACTTTAGCTTCTTCAGGCGAAAGTAAAGATATGAACTTAAGCCTCCGGGGGCAGAATCCGCTCAAAAAGCCGAGGGAGCTCTTCAATTTTAACTTTCATTTTTGGATATGCCCTAAAGTCTTGCCAAGCTGGAAGCTGAGCCCCATCAGGTTGGCCTAAAACTCTTAGTAAAGTTTTGCTTTTGTCAGGAAAGAAGGGAGCCATCACAACTCCTAAAGTCCACAAACATTTTATGGCCGTCGCCAAAACGATTTGCAATTCTTCTCTTTGCTTAGGGTCTTTTGCTAGGGACCATGGTTTTTTTTCATTTATGTAGCGATCACAAGCAGCCACTCCTTTTGAAAACTCAGCAAGCGCCTTATGGAATTGACATTTGTCCAAATATTTAGACATCTCTACCGGGGTGCTTGCAAGTTCAGTCAACAAAGACTTTTCTGCCTCGGTCTCATCAATGTCTAAATCGATTCCATCCTCAAAGTTTTTTTTAACTAAGTTAAGAGTTCGCGCGCACAGGTTCGCAATCCCGCCAGCTAAATCGGCATTACATCGGTTGAAAAAACTCTCTTCTTGAAAACTCGCGTCCTCACCAAAACTCATTTCACGCAACATATAGTATTTAAGATATTCAAAACCATATTCTTTAGCGACTTCCATGGGATCAAGAACATTGCCAAGACTCTTACTCATCTTTTGTCCGCTGACTGTCCAAAATCCACTTACAAATAATTTTTTGAAAGGACTAAAACCCATAGCCAAAAGCATAGTGGGCCAATAAATCCCATGAGTCTTTAAAATGTCTTTGCCTATCACATGATGTACATTGGGCCAAAAATCTTGCCGATTATCTGCCTTCCATGAATTTGGCTCCTGGGGATCACCGCCTAAATAACCCAACGCTCCAAGATAATTCAACAAAGCATCAAACCAAACATAGGTAACATATTTTTGATCAAAGGGCAGCTCTATCCCCCATTCACAACGAGTCTTTGGTCTCGAAATACAAAGGTCACCAACGGGCTCTTTTAGTAGACTCAAAAGCTCCGTCATATATCGCTTTGGCTCAACAGAATTGGGATTTTTAGCTAAGAAAGCCAATAATTCTTCCTGATATTTTTGCATTTTAAAGAAATAGTTCGCTTCTTTACGGACTTGGGGTTCCGTAAGGTGATCAATACATAAAGAATCTTCATTTAGTTCCGCTTCGGTTAAAAACCTTTCGCATCCCACGCAGTAACGTCCTTCATATTCAGCAAAATAAATATCTTCTTGAGCAAAAAGACGCTCTAAGACCTTTGAAACCAACTCATAATGATCTTTTTGAGTTGTGCGATAAAAAAGATCATGAGAAAAATCGAAGCTCTTCCACGTTTGCCGAAAGGATTCAGAATTTAAATCAACCCATTCTTTAGGACTCATTCCCTCCTTCAGAGCACTTTTTTGCATTTTTTCGCCGTGTTCATCGCTGCCAGTTACAAAAAAAGTATCAAAACCCGTCTGTTGGCGATAGTTCCTTAAAAGCTCTGCCACCAACATGGCATAAGTATGACCGATATGCGCTTTTCCGTTCGCATAAAAGATCGGTGTGCTCACATAAAACGGATTCTTTTTCTCGATTTTCATCTTCTCTCTTTAAAGCGAAAAGCGCAACTGGGGTCAAGTCTTGCAATAGTCATCAATCAAGATAAAATATAAAAAGAAAAAAAATTTTCAAAAAAGTGTTGCAAGAGTGAAAAATCGTGTAAAAAGGTAAGTAAGTCTATTTTTAATAGAGAAAGATAAAGAGGAGTAACTGAAAAGTTATGGCAGCTAAAAAGAAAACAACTAGGAAAAAAACCACAACCAAGAAAAAAGTCGCTAAGAAAAAACCTACTAAGAAAAAAGTAGCTAAAAAAAAGGTGACTAAAAAGAAAGCCACCAAGAAAAAAGTGACTAAGAAAAAAGCAACTAAAAAGAAAGTTGCAAAGAAAAAAGTAACTAAAAAGAAAGCTACTAAGAAAAAAGCAACTAAGAAGAAAAAAGTTGTTAAGAAAAAGGCAACTAAAAAGAAAGCAACTAAGAAAAAAGTTGTTAAGAAAAAAGCCACTAAAAAAGTAGCTAAAAAGAAAAAAGTTGTTAAGAAAAAAACTAAGAGAAAACCTAATGCAGCTTTTATGCGCCCATTAAATCCAAGTGATAAACTGGCAGCAGTTGTTGGGTCTAAGCCTATTCCACGTACTGAAGTAACTAAAAAAATGTGGACTTACATCAAGAAGAACAATCTTCAAGACTCTGTTAACCGCAGAAACATCAATGCTGATGACAAGTTAAGAGCTATCTTTGGTAAAAACCAAGTAAGCATGTTTGAGATGACTAAACTTCTCAGCAAACACCTTAGCTAGTCTTATATAGATTTTTTACTAAAAAAAGCCCGCTTCTTCGGAAGCGGGCTTTTTTTTTGTCATAAGCCAAGAGATGGGCTATTCCTTTGCCCAGATGAGCCTGGCTGCCCCCATAGTTATTTTTGTGAGACCCCTAAATGCCGGAAATATTGGCGCCCTCTGTCGAGTTATGGCTAATTTTTCGTGTGCTGAACTGCGAATCGTCTCCGCCAAAGAGCAGCATGAAGAACCTTACACAATGGAAGACTGGGCCATGGCAACTGAAAATGGCAAAAAGATTTTAGACTCTGCTACAAAATTCAATAGCCTCGAAGAGGCAGTGCACGACCTACATTTTTGTGTAGGAAGCTCAGGTCGCGAACAAAGCTTTCCCAAGGGCTATCAAAGAGAATTGCTCTCACCTAGCCAGGCCTTTAAAAGAGTTTTCACTAAAGAGCCCAACACGAAATGGGCCTTAGTTTTTGGCCCCGAAGACAGCGGCTTAAATGCTGTTGAAAATTCCTTGTGTGACTTTCTTATCCGTGTGCCTACTGAAGAAAAGAGTCCTTCAATGAATGTGGCCATGTGTGCTGGAGTATTACTTTATCACTGGAAATATTTAACTGAACTTAATCAAGAAAGACACGAGCCTGATCAAAAAAATTCACATATAAATCTGGCTAGTTTTTCTGACAAGCAAAAGTTTTTAAACTTTTTAAAGCTCAATCTTGAAGAAAGTGAATTTTTCAAACATCCCGACAAAAACAATGTATTAGCTCGTTTCGTAAAATTTTTGCAAAATCTTGACTTAGAACAAGGCGACCTTCTTCTGGCTTTTGAAGTCCTCTATCAGCTGCGCTGCACCAATAAAAAAGAGTACAGTGAACGAAATTTTTTGAGCAACTAACGCTTATAATAATAACTAATGTACGAAACATTATCGCAAGAATTAAAATACGAACTTTACGAAGAATCTGTCCAGGACCCTCAATTTGATGTTGAATTGTTTGATAAAATTCATGCGGATTTCAACATTGAAAGTCCGGCTTTAAAATTACGTGAGGACTTTTGTGGTACCTTTTGGCTTTCAACTAAATGGATCAAATCTCGCCCGGGCCGTTCAGCTGTAGGAGTTGACTTAGCTGCCGAACCAACCGCTCATGGCAAAGAAAAGCACCTGGCCAAACTTAGCCCAGAAGAACAAAGTAAATTTGAACTTTGTCAATGTGACGTTCGAACAGCCCCTTCACAAAACTTTGATTTTATTGTGGCCCTAAACTTTTCTTATTTTTGTTTTAAAAAGAGATCTGAACTTAAGGCTTATTTTCAAAATGTATATAATTCCTTAAAAGTAGACGGGCTTTTTGTGGCTGACGTTTTAGGTGGCACGGATCAGCTAGAAGAAAATGTAGAAGAAAACGAACTTGAGCTCAACAATGGTCAAGAATTTAAATATCTATGGGAACAAAAAAACTATAATCTCATCAACAACCATGCTGAGTTTGCTATCAACTTTGAATACCAAAACAGAATATATAACAATGTCTTTACCTACGACTGGCGTCTATGGAGCTTAACCGAGCTACAAGATTTATTGCTCGAAGTCGGTTTTCGCAAAGTCAAAATCTACATGGAAGAAGATGATGAGGAAGAAGAAGGCGGCAATGGGGTATTTAAAGCCGTAGAATCAGACGAATCATGCGAAACATGGATAGCTAATATAGCGGCCTTAAAGTAAATCAAACTACTTCTGTAAGCACTGTGTTTAATCTAAAAAATGCTTTTGACATTGCTCATAGGCGCTGCCCGATAAAACTGACTCTAATGAATGCCATCTAGTTTCACCTCGACCTTCAAATTCATTCACCCAAAACTTTGCTTCGATTTTGGCCTTTGTCGTAATTAGTGTGTCTCTTCCCGGGAGTGCCTGCCATCCACTTAGTGTATGAAGATGAACTAAAGGATCTATAAAAGACAGCCACGCACTGCAGGTTTTACACGCAAAATAAGCTGAAGGTCGCAACTGAATCAAACCCTTTTTATTTACACCTAATATAAATATATGCAAATCAGTGAGTTCAGAAGCCAATACGGCATTGTTTTGTATAGCATCTTTAATAGCAGCCATTTCGGCATGTACTGAATAATTTGGCAGATGCAAGGGACGTGACTCCAAACTAAAACCAAAATCAATTATTAACTCTTTAAAAAAATCATCATCATCTGTCTCTCTGAGGCGGTTTCTTCCCTCACCAACAATCTTTCCATGTTTATCTATAAGAATAGCGCCAAAACGTACCTTCGCACTGCCCTGGCTTGCCAAATTATAAAGATCTTCAACCATGCTTTGGGGGTCAAAGATTTCTGAAGCATAGACTTCCTGAATAATAAAAAAACAACTTATAAAAATAACAAAGCTAAATTTATTTTTCATTTTTATGCAAAAAAATAAACTGAATACCTTCGCTTAACAAGTAAATTGTATGGACCTATCGCTTAATTTTTCTAAATTTCCACTAATACATGGGGCGCCAATGCTACTGCAATAAAAAAAGCATTACTTAGCTCTGTTTTTCCAAAGTTTGCGAAGTCCTGCCATATCCAGATCTACAATAACCGGACGGTGATCACTGGGCTGCAAGTTACGTTCGGCCTTGGTGGCAGGTGGGCTGGGTAAAGGATCTCCCTCTGCATCAGCGTAGGCATGTATGCGAGCAGAACTCACTAATCCCTCATTGCCTTTATCAAGCAAAACAGTATCTAACTCAGAATAAATAGGATCATTTCGAAATGGGAAAAAAGCATAGGTCCAGCGCTCTTCATCCTCAAGTCCCTGGTTCTCCAACGGATCAAAAAAACGACCCTCAGTCAGGGCGCCAGCACTATCTTTTGTTGCAACAGCCCACTTAGGATCCTCAGGATCAACAAGTGGAGCTAAGATTTTTAAATCAGCAGGATCTATAAAATTGCGATTAAAGTCGCCTCCAATTAACTGAGGTCCAGGTCGCTCCAGCTCAGCCATGACTTGTGCCATAAGCAAGAACTGCTGAAAAGCTATTTTGCGTGATTCCGGATCACCATTTCGACTGCGTTTAGATTTATTATGAGTGACCGCCATATTTAAAAAAGCCGCTCCGCTTTTTTCGTTGTTAGCGCCCTTTGGACGCAAACTAATCACCGGAAAGTCTCTAGACATTACCTTTCGAGGGCGACTAGCACCAGGCTCATGCCACTGATGATGACGATGAGTTTCTATATAATAGTCAAAAGGCAAATCTTTTTTTAACAAGACTCCAACTTTTATGCGGGGATCATTACCTGGAAATTCAAGAGCGATATATTTATCTCCTAAAAATTCTTTATTAAACTTTTGGAGTTGCCGAGCAGCTTTGCCCTTGGTTTCAATTTCTTGGACTAAAATAATATCCGGATTTTCGTCTGTAAGGATAATACGAGCAATCCACTCTAAGAATTTTTTAGGCTTAGAATTTTTGTCTGCAGGTCTAAAATTTTGTGTCATTTTAGCAAACCAGCTGAAGAGGCGGTTTAAGCCACCACCCATTTTTAGTTGAGCATCTACACTTGCTATTTCATTTTCATTAAATAGTTCCGGTTGACGCATAAACTTTCCCATATGCACAAAGAGATTTAAAAGATTAAAAGACATAACAGACAAGCTTTCCATTTTTTCGATGTCTCTGAATTCACCCTGGGTGAGAGAAACAACAGCAGGATCACTTGTTTTTAAAGAGTCTTCGCATTGATAAATCGGAGTGCGATCAGGCTCAACAGCTCCAAGAAGAAAAACATAGAAACAGCTACAAATTATTATTAGTTTTTTTTTCATTTTTTGTCTTTCAGTTGCAAAGCTTGCATAAACTTGGGTAAAGAAAAAGCTGCCTTGTGCACAGCTGGACTATAGTACTTTAAATCGGACTGAAACAGCTTAGTTTTATCTATTTTATGGTCACGTATTGGATTTAAGCCCTTAGACGCAAAAGCAAAAGACCACAAACCTCCCGGATAGGTCAAATTCGAAAAATTGTAAAAAGCAACTAAGGGAAAAAACTTAGCCAAGGTGTTTTTAATAAACAATTGAGTCTTTGGGTCTAAAAACGGCGATTCGGCCTGCACGACGAGCACTCCATTTTCGTTGAGGCGCTCAAAACAGTCCTTATAAAAATCAGGACCAAACAAAGCTTCGCCTGGGCCAAAAGGATCCGTAGAATCTACCAAAATCACATCGTATTTTTTCTTTTGCTCTTTTACAAACTTCACACCATCTTCGAATAGAACTTTAACTTTTTTATGATCCAAGCATCCCGCGGTAAGCGGAATAAATTCCTTACAGCCTCGCACAACAGCTTCGTCTATTTCGACCAAGGTACAGGTCTCGAGCTGCGGATAACGAAGAGCCTCGCGAACGTTACCACCATCACCACCGCCAATGATCAAAAGATCCTTAGGATCGGGATGTACACTAAAAGGAACATGCACCATCATTTCATGATAAACAAATTCGTCTCGCTCACTAATCATCACCAGGCCATCGTTCAGCAACATGCGACCAAAACCTGTGGTCTCAATAATATCAATTTGCTGAAAGGCCGTCTTTTCCGAAAAAAGTGTTTGTTTTACCTGAAAGCGATTGGAAAAACCATCTACGTGCTTTTCTTCGAAGCTAAGATCAACTTGACCTGTAGCTGTTGTTTGATAATTAATTTTTTCACTCATAACTCTATAACCTTTGCTTTTTTATATTGGCCATCTGGCTTTGAAAACAGATGATCAAAGCTTACCCGATAACCACTTTGTAAATCTTTCGCGACTCTTTTTCTTAAAAGATATGATTTAGGAATTTCTAAGTCCGAAGGCCTAGAATTTGGATGATAGGCAAAGAAATCACAAGAATCGGGCTGAAACAGTTCCAAAATTGCTTTGAGTATTTCGTTTTGACTTATCTGATCAAAAGCATTGCTTTCAAAACTCACATAAGAACCAACTTTCTGAGGTGTTATGTGCACACTAAAATAGTTTTGCTCTAAGATTCCATTTAAAGAATAACCGCGTGGACTAAAAAGAAAGTCATCAACAAGATAGTCCGCAAAGTATTTCTGCCAAACTGAAGACTTTCTAAAAAAATTAATGGCTTCTTTATTCTCAGGCACAAAAGTATCAAATAAAACTTCGGGAATACCATGCATTAAAATTTCAATAGTTGAATCGTTCTGCGGAGCCAAAAAATCATCCGAGTAATGAAAAAGTGAGATGTGATGCTCTCCTTCGGCACCAAAGCGCAAGATCTCTCCTTGAACCAATTTCTTTAAAACAGCCGCATCCTGTAAAAAAGTACTTTTTTGCTCAACGGGAAATAATTCATTTTTTCTTTGATAACTCACAAATGAAATATTCTGCTGGCCCAAATCGTTCAATAGGTACTCTGCAGATTTTACAAGTCTTGTTTGACCACAGGTAATTAACAAGACTCTATCTTTAAAAACGAACAAACTAGATTCCGACAAAAGATAGGCTTTAATATTTTCATTTAGAACACAAGAAAGAATTTTCGCTCCCGCTCTTTCGACAAGCCCCTGCCAATAGAGATCGTCTTTCGACAATAAATCTATAGAATCTTTTACAAAAATTTCTAGTTTTTTTTCTGGTCCTTCAAAAAACAAAGGTCTTCACCCTTCTAAGTTGACGACCCAACTGTCGGGTGCATCTAGGCTCTTTCCATATTGCATGGCGAGCAAGGCCTGGTACAATTTATTACTCAACTCACCGACAACGCCATTTCCAACAATATGTTCTACGTCATTTCTGGTAATGCCCTTAATAGAAGTAATAACAGCGGCTGTTCCACAAGAAAAAGCTTCAGAGACTTGGCCGCTTGCAATTTTGGCAACCAACTCTTTTATATTTATGGCTTCCTCCCTAACCTCCACACCCATTCGCCGGGCTAGCTTTATCAGAGAATCTCTGGTCACGCCCGCCAAGATTGTATCGGATAGAGGCGGTGTTTTTAAAACGCCTTCTTCCACAATAAAAAAGTTCATTCCACTAAGCTCTTCTACAAAAGTGCTCTCACGGGCATCCAAAAAAAGCACATCATTATAACCTCTCGCCCGAACTTCACCTAAGATTCTTAGACTCGCTCCATAGTTGCCACCGGTTTTAGCAGCTCCAACACCACCTGGCGCGGCTCGCACAACCTCTTCAGAGACGACAATTTTAATCTGCGCTGGCTCGAGCAAAGGTGCCCCGCCGTAATAGCCTCCAACTGGAGAGGCGACGATAAAAAATAAATACTCATCAGATGGGTTCACCCCTAAAAAGGGAGTCGTTCCAATCATAGTAGGCCGCAAATACAAAGAACCAGGCTCCTCTGGTACAAGATGTTTTGATGCCAGCACCAAATCTTTGATCATGGAAAAAAACTTATCTTGCGGAAAAGCAGGCATACGCATTATTTCTGCCGAGCGAGCCATACGCTTGATGTTTTCATAAGGACGAAAGAGCAAAGGACCTTGAGGACTCAAATAAGCCTTCATGCCTTCAAAAATTTCTTGGGAATAATGTAAAGTCTTGGCCCCTGGATGTATAGATAATTTATCGAGTTTTTTTAGTGAAGGCTCTCCCCACTGTCCTTGACTGTAAGAACAAACGGCCATTTTAGGAGAATAGAAACGTCCAAAGCCAAGCTCTGCCACTGGTGGCAACTTGTCGATCGTAGAGAGCTCTGTCACGATCGAAACATTAGCATATTCGACTAAGTCTTTGAGAGCTTTTACATCTTAGCAATGCTAAGCGTCTTAAGTATTCCCAAGGCCTGTATGACTTCGTAGTCACGCTTTAGCTTTTCGGCCAGAGATATATTCTTCTGGGCCTTATCTTCTTTTTCTTGGGTTTTTAAATCTTTTGAAGCATTTTTCAAATGCCCCCTTAGTGAGCTTTCACTAAATTTCATGTATTTCTTACGGGCTTCTTCTACAACATCAAAGTCAATGCGCTCCAAAATCACATCAGGCATAATTCCTTTGGCCTGAATCGAGCGACCTTTCGGTGTAAAATAGCGAGAAACTGTAAGCTTTAAACCAGCGCGGTCCCCCAGCGGAATCACGCTCTGAACGGAGCCCTTACCAAAACTTTTTCTGCCGGCAATAACGGCTCTTTTGTGGTCCTGCAATGCCCCAGCTACGATCTCGCTAGCAGAGGCCGACGCCTCATCGACAAGCACCACCACAGCAGCGTTGGTAAGCTTTCTGCCCTTCTGGGCGTACTCATATTTCTTTTTAGAATCTTCACGGCCTTGTGTATAAACAATGGCTCCATCGTCCATAAATAAATTCGTAATTTTAATAGCCTGATCTAGGAGTCCTCCTGGGTTGGATCGCAAATCAAGAATAAAACCTTTGTCGTGTTTTTGAGTTTGTAATTCTCGAATGGCTTTTTCTAACTCCGAAGCACTGCGTTCAACAAAAGAAGAAATTCTTAAATACGAAAAGCCACCTTCGAGCTTGGTGTAACGAACAGAACGCGAACGAATTTGCTCTCTAGTTAATTCAAAGGAAAGTGTTTTTTCTTCACTGGCCCGATAAATTTTAATTTTTACTTTAGTTCCCGATTCTCCACGCATCCTGGTAACCGCGTCGGCTAAATTCATTTTTCGAGCGTTTTCGCCATTAATGTCAACAATTCGATCTCCACTCAAAATCCCAGCGCGCGCTGCCGGAGTGTCTTCAATAGGAGCAACAACAGTTAAGGATTCGTCTTTAACTGTTACTTCGATTCCTAAACCACCAAAGCGGCCTGCCGTTTCTTCTTTCATTTCTTTGTAGTGGTCTGGCGATAGATAAGCCGAATGAGGATCAAGCTTATAAAGCATACCCTGAATAGCTCCTTCGATTAAATCGCTCATCTTAACTTTGTCTACGTAGTTTTCTTCAACAAAATGTAATACCTTAGAAAAATTTTCTAGTTGATAATAATCAACTCGCTTGGCTCCCGATTCCCATTTAAAAAGATTGCCAAACAAAAATGCCGAGCCTGCTAAAAAGAAGACTATAAAGACTTTTAAGAACTGACTCATTTGACTCTCTTTTTTCTGATTCATAAGAAATTTATCGGAAGAAAAGCGAAGTTAGAGAACTGTGATTTTGACGTATCGAGAGTCAAGAAGTCAACAGCTTTTTAGAAAAAGTCAAAGCTCAGGGGCAACCAAGCCCATACTAAACATCAATCATTTCAAAATCATGTATGAATCTTCAATTCTATTTTTGTAACTTTGTTGATAAGTCTTGTATAAAACATCCCATTATTGTAATGAAACTACAGCATGCTAAAAAAACAAACACTTTTATACATTTTTGTTTTGTTGAATCTAAAAAATTTAGCACTTGCTGGTGAACCATATAAAGCCCTTCTCAACACCCTTTCTTCTGATCCTGCAACGGTGAAAGAAGCTGTAACTACAATTCAAGGTTTTGCAGAGGATGCAATTACAGACCTTATTAGAGGGCTAAATAGTGATAATAAATTACTAGTTGCTAACACAGCTTTTTTATTTGAAAAATTACACGTAACAAACCCATCAGACAAGGAAGCTGTAAGAGAGAAATTACAATCTCTTGTTCTTAACGGTGCGACAAACAGAATAAGACAAAACGCTGCATACAGTCTGGCAAGAAATACTTCGTTAGAATACGAAAATGAAGAGTGGGAGAAACGGTTAAATGTTTTTCTTCAATTTTTGTACGACTCTGAATTCCTTGCCAGCGTAAGAGGCCTTAAGCCAGTCTCCGTAGTAATGAGCCCTCCCAACATACTTCCCTTTAAAGAGTTCCGACAATATAGCTTAGGTCAAAACGTAGAGTGGTATCAACCATCGCGAACTACTACATTAGTTATATTCAATCGAAAAGCAATAGAAAATCTTATTTCAGTACCTGAAAAGAAGGATCTTCTTACTGAAAACGGCTTTCCTGTCGAAGGACTTAACGTTCAACAAATAATTGATTCCTTTAAACAGTTTTGGAATGGTAAAATGAATTTAAATCAATACAGTTTTAATCTTATATCAGGAGTCTTTTTTGGATACCCTTTACGAGATGTTTTGAGTTATGCAGATTCTGTTAACGAAGAAAGACAAGCTTCTGGAGTTAATTGCGACCTTTTTTCTACAACTGATTCGGAGCATGGAAGTGTTTTTGGTTTTTATGTGGCCAGAGCCGAGTCTTGTGCGAACGAACGAAATCTATTTCTTTCTATATACAACTTAGTTCTGCATTGGTATTTAGAGCAGATAAAACTAAAAAGAAGCCCTTATCAAATTGCGCAATCGGCGATCAAAGCAAAAAATCCTTGTGAAATGAATCTAACTTTAAGGCTCTAATTCTTAACGTTTGAACCGATTTTTAGGGGGAACTCCACTATAGGCCTTGATTTAGCATGAAGCAACAAAAGCAAGTCAACAGATAACTACCTGGCTTTAAATATGTTTTTAATCGTGCTTTTTGCAAAGCCCAAGGCCGGATCTAGGGGTTGATCTCTCATTCGTAATTCAAAGTAAAAGTTGTTTTTAGTTCGGCCTAGATGTTGGCCGGCTCTGATCCATTTTTGCCCCGCTTGCAACTCATCACTCACTTCTTTTAACTGAGCATATATACTTACAAAGTCGTAGCCATGGTCGATCATAACCAGATAGCCTTTGCCTTCTACTTTTCCTAAATAACTTAACTTACCACCTCGACAAGCTCTTACAGAAGCGTCAGCAAGCTCCAGCAACCAGCCAGTCGATTGTAGTTGAAAACCTGTAGATAGTTTTTGTCTGTCACCAAAGTCTTTTAACTTTTTAGTTTGCCGATCAATTTGTTGTGAAAAAGGAAACAGCTCACAACGCTTGAGTCTTTTTTTAAAACTACCTTTTGCTAGCCAACTAAACTCGCCCTCTAAGTAGAGTAATTCGTTTTTTAAAGATTTTAAATTTTCACGTCGTTGTTCGACCAAGGCTTTAAGCCAATTTAATTCACTATTTTGTTTTAATCGATCACCTTTAAAGTTTTGCCACACAGGGCGCGCCTTGTAGGGGGACAGCAATGAACGATGGTGATATTTTTTACTTAAAGCAAAAACACTCTTTTGAGCTTTTGTTATTTTCAGCTTAAGGCTTTCTATTCGCTCCTCTGTTTTTCCAAGAACTTGTTCTTTGTCTTCGAGAGCCAGAAGCTGAGAGCTAAAAAGAAGTGGCCAGCCTGTAAAAAAAAATTTAAAAAAGTTTTTCATATTTTCTATTCATTGCAGGCCAGCAAGAAAAGACTCCAATCAAGGCTGCACCAAGCACAACGGCAGCTAATATAAGATTTGATTGCAGGGACAAAGGATACAAAGCGCCACCACTAGAAAAAAACTGCCCCAAATGTCGAGCAAGCAGATTTTGCATTCCATACTCAAGCATAAACAAGGCTGCCCCAGAACTTAAAAGAGCCAGAGCAACAGCAATACTTACTAGTGGTAAAAAGAGCCGCCAAGAAGCTTGGCCCAAATAATGAAATATTCCTGCTTCAGTTTTTAGGTTTTCAACCAGAGAGCGAAAAACAAAAAAGATTAAAACCGTAGCAACTACAAAAATAATAATTAAAAGAGAAAAAATCCAATTTATAAATGAAAGGGATAAAAAATTACTTTGACTGTTTAAATCAATCACTCCATCAATACCTAAAATCAAGGGATCATTTTTTAAACGACTCAACAAGCTCTGGTAATCAGCACGTCTAATATTAGTATTTTTAAAATACCCTAACAAAACAGTTGGCATGCTTTCTTCTTGGATCAAGTCCTTAAAATCTGGACCAAATTGTGTCACTAATAAGTCTTTAGAATCTTTTGAATCAATTTTTTCAATTTTTTTAAAAAGTTTATTTGATTCTAAATCAGAGACAAGCCCTTTAAGTTTTTGCTCATTCAGCTGACTGTTTACAAAAACTGTCAAACCGGCTTTTGATTCTTGCTGTGTAGGCTGAGCTTCTTCTATTTTGACCACGCTTAAATTATCAACCACAGTCCAAAGCAGAGCCATAAAAAACAAAAGACAAGAAAGCGAAACAAAAGCCAGAGAATAGGATGCAAACTTCTCAGAGAGGTAACGAAAAATAATCTTATAACTCAGTCTCACGAGCAGCCTCCTCTCTCCAAAACTGTGGAACGTTATAAGCCTTGCGATATTTCTTATCTAAGACACTTGAGCAAGTGCCTCCAACTATTTCAAGGACTCTTCCACCGAAACTTCTTACAAGCTCCATATCGTGAGTCGCAATTAAAACGCTACTTTGGTAGCAACGAAGCTCTCGCAGCATTCTTATTAATGAACGAGCCGATACTGGATCTAAATTTCCAGTTGGCTCATCGGCTAAAATTAATTTTGGTTGATGAACCAAGGCGCGAGCAATACCCACTCGTTGTTTTTCGCCTGCGCTCAGAACTCTCACATCTTGCTTTGCAAAAACATCCATTTGCACCATTTCAAGACTTTGCTGCACTCTTATTCTTTTTTCTTTTCTAGACAAAGAACTTGCAAGTAATGGCACAGCTACATTATCGGCAACATTTAGTCTTTCGAGCAATTGATGGTTCTGAAAAATAATACCTATTGAGGAACGCAGCTTTCTTAACTGCCAACGATTGAGCTTGGCTAAATCTTTACCTAAAGTCTGTACCTGGCCTCTAGTAGGACGCAGCAAACCAAGAACAATTTTGAGCAAGGTGCTTTTGCCCGCCCCAGAGGGACCTGTTAAAAATACAAATTCACCAGCTCCCAGTCGCAAACTAACATTACTTAAGGCGGCCTTATATTGAGCCTCTCCTTCTAATGCTTTATTGTTTATATATTCCTTATCGACATCGACCAACTGAACTAATAACTGATCCACTATTGCCCCACTCACACTACTATTGTAACTTTTATTAGCGGTGACTCTCAAGCACAAGAATAAGATAGAAAATCTTTGTCAAAAACTGAACAAATGGGCTCACGCCTATTATGTCCTCGATACGCCGCTCGTTCCGGATATTGAGTATGATTTAGCCCTAAAAGAGCTCATAGAGCTAGAAAAAATGCATCCAGAATTAAAAAAAGCCAACAGTCCCAGCTCGAGAGTGGGTTCTGAGCTAAGATCTGAGTTCAAAAAACGCAATCACCAAGCTCCCATGCTCTCACTTGCGAATGCTTTTTCAATCGAAGAAGTCGAAGACTTTATTAAACGCAGCAAAAAAAGTCTCAATCTGGCACCAGACAGCAATCTGCAATTTATTATTGAAGAGAAAATGGACGGACTTGCACTCAACCTAAGTTATCAAAACGGTGAATTGTTAGCGGGAGCAACACGTGGCGATGGCAAAGTTGGCGAAGACGTAAGCAACAATGTAAGAACCATTCACGACATCCCTCTAAAATTACAAAAAACCGACAAAGTTCCAGCAAGCTTTGAAGTCCGCGGCGAAGTCTATATTGAAAAAAAATCTTTTGATAGCTTAAATACAAAACTCCAAGACCAAAATAAAAAAACTTTTGCCAACCCTCGCAATGCTGCAGCTGGCACTTTGCGAATGCTCGACTCAATAGTTGTAGCTCAAAGGCCTTTGCGTTTTTTTGCCTACCAAATTACTGGCTTAGATTTGAATCAAGATAAGGCATTAAAACTACTTGGCAAGATAGGTTTTGCAGTAAACCCAAACAACTACAGAGCTTCTAGCTCAAAAGATATAAAAAAGTATATCGACAAGTACAACGACAACACTTTTAGAGATTCACTCAATTACGAAATCGATGGACTTGTTATTAAGTTAAACAATTTTGAGCAACAACAAAAACTGGGATTTATTAAAACTGCTCCCAAATATGCCTTAGCTTACAAACTTGCGGCCAGTGAAGCTTTGACACAAATAGAAAGTATAGAAGTGCAAGTGGGTCGAACAGGTGCCATCACTCCAGTCGCTCATCTAAAACCCGTATCTGTGGGTGGCGTGGTCGTAAGTCGAGCCACCTTACACAACCAAGAACAACTGGAACAAAAAGACACAAGAAACAAAGACTGGGTTTGGATACGTCGCGCCGGCGATGTTATTCCCGAAATTATAAAAGTAAATTTTGAAAAAAATTCAGGAAAAAGAAGTCCAGCCTTTAAATTCCCTAAAAAATGTCCTAGCTGCCAAAGCAAAATAGTAAAGCACAAGAGCACTCTTCTTTGTTCAAACAAAGAATGTCCTGCCCAAGTAAAGGAAGGCATTATTCATTTTTGCTCACGCAAAGCCATGGACATTCGAGGTCTGGGCCAGCAATGGCTAGAAAACTTAATCAAGCTTGGATTTATTTCTAAGCCTTCTGATCTTTACCAGCTAAAAGGTCGAAAACAAGAACTACAAGAACTAGATGGCCTAGGAGAAAAATCAGTAGATAAATTCTTAGATGCAATAGAGGAGTCTAAAAAGCAAAGCCCTGCCAAACTGCTTTTCGCCTTAGGAATTGATCAAGTAGGTCTCGCTACTGCTGAAGAACTTTTAAGAGCTCAACAATCCATCTCCAATCTACAAAAGGCTCGTTTTGAAGACTTAACAGAGCTTCCTAATATAGGCCCCGAAACGGCAAAATCCTTAATTGATTTTTTTAAAGATCCCAATACAACGACTGAGATAAAAAAGTTAAGCAAGGGAGGCTTAGAAAAAATACTTACACATACAGAAAAAAAATCTACAAAAGGCGAGTCCCAAAATATAACTTTTGTTCTCACAGGCTCGCTCTCTCAAGCTCGCAGCCACTTTGAAGAAAAGATAAAAAAAGTCGGAGCCAAAGTTTCTGCTTCCGTTAGCCAAAAAACTACATACCTTCTAGCCGGCGACAAAGCCGGTTCAAAACTTAAAAAAGCCCAAAGCTTAGGCATTAAAGTCATAAACGAAAAAGAACTCGAAAAAATTCTAAAGCAACTTTAAGCCAATAAACTTAATTTATTACACGACACATGGCGTCTGCACGCGAAGCCCGGCACCCCAAGCAGCATAGCTTTGCTATGTTGGAGTTTAGGAGGAATCTACAATGAACAACCCACTTAAACTAAACGGCATTGATTTTATCGAATTTAGCGCCGCCTCTCCTGAGCACCTACAACAAACATTTACTGAGTTTGGATTTTCTAAACTAGCTCAGCACCAAAACAAAAAAATAGATCTCTACATTCAAGGTGGCATTAATTTTATGCTCAACCATCAAAAGGATTCTTTTGCTTACAAATTTCAAGTTGAACACGGACCATCGGTCTCCAGCATGGGATGGCGAGTAGAAAATGCCAATTTTGCTTTCGAGCAAGCGGTGGCCAGAGGAGCCCGCCCTTGCGAAACAGGCGATTATCACACGAAAGACGGCAAACAGGTCCCAGCAATTTACGGCATTGGAGACAGTCTCATTTATTTTATTGAAGCCGATCAAGATGGCCAACATTCTTACACTCGCTTTGGCTTCGAAAAAATTCTTGATGCTAAAATAGTCCTCGACAAAGGTTTTCTTTTAATCGATCACCTAACCAACAATGTTTTTAAAGGCACCATGGAAAAATGGTCTTCTTTTTATAAAGATGTTTTTGGATTCGAAGAAGTTCGCTTTTTTGATATCAAAGGACAAAAAACGGGTTTAACATCTTATGCTCTGCGCTCGCCATGTGGACTCTTTAGTATTCCGATTAATGAAGCCAACGAAAAAAAATCGCAGATTAATGAATATTTAGAAGAATACAAAGGACCAGGGGTTCAGCATATTGCCCTACTCACCAGAGACCTTATTTCGTCTGTAAACAAGCTAGAAGACACCTCTGTTAAAACTTTGGATATAAGCTCCGACTATTATAAAAGTGTTTTTGAGCGAGTTCCATCGGTTAAAGAAGACAAACAGGAACTCGAAAGGCTAAACATTCTTGCAGACGGAGATCACGATGGCTATCTGCTACAAATTTTTACAAAAAATATTATCGGGCCTATATTTTTTGAAATGATTCAAAGAGAAAACCATTTGTCTTTTGGAGAAGGAAACTTTCAAGCTCTCTTTGAGTCAATTGAAAGAGATCAAATGAAGCGCGGTTTTTTATAAAAGAAACTAATAAAATATTAGCGAACTCGACAACTACGCCTTTGATTGTATGTGCGGTTTTGGATGCTATGTGAAGTGTAGTTCTTAACTACATAGATTGCTGAAATACTAGCTCTATTTTTTGTGGCTCTATAATAATCACTTACAAAACCAAATCCACCCGACGGGGCAACTTTTATTTCTGCATGTCCATATCCTTTGTTATCTGCGTTGGGACCATATACAACTATGGCGCCTCTAGGTGCCTTGTGAATCTGGTGTTTATAGAGATGTGTAACGTTAACGAGAGAAGAGAGCCGATCAAATTCTTTCCAAGAATCTTTAGCGTAAACTGTTTTTAAATAGTGACCGACTATTCCGGCTTCCAGCAGAGCGCACTTTACATAACGCAAACAAAGACCCAAGCCATTTGGGTGCTTAAATTTTTCAGATCCATAATAAGCAATAGAGGCCAAGTCTTTGGGAGTTGTAAATGAATTAGCAGGATTTCTAATGGCATCGCTTGAGTAGGAATCAATTAATTCGAGATCCGGATGATAAGCAACCGGTGAAACATAAGCACAGCCTGATAAAAAAATAAGGAAAACAAGAAATTGAAAAAATCCTCTACAAGCAATCACCTTATTAGTTTCTCTAAGTTTAATAGAATATAAAAGCCTAAGATTTTGGCAGCTCTTTTAACAAAAATTGGTCAATCTGATCTTGCATCTTTGTAATAGAAGCATTGTTTGTCCATGTTACACGGCTGCATCTTTGCATAAGTTGCTCATTTTGTAGATCTAACATCTTTTTAAGTTCATTTACATCCATTGAGTCTCTTTCAGCCAGTCTCTTGGCGCGAATATCCATAGTACAACTTACTAACACTAAGCCAAAAAACATTTTATCCACTCCGGACTCAATTAAGCGAGTGCCTTCTACAAAGGCAAGTTCGGCACCTCCCCTTTTCCATTCGCCCATTTTATTTTCGATATAAGTTTTAATAAGCGGATGAATCGCAGCTTCTAATTTTAAGCGATCATCGGGATTAAGCATAATCATTTTTCTTAATTTAGTGCGATCAAGATTTCCTAAGCGATCTAGAACCCCTGCCCCGAAGAGACGATAAATACGACCGAAACCTTCTTTGCCTAAATCAGTTTTTCGATCAACAACCAATCTTGAGACCTGGTCAGCATCTAATGTGTCGTAACCGAGTTCTTTAAGATAAGCCATTGCTGTTGATTTTCCAGAACCAATTAAACCCGTGACACCCCAAATCTTCATGGCTATGATCATAAGCTTTAAATAAGATTATTGGCAATGGATAAATCAAATCGTTTTTTAGGCTTAGAACTCTCGGGACCAAGACATGACAGAACTGCTCTATGCGTAATGGACTACTTTCAAAAAAGCCGTAGGCTTGCTGTAGTTGACGTATACAGCAACTTCAAGTCGACTAAAAAAATAAATTCCGACCAAAAGATCATTTCGCAGATAAAAGCTATAAAAGAAAAAAACACTCAGTTGGCCACCCAAGCCCCAACCTCTTCCCCACCAGAAGCCTTTCTTTCTCAAAAGAAAAACCCTTGTCCAAAAAAAAGCACAAATAAAAAAGTTCAGTGGATGCATGACGAAATTCCTCAGAACAAAAAACAATGTATAAGTTATTTAGATCGGCCTTTAGACATATACCTTAAGTATATATGCAAAGAACATTTTGAAAGTCCTTCGGCCTTTGGAAGTAACAAAGCACCCTTATACGCCAGGATGCATTTTTTAAAGCAACATATTGAGCACAAAATCTTTGAATGTCCAAACAAATTAGCTTTGCAAAGAATTTCTCGAAGTCTGGCTTTACCAAAAAATATTTTTGAACATTTAACCACAGTAGAAACCGGCATACACTATCGAAAAAAATTCTTTGAAGAACTTCAAAAAAAAATGCCCGAGCTCTTCATTTACCAAAACGATCTAGAAAAAATGACGGAAAAAATAAATTCTTTTTACGCCTTTATAAGTGCCTTTTGTCTTTATTTAAATAAAATCAAAGAATGTGAAGCTGCTCTTAAAAACTACCCGAGACAGGCCATCTGGCCTCTTTTGCCTAAAAAAAACCTACAATTGAATATCTGAGATAGACACAATTAAATAAACAATTCATACACTTACTCTGATCAAAATAAGGATTCTAAACTAATTAGCTTTTAAATTAATTTTAAGTAGATTGTCCTTAAAAACTACAATATTCACTTTAGCAGATGCAAAAAATTCTGCTTTTTTGTTTTTTAAGCTTAGGCGCTGTTGAGGCTAAAAGTTATACACTTTTCAACCTCTGTGAAGGCCTGCTAGAAAATACAATTCACAGCTCTGAGAACTTTGAATTTAATCCAGAAGAAGAAGCTCTTCTCATTGATCTCATAGAAGATCTAAAATACAAAGCCTCCAAAAGTTTTAATCCTTTTAAAAAATATTTTCTAGCCTCAGACGCTAAAACTTTTGAAGGTTATTTGCGGCTTTCTGAAAAAGAAAACGAAGTTGAAAACCGTCTGTTAATAATTAAGGGAGAAGAAGAGATACAACAGTTTTTTACCGCACTAGAAAACAAGGCGAGTCTTCTCGGCACAAAATCAGCTGCTGCCTATGCTTTTATGGCTTGGTCACTCATTTTGATGGGTGTTAATTTAGGATTAAGCTCACACGAATTAGTATTTTATCCACAAAGCAATCTTCTTGCTGCCTCCATTGTATTTGTTATAAATTTTGCAGTACTTCAAAGCCTAACAACTCTTACTCTAGGAGGCTCCTTTATAGCTTCTGTAACTGGATCCTCTAGACACATAAAAAAGCTTAGTCATTTCATTAAAAGGAAAAATGCTAAATTTAAAAAAAAGCAATCTACTACCACAGTACCTAACAACGGCGACTTCAATCCCTATGCCCCCTCTATTTCTAGTCTCGACCCAATCGATTCTATACTCTTTAATTTCTCTGAAAGAATAGACGACAACCAAAGAAAAAAGTATAGACGCTATCAAAATCTAAAAGATATTGCGCCAGTCTTTATCTTCCCTTTTTTCTTTATAAAAAGTAAGGGATTTTCTCCTAAAAAAGTTACATGGCGACTTTACCTTTCCCACAACCCCGAGAATGAAATACCTTTTCGCCTGATAATAATTTCTCAAAAAAATCGACAGCCCGACTAAAACTAATGTAGAAATAGAGGGTGAAAAAACTTCAGCTTTTGTTGTTCGCTGTGCTTCTCTTGTTAAACACCTGTAGCCATAGGTCCAAAAAGGAAATAAAAGCTAAGCTAAAAATAGCTTTTGGTTCTTGTTCCAAGCAAAGCAAAGACCAAGGCTACTGGCAACAAATCGCAAAAACAAGACCAAATTACTGGCTTTGGCTCGGTGACAACGTTTATGTTGACTCTAAAAACCCTAAGAAGTTCTTAGCTAGCTACCGCAAACTTGAAAGAAATCCTTTTTACAAAGAATTTTCATCTAAGCATATAGTACTGGGAACTTGGGACGATCACGATTACGGCCAGAACAACGCCGGCAAAGAATTCAGCGCAAAAGAAATGAGTAAAAAATTCTTTTTATTTTTTCTAAATTTTGCAAAAGATGATCCGATTCGCAAGCGACCAGGTATTTATTACAGCAGAATCCTTCTAACGAATAATTTAAGTACAAAATTAATCTTTTTAGACACTAGAACATTTAGAGACCCTCCTCCTAAAAAGAATAAAGAATTATCAAATGCCGACATTCTAGGTCCCGCCCAATGGAGCTGGCTTGAAAAACAACTAAATAGCTCGAAAGCCGAGGTCAATATAATAGTTTCCAGCATACAAGTCCTGTCTTTCGAACATCGTTTTGAAAAGTGGGCCAACTTCCCTAAAGCACGGGAGCGATTGCTTAAACTAATCACAAAAAGCCAAGTTCGAAATCCCGTAATCTTAAGTGGTGATCGTCATCGTTCTGAAATATCTAAACTTAAATTAGAAAATAACTTTCTTTTATATGACCTAACATCGAGTAGTCTTACTCATTCATGGCAAGGCCATAACAGAGACAAAAACTCTCTGCGCTTGGGACCTCAAATACATCAAAATAACTTTTCACTTTTAAAGGTCTACAAAAATAAAAGTAGCCTTTCTATGAGCATCGAATACTACGAAAGCTATAGTGGACAAAAAATCTACACACACAAATTGTTTTAAACCTGAACCCTCACTCCTCTATAAGAAGCGACATTAAGACGCTCACAAGCTAAAACAATATAGTAAAATTTCTTTGCTCTTTATCTAAAGGGCGACGCTGATGACAACTTCTTCTATAAGAAGCATAAGCTTTATTCGCATAAGTGCTCGTATTACTTATATTAATTTGCGCAACATTTAACTCTCTAAATTCTAGCTCTACTAATTTCCAAGGGTAAAAATAAAATTTCCCCTTAGAGCCAGTTATAATTTTAAAAATAAGACCATTGTCTTTGTATTTAGGAAATTGCTGACGCAAGTCTTCAGCCACTTCAAAATATTTTCCATTCAAAGAGGGCCCCACATAACAACTCAATTCACGGGCCAAAAAGAATCCTTGGTCAATTAAGACTCTATGGGCGCCTCGAGCGAGACCTCGCCATCCTGCATGCACTAGGGCAGCTTTTTCTTGTTTTTTATCGAGCATTACAATAGGCAAACAATCAGCTGTCTTTATTAACAAAGGTTTATTTATATTCTTAAAAGTTTTTTTTTCGACTGCAAATATATCAGCAGAAGCTAAGGGGCTTTCTTTGAATTTGTCCTCATTAGACAAATAATGCACTCGAGAAGAATGGACTTGATCTAAATATAAATATTCATCCTTATTAATATTTTGCGATTCTTTTAAATCTAAAAATTTAAAATTCCAGCTTGTTGCTAATTTCATCTCAAAAGGAGTCCAACTAAAGCATAAGTTCATGCTTCAACAAAAGTTCTTTTCTTTTGTCAGAAAGAGGTGCCGAAACAACTAAGGTTTTATTTGTTTTAGGATGTTCAAAGCTCAGTTCTCTTGCGTGCAAAAACATTTGTTCACAAAGATCCTTTTTTTTACCGTAAATCCTGTCTCCCACTATTGGAACACCCAAAAAACTCAAATGCACTCTTATTTGGTGAGTGCGTCCCGTAGCTATTTTAACTCCATAGAGCGACACAGTAGTATTGCTTTTGATCAACTCTATAGCACTATGAGCTCTACGCCCTTTGTCTTTTAAGACCGCTTGTTTTTTGCGTTTTACTGGGTGTCTCCCTAGCAGACTTTCTATCTCTAATTTCTTGTCTTCAATTTTTAAGGCAAAGCTCCTCAGTTCTAAAAAATTTTGTAAACGATTTTTTAATTGTGGATAGTCAATCGCTCCCCAGCTCAAAGCTAAATACCCTCGCTTGATTTTATTATTTTTAAACAAATCTTTTGTAGATTCAAAAAGCGCTGGATTCTTGAGAAGCAACATAGCTCCAGAGGCCTCTTTGTCCAGTCGGTGTACAACACCTGGTCTAAACTCTGCATCGCAAGCTTGTATCTTGGGTGGCAAATCCCACTTAGTTAACTTTTCTGCAAGAATAAGGTCGTTGACTAAGGTCTCAGACAAAGGAGTGCCTGCTCCAGGGTGAACAGTTAAGCCGGCCGCTTTATTAATAACTAAATAATCTTCATCTTCAAAAAGAATGTCTAAAGTTCTAGAGTTTTCTTTTACCAAATTCTTTGGAGAATCTTCATTATCAGGCTCAAGCAAATCATAATGTATAGAATCACCACGCCTTACTTGAAAGGCGACCTTAGTCACTATGAGCTCGTTTACTTTTACTAGCGAGCCTAAAATCATAGCTTGTGCCTGAGAGCGAGAAAGGCCCTCAATACAAAACACTAGGGCATTATCCAAACGAGCATCCTGCTCACATATATTTTTTTTCATAATTTAGAATCCTTAAGATCTAAGTTTTTTTAAGAATTCACTAGCAAACTTTGCTGGCTCAGACAACTCGAGCGCCTGACACATCATAAAGATGTGTCCACGCAAATAAACTGGTTGATAATCTAATATAGATTTGTCCTCGCTTTCGATCGCTTCGATCAAAAATGAAGATAATTTGCAAATGTCGGCCAGCTGTTTGTGGTTTAAAGATCTATACTCACGTAAGCGCCTCAGAAACGAGCCGCTGTGTTCGCCGCCCTCATCTATGAGCCTTTCCATAGCTGGATCTAATTCTCGCTCTTTAAGGGCTTCTTTTTTTTGACTGCTCTTTTTTTGGATAACCTTTAGCTTTGCTTTTGAGTTTTGCGCTTTTTCTTTTTCGCTAAATTTTGCATATCCATGAGCTAAGTCGTATTCTCGCCTTTTAGCCGGATGACCTAAAATAGCAAAAGCATTTTCGATTTCCTGCAAAATTGATTCTTTGTCTTCGTCTTCAATCAAAGAATAGGTGGCCAAAGAATCCACATCATAGGCTCGCTTGGAGCGATTATAAGCATGCAAAACATCATTGTGCGAACAACCTGGCTCTAAATCCAAGATTTGATAAAGATTTCTTATAACTTGTACTTTTGCTGACATTTTATCTCTCTTTATCGGAAGAAAGTATCTTTTCTGTAATTCTTTCTATTCTATTTGAAAGTACAGAATGGGGAAATTCTATTAAAGCTGCTTTCTTGGTTCGCACAGCTTTAATCACTGAATTATCGTGATCAATATGACCAGCGTAATTAACCTGAATTCCGAAGTAGCGACGGCACACGCTTTTAATCGCTGTTCCAACATCTATATCAACCTGCGAGCGCACTTGGTTGATCACCACGTGAGGGCTGAATTTTTTAATTTCCTGTTTTAACTTTAAAGCGGCTGCCTCATCGACTCGATTAATAACCGCCAATAAATCAGAAGGTGTTTTTACTCCCAAAATATTTTTCATATCAAAGCAGGTTTGAATAATTTCCTTAACTCCATCGGGAATATCTACGTTAAGCATTCTGTGATAAAGCACTGAACGAATAAAGCGGTAGGCGTTTTCTACGCTTGTTGGTTCGGGCAGTATAGAAACCAAACCATAATTCGCAGCCAAGAAAAAATACAATGTAAGATCATGGGTTCCTGCCCCTAGGTCAAAAACAATATCGTCATAAGGCAGTTTTTTTAACTCCTCAAGTAAAAGAGCTTTCTTGTTTTCTACTTGCTGAATAATAGACAAGGAGTCTTGGGCTCCACTAATAATTTTTAGATTTTCATAGGGTGTATCGGTAACAATATCTCCAAGATTCTGAACACGCTCGCTAAACCAGTCACTTAAACCTCGACTAGGCATCTTAAGTCCCAAACTAGTGTGTAAATTGGCACCACCAAAATCAAGATCAATAACTAATACGCGGCGGCCTCTCTTTGCCAAAGAAAGAGAGAAGCTAGCAGATAGCAGTGTTTTTCCGACTCCGCCTTTGCCGCTACCAACAGCCCACATTCTCATGTGGCTATTGGCTAGGCTCTCTGCTTCCGCATCTCGGAATGGAGCTAAGACTTTTGCAACAGCTGCCGAAGTCGCCTGTTGGCGATTCATTTGCGAGTGTGAATGAACACTTGTGCTCTTAACAGAATTACTGTCCGAAGAAGACTTCTCCGTAACATTTTTCCATTGTTTTTCTAAAAAACTAGACCTCCTTGAGAATTTCAAGGTCGCCCTCCCCCCGTAAATAACTTTTGCCTATCTATAATCTTCCCACGAGCCTAGATATTTAGCAAATAAAATAGTGCTAAGCCTTCAACATCAAAGACTTTATCGGTAATTATGAAATAAGCTTAAAGCTTTTTGGGAAGAGACTAGCTCTCTGAAACGAAAATTTCTTCGTGTAAAAAGGCAGTAGCAATTTTATTGTTTGAGATTTTGTAGGTACCCGCCGCTATTGTTTTCTTTAAAGCGACAATCTTTTGACTCTTGTCAACAGAGCTGGCTTGAACGATTCGCGACATTTCTTTAATGTTATTAGCCTCTTGCGTAGATAAGGCTTTCGCAGCCTCTTTTGCTTCTTTAAGAGATAGAGCTTTGCTAGTAGCGGCAGCGGCTTTGGCTTTTTTTACTCTTCGCAACTTACTAAGTTGGGCTGTGATTGAAATAGGCTTGATTTTCATAAGCTTCTCCTTGCTTGCTAATTGCTTGGGCGTCCTTGCTCTTTCTTTATTCTATCAAATATTCATAGCAAATTTACTTTTTTCTCTAAGTCCGGCGGCATGGAATTGACGTTCTTAGAGCTGAGCACTATTTTTAGGCTCAATGGCTCTTAAACTAGACGGACGCAAATGTGCTCGAGCACTCCTTTCAGAGATTAAAATTCAATTTGATCAACTGCAACTATCAAGCAATCCCAAGCTTTGCGTCGTGCAGATTGGAGACGACCCTGCATCCTCCAGCTATATTAAACAAAAAAAAAAATGGGCGGAAGAATTCAAGGTTCAATTTGACCACCAACACTTGAGCTCCACAAGCTCAAAAACACAGATAGCTGAATGTATAAAAAAACAAGTGGAGTCAAAAGACATCGACGGCGTCTTACTGCAACTTCCACTCGATGCTAGTGAAGACTTACAAACAGCCAAAATGACGCAATTTTTTCTATCTCTTATTCCGCCAGAAAAAGATGCCGACGGCCTTCACGAATTAAACCAAGGCCGTTTAATGGCGCGACTGAGTCATGCCAACAAGTGGACTTCCCCCCTGCCTTGCACCGCCTTGGGCATTTGCAGACTACTGGAGTATTATAATATCGACGTCCTATCTAAAAAACTCTGTGTTGTTGGTCGTTCAAGACTTGTTGGACTCCCAACAGCCTTGCTCCTAGCTCACCAAGGAGCCACCCTAAACCTCTGTCACCGGCAAACTAAAAACATCCAAGAACATTTAAAAGAAGCTGAGATTGTGGTTGTTGCCGCCGGCAAAAAACACCTTGTAAAAAAATCTGATTTAAAAAGCAATTGCGTTTTAATCGACGTGGGCATTCACACAAACAGCGACCCCGAAACCCCATCTAAACTCACGGGAGACATCCACCCAAGCTGCCATCCAGAGAGTCTCGCCTACTCCCCTGTGCCAGGCGGAGTGGGACCTATGACGGTTGCCTGCCTCATAGAAAACACCTTTCGATTAAGCGCTCAAAAACAAGGTAAAGTCCTGCCAGAACTCACAATTTCTGCATAGCAACAGATCGACAAACGAAGCTTTTTTTGATGAAGTATCACTGGTGTCAACGCTTATTAAATCAACATTAGATCAAGAGCACAAAAACTTAGGTGCTAAGCTTGTGGATTTTGCCGGATTTAGTATGCCCATACAATACACGAGTATTTTAGAAGAGCATCACTGTGTTCGCAAAGCTGCGGGACTCTTTGATGTTTCCCACATGGGTATTGTACAAATTAGCGGCCAAGATGCAGCTGAAGCTCTTGATTATCTTTGCAGTAAAAAAGCTTCAAAGCTCGAAGAGGGTCAAGCCCTCTACACTTTAATTTGTAACGAGCAAGGCGGCTGTGTAGATGACATTATAATTTACCGCCTAAAAGAAAATAGTTTCAAAGCCATTTTAAATGCATCGAATATCGATAAAGATATAAAGCACATAAAAAAACACTCGAGCAAATACGCAGTCGAAATTAAACGCGAAACAGAAAGTGATTTAATTGCGCTGCAAGGACCAAAAAGTTTTGCCCTCTTAGAAAGTCTTGGAATTAAAACTCAGACTTGGTCTAAATTTCGTATCTATAAATCTGCCTTAAAAAACTTTGATCTTTCTTTTTGCACCACCGGCTATACCGGAGAACAAGGGGTAGAGATTATTGTCCCCAAAGATCAAAGCATTGCCCTTTGGCAATTACTTTTAAATGAAGGCAAAAAATTTGGATTGCAGGCTTGTGGATTAGGAGCTCGAGACACTCTAAGACTCGAAATGGGCTACAGTCTTTATGGCCACGAAATAAACGAAGACATTAACCCCTTTGAAGCGGGCCTAGGCTGGGCTGTTGATTTAGAAAACCCGTCATTTGCTCGTGACAAGCTACAAGAGCATAAAGAAAAAAAAGAGCGAAAATTAATTTGCATACAAAGTCCAAATCGCAGAGCTCCTCGGCAACAAATGCCTGTTTTTGACTCCAATAAAAATGAATGTGGTTATATAACATCGGGCTCATTTGCTCCTAGCCTTGGCTACGGCATTGGCATGGCCCTCGTCAACAACTCTGTTCAAGAACCTTTTTTCTTACGTTTTGCCAAAAACGATATGGAATTTAAAAAATGCACACGGCCTTTTTACAAAATAGCAAAGGAGAATTTATAACATGAGCAATATTCCAGAAGAGCTTCTATACACCAAAGAACATGAATGGCTTCAAAAGACAGAAGCAACCAATGTCGTTAGAGTTGGCATTACCGATTTTGCCCAAAGCTCTTTAGGCGACGTTACTTTTGTTGAGCTACCCGAGGTAGGCCAAAGCCTCGAACAAGGAAGCAACTTTGGAAATATTGAAAGCGTAAAAGCGGTCTCAGATCTTTACGCCCCCATAAGCGGAGAAGTGACTAAGATAAATTCCGAAATAAACGACAATCCTGAATGGGTTAATGAAGATCCCTACAAAAAAGCCTGGCTTATAGAGCTAACACTAAAAGATTCTAAAGAACTCGAAAATTTATTAAATGCCCAAGCCTACAAACAATTAGCCCAATAAGAATAGGACGAGCCATTGAGATACCTACCCCTAACTGAAACCGAAGAAAAAGAGATCTTAAACACTTGCCAAGTTGATTCTTTTGAAAAACTAATCGAAGACATACCGCAAGAATTAATCTTAGATAAAGACCTCGACCTTCCTCCAGCAAAATCTGAGCTAGAGTTAGAAAATTTTTTTAAACACTTAGCTGAAAAAAATATAGGCGCTTCGCACACTTCTTTTCAAGGTTCTGGTATTTACAATCACCATTCGCCAAGAGTTATAGACCAGCTCTGCAACCGAGGAGAATTCTTAACAGCCTACACTCCCTACCAAGCAGAATTATCACAAGGCACCCTGCAATCTATTTTTGAATTTCAATCAATGATAACAACTCTTTTTCAAAGCGAAATGAGTAATGCCTCCCTTTATGATGGTTCAACAGCCTTAGTTGAAAGTGTTCTAATGGCGGCTCGACTCGACAAAAAGAAACGAAGAAAGCTATTGATTTCTGAGGGTTGCTACCAACAAAGCATTGAAATCTTAAAAACTTATTTAGCACCACTTAATATTGAAATCGACGTTTGGAATTCAGAAAAAGAAACCCATAAAAGCACAAGCAGCACCCTATCAGAATCAGAAATCGATTCCTATTTTGCCATCGTCATGCAATCTCCAAATAAATGGGGAGTCATGGAAGAGTGGAAAATTTTGAGCAACAAAGCACTAAAAGCTGATGCTATATCGATCGCCTTTGTACCTCACGCTCTCAGCCTTGGAATTTTTAAGGCTCCTGGTGAATTCGAAATCGATCTAATTGCAGGAGAGGGACAAAGCCTAGGTCTGCCACCATCTTTTGGAGGCCCTCTGCTCGGACTCTTTGCTTGCAAGAAAAAATATTTAAGGCAAGTCCCTGGACGCTTAGTGGGAATGACAAAAGACGCCCACATGCAAGATGTCTTTTGCGTAACTCTATCCACCAGAGAACAACACATCAAAAGATCCAGAGCCACAAGTAACATTTGCAGCAACCAAAGCTTAATGGCCTTAAGAGCCTGCATGTTTTTAGCATTAATGGGTCCCAGTGGATTACAAAAACTCGCCAAACTAGCTCGCCAAAAAGCATTTTATGCAAAAGAATTTTTTGAGCAAGCTAAAGTAGATTCTGTAAAAATACTTGACCAAGTTTTTTTCAACGAACTCTGCTTGCTTTTTAAACTTGAAGAAAAATCTAAAATAGAAAAATTCCAATCTTTAGCTATAGAAAAAAAATTAATTGCAGGAACTTTGCTTTCTGCGCCTAAAAATAGTGATTACGACCTGGCTCTCAATCTAGCTTTTAGCGAAAAACATAAAAACAGCCATATCGAGACCTTAAGCCAATGCTTTGCACAGGCGTTTAATGAAGAGAAAATATAAATGTACCCATTAAAAAGTAAAAGTCTAAGAGATTTATCACAAAGCGGACATACCGGGCATAGTTTACCTAGCCTAAATACAGATTCGCCTGCTCCCTCTATTCCTGCCTGGGCCAAAAGATCGAAGGCACCAGCTCTACCCGAGCTCTCCGAATTAGCGGTTGTCCGTCACTTCACAAGATTATCTACCCTGAACTACTCTATAGACGGTGGTTTTTACCCACTCGGCTCTTGTACAATGAAATACAACCCTCGCATAAATGAATTTATTGCCTCTAACGAAGCTTTTTCAAATATTCACCCAAAAACCCCTCCCGAACTAAGTCAGGGAAATTTAGAAATAATGTACCGACTAGAAAACTACTTATGCGCTATTAGTGGTTTTTCTAGGGTAAGTTTGCAGCCTGCAGCTGGAGCCCAAGGCGAATACACTGGCTTAAGAATGATACGCGCTTATCAAATAAAAAAATATTCCACTCCTAAAAAGTATATTCTTTATCCAGATTCTGCCCACGGCACCAACCCAGCAACAGCTACAATGTGTGGGTATCAAGGAGTAGAAATACCCTCAACTGAAAACGGTTTAAGCAACATAGACGAGATAAGAAAACACCTAGAGAAAGGTGATGTTGCTGCTTTTATGATCACAAATCCAAATACCTGTGGTCTATACGAAAAAAATATTCGTAAAATATGTCAACTAGCTCACGAACACCAAGCATTGGTGTATTGCGATGGCGCTAATTTAAATGCCTTGCTCGGGATTACACGTATTGCCGATGCAGGAGTCGACGTAATGCATTTCAACATGCACAAAACTTTTACCACCCCTCATGGAGGCGGAGGCCCTGGCTGTGGTGGGGTTGGAGTTAATTCAAAACTGGAACCATTTTTACCAGGCCCAACAATTGAGCGAGACCCCAACAACACAGACAGTTACTTTTTAGACCACGATCGTCCGCTTTCTATAGGAAAAGTAAAAGATTTTTACGGTCATTTTTTAATGATGCTCAGAGCTTATTGTTACTTAAGTGAACTTGGCGCGAGCGGTCTAAAAAAAGTAAGCCGTAGCGCTATCCTTTTGGCAAACTACGTTCGTAAAACACTAGAAGGCCATTACCACATCGCTTTTGATCGGCCCTGCCTTCACGAAGTTATTATCACCGATAAAATTCAACAAGAGTATGGAATCACGACCAACCACATAGCTAAAAGATTAATAGACCTCGGCTTTCACCCTCCCACTGTCTATTTTCCATTACTAGTAAAAGGCGCCATGATGATCGAACCTACAGAAACCGAAAGTCTTTCTACCGTAAAAGCATTCTGCAAGGTCATGATCCAGATAGCTAAAGAAGCCAAAGAAGAAAACGCTTTTGAAAAATACTTTAAAGACTGCCCTCGCCATGCTCCCATAGGCAAAGTGGACGAAACCAGAGCCGCTCGAAACCCTATTTTAAGCTGGCATGATTTATGAGGTTTTTTGCTCTTAGCTGCTTTGTACTCTACTTAAGCAGACTTTGGCTTAGTTCTTTTATCAACCCTCACCCAGACGAAGCCTACTACTGGTACTGGGCTCAAAACTTAAGTCTTAATTATTTTGATCACCCACCACTTATTGCATGGCTCATACGAGGCGGAGAAGTTTTTGTAAATGAGATTTTATTAAACTTTGCTCAAAGCACGGAAAGTACAAAGTTGTTTTACCAAAACCTGAGCCTGCGGCTCTTTCCGCAGTTGCTATCTGGATTCGCACTCCCTATCTGCTGCGCCTTTGTTATTAAAAAAATTCAAAAAAAAGCTTTGTCCAAAACTCAAAGCCTCAGTCTCTTGACGTCACCTTTAATCTTATTTGGACCGATTATTGTCACTCCAGACCTAGCTTTCTTTTTTTTTTATTGCCTTTGCTTAGGCTTAAATATAGATATCGCTTCTTTGCGTCACAAGGCCATGTCTCCTCACCAAGCCACTCCCTTTCAAGCTAAAAAATGCCTAGCCCTTGGACTGTGTTTAGCTCTAGCAATTTATTCCAAGTACACAGCTTTCATTTGTTTTGGACTGATTGCGATTTGTCTTAGCGGTTATAAAAATTTTTTTTTAATCAGCCTTGTTGCCTCAGGCGCCCTGCTTCCGCATTTAAATAAATTTTTCTTTCAAGCCGGCAGCGGACTCCCTCAAAGTGGATTTTTATTTCAGATAGAACACGTCCTAGGAGCAGCAGCTAATTACAAGCCCCTAAAAGCCATAGGCGACCTCTGGCTTTCGCAATTAGCAATGTGGTCACCAGTTGTTTTTATCTTTTCGCTCATTCAAATCCCCAAACAAGTTAAATATTTTTTTTCACAAGACAAAAAACATTTCACAAAAAATATTCTTTTAACTTGGTCTTTTTTTCCTTTGCTTTTATTTAGCTTAAGCGCATTAAACAAACGGCCCGAGGCAAACTGGCCCCTAGCTGGTGCCATTGCGGCTGTCATATTATTTCACGCCTTTTGCCTACGAAAAAAATTCTTAATAACTAATATTTATTTAAATTGTCTCAGTATTTGCGTGCTCTGGTTTTTGGCTTCTCCTCCGGAATCAGAGATCGGCAGCAAGCTGAACTCTTCAGTAAAAAGTTCTATTCAAAAGCGTTTAAATGATTTTTCAGACTGGGATAAGCTCTATTGGCCAATAATCTCTCAAGTTAGAAATCAGCAATACGATGTTCACATACACAGCTATCAAATCTTATCTGAGCTCCTCTACTTGGACCGCGCCTTTAACAAAGGTCTGACATCACAACTAAAAATTGATAAGAATTCGAGACGCTCTCAGTACAACTTTGATAGCAAATATCAATCTACACAAGAAAACAAGAAAGCCTTTTGGCTTTTACTTCCTGGAACAGAAAATAACAATTCTGACTGCAAAGAGCGCCAACGTATGCAAAGAAATGAATTTCAGCCTAAGCTCTATACACTCTATTTTTGTGAACCCAATAACGGATAAAAGCCAAAAGCAAACAAAGTATATTAGGTAAAAAGAAAATAGCAAAAAGAAAAAGCGGATTCTGGATCAAATGCCCCCATTGAGTTTTATTTAAAAATATACTGACCAACATGTATGTGAGCCAATAGCTTATAGAAATCGTCAATGCCCACAAAACAGCATTAGAAGCTTTCCTTCTTGAGGAGCCCCAGCCTAAAGAAAAAACCAAAGGCAATAAAAAGATCGGCAAAGAGGCTAGAGACATTCTTTTAAAAATCTCGCTCCAAATAGCTTTTAGCTTTGCGCCCTTTTTCTTTAAAGACTCCCATAGCTCTGGACCAGTAAGGTTTATAGGAGCTTTCGAGCCATAAAACTTTTGCTCTTTGAGTTTAATTTGAAAATCGTATCTTTCGAAAAAAACTTGCTCAAAAGAATCTACATTTTCTCTGATGGCCAAGATAGAGCCATCAAAAAAACTTAAAGTGGCCAAAGAAGTATCATTAGACTCTTTCCAAATTGCTTTTTTAGCCACAAGGTAGCTTGGAAAATTTAGCTGGTTACTTTCTCTAAAGAAAACTTTATTTAAACTCGAGTCGGACTTATTTGAACTCTCCGAAAACAAAGAAAAACCTAAGTCTTGGCTATGGTAAAAATCATTAGCAAAAAAATTAAATATTTTTTTGCTAATGGCTTGTTTAATAGTTTTTTCAAAATTTCTATTGCCAAGAGGGCCCCACTGAAAGCAGGCAAAAGCCACTAGGGTCGAAACAGCTATGGAATAAAATAGAAAAGGAAGAACAACGGTAACTTTCTTATATGCCATGGTTTTTAAGGCCAAAAGTTCGTTAGAGCTGTTTAGTCTAGCAAAGCTAAGAAAAATGGCGAAAACAGCGCCCAAAGGCAAAATAATTGGTAAAAAACTGGAGGCTAGATAAAGATAAATTTTACATACGAGCTCGAGTTCCATCTCAAAATTTATAAAAGTTTTACCAAGTCGTAAACTCTGCAAACCCAATAACAAAATAATTGCAAAGAACACCCCTAAAACACTCTTCCACAAAAGCTCTTTAAGAATGTATTTAGCTACCAGCATAAAAATCTATTATAACCTGCAAGTTATCTCAGTGAATAGCGGCCCGGCCTCACAGACACTATGCAGCGCTAACAGCACAGTGGAGAAAACTTAAATTTTCCTCAGGATCATGAGCGATTCAACGTGGGGAGTGTGCGGAAACATATCAAAGGCCTGGTAAACAATCGCTTGGTAGCCTTCATTTTGTAAAATTTTAGCGTCTCTTTCTAAGGTGGCTAAATCACAAGACAAATAGAAAACATAGGGAATTCTTAAATTTTGAACATAAGCCGCAATTTCTCGACAGCCTGTTCTAGGAGGATTCAAAAAAAGGCTGTGTAATTGTGTCATTTTCTTTGATACTAATTCGCAAACTTTCGCAGTTGAGCGATACAAATCAAGTTGCTTGACTCGCAGGCCTGCAATTTTTTGCGCCTTTAACTGAGCTACTGCCAATTTGTTATTTTCAAAGGCGAAGACTTTTTTAAAATAACGACTCAAAACTTCACTAAAGTTTCCTGAGCCACAAAAAAGCTCGATAGCCTCTTGATCTCCTGGGATAGAAAGGCCTCCTAGAATATCTTTCAAAAAGCTTTTGATTTGTATGTTTTGTTCTTGGTTGGCCTGTACAAAAACTTCATTAGCCTCTTCTTCAAAATTCTTATTTTGCCTGGACCAGAGATATTGTCTTTTTAATTCTGGCGATAACACTTGGCATTTATCTATATTAACTATCTCTTTTGATCGGTAGGCATGAAAACCATATTTATCTTTATCTAAATGAAAACGAGCTCGCCCTCTATATTCAAAGTTTTTTGGACTTTCTAAAATTAAATTTTCTTTTATAAGATTTTCTAAGTCCAAGCGAGTGAGTAGATTTTTTATTCTATGCGACTTTTGCTTGATTTGCTCAGAGTATTCAACAGTTATCCACGGGCAACCTCCGCAGTTGTCCACAGAAAAACCGTGATGAACACAGGGACTGGGCTTTCTATAATCTGAGGCTTTTGTTACTTTAAGCAATCTTGCTCTTGAAAAGCTTTTATTTTCTTCAAATATTTCTCCTTGCACATGCTCCCCTGGCCAAGCTCCAGCTACAAACACAACTTTGCCATCAGAAAGCCGCGCGACTCCTTCGCCTCGGCTGTTTAAATCCTTAATTTCAAAGTCATGCATTAGAAAAAACCTGCTTTGTATTTGTTGAATTGTTTTTCTCTAAAGAAGCTAACTGGCCACAAGCAGCTGAAATATCTCGTCCTCGAGATTTGCGAACAAAATTAAGCACACGTGCCTGCATAAGCACTTGCTGAAAACGCTCAACACGAATCTGAGAAGGCCGCTTTAAATCTGCAACATTTGGATTTTCATTATACAAAAGTAAGTTAATCTTCACGGGCAATCCTTTAACGAGAGCCAACAACTCTCTAGCATTTTCTTCTGTATCATTTACATTTTCAATTAGAATATATTCAAAAGTTACATAAAAATCTCTTTGCCGCAATTTAGGAAAATCCGGTTTAGATATTCTTCTCACGAGTTTCATTAGATCAGCAATTGAATAAGCGCGATTAATCGGCATCAAATACTCTCTTGTTTTTTCATTCGAAGCATTTAAAGAAATAGCAAGTCGGCATTTAGATTCCTGAACAAAGCGTTCAATTTTAGGCAAAAGACCACTTGTTGAAACTGTTATTCTTCGAGGAGCCAGGGCCAATAACTTGGGATGAGTCATTAGATAAAGTGATTCCATTAAATTTTCATAGTTATCAAAAGGCTCGCCCATTCCCATAACCACAACATTGCTAACTTTTTCGGCCTCCGGTAAAAGTGTAATCTGACTGACAATTTCTCCAGCACTTAAATCTCTTTCTGTTTTTTGTTGACCCGTTAAACAAAATCGACAGGCCATACGACAACCCACTTGAGTAGAGACACAAACCGTATAGCGATTTTTATCATGACGAGGAATCCACACTGTTTCTATAGACTTTGCGTCACTTAGTTTGATCAAATACTTGACGGTTCCATCAGAAGACTCTTCGCGATGCTCGATCTCGGGATAAGTAATAGTAAAATGCTCCGCCAATAAGCTCCTAAAGTCTTTGGAAAGGTTGAGCATTTGATTAAAATCAACACAACGACGTAGATATATCCACTCTAAGAGCTGATCCAAGCGATAGGCCGCCATTTCGTGGCTCAGGAGAAAATCCTTAAGCTCTTGAATAGACAGACTCAGGATGTTTTTTTTCATTGCTAATGGTCATACACAGCCATCTAATTATTGTCACCCATAAAAATAATAAGAGCTGTTAGAATAAGGACTTATGGCTTCCGATTCCTCTGCAAAAAAACGCGATTCTTTCACCAAAGAAGAAGGCACCACAATTGCCTCCAACAAGGACAGGACCTATATCACTCTCTCTCATCATGAGAACCTCGTACCTGTCTTCCATTTCACCCGAGGCTCACATAAGGGCACTGTGCTCTCTTTTAGCGAACACCAAAAAATGACGATTGGACGAGGAACAGACTGTGAGTTCACAGTCCAAGATTCTAGCTGTTCCAGAAAGCATGCCACCATTTATGTGGCTCCAGATGACTCAATCTACGTGAAAGACTTAAACTCCACAAATGGCACACGTATTAATGGCAAAAGAATCTCTGAGCCCCATATTTTAAAAAATGATGACCGCATACAAATAGGCGAAGAAACCTTAATTAAATTTCAGCTCGTTCCACGGGACGAAGCTAAAATACAGCTTGATGTCTACAACCGAGCCACCAGAGATCAGCTAACGGGAGCCTTTAACAAACGTCATTTCATGGAAAACATAGATCGGGAAGTTTCCTACATTCGTCGAGGCCCTAAAGGGCAGGGAATAGGCGTCATTATCTTTGATATCGACTTTTTTAAAAAAGTAAACGATACCCATGGGCACATAGCTGGCGACCGCATTCTCAAAGAACTTGGCTACCGGGTTATGAAATTAATACGTAAAGAAGACCTCTTCTCCCGTTTTGGCGGTGAAGAATTCACAGTGCTGGTTCGAAACGACAATTTCGATGGAGTCAAAGAACTCTGCGAACGCCTACGTAAAATTATCTGCGAAAGTCCCGTGCAATTCGAAAACAAAAGCATCTCTTTTTCTATTTCTTTAGGAGCCACCGTTATACAAGGACCAACTTCTATAAGCAGTGAGCAACTTCTTGAGATCGCGGACAAGGCTCTTTACGAATCAAAAAATAATGGTCGCAATCAAACAACGATCATTCCTGCAGAAGACCAAGAATCTAGCTTAGACTAAAAAAACCTTAGTAAGCTTAACGAATACCACTCTTTAGCATATATTTAGACAACTCAAGAGTGTCCACTCCTAAAGCTCTTGCAGACAAGTCTCTATCTCCGCCATAACTCTCTAAAGTGTTTTCCACTAAAAAACGATGTTTTATTAAATTTTTCTCCTTAGAATTCAGTTTTTCATTATCAACAAAAAGCCAATTCTTTAATTCTTGCAAAGGCCATTTAGAAGGATAAGTAGAATACTTAAGAGCTTCATCCAAAAATTCATTTAAATCCAGAAATGTATTGATCCTAGGACTAGCAAGTAAAAGATTATCAACCCAAATAGGTAAATTGGAAGTCGTGTTCTCTTTTTTCTTTAAAAGCTGGCGAGTCAAAAGTGATAAATCTTCTTTTCGCTGCTTTAAACTAGGCCAGTGGTATTGCACACGACTCAATCGTTGATATAATTTTTGATCAAATTTTTGTTGCTGTACACAAAGACAAAGAGAGACATGGGTAGAAAAAATAAATTGATGTGGGCCTTCATAACTTTCAAAAAATTGCTGAAATTTTTCTTGGTGTTCTAAAGGAAAGTCTTCGATAGCATCAAAAAAGAAGAAATGCCTCTTGTCTTTATCATGTAACTCAGCAACTAAGCTCTTCAAAAAATCAGAGTTACATAATTCAGAGCTAATATAATGAAACTTATAATCTTCTACACCTTGCAAACGAGCAAACATTCGACACATTGAAAAGTATTCTTGAATCAATTCTTTTTTGCCTGTGTTTTTTTGACCACAAATTAAAATGGGTAGCTCCGGTCGATCGGCGAGTGAGATCAGCTGAACCCAAATGTTTTGTATTTCTTTGTTTAAGCTTTGAAGCTTCGAAAAGCGACCATCTTTAGCTTTTGTGATCATTCTATTTTGCAAGAATTGAATGAGTCGTTCTTTTTCTTTGTGCTTATCCATAGCTATTTTTTAACCTGCGCTTCCATGCGCACGCTCTAAATATGCAAAATCAAAGCCAATATAACTAGCTGTATTTATATGTCGAAATTTGTCACAACTGTATACAATTTAGACAAAACCAAAATTTTTGTAAAAAAATTAGGCGTTTATTACTCAGCCCAAATCAGCAAATTCTTAGCCTCAACCTGTTTTGGCAATCTTACGCTTGTCTAAGCCGTATTTATCAACCTTCATAATCAAGCCAGCTCGGCTTATACCAAGTTCCTTGGCCAGACGGCTTTTGTTCCAATTGCAGCGACGCAAGCCTGCTCGAATCATACTTTTTTCGAGTTCCTCTAGAGCGTCTTTTAATTTACCCGACAATCTAGTCCCTTGTACTTTAGATTTTTCACTATTTTCAACGATACGAGGAGATAACATATCTAAGTCGATTTGTTTTTCCTCTCCCGCCAAAACCAAACATCTTTCTATCTCATTTTCGAGTTCTCTGATATTTCCTGGCCATTGAAAGTCATATAACTTTTGTAAAGAACGCTTGTTTAATGTTTTCACTTCAGTATTACGCTCTTTAGCAGCTTTGTTTAAAAAATGTTCGACCAATAAAGGTATATCGTCTCTACGTTCACGTAGTGGCGGTACGGTTAAGCCAATAACATTCAATCTAAAATACAAATCCTGTCTAAAAGTGCCTTCTTCGACCATTTGTTTTAACTTACGATTTGTTGCTGCCACAATACGCACATTTGATTTACGAGTATCGGTGCCACCAACAGGAGTGTAAGTGCCATCTTGTAAAACACGTAGTAACTTCACTTGCATTGCCTGGCTTATATCACCAATTTCATCTAAGAATAAGGTGCCCTTGTCTGCAGTTGCAAAATATCCTCGACGCTCTTTTACAGCTCCCGTAAAGGCTCCCTTTACATGCCCAAAGAGTTCACTCTCTAATAAATTATCATTAAAAGCGGCGCAGTTTACGGCCAAGAAAAGATTGTCTTTTCTATTTGAAGAGTAATGAATAGCTTTGGCAATCAATTCTTTACCTGTTCCATTTTCACCCTGTACAAGCACGGTGCTTTGAGTGTTTTTAATTTTGTCTAATAAAGAATACAAGCTTTGCATTGGTTTACTTTTACCAATCATCGAACCATAATTGTGTCTTTCACCTAATTCGCTGTTCAGTTCTTTAATTCTTTCTTCACGAGAATTAATCTCTTTGTGTAAAGTAACAATTTCTTGAGCTACTAAGTCGCTCAGCTCGAAAAAGTAATCTCTTTCTGAATCCTCAATAACTTTAAGTTCTTTTGTCGCTTCACTTGCCTGAGCTTTATCTAAAGAAAATTGGCTGGCAACTTTCTTTGCATCAATTTTTTTACTTTTAGAATCTATATAACAAAACACAGCTACAGATCCAAAATACTCACGATCTATAACAATAGGAAAAGCTACACCTTTAACTCCACCAACAAAATCAAACTCATGGCGTGAGTCATCGTTTTTAATGAAATGCTGATTTATATCTTCAGCTTTATTAAGCAGAAAATCCCAATTTTTTTGTTCCTTAAGGGCGACCTCTAACAATGGATTATGCCATGATAAATCCGTGCCTCCAGTATTAACATTCCGAATTTTTCCTTGATCGTTTATAAAAAGCACATCGACTTTAAACCAACTCCCCAATATAGATCTTAACTTTCTAACAACGTGGATGTGTTCAAACTCTTCCCATTTAATCATAGATATCTCCCTGTCTAACTTTTCGTCACAAAGTGTCTAAAACTTTAACGCCTCAATCCATTAAGATCGCGTTAAGTCGAATAACTTTTTCTTAGTCTAAAATTCACTTTATTCAGCACTTAAGTTAGGCCGCTTTTTTGGCAGCGCTTTTATCTCCTACAACCAAGGGAAGCTCAACATTAAAACGCGCTCCCAAGACCACACCATTAACAACTGGAGAATCCACTGAAATAATCCCCTCATGTCGCTCTACAATTTTTTTACTAATCGAAAGACCTAAGCCCGTGCCTTTTCCAAGTTCTTTAGTGGTATAAAAACTATCAAAAATTTTGCTTCTTGCTTCTTCAGGAACACCTTCACCCGAGTCTTCCACCCAAAAATGCACGTAATTGCGATCTTTTTGACGATAACCAAAAACAACCTCTTTATTTTGAGAGACTAAGGCGGCATCAAGAGCATTTTGCAGTAAATTCACTATGAGCTGACTTAATTGAACAAAAACACCATCCATTATGCAATCTTCCTCAGGCTTAATAAAACGTAATTTAACTTTAGCAATCTGAAAGGAAGGGGCTAGCAACGATTCGGCATCTTTAAAAACTTCTAAAACTGAGACTTTCGAGTGCTCTGAGCTTCTTTTGCGAGAATAGTTCTTTAAGGCTTTCGTTAAGTTCATCATTCGTTCAACATTGTGCTCTAAACGTTGTTGAGCATTTTCGATAAGTGAAATTGAAGGATTCTCATTGTTTAATTCATTTTTGATTTGATCGGTATAACCCTTAATTGCCGTAAGTGGAGTTCCTAACTCATGACCTACACTGGCTGTAAGCTCTCCAAGGGTCGACAATCTCGATTGATGAATTCTATGATCATCAAACTCTTTACGACCTGCTAGAGCTTTGGATATTTGATTAAAGCGTTTGATCGTTAAACTTAAAATTGAGTTAAAGAGCAATAAAAAAACACCATTAATTGCTAAAGTGATTATATAATCACTTAAATTAAAAAGCTTATGCAAAGCTGTGCTGCTAGAAATCCATAAAAGCTGTGATGACCAGGCCATTGCCCAATAAAGATACATACGAGTGATCTTTTGTTCTTGATGGGCCAAGCCAAAGAGAGCAATCGCTGTGCTTAAAAAGCAAAGTTGCATAACTGGCAATACAGTTGGCAGAAATAGGTAATGGCTAAAATATAAATAAATATTAAGAGCTACAAAAATTGCAATTTCAAAAACCCAGCTACGTTTTTTTTGGCCTTGACTCCAAATAGATAGGCCGTGAATAATAAGCCAAAGCGGAAGCAAGGCTGACAAATAAAAATAACTACCAAAGGCTAGATGCGCCCAAAAGCTACCTGCGGCTAAAAGTAAAGCAGCACTTTGCACTAAAGCTTGGCGCGAAAGCGTTCTTAAAGCATCTGTGCCTCTTTTGCGGTTCATGATCATTACTTAGCTCTATCGGCGCTCTTTTAAGATTAGATTAATATTATTCTTAATTATTAAGAATAATAATATTAATAACTTATGTTGATCTTGATATTAATTATCACATAAACTAGACGCCTTAAGTCACTCAATCTATAAGGAGCTTTATGAATTTTGGAAAATTTTTAATCTTTCTTCTTCTAGGCACACCGCTCACTTTAAAGTCTCACGATACAGATAGCACTTCAGTCTCTCCTATTCTTTTACTTGAGGCTTCAAAAAATGCCACTGAGCTTTTAACAGAAGCCCAGCCTAAAACTGGAAGTACAGCTCTCAGGCTACGGCACCGTAGCGGCAATATGAAATTACAAAATGTAGTTATGCTTTCTGAGTTGCAACAATTTGCAAACGCCTTAGTACAGGAAATTGAAGAGTCTTGTGCCGAAGACCACCACTGTGACGTTCACAGTCCAAAAAATCTCGGCCAACATCTTCGTACTTTTTTTTTCAATCAAACGTATAACACAATTGACCACACAGCTCGTGGATTTGCTATTGCTGAAAAACATAGAAAAGGAACAATTGGTCGCGTAGACAAACGCTTTGGAACGTTGTCAACAATCGCGCTTATAAGCTTACAAGTTGTATGGGAGACTATTGAATCTAAAATATTAATTGGCTTTCATGCTTTTTGTCATGTTTTCAATGTTGCTCTTTTAGGCGCCTTTTTAGAGTACAAAAAAATTTGGAGCTTTAGCCGCTATAAACTTGGCAAGCACTCAAGACTAAAAGTTTTTGGTAAATATTTAGGACATGGTGTTCTCTCGTTGAGCACTTGGCCTGTTAGAGTTTTAAAAAAAACTTCGATTTCAATAGAAGGCGCTAAAGCAAAAATACGCGCATGGACCTGGAAAGGACTTGCAAAAAAAAGTCTTAAGCCAAAAGAACTTCCTAGTCCCTTAACCGCCTTTCCATTAGCACTCGCCTTATCAAGCCCTGCCCTTTCAAGACAGACTGATTCCATAAAAAACTCTGGACTAAAAAATAATCTATTAGAAATATTTAATCCCGAACTCAGTATTAAAGAAAAAAAATGGCTACTGAACTTTTTTGGCTCCACCACTAGAATACCAATCAAATTTTTCCAAAATATTTTTGATCAATTTTACGACTTTTCTATTTTAGAAAATAAATGGCACAATCCTTTTTGGACAGCTCCCATATCAACAAGCAAAAAGGCCGTAACATTCTACAGGCAGTATAGATATCCCAGCCCTTATAGCAGCCACTTAGCAACCTTGGGACTCTTTGAATCCATTCTTGACGAACTAGAACGACAAATTCTTTTTTTGACCTTAGCAGGTGGAGATAATTCAGCACTAATTCCCTACTTCGAACAACAATACTTAAAATACTTTGAGCTATGGCAACAATTCACTTCACAGAGTGAAGAATTTATTACAAGAACAATCGCACATCAGAGGTCCGAAAACTTTGATCTTTTTCTTTTTGTAAATATACAGAATGCTTTTGCCCAATGGGCTCTCGATAGACTGCGATTTAGAGATATAAATTCTTTAGAAGCCAAGCTTTTAGTGAAAGACCTCGACCGCCAGGTTGACCAAGCTATTGGACGCTTAAATTTTATACTTGGCTTTAAAGGTGAGCTTTTAGATTCTGAAGCCGAGCTTTTAAGTCAACTTGAGGCTATAGAGCAACTTCTACATGGCGGCAGCTACAATGACTTAATAGCATGGAATAGAGGCTACTCCCCACAAGTTCTTCCTAATCTTCCTTCAACCATGGAGTTTAACAATTCTGATTTTCAAAAAGAATTGAAAGCTTTCAAAAAGAATCTCGTTAAGGCTAGTCGTGGCAAATGTGAAATGGCTTTGAAAAAGGCAAGTTAAAAAAGTATTCTCATTCCAAGAGAGGTCAGCATTCTGTTTTCATTAGAGATTCCGAAAGGTAAAAGCAGCCGAACATCAGCCCGAATCGCCAAAGCCGATGATAGGGCGAATAAATATGCGAGAGAAAATGTGGATTTTACTATTAATTGAGGAGAACTTTGACCTAGCCTTGTAACCCAAGCGGGCCCAACACTAGCTGAAAGTTCCACTGGCTCTAAAAACCATCTTAGCTCAACTGCCAAGTAAGAAAAGTCCTCTATACTATTATTATCTTCAATAGAAAATGCCTGCGAAAAATGCAGTCCCAAGCCCCAGCTGTCCCAAGGCAGATAGCCAAACTCGCCGCCACCTACTAACAACTCACCTTTAAAAAAGCTTATTCCGCCTTGAAAGTTCAAATACAAATCATCTCGGTCAGCGCTTTTTGTTGTTAGACAAACAAAAAGTGCAAAGATTAAAACAAAAATATTTCTTTTCATTAAAAAGTCGGCTTTCTCTCTAAATTATGAGTGGCTTTTATTTCTCGGGTTGTTCCAGACAAGCTTCTCATCACAATTGAATGAGTGCGAATTTTGCCACCGGCCAAGTATTTTACACCTCGCAACCAAGCTCCGTCTGTTACGCCTGTAGCAGCAAACATCACATCACCTTTCGCTAATTCTGTGATTGAATACACTTTATCTAAGTCAGCAACACCCATTTTTAAAGCTCGATCTTTTTCATCATCATTTCGCCACTGCAGCTTGCCAATAAAATCTCCACCTAAACAACGAATAGCAGCTGCCGCAATCACTCCCTCAGGAGCTCCACCTGCACCCAACAAAATATCAGTACCGGTTTCTGGGTTACATGTAGAAATAGCAGCAGAGACATCACCATCTCCAATCAATCTAATTCGACATCCTACTTCACGAATTTCAGCGATTAAAGTTTTGTGCCGGTCGCGATCTAAAACCACTGCAGTAACCGCACTCAAAGCTTTTGACTTTATATCTGCAACCGCTTGTAACTTTTCGCGAGTGCTCATTTCATATTTGATTTTTCCCTTACAGTCTGGTCCGACTGCAATCTTAAACATATAGGTATCTGGAGCATGCAAAAAGTTGCCGCGCTCTGCAATGGCAATCACCGATAAGGCATCGTAATGCCCAAGGGCACAAATTGTTGTTCCCTCAAGAGGATCTAAAGCCACATCAATTTTTGGTGAGTCCTTAGCTCGAATGCCGAACTCTTCTCCTATATACAACATAGGAGCCTCATCTCGCTCACCTTCACCTATGGCCACGCGACCATCTACATCAACAGTCTCTAGAGTTCTTCTCATGGCATCAACCGCCGCTTGATCGGCAGCATCGTTATCACCTCGCCCCATATAAACAGCGCTAGAAATAGCCGCAGCTTCAGTAACCCGTACAAATTCAAGTGCTAAATTTCGATCCATACAAAAACTCTATCCCCAAGTCGCTAGTAGAGCAAATTCTTAATCTCTTCTCTCAACAATACTAACTCCATCGCCGCCCTCTCCTGGCCAAGTCCCTGTGCGATAGCACAAATCACCACGTTCTTTGTTCAAATAATTACGAATGCCTTTGCGCAAAACCCCAGTGCCCACACCATGTAAAGCCGTCACACTAAACACGTCTCCAGAGCTTAATTGGTTTAAAAAGCCCTCTAGCTTTTGTATGGCCTCATCCAACATAAGCCCGCGCATATCACAAACAACAGATACTTTTTTATTAGATTTCGGCAACTGACTGGGCTCAGAGCGTTCAAAACTTCTTTGGGACAACTTTTGAACTCGACTACGCATATTTTTAAATTGACTTAGCTCAGAAGCCAGCGGCTTATAAATATTTTCGAAACGTACAAAGCTTTTTAAAGCGCCTGCTTGTATTTCAATCTTTTTTTCACTCTGTTTGTTTACAACTTCCACAAGTCCAAGATTTGTAACATAATAATGCTCTCCAACAATTACGTCATTAAAGTCGCTGACCTTCTTTCTAATTAACTCCTTAGAATCTTCAGGCTTCAAGCTCACCTTCTTGGTTTCGGAGGCCAGTTGATTGAACAAAGCAGGCGAATCTTTTAGGCTTTTTAAACTATCAATTTTGTTACTCAAATCAATTTTAACTTGTTTAAAAATTTCTTTTTGTTTTTGCAACTCTATTCTGAGTTCTTGTTCAAATTCTTTTTTTAAACTTTGCTTTTCTTTTGAAAAACTCTCTTTTTCTTTTTGCATTTTCTCTTTAAGAGAATCCAAATCTCTCTGACTGCTTTCAAAGTTTTTTTGTGATAGCTCCAAATTTTGCAAAGCTTTGTTAAAACGAGAACTACCATCTCCTTTGATTTCTCGAGCGCGACTCACCAGCTCTTCTGACAATCCACACTGTAAAGCATTTTCAAAGGCCGAGGAATCACCTGCTACGCCATGTTTAATACGAAAGGTTGATTTTTTGTTCACATGATCAAAGTCCATAGAAGCTAGATCAAAACGCTCTTCTGAGAGCGCAAATTCTTTTAATTGTCCAAAGTGGGTCGTCACAAGCATGAAGATTTTTTTGTTTAAGAACTCTTCAAGGACAGCCTGGGCCAAGGGTTGTCCTTGGTCTGGGGAGGTTCCCGAAGCAATCTCATCGATCAGCAAGAAATCCCCTTCATTTCCCTTTTGCAACAACTCCTTAATCCTTAAAAGGTGGGCCGAAAAAGTGGAAACATTTTTTTCTAAACTTTGGTTGTCACCTAAAATGGCCCAAAAGTTTCCGCTTATAGAAAAAGCAGCTTTTTTGGCTGCTACGGGCAAACCCGCTTTAGCAAAACACAAAGCCAAACCAAAGGCTTTCAGTAAAACAGTTTTACCTCCAGCATTGGGCCCTGTTAACAATAAAGCTTGCTGCCAATGCACATCATTTGCAATAATTTCTCTTTCGACAAGCAAAGGGTGAAACAAGGCCTCAAAATCAACTTTTGCATTTTGATCGCTAACCGGAGCGCAAAACAGCTCACGACTCTCTTTGTGACAACTCCAATTCAAAATCCATTGACAAGCAGCTTGCATACGGTCCGCTTTTGCTAAGATATTAAAATTTTCTTCTAAATCCTCTAAAACAGGCATTGTTGCTTCTAAAAACTTGGCCAGAATTTTAGCTATTTCAACTTTTATTTCACGATCAACCATTTTTATTTGATTGTTGATCTCAACGATTTCACGAGGCTCTACAAAGACAGTTTGTTCACTTTGCGAAACATCGTGTACAATGCCGTCGACCCTGCCTTTAAAATCACTTTTTACAGGAATAACATAACGCCCCTCACGGAGGGTAATAAAATCATCTTGAAAGTTTTGAATATGATGTTTGTTTTTTAAAAGCTCCTGCAAAACTTTGGTGATCTTATTTTGTAAATCCACCCTTAGTTTGCGCAGAGCCAAGAGGTCTTGAGAGGCATGATCGCTAATTTCACCTAAAGGGTTTAAAAGCGAGGCCCCTTTACTCGTCCAATCTGGAAGCAGCTTCCAGGAAGCAAAATATTTTACAAGCGCCCCTTGAGAGAAATCTTCAAGATTCATCCAAGCTTGTAGCTCTTTAATATTTTCCTGCATACGAACCAAGGCAAGCAAAAGCTCTGTGTTCAGCTCCGCCCCTCTTTTAAGGGACGTAAAATGTATGGGCTCTAACTCGCATAAGTGAACAGGCAAGCGCTCTTGCTTTTCTTGCCACACATGCAATAAATCCATACAAGCCTGACTGTGCCAGTCGACCCTTGCCTCTTGCTTGCTCGAGATATCCCACTCTAAAGTAATTTTTTTACCGTATAGGCTGTGACAATAGGCTGCAATTTCCTTTTGCACCAAATCCCATTCTAAAGATTTTAAAGTTTTATAATCCATATTAACCTTGCATAACTTTCGTGATTTTTTTTAGTTCAAGCTCTTTTATCAACATAGAATAACTTTGACATCGTTCAACTAGAAATTTTCCTTTATGGCCTTTTAAGTGCTTTAAATATCTGCGCTGGCAGTAATCAACCTCGCCCTGTCCAGATTTTTTTAACTTAGAATAAAAAATACTTAAAGCAGCAGCAAGTCTTAGGGCCTCGATTTGCAATTGGCCATTGCTATCAAAAAGCGCTCGATTTTGTGACCTATCGACCCAAACATGGCTTGAGGCAATACCTCTTGCATGGAACCACCAATCATTATCTCTGGCCAATTGATAAAGTTTAATATTTTCGTCTTTATTGCGACCAACTATGACCTTTAACTTTGGGTTTTCAAAAATAAAAAGTCGTCCGACAGCACTTTGTTTTTTTTTCTTAATATTTTTTTCTGTACGAGGAACAAGAACTTTCTCTACCACTTCTTGTTCTTTAAGGGTTTCGTAACGAGCGCTCGCCAATTTAAGCTTCCTTTGCTGACGTTTTTCCATCTTAAAAAGCGAATCTAAAGCAATTTTACGATTGCTGATCTGAAAAGCCGGTAATTTAGTTGCGCGCAATTTTTCAATCGCCGCAAAAATTTTGGGGTGCTTTTTTGCAAAATCTTTATCACCCCAATCCTGAGGTTTTGTGCGAAAATAATTAAAAAGCTCTACATTTTGATCTAAGGTTTTTTGGGCTTTCAACTTGTCACTCAACACATTTTTTAACAATTTTTCATGTTTTACTTGAGCTGTACCTTTTGAAGGCTTTTTTGTAGTCTTCGAAAAATCCATTAAGCTAAAATCGGATTCAAAGGCTTTTTTTTGAGGAATTTCTAGCTTCCATGAAGATTTGTTTCTTTTTGTGACAATAATAATGCTGCGCCCATCGGGCTTAAAACTAATTTTTAAGCTATTCTCACCAGCCTCCACCGCCTGAACTCTCTTGTTGATAAAATGAGCTTTTACATAGCTTACAATCGGGTGTTGAATGCGACTCAATCCCAAGCCACTGTTTTTAAAGACATTTTTCTCAACCCAAACGACTTCTCCACCATAGGAACATAGATAGAGGGGCTGCTTAAGCTGCGAGGGATAAAACACAAGTTCAAAAAAGCCCTTAGCTTTTTCACTTCTACAGCTAAAGCGCTGTAGCTGGCTCTCAGCTTTTAGCCACTGGCTGCTTTGGGCGATTTTAAGGAAAGTCTCTGTTACTTGCATAGTTCAAATAAATTCGATAGGTTGACACTTTAAGAAACCAAAGTCAAATGCCAAAAAAGACAAAAAAAACAACTAAGAAAAAGGCGACCAAAAAAAAGGTTGTTAAGAAAAAGGCTGCCGGGAAAAAGAAAGCTGCGACCAAAAAAAAGGCCGTAAAAAAAGCTGTCAAAAAAAAGCTTCCCAAGAAAAAAGCCGTTAAAAAGAAGACTGCAAAAAAGAAACCCGTAAAAAAAGCTGTTAAAAAAACAACTCCTAAAAAAAAGCTTAAAGCAGCTCCTAAAAAAACTCCGGCCAAAAAAAAGGCTAAAGCAACCGTTAAAAAAACAACTCAAAAAAAAGCAAGCGCAGCTGACGAAAGAAGACTAGCAGCTCAAGCGGCCATCGAAGCGGCCATGAAAAGCGAAGCTCCGGCTCCAATCGAAAGCGATGAAGAAGAAGACGATTTTGACCCAGCAGCTTTTTACGCTGCCTCAGGGGTCGACCCTGCAGAATTTCGTCCTCATATTATGCGCAAAGAGCGAGTTGATTTAAACATTATGATTCGCTACCGCAGCAAAGGACCTCTTGTTCACCAAGCAGAACTGATTAACCTATCAAAAGGCGGCTTGTGCCTGCTTGCAAAAGAAGAAGTCAAAACATCAAGCGAGCTACGCTTAGAGATACCCCTGCCACACACATCAGAACTTTTTGCCATAAAAGCAGAAGTTATTTGGTCCAAACAGTTCGACGAACTAAGAAACCCAAGACTGCCTTACAATACGGGTCTTAAATTTTTGCCAATGTCACTAGCTAAACAAAGTGTGATTAATGATTTTATCCAACAAAGACGTGACGAAATCATTATGGCCAAAATTGGCCTCGATCGCTTCGGTGATTCTGCTCCCGTTTCGGGCGTTGATTGATTTTTTAACTCTCTACAAACCTTTGGGAATAGCTGACAATAAGTCTCTTGTATAAGGATGTTGTGGTGAGGTGTATATTTTATCGGCGTCTGCGGCCTCAACGATTACCCCTTTGTTCATAACCATTACTTCGTTTGAGATATATTTAACCACACTTAAGTCGTGCGAAATAAAAACATAGCTCAACTGGTACTCATCCTGTAAATCAAGCAAAAGATTTAAAACCTGCGCCTGTACAGAGACATCTAAAGCTGAGACAGATTCATCACATACAATAAATTCAGGCTCAACAGCCAGAGCTCTTGCAATACAAATACGTTGGCGTTGACCGCCAGAAAACTCATGGGGGTAACGTTTTAAATGTTTTTCCTGAAGACCAACTTTTATTAACAGGTCTCGAGCTCTCTCCCAACGTTGATCGCGACTCCCACCAAGTCCATGGATTTTCATAGGCTCCAGCAGAGCCGAAGCAATCGTCATCCGGGGATTTAGAGATGCAAAAGGATCCTGAAAAATGATCTGCATTTTTCTTCTCATCTTAAGCATTTCGGCACGATCCAATTTTACAATATCTCGGCCTTCATAAATGATTTGTCCTTCATTAGGCTCAATCAGCCTGAGCAAACAACGACCAAGTGTGGTCTTTCCGCAGCCAGACTCACCAACCAAACCAAGAGTGCGCCCTTTGTACAAATCGAAGCTCACATCATCGACAGCTTTTACATACTGCTTGCTACGAGACCAAAAAGAAGAACGAACCGTAAAATATTTTTTTAAATTAGAAACCTTTAACAAGGGTTCTTCTTCCCTAGGAAGAGCGGGACGAGCTTGCTCCCTTAAATCGACTTCATTCTCTTCCAAGAAATCCTCAACAGTTGGCAAACGCTGGGGCCGGCGATCAAGCCTCGGACGACAAGCTAATAGGCCTTTGGTGTAAGCATGTTGAGGGTTTTTAAAAATTTCGCCCACATTATTTTGCTCAACAATGCGCCCTCTATACATAACCACCACATGATCAGCAATATCGGCCACCACACCTAAGTCGTGAGTAATAAAAAGTAAACTCATTTTATACTCTTCTTGTAATTTCTGCATAAGCTCAATCACTTGTTTTTGAATGGTTACATCTAGAGCCGTTGTAGGCTCATCGGCAATCAATAAATCTGGTGAGCAACCAATGGCCATTGCAATCATCACTCGTTGCTTTTGACCTCCACTCATTTCATGAGGGTAAGAAGCAATTCGAGTTTTAGGATTAGGAATTCCTACTTCGTGCAAAAGCTCAACGGCGCGATCAAGTGCCTGCTTGCGGTTTAAACCGTGATGCAAACGCAAGACTTCAGCAATTTGTTCCCCCACAGTAAAAACGGGATTCAAACTAGTCATGGGCTCTTGAAAGATCATAGAAATCTGATTGCCGCGAACGGCGAGCATTTCTTTTTCTGAAGCTTTTAAAAGGTCTTGTCCCTTAAATAAAATTTGGCCTTTGGTGATTTCGCCTGGAGGACTTGGAATTAAACCCATAACCGACAAAGCCGTTACACTTTTTCCCGAACCAGATTCTCCAACCACCCCAATGGTTTTACCTTTGGGAATGTTGAAACTCACATCATCAACAGCTTTAACCAAGCCTTCGTGAGTCTTGAATTCAATATTTAAATTTTTTATCTCTAATAAATGATCGGCATTCTTCATTTGCTACTAATAATCAATAATATCAGCACCAGCAGGAGGACGCCAGCTGTTAAAAGTCGATAAATCACTATCAATTAGCTCAGCTTCAAGCCATTTCAAGCTGAGCTGCTGCTTTTTTGCCCTACTCAGGCGTATAACTCTTGGCAGTGCCGACAAACCTTCCTTATCAAAATGCTTAAAGGAGATCAGCAGATCTTGCCCTTGACTTTTCTCTGCTCCAAGCCTTAGAGAGAGCGGAGCCCAGCTTTGTAAATCAAAAAGCGCATCGATTTTTTGCCCAGACAAAGTGGACTTTAAGCGGCTAGGGATTTTGGAATCAGCTGCCTTGTAGCAGGTCATTGCTTTTGAAGGATAACGGCTAATCGCCACTCTCGTTAACAGGACTTCCACAATTATATCTACTGGAATATAAAAAGGCAGTATTTCTAAAAAGCGCTCGCGTCTTAAAGAATTTTTTTGCAAGATCTCTTTGGGAATACGATAAACGCGATTCATTCTGGGAATAAACATTTGCACCCATTCTGCGTCTATCTGAAATAAAGCGATTTTAACCCCTAAAGGATTAGAAAAAAGCATTCTAAGATAATGAGGAGCAATTAAAAAAGTATCTGCAAGGTATCGTTGATTCTTATTTTCGAGACTAAGGCGACCGCGAAGAGCTTGATATAAATTTTCGCGCTCTTTTAAATTTTTAACAAGGCCAAGGCAGCTTGTTTTTTGAGTGGCTTTAAGGCGTGAAGGAGCCTGGCGTCCTAGACTCGAACACCCGCTCAATACAACTGCGCAGCTGCTGAGGACACTGATTGCCAGCAGGTAATTTAGATATTTTTTGTTGTAAGGTGCTTTTTTCATCATCATTCTCTGGACCTAAGTCTAACGCTTTTTTATAATATTCGCGAGCCTTCAAAAAAGCACCTTTTCTTACATAAACATCGCCTATGTGGTTGGCAATAACTGATTCCTCAGGCTTAAGTTTAAAGGCTTTTAACAATTCTACAAGAGCTTGCTTATACAAGCCTCTCTTATATAAAACCCAGCCCAATGTATCTATTATGTAAGGATCCTCTGACTCAAAAGACAAAGCTTTGCGCACCGACGCCTCAGCCTCTGACAATCGAAGATTATTATCCGCCCAGGTGTAAGCTATAAAATTTAGAGCTCCAACATGCTTAGGGTCTAACTCAAGAATTCTTTGCATAAGAACGATTGATTCTTGCCATTGACCTAACTTCTCTATTACAGAGGCTTTTAAATACAAGGCTTTTTGGTTGTCGGGATATAGATCTAAAATAGCATCTAAGAGTTTTTTTGCTTTTTCCCTTTCTTTTAAATGATCGTACAAACGAGCAGCAATCAACATGATTTCATTTTTTTGATCTGGACTTAAAGACTTTCGCTTTAAGGCACTCTTAACCGACGCAATAGCCTCTTGATTTTTCTTCAGCTTTGCAAACAAAAAAGCCCGACGGTGTACACTTTCTAAAAAAAGCTCACTTTGCTCCGGAATACCTTCATAAACCTCTGCAGCTTCTTCGTTTTTGTTTATTGATTCGTAAGCAATACCTAAGTAAAAATCAACATTATCACCACCTTCATTTTTCTTTTTTAATTTAGAAAAAATTGAGATTGCCTTTTGATAATCTTTTAATTCAATGCAAAGAATACCTAGTTTTAATAAATTAACTATATTGCCTGGATCAAGAGATTGATAATTCTCCATAACCTGCTTGGCTTTTACATACTTTTTTTCAAGAATATAAAACTGAATCAATCTCTGAAAATAAGCAAAATTCTTACTTTGCTTAATTAACCATTCGTACATTTTTAAAGACTTATCTTTTTGATTTAAATCAAAATAAAGTTCAGCCAAGGCTTCGCCAGCTTGCACGAAAGGAAACTTTAGTTTCATTGCTTTTTTGTAATCACGAATAGCCTTTGTGTCTCGACCCATTCTCTGAAAAATTTTAGCTCTATAGTAATAGCCAAGAGCAAAGTCGCGGTTCTTTTTTAAGTATTCATCTAACCTTGATTTAGCTTTCAAACTTTGTTGGTTGTCGGCTTCAAGCAAGACCAAATAGATCATGGCCTCATGATCCCGAGGATTGCTCTTTAAAATTCTTTCATAAAGCTCTCGGGCTCGATCGACTTTAGAAGAAGCAGAATAAAGATTGGCCAACATAAGAATAGCCTCTCTATGATCTGTTTTATCTTCAACTATTTCGTCCAAAAGTGCGACTCCAGCTTTTAAGTCTCCTTTTTTTAAATACAATTTAGAAAGTTCAAATTTGACCTGACTAGAATCTGGGTCGAGAGCTATTATTTTATGCAAAGCTTGAATGGCCAAATCGACCTTGCCTTTGGCCGCGTATTCTCGCCCCACTAAATAGTAATATGTGAGATTAACTTTTTCTACTAAATCCCGTGACTCAGCATTATCCTGCTTTTTAGCTATTTGGCTACTATTCTTAAAACAAGACGATAGACAGGCTAAGCAAGTGATAAAAAATGTCGAAAAAAAGACGCGATACATAGACAAGTCTTTATCGTCCGAAAGGCCCTTCAGCTAAAGATCTTCAATAATTTTTTGTAGTTGTTGTCTTTCAAGGCTGGCACATCCAACTTGAGAGACGGCATGACTGGCGGCAGCCATTGCTAAACAAGCTGACGTCAATAAATCAACACCTGAGCTCCAGAAAAAAGCCAAGGCAGCCAAGACACTGTCGCCAGCACCAGTGACATCAAAGACTGCTTTTTTCTCTAAGGCTGGAATATGGGTAATAACATTTTTTTTATCGATTAAAGTCGCCCCAGCAGAAGCTCTGGTTAGCAAACAAGCTTGTAGATCAAAGTTTTCTTTTAATTCAACAATTGCTTTTTCGGATGCTTGGTCCGTGTTTTCAAAATTATTTTTCAGCAAAAAACGAGCTTCAGCAAGATTTGGCAAAAGTAAAGTCGCTCCCTTATAGAGCGAAGGATCCCTACGAACATGGGGATCAATAATTATTTTTTTTGGAGTGGACTTTAGTCTGTCCATAATCTGAAGAAGCTCAGAATCCAGCAGAGCTCCCTTTACGTAGTCCTGTATCACAAAACAATCAAAGTCTTTTTCTTTTAATAAAAGCTCTTCCAAGAAAGAAGCTTCAAAGGGAATGGTATTCTTTTTTTCTTGGTCTAATCGTAAAATTTGATGAAAAGGCTTTGCAATGTAGCGACTTTTAACTGGGCTAGAATATTCACCTAGCTCACACAAATAATCTCGCTTACAAAGTTTCTTGACCTCCGAAGCAAGCCAAGCCTCTTCTGCATTGCAGCCAATTTTAGAAAAAGCCGCTAAATCAAAAGCACTACCATTTTTTAACTGCGATAAATTTGCCAAGACATTAGCAGCGCCGCCTAATTTTTTTTCACTAGAACTGTAATTCAAAATGGGAACAGGTGCTTCAGGTGAAATCCGATCCACCGAGCCAAAGATATAACGATCAATAATAAAATCTCCAGTCAGTAAAAGCTTGCCAGAAAAGTCTGAACGCTCAAGGACCTTTAAACAACGTGCACGTAAATCAGCGACCATATTCAAGACTTTCTCATTTTCAAGGAAAGTCTGTCTAGATAAATTTGGGAGCTTTGATTTAAGGAGTCTTAAAAAGTTCTCACTCCCAAAAGCCACCAACGCGTAGTGTCTACTAGCTAGAACTAGCTACTTTCTGACAGAGGCAGCCATGATAATCTGTTCGAAGTGTCTGTAGCCCCCAAAAATGAAGTCACAAAATTTCTGTGGCAAATGATGAAACCCCACCGCAAATGGGCTTTTATGTCGCTTGCCATATCTGTGCTTATTGCAGCCTCCGAAACCAAACTTCTTTCTTTTGTAAAAGACTTTATAGACGAAGCGCTTATTCCCAAAAATTGGGAGTTAATTATTTTAGTGGCCCTAAGTGTAGCTGTACTTATGGCCGTGAACCTCTTTGCTCGTTTTTACCAAAAGTACTTTATGCGTATAACAATAGAGCGCAGTATTCGCGATATTCGTAAAAAAACCCTCGACCGCTATTTAGTTCTCTCCAAATCCAAACTGCAAAGTGTGAGCGCCGGTGATATAAATAATAATATTTTTGCGGATATATTTACGCTGACTCAAGCCAATCACTTTTTGTCAGACGTTGTTCGCGAACCACTTCTTATTATCTTTTTCTTAAGCTACTTGTTTTTTTTACACTGGAAATTAACGCTTATTTGTTTTTTTGCGATTCCGCTCATCGTACTTGTAGCCCGTTACCTCGGAAAGTCTTCCCGCAAGACCCAAGATCAAATCCAAGGCTCTTTACAAACAATTTCTCAGCAAATTTCTGAAGGAGTCGATGGCTTTGAAACCGCCCATATCTTTAACCAAGGTCCATGGCTTAGACAAAAATATCACCAGCAAGTGGATCAATCCTATGATTTTTTGATCAAGCTGGCCAAAATTGAAGAGCTGGTTAGTCCTTTAACCAAGCTCATCACTTCCCTTATAGCGGCTTGCCTGCTTTTGCTTGGTGGTTATTTTGTTGTTACTGGCGAGCTGAGCACAGGAGAGCTTTTTGGCTTTATGACCACCGCAGCCGTTTTACAGCAGCCGATTAGACATTTAAACAATATACACGTGCGCTTTAATTCCCTACTGGCTGGAGCTGAACGCATTTACAAAATTCAACAAGCGGAGCAAGACAGCATTAGTCAAGCTCAAGCCTATTGCCTTGAAAATGAATTACAAGATGAAGCAATACAATTTGAAAGCCTAGAGCTCAAGCAAGTCGATTACGCCTACCCCAACAGCCATCAAAAACAAATATCGGATATCAGCTTTCAAGTAAAAGCCCTTCAAAAGATTGCCTTTGTTGGTAAAAGCGGAGCTGGCAAAAGCACCATTATGCAACTTTTATTGAGATTTTATGACCCAAGTGAAGGCGAATACCTTTTAAATAATAAAAAGTCTAAAGACTTGGCGATTAGTAGACTTAGAAGTTACTTTTCTTATGTTTCTCAGCACCCCTTTTTGTTTAGCATGAGCCTTAAAGAAAATATTATGATTGCCAATAAAGAGGCAAGCGAAAAAGATTTTTGGCAAGCGGTAGAGCAAGCCGGGATTCAAGAACTCATAGACAACTTAGAGAACAAAGAAAACACTAAAGTTGGACCGCAGTTTAAAAATCAATTTTCTGGTGGCGAAATTCAAAGACTGAGTTTAGCCAGAGCTTTTTTAAGTCGCGCTCCTATTTTAATTCTCGATGAACCAACTGCTAACATAGATGCTATTCAAGAAAATAAGTTTTTTGCAGCTCTCGAGGCTTTAAAAAAACAAAAAACCGTCCTAATGATAGCCCACCAATTTAGGCATTTAAAAGCATTTGACAAGATATATGTTTTGCAAGCCGGAAAGATTGTCGAAAGCGGCAGCTATCAAGAGCTCAATCAAAGTCAAGAAGGTCTTTTTTCTAAATTATTAAATCAACAACATGTAGAAAGTCATTTATAATATGAAAATTGCGATCTTTTCGGATATTCACATTGCTAAAAACAATCCTGAAGTTAAAAAACTATTTTGCGACACATTACTTAGCTTAAAAACACAGAAGGTCACCCACCTCTGGCTTTTGGGAGATATTTTCGATGTTTTTTTTGGTAACTTTTTATACTGGCGCAAAATCTATGGAGAAGTTTTTGCCTGTCTGCGTGATTTAAAAAACAGTGGTATCAACATTCAATGGATTGAAGGCAATCATGATTTTTCGATGAAGGAAATTGTGGAGTCTTACGGCTGTCAGACAAGCAATACAGAAAAAAAACTGCTTCTTGCCGGAAGTCAAAACTTAGAAAAACTCTCTGTTTACCTAGCTCATGGAGACCTTATAAATCCCGAAGACAAGCTCCACAAAAAATGGCGGGACTTTAGCAACTCCGCCGTTTTTAAAAATATAATCAAATACACTCCTGAAAAATTAGCTGAACACAGTTATATTGCTAGCGCCTTTAAAGTGTCGGCTTTAAGCCGCAGTCTGAACCGTGCCAACCACGAGACAGCTAAAAAAATAAAAGAAAGATATAGAGAGTTAGCCGATATAAAGTTCAAGGAAGGATATAATGCCGTCTTTATGGGCCACTGCCATGTCCACGATCTTTACCAGGCCTGCGAAAAAAGCTTTTACTTAAACCTAGGCTCTTGGAAAGAAGAAAAATTTGATTCTAAAAAACGCTACGGTCTCTGGGAGCCACAAAAAAAATTCTTACCAGATGTTATTGAAGTGCTTTAGGTAGCTTTTTTTGATTTTCATCGTGAAAATTTATTTTATTGTTTTTTTGAAACCGAAGACGAATTTTTATTTTCTTTATGATTAACAAAAATTTTACAATAATATTCATTATCTGAAAGGTTGCAAAAAGTATTTCCCACAAATCTCGATCTTAATCCTAAATTGTCATGAGTGAATAGATTCATATCGATTTCTTCTTTGTCTTCTAAAGCTTTATATAAAACTTCTGCTGCTTTTCCATCGATCTCAACAAATGAATAACTATCACTTACAAATACAACTGCCGTTCCTGTATTTAATAAAGCTTCTGGAATTTGAGAGAATGAATTGATTGATGTTAACAGTATTAAAGCAACAAAGAAGAACCTAATCTTAATAACTCTCATAAATAAAAAGCTAATATGACGATTAAATTTAGTCAAATAGACTAACTGACTTATTTACAAAACTGAACCGCATTTTTTAGTGATTTTACTTTGCCTTCAAAGCAAATTTTTCCACCTTTGCCTTCACGCTTTGTACTAAGCAAAACGGGTCTCTTCCATATTTGATGAAGCTTAGCTAAAGTTTCTTGATTTAAAAAAACGCTATGGTCTCTGGGAGCCACAAAAAAAACTCTTACCGGATGTTATTGAAGTTGCGTAACAAAAAAAAGCCCTTGCTTAGACATACTAAGCAAGGGCTTTTTAAATATTAAAATTATATATTTAATTCTTAGGTGAAAAATTAATATTTATGATAACTTCTCCGTTTTCATCCGTTAGTGAAAGCGAATCTTTATCTGAAAAGCCATTTACTCTTATAAAGGTCTTCAGCTCAGAAGTACCTTTTTTCCAAGTCAGCTGACAAAGATGTTGTTCAACTACTGAACCAGTATCTTCGGAACTTGGGTCGCTATCTTCATATCTTTCTACGAAAGTAGATATTTCAGCCGTTTGAGAAGTATAAAAAGGAATAATAGTGTCTTCACCTACAAGTCTAACGAGTCTTACATTTTTTATTTCTGGTCTTTTCTCTTCTGGCGGTGCATCATAAGAAGTTTCATCAAAAACAAACACAGCAGCTAAAAACGTATTGTCAGTAATCTGAGTTGACATGAGCTCCACCCCAAAACTATTAACCTCATGAGCGTAATATTCATCATTATCAACCATGTATTCAAAAGTTGTATCAAAATCCTCAAATTTTTGTAAAAATGCCTTACAAACTTCAGGAACCTTAGCTTCTTCAACAACGTCTTCTGCTACAACCTCTTCTGCTGCTACAGCTTCATCCGCAATTTGCTTTTCAAAAGCACTAACTTGAGCTTCTAAATCTGTAATATAAATATCTAGAGGAATTTCTTGTCCGCCTACTGTAACAAAGACAGGGTCCGCCGCAACTGCATTTTGCGTTACTTCTGTTCCCGGGACCGCAGAAACTTTTAAAGAGCTTTGCAGAGTTTTAGCTTGCTGAATAAGAAATTTATAATCATTTATAAAAGTCGTGCTTCCTGCATCTAAATCACTTTTCGTGCTTTCTTCCACTGCAACCATCGAGTCGCCTAAGAAAGCTAACTTTTCCTCTGTTGTGGCCGTAGCAGCTGGTGCCTCTAGACGGGTTTTGATATATTCTTTCTTGGTACATGACATACCTAGGAGCAACAAAGCTCCAAACACTATATTTTGTTTTTTTATTTTCATTGATTTTTTCCTTTCTAAATCTTGTTTAAGAAATGCAAGTGAGATGCCACTAAACTAAGTGTGTAAATACAGTACCTTAGCCCCCGCCCGTCTCAAGCTGTGACGTTTTTAGCATCATGCTGTCAATTAACTATACATTTAAAACTCTTTTTGTAAGTCCCGTATTTATGGAATGCAATTACTTTGTTAAAATTTCTTTTTATAAAGAAAAAGGAGAACTAAATTGAAATCACCATATATATTATTAATCGCCCTCTTAACATTTGCATGTTCTAGCTCAAGACCATCTAAAGTAACTAAAAAAGATTTAGCCAATCAAGATTTTGGTGTTGAATGTCCAGAGAATTACACTGAAGTCATTAAATCTTATATGGAGCTAAAATTAATCAACTCCAGCAAGGCCAAGTACGCTTTTTCCCCATGCAAAAAAGGCAAAATTTATACGGGACATAGAAGCCAGCAAAGGTATTCTTACGGTTATGTTGCTTCAGCTAGAATTAACGACCTAAACAGCAATGGCTTGCACACTGGCTACAAGAACTACAAATTTTTCTTTAAAGGTGGAAAAATTGCTCTATGGTCAGAAGGCAAAAAGTGGTTTAAATAGCTTTTTGCTCTTCGCCTTCAAAGCGAATTGTCTCATCTTTGCCTTCACGCTTTGTACTAAGCAAAACGGGTCTTTTCCATATCTGATGAAGCTTAGCTAAAGTTTCTTGAGCTCGATCGCCCTTAATGTCTTGACCGTAGTGGCGGTGAACTAAATGAAGTTCACCGCGATTTTCGTAGTTGGCATCTTCAACTTCAATGACCGGCATTCCAAAATTAGTTAGCTGCGACAACAAACGTTCTTTTACACTTTTAAAATCACGGGATTCTATTTCTTGCTGCCCCGAACGATCATTCATAGCAAAGTTAAACATTTTATGCCTTCGACAAAAATCCTCGGTTAAAAAAGTATCTACAAAACTAACGTCATTGTATAACTTGCGAACCTCAAAAATTTTAGCTCGTCCTAGATTTGTTTCGCGCTTCCAATTTGCCTTGGCTTCGGGGTCTTTGCAGGCTTCCCACTCAGCTCCAAATTGACCGTTGTCCCAGCGGTACTCAATATCTCTAAAAAGTGAAATTCCAAGCTTATATGGGTTTAAGCCCCCTGGCGCTGTCTCCAAAGTACCAGCGTGCAAACAAGCAAAATCAACAATTTCTGAGTCATTCAAAATTTCTTCAGTGAGCATTTTACTGTGCCAAAAGCTCGCCCAACCTTCGTTCATGATTTTAGTCTGCCCCTGAGGTGCAAAGTAATAAGCCTCTTGCCTGATGATATTTATTACATCTTGTTGCCACGTCTCAAGGGGAGCATTCTCAGTTAAAAAAAGCAAAACGTCTCGTACTGGCTGCCTAGGAAATTTCCTAAGAAGCTCTACGTTCTTGTCTTCTTCAATTTGTAACTTTTGTTTATCAATATACTCTTTAGGGTTAACAAATTTGTCCATATAACCCTTCGTTTCGAAGCGATGAACCTTCGTTTTTTCAACGGCCGCTTCTTCTTCTTTCTTGTCCTGACCAGGCAACTTACCTCCCGGATAACGCTGATCAATTAAATTTTCCAAGCTCAAACAGGCATCAATAAATTCTTCTACAACCTCAACTCCATGTTGCTCTTGATAACGACGTATACGTTGAGCATGATTGGCCATCTGATCCAACATCTTTCGGTTTGTCTTAGAAAAAGTATAATTATTTTTAAAAAAATCTGAGTGGCCATAGACATGAGCCATCACCAATTTTTGCTCGAGCATTCCATTGGAACCAAGTAAATAGGCATAACAAGGATCAGTATTAATCACCATCTCATAAATTTTGCCCATACCGTAACTATGCTGCTTATCTAATTTTTCAAAATCCATTCCGAAACGCCAATGAGGGTAGCGAGTTGGAAAGCCTCCTAAAGCAGCTACTTCACTCATCTCCTTAGAGCTCAGCACCTCAAAAACAACTTCAAAAAAATCTAAGCCGTTCTTTAAAGCCAGTTCTCTAATTTTAATTTTCCAATCGTGCAGTTCACTACCTAAGTTTTGATAAGCCACTAAACTCCTACCGTCCTTTACCTAAAAAAGTTTTAATTGAATCTAAAATTCCTTCGCGATCTTCAATCCGACAAGCTACCAAACGATCTTCATCAGGAAATTCTGCTACAAGATCTTTATAAAATTGCCCAGAGCCATAACGACTTTCAACCTGCCCATAAGAAAACTGGTTGAGCATAGGAAGCATTCTTCCTTTTAAAAGCTTCATGCAATGGGTTGTGTCTTCACTAGACCAGTTATCACCATCACTAAAGTGAAAGACATATAAGTTCCAGTTGCTAGGCGGAAAGTTTTTTTCGATCATTTTTAAAGCAAGCTCATATGCCGAACTAATTAAAGTTCCGCCACTTTCGCGAGTTTTATAAAAAATATCTTCTTTAACCTCACGAGCACTGGCATCGTGAATTATATAACGGCGTTCTATGTCTCGGTATTGAGACCTCAGCCAAGTGTCAATCCAAAAAGCTTCTGTACGCACAATCTGTTTTTGTTCTTCGCCCATACTTCCCGAAACATCCATAATATATAAAATAGCTGCGTTGTTTTGGGGACTGACCACAGCTTCGGCACTTCGATACTTCATGTCTTCTTTAATTGGTATAATAACGGGCCGCTTCGGATCATAAAGGCCTGAAGCCAGCTGTCTTTTTAAAGCTTCTTTAAAGGAGCGTTTAAAATGTCTTAAAGAATCGGGGCCCACTTGGCGAATCCCTTTGTACCTGGCATTTTCGCTTGCCAGGCTTTTTTGTCCCTTAGGTTCAATGCGCGGAAGCTCTAATTCTTCGCCCAACATTTGCGCTAATTCCTCAAGCTCAACTCCAACTTCGATAGAATGTTCGCCAGCATCTTTGCCAGCCTTGCCTTGACCAGGCTTTGGCTTGCCACCGCCTTTAGATGCATCAACCGGATCTCCTGGCTTGCCCTCTCCTTGACTCACCCCCTCTCCCTTTGATGATCCATGTACAAAGCGTGGTAAATCAATTTGAGGAACCGGTATACTCAACTTGCCATCTTCACGTTTAACAATCATTTCACCTTGTGAAATATATTTTTTTAGATTTTTTCGAATCTTACCTTTTACAATTTTTTTAAAACGAGAGTGATCACGCTTTATTCCTGTAGTCGAAAAAAAACGCTTTTTAGGTGACTGAGAAGCTACTGCCATTAACTTAAGTATATCAGAATCTAATATCTCAAAAATCTATCAAATTCTTACAATGTTTAACTGCTCTGAATTTTGAGTGTGTATTTTTTTAAAAGCACCTTCCGCGCCCCAAAGTCGCTTTCGCTTATCAACCAGCATCTGCCCCAAACAAGGCACTTCTTTTATCTGCGCATAATCTGTAAAATCAGGAATAGGCGGCATATCTTCTGGATCTTCCGGTGCCACAAGATCAGCCATCAATATTTTGGCGCCCTCCAGTGAAGGAAGTGCCACATATAGCTTAGCCTTAGATTCTCGATCTAAAACCGCCAGCGAAGAAATCGGACCTTTGTTATCAAAGAGTAACTGCATTTCCTCTTCATAACTTTCTGGATTGCGCCGCAAACGAACGAGTTGATTGCGCTCTTTGCCCATAATTGCGTAAAGCCATCCGTCAAGTTCACATATTTTAGACTGCCAAAAATGAAAAGTAGATTGTCTCTCTTCTAACTTTGTTTTTAGAGGAGTGGGCTTTGCTCGGTTATCAAGTTGAGCCAAACGATACAACTTGGCATTTTGTCCAAGCAGCCACATATTACTGTCGGCATCTCGATGTAAAAATCTATTGCCACAAAGATCACCTCGCAAGCTCTCTCTTTTTTCAGGCGACAAAAAAGGCTCTCGCCAAACATTATCACCAGTGATACCAAAAACGTAATCACCAACTAGGGCCACATCAAGCAAAGCTCCACCTTCTTTTGAAAGCCGCAGCTTTAGAGTGCCATTTTCAGTTAACTCAATTATAGAATGCCTTAACAAAGCTCCCGAGCCAGCAGAGACCTTGCTCAACAAACTTTGGTAAGCTTCCATGTCCAAATCATTTAAATCAGCTTTTTTCATCTTGCGAAAAAAAGCAGGAGCCCAACCCTTGTGTAAAACACTAAGAATACTTTGCCCCGTTGGACTGCCGCGCAAACCACCACAAATAGCTAAACCATCTAGATCCAAAGCTTCTTCTAATTTGTAATCAATCACATCTTTTACATTAGTGGCATTGGAATTAAATTTTAGCTTCAAAAGCAAGGGAGCTGCAAAGCTAAATCCACACAAAAAGCTTCCATCTTCTTGAAGCTCAAAACGGCTTACAAATGGAGCTAGATTGCTAACTGTATTTTTAACTTTAAGTTTAAAAACTTGATATGTTTGTGACATTTTTCTCCTACGAAAGCGTTTTTAATTTAGCTTTAATGCCTTCAAGTTCTTTTTGGGCCGCAGCCAATTTAATGCGCTCTTTATCTACAATATCACCAGGAGCTCTTTTTAGGAAATTATCATTATTTAGTTTTTTACTAAGTGAATTTACGTAACGATCGAGCTCAGACATTTTCTGCTCAAGCTTTGGCAGCTGCTCTTTTAGATCCACTAATGAATTTTCTTCGACCAACAAGCTCACCTCATACCCAAGCTCCGCATCTAATACAATTTTTTTAACGAAATCTATATTTTTGGGCATTTCTTCCACAAACTTCAGACTCCCTAGCTTACTGAAGCGAACAATATCCTCTTTTTGTTCATTTAAAAAAAACTCGGTTTTTTCGTCACAGACAATCAATGCATCGAGATCTTTTGTTTTCTGGCACTTGTACTCAGCAAAAAGAGTTCGAAAAGACTTAACAACATTTCTAAAGAAATCGAACTTCCTTAAAAGCATTTGGTCCACCTTGGCAGGCTCGGGATTCAAGTAAGCATAACTAATGCTCTCATCTTCTTTTACTCCAGGCATTAAATGCCACAGTTCCTCGCTTACATGGGGACAGATAGGATGTAAAAGTTTCAATGTCTCTTTCCATACTGTCTCTAAGTTTAGTTGGCTTTTAGCTCTTTCATTTTTACAAAGCTCAAGGTACCAGTCACAAATATCATCCCAAATAAAGTGATAAAGGAGTTCTGCTGCTTTCTGAACCTCAAAAGCTGCAAGAAACTTATGATAATCATTTGTGACCTCTTTAAGTTTTTCAACAATCCACTGATCGCGTAACAAAGTTTCATGCCCAGCTTTTTTTTCTGGCGCATGCAAAACAAAACGAGTGGCATTCCAAACCTTATTTACAAAATTTCGATAGCCTTCTATTCGCTTAGGATCTAAGTTTAAATCTCGGCCCTGAGAACACAAAGCCGCCAAAGTAAAGCGAAAAGTGTCGGCGCCGTATTCAGAAACAATCTCTAAAGGATCAATCACATTTCCTTTTGATTTTGACATCTTTTGGCCCTTGGCATCTCGGACCATTGGATGCATTAAAACTTCTTCAAACGGTAGCTTGTCGGTCAACTCAATGCCAAGCATCACCATGCGGGCCACCCAAAAAAATAAAATATCGAAACCGGTCTCTAGAACCTGCGTCGGATAAAATTTATTAAAATCTTCTGTTTTATTCGGCCAGCCCAGAGTCGAAAAGGGCCAAAGCCCGGAAGAAAACCAAGTGTCTAAAACATCGGGATCTTCTTCTAGATTCTTGCTACCACACTTTTCACAAGTATCTGCTCTCTCCATAGACACAGTTATATGTGTACAATCTACGCAGTGATATGCGGGAATGGCGTGCCCCCACCACAGTTGGCGAGAAATACACCAATCATGTATATTTTCCATCCAACGTACAAACTGTTTGTGAAATTCCTTAGGTAAAATTTTTAATTCGTCATTTTCTACAGCAAGCTTAGCTTTTTCAGCCATTTTTTCTACATCCACAAACCATTGTGAAGATAAAAAAGGCTCAATAACATCACCAAAGCGATCACTCACTCCCACTCGATTTACATGCTCTTCTTCTTTTAACAAAAGATTTTTCTCTTTGAGTCTCTTAACGATATCTTTTCGAGCTTCAAAACGATCTAAACCAGCTAATTGAGCTCCTTCATCGGGAAGACCATTAACAATTCTTGCTTCTTTATTTATAACTTGAATGCGCTCTAAATTATGTCTTTTGCCACATTCAAAATCATTGGGATCATGAGCAGGCGTAATTTTTACAGCTCCAGAACCAAAATCTTTATCTACAAAATCATCGGCCAAGAGCGGAATTTCACGATTTACAAAAGGAACGATTAACTTTTTGCCGATTAATTTTTGATAGCGCTCATCTTCGGGATGAACTGCTACTGCTGTATCTCCAAGCAGTGTTTCGGGCCGAGTGGTTGCTACTACCACGAAGCCACTTCCATCTTGAAAAGGATATTTAATATGCCATAGTTTTGATTTGCGTTCTTCAAACACAACTTCTAAGTCACTAATTCCTGTTTGGCCTTTGGGAGTCCAGTTAACAAGTCTTTCGTCTCTATAAATTAATGATTTTTTATAAAGTTCACAAAAAGCATGTTTAACAGAATGATTTAACTCCGAATCCAAAGTAAAACGTACGCGACTCCAATCACAGCTCGTTCCCATTCTTTCGATTTGCTTGTAGATACGAGGCTGAAAGTCCTTGATCCACTTCCAACACTCGGCCACAAAATTCTCGCGGCCTAAAGTCTTGTAATTAATATCTTGTTTTTCGAGGTGCTTAACAACCTGCATTTGTACAGCAATAGCCGCATGGTCTGTACCTGGAAGGTAAAGAGTTTCATCTCCACGCATTCTATGCCATCGCACCAAAACATCCTGTAACAAAAGCATTAAGGCATGTCCTTGATGTAAAACCCCAGTCACGTTGGGAGGCGGCATCATTATACAAAAGCTTTTTCCCGAAGGCTTTGAGTGTTTGGCATGAACTGTCTCAACTTTAAATAGATCTTGCTCTTTCCAAAAGTTCTGCCATTTTAAATCATGATCTGGAATATAAGCTTTATCCATAGGCCCAAATTAGCCAGCTAAAGCCTAGCTGTCCAGTGGTACTAGAGCTAGAGAATTAAACCCCGTAGCATCCTACGAGGCTTCAATAATTAACTAAGCTGCTTGCAAGAAATCAACAACCATGTCCTGAATTGCCTCAGGCACGGATTTCTTCCATTCGTCATTGTGCGTTCGAACTCCATTGCGGATTTCAGTGGCACTAATACGCTCTATATTTGCAGGAGGCTTAAACTCGTTAACCTCATAACCCACACCGCGGCCATAGTTAACGCTTTCAATATCAGGAATCACAATGACTTCGACATCCTTCTCTGCATAAACCTTTTTAAGCAGCTCAACTGTTTGAGCTGTTGTAAAAGGGTTTTTTTCATCTGGCTCAATATCGCGTACTGCAATAAGCACAGGAGCCCCTTTCGCTAATTTTTCATCGATTAACCACATGTGACCTTTGTGCAAAGGCTGCCATCTTCCTATAAACATTGCTCTTTTCATTTATGCTGCTCTCCTTTTATTTTCTTTTATGATTTGATTGTTTTTTAAATACGAAATTAGAGAGGATACTGAATCTTCGAGACTGGTAACGCCAGTATCAATCACAATTTCCGCCCCTAATGGTTCTTCAAATTTAGAATCTATACCCGTAAAATTTTTCAATTCACCACTACGTGCTTTTTTATAAAGACCTTTGGGGTCGCGCTTTTCACAAACAGCCAGATCTGCCTTGGCATAAACTTCAATAAACTCAAATGGCTTAATAAGTTCTTGAGCCATTTTGCGAATTTCGTTGGTAGGCGAAATAAAAGAGGTAATAACAAAAACTCCAGCATCGGCAAGCAGCCTAGCCACTTCTGCCACCCTTCTAATATTTTCGCGCCTAGCTTCCATAGTAAATCCAAGATCGGAACAAAGACGATTGCGCAAATTATCTCCATCTAAAATATAGGAATGCACGCCTTCAGCCTGCAATTTTAAGTCAAGATTTTTAGCAAGAGTCGATTTGCCAGAACCAGACAGCCCGGTAAGCCACAAAACCCCTGGCTTATAGCTTAAATTTTTAAAACGCTCTTCTCTCGAAATTAAAAAATCAATTGGGTAAATATTATCACTCATATAATCAAGCCGCCTTTTTTTTCTCTAAATCTTTTTCTTCTTTCGATTTAGGATTCATTTTTGAATAATCTTTGAGTTCAACAACGCCCGTTTTAAACTTATTCCAAGTCTCACGAACGACACCAAAATTAGACTTATACCAGAGACGTTCATGGCCATAATATAAGAACATCTTTGTGACGACTTCAAAAAGCCCAATCTTTAAGCCAAAATCAAGACTGCCTGTTATAAACCAACTCAACAGTATGGTGTCCGTTGTCGCAACAACTCTCCATGTAATGGTTTTAAATATATGCCTTAAGCGGCTTATTTCACTCATCACTACCCTATCGACATTTAGCAAATTATTTTTAATGTCAAGATTATGCCAAAGCAGCCGGTATATAATAGAAATCTATGAAACTTTCTTTTGCTGCCAAAACAGATGTCGGAAAAAAACGTGCTCAGAATCAAGACTCCTACCTGAGCAATATGGAACACGGTATTTTTGTGGTGGCCGACGGTATGGGCGGGCATCAGGGAGGCGAGATTGCCTCCTCTCTTGCTGTTGAAGTGATCGAAAAAGAAATGTCCTCGCAAGCCGCTAAAAACAGCGACCCCCTGCAGTTCTTAAATCAAACAATGCTCAAAGCCAATAGCCACATCTACAAACACGGTATCGAGGTTGGACTCAATGGAATGGGGACCACTGTAACCTCTGCTTGGGTGATCGACGAAATGATGTATATCGGACACGTGGGAGACTCCAGGTTGTATCTTTATCGAGATGATTCACTTTTTCAGATTACGGAAGACCACTCACAAGTTTATGAGCTTTTAAGAGCAGGATTAATTACCGAAGAGAATATGCATTCGGTTCAGAAAAACGTTATTACTCGTTCTATAGGCTTTGAGCCGCAAGTTATAGTTGATGTTTTTTGTCGGCCTATTAAAAAAGGGGATCGATACTTAATCTGCTCTGACGGACTAAGCGGCATGCTAAGCTCCAAAGAAATTGCGCAAGTATTAAAAAATCATGAAATTTCGACCGCTGTAAAAAATCTAATCGACCTTGCCAATTTGCGGGGTGGCGACGACAACATAACCGTGTTAATTATCGAAAGCACATGATCCCTCTCTCCTTTGAGCACAAACTCAAACGCTTTCCCTATGCTTGCAGCGGCTTAATCCTCCTTTGGCTTATTTTTTACATAGCTCAATTTTTTTTAGCTGAGCAAAACAAAGAATACTTTATTTTTAATTTAAAGGACCTTAAGCAAACAACGAATCTACTTGCTTTGCTTGTCCCCTCAAGCTTTTTTATCCTACTCATAAACTCTTTGTATGCTTGGACTTTTATAAGCCAAGAAATCGATCGCAGCGGCTTCTTGGCTTCTACAGTCCAGAGCCTAGTGAGCTCACTTTTCGCCATTCATTTGTATTCCATGGTTTATCCTGAAGTCACACAACTTTATGCTCTTTCGCATATAACTGTTGCTGCCTACCTAGGTGCTTTTATGCTTAAAAATATTTGGGGAAATTGTTCGACCTTAGTTTTTGGATTTTTGTGGATCAGAATATTTTCAGTGCCCTCGTATGTTTTGCTATTTTTTTGGTTTTTTTACCTACTTCTCAATCAAGTATTTATAAGCTCTGAGAGCTTTTCTATGCCTATGACCTATCTACCACCCTTCCTTGCTTTCTTAATTGGCTTTGGAATAGAGGCTGTAAAATATAATATTTACAGATACTTAGATAAATAATAGCTTTTTATCCTTGTGTTTTTGACTAAATGCGTTAAAATGTACAAACAACGGATTGGCGGCACTTTCTCAAGAAAGAGAATATTTTTCCGAAAGAGTCTTTATAGGCAATGGAGGGCCGCTCAATATGGTAACAAGGATGTTTGCACCTAAATTTAAACTATTATTTCTGATTTTTTTAATCAGCTCAAGCTCACAAGCGAACGCTCAAGTTCCCAAAGAAGTGCGTGACCTTTTTAATTCAAACAATAGAATCCTGAGCTCACCTCCCAAAACGATTCGCTCTGATCGCAAAACTCCAACTCAGTCTCTTTTTGCTTCAGGCAAAAAAGTTTTTGCCAATCTACAAAAGAGATTCCAGACTAAAAAAACCGCACCTATTATCCCCGATCAAATCCGAAACCAAAACTCCAGTAGTAACTTTCAAGGGAGTCGAGTTGTCGAAGTATTGACTAAAAGAAAAACAAAAGCACAAAAAACACAAAGTCCTGAAAAAACCTTTAACCAAAGTGAATTTCATCATGATCTGCGAACGAACTACCGCAGTAACGGAATGAATAAAGTTTCATTTAACGGTAAAAGATTTGTGGGACTTGGGCTTATCGCCGCCGGTAGTTATGGAATTTTTGGAGCCGAACTCGATATAAAACTTAAAGAAAAAAGCAGTATCGGTATTGGTTATGGCACCGGCATGAGTTTTAATTCTTTTGGTGCTTATGTTAGACAGTACTTTGGAGGAAACTACACAGTAAGTCCTTTTTTTCAGCTAGGCTATAGCCATTGGCACATGAAAAGAAGTCCTCGCAACAGCAAAGAGATCACTCCATCTTTTTTAACCAAGCGTTTCTTGGCTGAAAAAAACGGAAAGTACACAGACAACAAAAGAGCTCATTTACTTTACCCAGCTATCGGAGTGCTTTTTCAAACCAAAAGCGGACTAGCCCTATCTTTAAATGGCCAATACTTTGTAAGTCTTTCTGATTTTTCTGGCGCACTCTTTGGCTCCATGGGTTTTCATTATTACTTTTAGTAAGAAATATTACTGAAAAGCAACAAAGCTGCTTTGCAATATTATTAGATTCAATATTATAGTATTCTCATGTTCAAAGTTTTTTTGTCATACACTCTCTTGCTTTCTTCAGCCTACAGTTACAGCGAATGCCTAAGCGAACATCTACAGGCCGCCAAAGACCTAAACCAAGAACGGAAAGCTCTATACTCGGAACTCAGCTCGGGCCTGTCTGAAAGAATTTCTGACTATCTGATTGCAGAAGAAAAGAAACTTTTAAGAACTGCAAAAGTCATTGAAAATTTATTGAATTATTATCATAAAAACGACATTCCTATCTTTTGTAAAGAATTTATACCTATGGAGCTCGCACCAGAATTTTCTGAAAATTTGAAAGAGTCTCACCCTTTAAGTAGCTTTCAAGCAATCGACACCCCGGATTTAGTAACAAAACTCAATACAGCTTTTAAGAAAAGTAATTTTAATAGCTTAGCTAAAAGTGTCGAAAAAGAACTCATATTTTTTAAAGATTCTCCTTTTAATTGCATGACAAAACATCTTTTAGAATCAATAGGACGCACGGCTTACTTAGCTTCAAAATATATTACAGCTGCAAAAAATAAAAAACTCTTAAACCCTAAGTACATCATGAGTTTATCTTTAAAAATGCAAATTTCTTCTCTTGAACGCGTCGCTAAAATAGATCTCTGGGCTGCCCCCATCCAAGCAAGGGGAATCCCAATTATCTGCAATGACGTACCCCACATTCCACTACATTCAAGTTGGGGCGATAACTTATAAAATAGAATTTCAAATAGAGTCTCTATTAATTTTATGTTAAGAATTTTTTCAGTTTTTAAAAATTCAAGCTTTAGCTCCTGAAAAAGCTTCTCCTATTTTAACTTAACGATATTCTGACTTACAAAAACTAACATGACTTTTTCTTAATTTCAGTTTTTGTACCTGCAATCCGATAGGAATAGGCATGTTTAAGGAGAAAAAATAATGAAACTATTAATATTACCACTCATTTTTATTATGGCCTGTGGCCAATCAACAGTTAGCGAGGTCACTGACCAAAATGCAGATTCTGGGAATACGGATAGTCCAACTATACCCGAACGAAGCCCAAGCGAAGAAAAAGTACCCAGTGAAGAGCGAGTTCCTAGTGAAGTGACTGAACCTATGACTGAGCATCCAAAAGTTGACTCAAGATTAATAGAAAGCGCTGTCCAAAACGGAACTATCCGATCAAATGAAACTGAAAGCAAAATCGAAGTTAATTTAGAAGTAGCAGCTAATTGTGTTAGTTCTTTTATTACTGAGATGACAGATTCAAAAGTCTCAGAAAGACAAGTAGGCATTAGATCTTACAGATTAAATGTCGACACTAAATATATTACCGACGAAAGCTACGCTGAAAAGATTCTAAATGATCGATGTATTATAAGACTTAGTCCAATCTTTCGATTAAGAAGAAGCGATTTAGGCAACGACCCTCTAACTCCAAGCCAAGAACATCTTACACAAATCAAACTAGATGACGCTATTGAGGCATTAGATCTAGAAAAAGACTTTGGCTCTAGTGTAATTATTGCTGTTATTGACAGTGGCGTAGATTTTACTCACGAAGATCTAAAAGAAAATGCTTGGTACAACGTTGGTGAAATTGGTGATGATGCCAATGGGGTTCCTAAACATAAAAACGGTATCGACGACGATAACAACGGTTATGTAGACGATTGTATGGGATATAATTTTGCTGAAAATCTAAACAGCGGATTACCATCTCTAGCCGCTGCCTACCACGGAACACACGTTGCAGGTCTTGCCGCTGCAAGATCTAACAATGGTGTTGGCATTAGAGGCGTCAATGGTCGAGCAAAGATTATGGCTTTAAATGTATTTGGGCCTTTTGATGGAGCCGTTAACTCTGATACGGAAAATGCCATACGATATGCAACGGACAACGGAGCAGATGTAATTAATCTAAGCTTAGGTCACGCTGGTTACAGTCCAAGCATGGAAGCTGCCATAGCCTACGCTAACAGCCGAAATGTATCTGTTGTTATTGCTAGCGGCAACAGCCGTAAAATCATTTCCGCAGACAGAAACTCTGCAGAATTTGATACACCAGCCTCACTAGCGGCTCACCACCCAGGAGTTATTGCTGTGTCTTCTATAGATGCCAGAGATGATTTTCCTTCTCCTTTTTCAAACTTTAGCGGTGAAGTTGTGCAGATAGCAGCCCCTGGTTGTCAATTCTTTAATGCAGAAGTTGTTGTGACAGATGGAGTAGAAGAGCTTGTGGCCAAAGAAGTCATCGGTTTGCTTTCAACAGGAACTGAAAATAGATACCTTGAATCTTGTGGAACATCACAAGCCGCACCGATAGTAGCTGGAGCTATATCTTTACTTATAGCGAAGTTAAAAAGTGAAGGATTAGAAATCAACAATGTTGAGCTAAGAAAGCATTTGGCTAAGACTGGAGACATTAACAGTAAGTTAAACGACTTAGTGATTGACTCTAAAATGTTAAATGTAAACAACCTACTTTCTACATCAATGAATGATTCGCCTGATCCAGTAGTAAACGAAGAGCAGCCTTCTGTAAGCGAAGATGATATTTGTTTAACAGGTATCATTGTAAAATAATTTAAAAAAACACAACAAAACGCCCTAAGCCTCAAACAGGCTTAGGGCGTTTTTTTTTGGGACAATCTATAACTAATTCTTCTTATGATTAATCGGTCTTTCGAAAGAGTCATAAAATTCAACAGTATCGTAAACACCATCCCTATTCGTATCTATTTCTTTTTTCAACATCCTGCCAAATTTATATTCTATTTTTTTATCGAAAATCGAGTCATTTTTGTAGGACCAGAACCTTAATTTAACAGCATGCCCCTCATAGATCCCTTTTTCATCTTTTACACCATCACCATCATTATCGGCCTGGTATTCAGCAGGAATACCATTTTTGTAAAGAATCCATAAATCGTCTTTGCCGTCAAAGTTTTCATCTTGAATATGACTCACAATCATTCCTTTTTCATAAACTTGAATCGCATCAAAATTACCATCAAAGTCATAATCTTGTAGGGCTTTTTTTATCAAACCATTTGAATGATAATCGACGGTTGAATCCGTTAAACCGTCTTCGTTAAAGTCTTTATTATAATCAGCGTTTTCTACACATTCATATTTGCCATTAATATAGGGTACAACAAAAGCAAAAAACATTGTTGTAACAAAAAAAGCAGCTATTAATCCTAGGTTACTTTTTTTAGTCAAAGAAGAAGCTTCCTCTTGTGATTTTTGTTGAAAATACATTATTAAAAAATTTTGAGCTTCTGTATGTTGATCCGAATCAACATACAAAGCAAGGGGTATTTTAGGAGTATGAGCTAGGACCCCAGGAATAGAATTGCTTTCGTCTCCTGACAAAACAACATCAAATTTATTTTGGATCAAAATATTTTTGATCGCTTTAGCTTCGTGCTGCTTCTTAAAAGCTAATAAAAAAACATATCTTTCTTCTAGTTGCTTAGTCATGATCGCTTCGCTTCATATTAACTTTTATAACTACAAATATCTCAAAACCAAGACAAGCTTATTCCATCAGAATAAAAAAGCCCCTACTATCTTATTGTAATTATTGGATATTTATTAAATAATCTTGTGAGCCAATACCGTTTAAACTATAAAACACAGGTGTTAAAAATTCTCTTATTTTTTAGTCTATTTGGATTGCAGCCTGCTTACAGTGTAGAAGAAGAAGACATTAATCCGTATGCGACACCCAAAAGTAGTGTCCAATGTGAATCCGAATTAATTGATTTTTCAAAATTTACACAAGTATTTTTCTCACATAAATACATGCGTGCGGTCAAGATCGCCGAAATAGATATTGAAGAACTCATTACAATACAACCCGATCTTTTAACGCTAGAGTTAAAAGAATTTTTAACTTATTACTTACAAGAATCCAAATACATTAAATATTCTCAAAAAGCCAACTGGACGGGAAGAAAAATTATTGCCATATTTTCCTTAGCTGGGGTAGTAATTCTTACTTATCTAGATCCTGCCTTCGACAAGCCATTCTTCCCACTATTTGCAATAAACATTGGCATAGTAGTTGATATTCTTCGCTTATTGTTTATGTTTAAACCTGCGAACCCCAATTCCTTATTTTTCGATGTATTCACTCAACTAAAAGAAAAGGGCTATGCCGTAGATCATTGGTTAGCTGAGCTCGAATAAAAGGTGTCTATCTACTTTTACAGTGTAGGTGCGTTATATTTATGAAAATTCAGATACATAACGCACCTACACTGTAAAAGTAGATAGACACCTTTTGTTGTTAGGCCAACATTGCTTTTGCAAGTTTTTTTGCTTCGCTTGACCTTGAACCGCCGAGCATGCGAGCTAATTCTTGCTCGCGTTCGCTCTTTTTTTGCAGCTCTTTAATTTGGCTCATGCTTTTTTTAGCCGCTATGGTTTTTTCGATAACATAATGTCCGTCGGCCATGGCTGCGACCTGAGGCAAATGGGTCACAACTAAAACTTGATTGTCCTGGGCTAAAGTTTTTAGTCTTTTAGCCACAAAGTGAGCCACCTCACCACCAAGCCCTGTATCAATCTCATCAAAAAGAAAAACTCCTAGCTCCGCCTGCGAAGAAACTATAGATTTTAAAGACAACATCACTCGAGACAACTCACCACCACTAGCCAGTTCAGCAATGGGCCGCAGTTCAAAACCAGGGTTGGCTTGAAAATACACTTCAATACTAGCTAAGCCTTTTTCATTTAACTCTGCACGCTTCGTTAGCACGATTTTGATTTGGGCTTCGGCCATGCCGAGCTGCCTAATTTCTTTTTGCCACTTAGTAGTTATTTTTTTAGCAATTGAACTGCGTTTTTCGAAGAGTTCTTCGGCCAAGCACATAGCCTCTTTTTTGTATTTGGCAATCTCAAGGTCCAGTTTTTGTAATGCTTTTTTGGGATCCTTAATCAAATCTAGTTCTGATTGAATTTTATTTTTAAGTTCAATTAATTCACCGGTGGAACAGCGGTGCTTTCGTTTTAAGCGCGCCAGCTCACTTAAGCGGCTTTCAATTTCTTCTTTGTCTAAGTCACTGCTTGCACCAACAAAGATATTGCCCTTCGAAAGGCTTGCATCGACTTCTTCTATAGAAAAATATGCCGTTTTAGCGTTTTCACAAAGGGGTGCAAAACGCTTATCCACAGTTTTTAGATCCTCTAAAATATCTCTTAAATTTTGAATGGCCGCCAACAAATTTAGATCAGAACTTCCACCTCTTCTTAAAAGACTTTTGGCTTTCTCTAAATTTTTAGAAATGGCACCTTGGTTTTTGAGCAAAGAACGCTGATCTTCTAATTTCTCTTCTTCTTCGGCCAAACTTTCGTGAACCCCTAGACGCTCTAGTTCCGAAAATTGAAAATCTAAAAATTCTTTTTTCTCTTGGCGCGCCAGCAAAGCCTCTTCTAAGTCTTTTTTTTCTTTTTGTTTTTTACTTAAAAGCGAGTAGGACTCTTTGTATTTGGAGACCAAATTATGTAGCAAGGCTTTTTTATCTAGCACTTGTCTCATAAATTCTTCATCTAAGAGACGCAAAAACTCATGTTGGCCTGAAATCTCTACCCAATCACCAAGCAAGTCCTGCAACTGCTGACGAGTTGCCAGCTTTCCCTGAATCCATATCTTACTTTTAATCGACGACTTATGATCAATTTTTCGTCTTACGATAACAGCTTCATCACAGGCGTCTTCTTCGGCAAAACCCATTTCGCATAATTTTTCCCACTTGTCGGGACGGCTACTAAAATCAAAAGCACCTTCTACAAAAATAGCCTTGCCCTCTAAGTTGCTCCAGTTTTTTTTCTTACGAACTCCCAGTAACATTAAAATTGAATTCAACAGCAAACTTTTGCCAGCGCCGGTTTCACCAGTAAAAACACTCAAGCCCTCCCTAAAATCTATATTGGCTTCTTGCACTAAAGCAAAATTTTCAACTTTTAGGTGAACGAGCACTCTTTAGTTACCTCCGTAACCAAGCTTGCCACCAAGCAGTTTAAAGAAGTTTCTTTCGACCATGGTTTCGTCGGGCATCATCCATTTTAAAGTATGAGGTGCCGAACAAAGCTCAACACTTTGACCACTCTCAAGCTTGAAGCCTTCTTGACCATCACAAGTCAGATAACAACTGTTAGAACTCTCAAGAATTTTGATTCGAATTGTATTGGAATAATGTAATACCAACGGGCGAATCGACATATGGTGCAAGCATACGGGAGTCACAAGCAAGGATCTCAAAGAAGAATCCATAACCGGTCCACCTGCAGACATAGAGTATCCAGTAGAACCAACTGCAGAGGAAATAATCAAACCATCTCCGCGAGTTTTTTCGATAAGACTTGTGCCATTGACCTCTACACTTAAACGCACCATGCGCGATAAAGCGCCTTTGGCAATTACCAAATCATTTAAAGCCCAAATAGATTCTTTCATTAAACTTCCATTGGCAGCATAAAGCTTGGCCACCAAGCCCCAACGATTTAAAAATTTGTATTTTTCTTTAGACACAAAATCAACAACACGCTCAGCCCACTTGGGAAAGTTTTCTGTTTCTGCAGGCATAGACAAGGAATGCAAAAAGCCTAAACCATGGCTTCCATGAACCGGTAAAATAGGAATTTGCCACCTGCGATCATTCAAATTACGTATTGTGCTCAGTAAAGTTCCGTCACCAGAAAGACAAATGCACAAATCCATCTCATCTTCTAATTTTTCAGTTATTTGATAGGAAGCTTGTTTAAAGCATTCAGCTAGGGCCTTAGCAGCAGCTACAGCCACTTTGACGTCACTCTTATGTCGAATATAGACTTTTTTCACTTATTTCATATTGAGCGATGCTCTTGCGAACGTCCAGCTCTTTCAAAAACTGCCACTATTTTGCATAGCGCAACGCTCTCCAGGATGAAGGAAATTCAAAGCTTTGCTACGGTATAAACTGTGACCGTCGTAGATAACTTCAGTAATAAAATTTTTGGAACCTGGAGTGATCGCGAAATCAAAAAGATCTTTCCGCTTGTTCAAGCAATCAACAATAAAGAAAAAGATATCCGCAAGTTAAGCGATCATCAGCTTCAACAAAAAAGCGGCGAGTTTAAAGAAAAACTCGAAAAAGGCGCCTCACTGGACGATATTTTGCCAGAGGCTTTTGCGGTTTGCCGCGAAGCAGGAGCTCGCGTGCTCGGCATGCGTCACTTTGATGTGCAATTAATCGGCGGTATCGCACTTCATCGCGGCTGGAATGCCGAAATGAAAACCGGTGAAGGTAAAACCTTAGTGGCTTCTTTAGCTTGCTACCTAAACGGCTTAAGCGGCAAAGGTGCCCACGTTATTACTGTCAACGATTACTTAGCTCGCCGAGATGCCGAATGGATGGGACAAATTCACCGCTTCTTGGGACTAGAAGTCGGTTGTATTTTGAATTCCATGTACGATGGCGCTCGTAAAAAACAATACAATGCCGATATTACATACGGAACCAATAATGAATTTGGTTTTGATTATTTACGCGACAACATGAAACCAGACTTAGATCTCTATGTTCAAAGAGACCTAAATTTTGCCATCGTGGACGAAGTGGATTCAATTTTAATCGATGAAGCTCGAACTCCCTTAATTATTAGCGGACCTGTTGAAGAAAGTGTTAACTATTACGACGAAGCCGACCGGGTGGTTCGCCGCTTGCGCAAAGACCTTGATTACACCGTCGAAGAAAAACATCGCAATGTAACCCTTACTGAAGACGGCATCGTAAAATTAGAAAAACTGCTGAACATTACCAATCTCTACGCTCCTAACCACTTAGAGTTAGTTCACCACGTACATGCGGCGCTCAAAGCCCATGCTATTTTTAAAAGAGACAAAGACTATGTGGTGCGCGACGGCCAAGTGATTATTGTCGACGAATACACCGGCCGCCTCATGCCGGGCAGACGCTGGTCTGATGGACTTCACCAAGCTGTTGAAGCCAAAGAGGGAGCTCAGATCGAAGGCGAAAACCAAACCCTAGCCACGATCACTCTGCAAAACTATTTTCGTATGTACAACAAGCTCAGCGGAATGACCGGAACCGCCGCAACCGAAGCCAAAGAATTTAAAAAAGTTTACGGCCTAGAGGTTTTGGAAATTCCTACAAACCGTCCCTTGCTTAGAGACGACACTCAAGATTTGGTTTACCGCAATGAAGCCGGTAAGTATCGAGCTGTCATCGATGACATTAAAGAAAAACACGAAAAAGGCAGACCGGTCTTAGTTGGTACCACCAGCGTGAGCAAAAGTGAGCGCGTGGCCAAGCTGCTCAATCGTCAGGGAATTTCTCACGTAGTGCTCAACGCCAAAAACCACGGCCGCGAAGCTGACATCGTTGCGGAAGCCGGAGAAAAAGGTTCTGTAACCATTGCCACTAATATGGCTGGACGTGGAACAGATATTATTCTTGGCGAAGGAGTCAAAGAAGCGGGTGGCCTTCATGTGATCGGAACCGAAAGACATGAATCTCGCCGAATCGACAATCAACTTAGAGGCCGAGCCGGTCGCCAAGGTGACCCAGGCTCAAGTCAGTTTTATCTTTCCCTAGAAGATGATCTCATGCGAATATTCGCCAGCGACAAAGTGATTGCTATTATGGATCGTCTGGGAATGGAAGAAAATGTACCTATTAGTGACAAGCTCGTTACACGCTCAATTGCAAGTGCGCAAAAAAAAGTAGAAGGACATCACTTTGAACAACGTGAACACCTTTTAAAATACGATGATGTTTTAAACAAACAGCGCGAAGTTATTTATTCTATGCGCAGACTTGTCTTAGATGGCAAAGAAATTCGCAAACTTTTAAAAGATTTGTGCACAGAATTCACTACAGATATTGTGCAGCAGTTTTGTCCGCCTAAAACTCCTTGGGATGAATGGCCTTGGGAAGATATCGATGAAGCCGTAAAAGAAGCCTTTAACTTAGAAATTGCCAACGAAAAGCATCTGGAGCTTAAAGCCAATCCGAAACAGCGTTTTGATGCTCCCGATTTTCAAAAATGGCTCTACGATCAGTGCTGGAATTTTTATGAAGTAAAAGTCGAGCGCACTGGTGAAGAGCTTATGAACCAAGTAGAAAAACACTACTTAATCCAAAGCATCGACAATCACTGGAAAGACCACCTACATGCCTTAGACAAGCTAAGAGAAGGAATTCATTTGCGTGGATACGCCCAAAAAGATCCTCTGCTTGAGTACCGCAAAGAAGGCTTTGCTATGTTTAAGTTGCTCGATAAAGCCATCAAGCAGTCGGCCTTAACAAGACTTTTTCAAGTGCAAATTCGCTCAAAAGAAGAGCAAGAAGCCGAACAGCGGCGCATGCAAGAAAGACAGCAAGAAGTTGAAAACAAAATTTCTGAGCTCAAATTACAAGAAAAAGAAAACCCTGCCGATCAAGCAGGAGAGCTGGCCGCGCCAGCAGAGGGACTGCCCAATCCTCAAGACCTAAAGACTGACGAAGGGGTGGCAGCTGCCCTGCAATTTATGCAAAAGTATCGCGAAGATAAAATGCGCGAAATTGAACAAAGCCAAAGCCAACACGCTGGTAGTGACGACGCTTCGCCAAATGCAGCGGCGGCTCAGGCTCCAGTCGAAAGACAGCAACCTAAGGTTGGCCGCAATGATCCCTGCCCTTGTGGGTCAGGCAAAAAATACAAACAGTGTCACGGTTGATAACGAGACGGAAACATTTTTTACTGATCCTCTAAGCGTAGAAAGAAGTCATCAGATCCAGATTCTTCGCACTGTTCTTCTGAACTATAGCCTTTAGGTCTCGTCTCACTATCGCAAGGTATATGACCTACTTTTTGACAAGTATCTGCTAAAAAGTCGTAAGACCACTCTTCAGAAAAAGCCATACAAACATTTTGACCTGGATCAATAATGATTGGATCGACAGGAACAACGGGAGCTGGAGGGATTACATCAACAATACCATGAGCACCTTTACATTTATCTAAGGAAGTAAAAGCTATTTCTTCGAACTGCGGATTTACCGAGTCACAAGAATCTCGTAAATAGAGCTGTGAACGAAAACATTGCTCAAACATTGAATCGAAATAAAATAATTCCGTAATTACCATTAGACACATTTGATCCTTTTTAGGCTCTTCTGTAACAAAAGAAATCTTTTCATTCGTACTACCCAAAGACAACAAAGAACGAAGTACTTGCAGATTGTTATTCTTTACTTGAACGGCAGGTGGTTCAGATACATTCACCCGTCTTACATCACTATTGCTCCCCATTTCCATACAACTAACAGTTACAAAAACTAAAAATAAACTTAAAAACCTCATACAACAAAATCTCCCCTTAACAACAGATTAACAAATATCAAACGCAATCTTCATTAAAGTTCTGTTAAGATTTGGTTAAGAAAATCGATTTTATCTATTCAGGTTCATCAAAGAGATATTCAACGCCGTCATCACGATTTTCGTTACCAGGAAGACTATACTCAAGCCCTTCCAGCTTTTTAGCTAGCGCAGTTTTAAACGCCTCTTTAGTGCCTTCTTTAAGTACTATATAAACCGACAAGGTTGCCCCCTGTAACTGCTCTACCCGCCCTAGCTCACCTTTTCCAAAGCAGCACCCAGCTCATTTAATAGTGCACCAACAAGAGCTTCAAGCCCCTCATCAGTATAGGGATCAAGATCAGTACCTGCTGTTTCGGCTTGCTTTTCAAAAAACGCGATAAGACTTCCTTCGTCGACCTCTAATGTAAGTTCCTCAGGATGAAGATCACATAATACCGTTTAAATATGTTTAAAAGCTTTTTTTTCAGCCTCCCTACAAATGATCATTATCAAAGGAAACGATCAACCCTTGTAGGGGAAAAAATTAGACTTTATGGACAAACTCCCCTACCCTGCTCTCGTGGTGTTGAAAAACTTCAGACACAAATTACAAGAATCCAAAAATCTTATAATTATTATTCTGATTTATTCATTTGCGTGTTTGTCACATGCAAAGAGCATTTGGTATCCAGGCAGCTTTGACCCCTTTCATGCCAGCCACATGGAAGAATTAGAAGCAGCATTGAAGCTAACAACCGGCACGCTGACAATCCTTCCGATAGAACACGCTTATTACCATGACAATTTGAGACAAAGACCTGTTCGGTTTTTCAGCTACGAACAGGTGATTGATATACTGAAGGAAAATTTTTTACAAAATTCCAGAATTGCGGTTTCAACTGAGCTTCGAGTTATAGACAAAACAACTTTTGAGACTTTTCTTGAACACTTTAAAACAAAGCAAATAAATGATCCATGGATATTAATAGGGCCAGAGGTATTGCATCTGTGGTCCGCACTTCCTGCATTCAATGAATTTCTAGACAGCGTTGGATTATTGGTTAGTCTTGACAATAAGAAAAAAAATTTAAGCCAACTAGCCTTAAAACGCTACCAGGGACATCCCAATATTAAATTTCTTCCCTCCACAAGTAAAGGAATACGCTCTTTAAATGTAAATTTTGAATTGAGCATGAATGCTCACAGTGCAGACTTAAGCCCTGGAACTCTACGTTACGTGAATCAAAACCCTGAGACAGTTGCAGCCCAAGGAAACACTTTTCTCAAAAACATTGAACAAGAATTAAGCAAACAAGCTGATTTTATACTATTAAAAATTTTTCAAAAAAGGTGGCCTCAAGAAATCGTTGATTTTCTTCGAGCTGACCAAGATTTGTGGCACTATCTTTTACGAAATGATCTACGACAACCCAGCAGCTGGGGAACATTTATCTATCTTTTGACCCAAAAACTTCCTCCTGATTTATTATTAAAATACGGATTAACTTTATCGAAGGACTTCAATTGGTTGCTGGAGTGGACTTTGTTATCTCAATTCTACCATGAAAATGAGTCTATTATTGCTAACTTAGGGCTGCTCTATTCTGATGATTCCTTCTCCCAAGAAAACTCCTTGCCTCCATCAAAGTGGTGGACCTTGGACAAAGTTAAGTTTTTAAATTTTTACCACAGAAGAGTTGTTCCATGGACGCATCTCATTAAATCTAAACTAATTAATTTCAATGACTTTGACCAGTTAAACTCTACGGAAGCGTCATCGTCACACAAAGAAGAAGAAAAAGAAGCTACTTATGTTACCGTCTATAGGGGGGTTCAAAACTTAGCAAAGATCAACGAATATTTAGAATTTTGGAAAAAACACGGCTTTATCAGCAAACATGCCCTAGACCTTCATTTAGATGGCGTCCCAGTACTAGAAGCAATTACTCGATCTCGTTCAGAACTACAGCATATTGGAATTCACACGGCTGTGCTCACCCATGTTATGGGAGATTGGAAAAGAGGCACCCCTCTCATTTCTGCCAGTTTAGATAAAAATGTTGCAAAAACTTTTGCTGGAAAAGGAGGCTACGTCTTCACACTTCGAGTGCCGGCTCAAAATGCTTACTTTCTAAATGACCAACAATATTGGCAACACACCCCTTGGTTTAAAACGGGCAATCCCGCTGCCAAGGCTTACGAGTTTGCTATCGATTCTCATATTCCTTCTGAGCAAATTATAAATATTGAGCAAGTTAGGGACTATCCAAAAGCTTCACTAAACTTCAACTTAGCTTGGATTGCCAAAAATTACTTAAAAGCGCTCCGACTGAGCCTATCACTAAAAGGCAAAAAATTTCGAAGAGGTATTAAGTCTAAATGTGAGGCCTGGTTATGAAGTACAGCAGGCGCCGTATATTATTCTTTACGGAATTCTAGAATTTTGCACTTCTCCACTATTGTCAAGCTCGTAAGCACCAACAACAAACAACGTCTTTTCAACCAAGGCAGAATCAAATAACATATAAAGCTCTTTAGTCGTAAATGATTCTGGCTGCCTCCAGGGTTCTGGCGGCAAGAAAAAAACAACTTTGGCTCCCAGTCTAATCAGCTCCAAAACCATTGACTCAGGCTGAACAGAGGTACGGTAGGAACTTTCAATAGTTAAACCATTCCTTATAAAAAAATCTTGAGCTTTTTCAAGGTTTACAACACCAAGTAAGTGAGCGATATTATCTGTATACCTTCCCAGGTATACTTTCTTTTCTGGAAGAGGACATTCTGATTTACAAAAATCTTCAAAAGAAATAATTCCTTGAGATTTTTCGACGGCCTCTTTAAGCCGAAGCTTATATGTTTTTTCAGCATTGTTTTGCCTTGGTTCTTTAAAAGCAATTGGAGCAAGAAAAAAGCGCTCGCAAAATTTGTTATTTAAAAATCCAGAATGAGCCTTTGGTAAAAAAAATACAAGCAAATAACAAAAACAAATCTGTTTGATATAATTAAGTCTCACACGCCCAATGCTTTCTAGCTTCAGCTACGTATATGTCAGTCTTCAATCTACATCTGGGTTTGCAAACACAAAAAGATGTAAAGAAAGCATAGCTAATCTAAGGCTATTCATAAAAAAGTATTTAAAGCCTTCAAATGTCATTGAAAAGCTTTTTCTTTCCATCAAAGACTAATCTTCATTCAAATCAATGACTTAACGCGCTTGACCTGTTTGAGCCTAGCTGACAGCTATCGGCTTAGAAAAAACTCGACATAATTTCTTATATGCGTTTTATAGAGCTCCATGAGACCAATTCTAAATTCAACATTAATAACAGCACTTTGTTTTTTACTAGCTTGTGCTCCAAAAACGAAAAACGAAAATGAACTGTGGATTTATACATCTATGTATAAAGACACGATTAGTATTATTACTGAAAAACTTAAAAAGGATTTTCCTGACCACAGCTTCCACTGGTTTCAAGCTGGCTCAGAAGAAATCGCCACAAAAGTAAATGCCGAGATTATTGCTACCGGCAAAACAAAAGCCGACGTGCTTATTTCATCTGATCGTTTTTGGTATGAAGAAATGGCCAGCAACGGCAAACTTTTAAGCTACAAAGCGCAAAATAGTGAAAAGATTCCAAACACACTAAAACACCCACAAGCTTTTTATGCCACAGTTAGCATCCCGGTAATGGTGATGACTTACAACGGTGAAGTTTTTAACGAAAAAACTCGTCCTAAAACTTTTAAAGAAATGGCCGAAGGCAAATGGAAAAATCAATTTACAACGGGCAGCCCTCTAGCTTCGGGAACCAACTTTACAACGGTTGCTATGTTGGTTGACCGCTACGGTTGGGATTACGTTAAAGCTCTACGTAACAATGACACTATTTCTCAAGGTGGCAACAGCGCCGTTCTTCGCAGAGTGCAAAGCAAAGAACGCAGTGTTGGCTGGGTGCTGCTCGAAAACCTTTTGCGCTTTCAGGACAAAGACAAACGCCTCAAGCTTGTGTTGCCAGACGATGGCGTTGTTATACAAAGTAATGTGATGGCTCTGGTCAAAAAAGACGGCGATCAAAAGCTGGCCAAAAGCTTTGCTGACTGGATGCTTAAAACCGAAGGCCAAGAAGCTATGCTCCAGGCCTATATGTACGCTCCTACCCTGCCAAATAGAGCCCCAAAAGGCGCCCCCCCTCTTCAAAAGTTGCTAGATCGCTCCTTTCCTTGGACCCGGGAATTTATTCAAAAAACGGTCTCTAAGCGCGAAGAAATCAAAGAACGCTTTGCCAAAATTATGTTTGAATGAGAAGATGGCCTCCGATGCCAGGCCCTCTCTCGATTCAGCGTCTTAAGCGCCATTTAAACACAAGCAACCTCTTTATAGCTGTTTGTCTTTTGTTGCTCTTTTTGTTTTGTGTCTACCCCTTTGCCGTATTGGGAATGAAGTCTTTTCTTTCTGGGGCAAACGGAAGTTTTAACACAGCTGCTTGGCAAAAGTTAACTCAAAGCTCTTCTTCCCTAACCGCCCTTATAAATACACTAAGTATATCTGCTGCGGTCGGTATCTTAGGTCTATTGATTGCCACCCCCGTTGCCTGGCTTTTAGCGCGAACTGATATACCTTGTAGCAACAAACTCAAAACTTTGTTTTCTTTACCCTTTGCGATACCGCCTTACATTGGTGCCATTGCTTGGATTATTCTTGCTAACCCCAGCACAGGTATCTTGAATACTTTTTTACCGGAGAGTTTAAAAATAAATATCTATTCTAGCTTTGGACTCATTTGGGTTATGTCGAGCTTTCTCTATACTTTTGCTTTACTGCTTATTTTGTCATCCCTAAATCGAATGGATGCCTCACTTGAAGAGGCTGCCAGAATCTCGGGAGCCTCCCCTCTGCAGGTTTTTTTTAAAATAACTCTTCCGCTTATTTTTCCCTCTATTATGGGAGGTTTCTTTTTGATTTTTCTAGCAGCGGCTGCCAGCTTTGGGGTGCCTGCCATGATCGGTAACCCGGCCAGGATATACCTTCTCACCACCAAAATTTACACCCTCCAAAAGATGGGCTCTATGAGCGGAATCTACCAAGCAGGAATGCTGGCCTTTCTTTTACTTGCCATTGCGGCTATTGGTTTAATCGTCAACCAAAAGCTTATGAACAAAAGAGACTACCAAATTGTCTCGGGCAAAAGTTCCCGACCAAGCCTAATTGATTTAGGTACCTGGCGCTGGCCTATCTTTTCGTGTCTGATCACGCTCTTAGTAATTATTTTCTTTCTACCTATCAGCGGTATAATGCTAAGTGCTTTTTCAAAACTACAAGGAAAAATACAGCTCGATAATTTTACTTTTGACAATATAAACAGACTCATCTTTGAAACCCACGAGACCCCCCGGGCCTTTTTTAATTCTCTTCGGCTAGGAGCTTTAGCTGCAACCGTTGCAACAGCTCTTGGGGTGCTTTTTTCTTTTATTAGATGGAAAACCAAAATCTACGGTCGCAAATGGATTGAAATTTTTGCCTCACTACCGTACTCGGCCCCAGGCACAGTGGTAGCCCTTGCGGTTATCTTGGCCTTCAGCGGTAATTTTTTGGGAATCTTTCCCTCTCTCTACAACACTCTCAGCATTATCGCCTTAGCCTATGTCATAAAGTTTCTGTGCTTTGCAATTCGCACCACCGGCGATGCCTTTTGCCAGATTGATGATTGCTTAGCCGAAGCCTCTAGAGTCTCTGGTGCTACCTGGCTACAAACCCTCCAAAAAATCTGGCTGCCTCTTTTAAAACCAGCTCTTTTTGCAGCCTGGATATTAATCTTTATGCCTTCTTTTAGTGAATTAACAATGACTATCTTGCTTTCAGGCCCAGGCATCGAAACAATCGGTACTTTGCTTTTTCAAATGCAAGAGTATTCGGATGCCAGCGGCGGCGGTTCTGCGGTTCTTTGTTTGTTAGTAATTATTTTTGTCTTTATTTCGAACTCTCTAATTAAAACTATTTCAAAAGGAAAGTATGGTCTATGAGCTCACTTGAATTACAAAATATATACAAATCATATGGTGATGTAGAAGTCGTGCGAGACGTTAGTCTTAAAATTAATGATGGCGAATTTGTTTCTTTTCTAGGGCCCTCGGGCTGCGGCAAAACAACTTGTTTGCGCATGGTTGCCGGTTTAGAAAAAAACACCGCCGGTAAAATTTTAATCGACGAAGAAGTTGTATCAAACCCTGATGCTAAAATTTTTAGCCCGCCAGAAGACCGGGGCTTAGGAATGGTTTTTCAAAGTTATGCTGTTTGGCCCCACATGAATGTTTTTGACAATGTGGCTTTTCCCCTTAAGATAACGGGCCAAAGCAAGGCTTTTGTAAAAGAAAAAGTTAGCGAAGTACTCGATATTGTTGAACTTAATGGCTTAGACAAAAGAATGCCCAACCAGCTCAGCGGAGGCCAGCAACAAAGAGTGGCTCTTGCCAGAGGCCTTGCCGCCGAACCCAAAGTATTGTTACTCGACGAACCGCTTTCAAATTTAGATGCTAAGCTTCGCGAAAAAATGCGTAAGGATATTCGCGACATTCAACAAAAATACAAAATCACCGTTCTTTATGTAACTCACGACCAACTAGAGGCCACTACTATGAGTGACCGCATGCTCATTATGCAAGACGGAAGAGTCATTCAATGTGGCAGCCCACAAGAGCTTAAAGAAAATCCTATAAATGCTTTTGTAAAAGATTTTTTAAAGTAGTTCGTTAGAGAGCAGCTTAAAAATAAATACTATTAAAACTTTTAGGCAGCATGCTCAAGATTTCTTGCTCTTTATAACCTAGCTTTAAAGCTTTTCGAACAGCGCTAAAACAAAAACTACCTTTGTCGCATTTTGCAAAAATATTTTTAAAAAGATCATCCTGGGTCTCTTTGTCGCTCAAATTGAGTAAAGACTCAAAGCTCATCATTTTATAGTTATAATAAGCTGAGGGCTTAGGGCTATGTGGGCCTTCTTCTTTTAGTTGTCTGCGAGTTTCGCTATCGGGGTTCAACACCGCTTCTTTAAGCAGAGGCGCAAAGCGTTTATCACTACTCTTACCCATTAGATACACAAGCTCCGCTTTTTGAGAATGCTCCTGAGCGCCCAACTGCGACCAATCTTTTTTAATCTCATTGTAGGCTTTATCAGGCTCCGCAAAAAAGTCCTGCATATTTTTTTCGGCAGCATCTGAAGCCCCTTCGCCCACTTCGTAAAAAGATTTTGTCACACTGGCCAAACGGCTTTTGTTCTTACCCTTTTCTTCTTTCTTTATATTGTTAGTATCTGGATGTTCATGAGAGCTGTGGGCTAATTTTTTTTCGTTTGAAGATTTTTGTTTTTTATTTTTTACAACTGCCTTTTGATCACCAGAATCAAAATCATTTAAAAAAGTAAAATAGGCCACAAGGGAGAGCACTAGAGCCACAGCGAATATATATCTTTTTTTCATTGAGATTTAATTATAAATCAATAGGGAAGCAAAGAGCGTAAGTTTTCCGACACCATAAATGAACCACGCATAAAATCATTGTCATCAATTATAAAGCTTTTTTGGAAGTCTAAACCAACAAGCTCTAAATCTTCTCTTATTGGAGCCTCTAAATGCCTTGTGGTGATCCGAATGGCAATAGCTTCGCTAGCTATAAGCATTTCATTTAAAAGCAGAGTCTGTTCAGACAAAGCACGGTCCCAAAAAGCAATTCTATAGACTGTTGTCCACTCATCTGAACGGTGATGATAAAGGAAAAAGCCTATAACTTTACTCCGATTGTTGCCATCACAGATCAGAATAAGCTCATCTTTTTCGACAGCTCTCTTAATCTGTCTTCTTAAAGCTGCTTTTTGATCTTGCTTAAAGCGAGGACCATACTTCTCTCTTAACGCGCTCAAAATCTGGTTCTGCGCCGAATACTTACCCTTTAAATCCTTAGGCTCAGCCCATCTTAAATAGTATTCCGCCCCTTGCCCAATTGAATAAGGCTGTAAAGCATCTTCACACGGGTAAGCAATGCTTGAGTAAGTAGAAAAGCAAAAAACAATCGTAGAAAAAACTAAGCTCTTAAAACCCAAGGCTAAAGTCACAGATAACCTTCAGCCCCTGGATCGGCGTCTTCAGGCAAAACTCTTAACAACAAAGTGGCTTCACAGTCCTCAACAGGTCTCTTTGTTAACCAAAACAAGGAAGCAATTCTTTTTTGGTTTTTAGCAGCAGAAACAAGATCATCTTTTGCACCTAAGCCTAGGGCGCCTAAAAAAGCTCGAAATATTTTTTTCTTTGGGTCAGCACTGATATTTGGATCGACAACTTTTTCTTGTTTTAAACGCGACAGCCATCTCGATCCAAAGTGGTGTATAACACCTGCTATGGCTAGGCTATGGTATACTGTACTTTTCCAGTTATTCATTATTCCACTACTTTCTTGGCCGGCGTTTGATCTCTTTTGTAACAAATCTCCAAGTTTTAGAACTACGAATCCAAGATTTACTATGTGACTCAAAGCTCTACCCGTATTTTCGGATAACTTTTTAGAAGAAGTGTCGTCTAGATCAGACTCAGACCTACGATGCTTAGCAACCCAGCCTTTTGGAATTTTTTTTGCAAAACCGTTAGAAAGAGTGTTTAAAAAAACCGTAAAAAAATTGTTTTTAAAAGCAGCAAGTCCAAAACTTGCAGGGTAAATAAATACGTTAGATATTCCAGAAAGCATAAACTGTGCCGTATAAAACCAAGCTGGTGTGTACTCAATTTTATTTTTATTTGGGTAGTAACGTTTGCCATGCTTTAGCAATCGATCATTAGCAGAATTAAAATAAGTCCAAAAAGTCTGAAAGAAAAAAGCCGCGACCGCACCATAAAAAATATAAGATTCAGCCGGAGGAGCCAAGGCAGTGTTCTCAGAAGAAAAAGCAAGGGATAAAGACGAGTGTGTCACTCTTGTTGCCAAGAAGATCGCGGGTACGCCCCATGCCATATCAATCAAAAAATCCCGTTCAGGAAACGGAAACCAAAATTTTGTAGAAAAAAACTTTCTTTTATAAAAAGTCTTTCTTTTATAACCAGTTTCTGCATCCGCGTACATCCGCAGAGAAAGGCCCTGCTGCAGTCCAAAAAAATGTTTTAAGTGTTCGTTTAAACCAACTAAGAGCTTCTGCACGGGCCATCTGCGCACGCGATAAAACCGCAGCAGCTCATCTCGTTTTTTCTCTCCGGCCTCGTTTAAATCAGCCTTTGCAGCCCGCTCAAGCATCATATAAAAATTATCAAGCTGCTCTTCATCTATTTCAATATCTGGAACTGGATTAAGCAAAGGCTCCTCAACAACATCGACTTTTACTTGGTAGCCTTCTCGTCTTAGATTTTCGAGAAGCCATGTAAGCGATTGTGACATACGTCGATCTCGCACTCGAAAATGCACCCCAATTTTTTTTTTATCTAAACCTTCTTCAAGCGCGCGCTGTTCTACGTACTGATTAAAAGAATTAAAAAGATCTCGAGCTCTTGTTAAAGACTCTGGAGCTACAACTCTTGCACCAGAGCTATATTCTTCAACTGAATCTACACCTTCAGCAAAGCATAAGTTAAAAAAAGAACACAGAAATCCCAGGCAAATAAGCGGATTAATTATAAAAAATTTATTCACCCTCTTGAAGACCGTCTTAATGCAATTTGTAAGGGATTGCAGAAGCCATGGCAAGTTTTTTCTAGAAAATATTACAATTTAAGTAGCTGTTTTTACTAGAATATTCTGCATTATAATTTATTGCAATTGTCCTGCAGACACCGGACTTTGTTTTTTGTGGCCCTGGTCTGAGTAAAACTTCCCCTGAAAGCTATTGCGATCTCTTAGCTCCTGATGAAAAGCATTAAAAAATCTTGTCTTAAAATGCACCCATTTAGGCTCAATAAGTTTAGAGCGTTCGGTTTCGCCGGTGATTCTATGAATCACAATTCCGGGACTCAAGCGCTCCACCAAATGCACGATTAGTTTTAAATATTCTTTTTCGTCCATAAGCTTAAAGGGCTCTTTTAAAAAACGGTGTGCAAGTTTCGTGGCTTTAATTACATGCAGCATTTGAAGTTTTATGCCAGCGCTTCCAAGACGGTCGGCTAAAAACACCGTGTCTTCCATTTCTTGGATGCTTTCACCGGGAAAACCTAAAATCACATGGGTGACTACCTTTACTTTATGTTTGTTTAAAAGCTCCATAGCTTTTTCGTAGTCTTCTACTGTCTCTTGTCTGTTCACCCATTTTAATCGGTTTTGATAGACGCTTTGCAAGCCAAGCTCAACAGTAAAAAAAGGCAAGCGTTCTGCGAGTTCAGCCAAGTAGCCAATGTTATCTTCGTTAATACAATCAGGCCTTGAGGCCACACTTAAACCCACAATGCTGTCATCAATAAAGGCCGCTTCAAAACGCTCACGCAAAACACTGACCGGCGCATAGGTGTTCGTAAAGGCTTGAAAGTAAGCAATGTATTTTTTAGCTCCATAACGGTGCTTATTAAAATCCTGACCTTTTTTAATTTGCTCGATCAAGCCAAGCTTTGGGTCTTGCTGCGAGGCCAAGGAACCTTCTTGGGAACAATAAGCGCAGCCACCAAAAGCCTTGCTGCCATCTCGATTGGGACAATCAAAACCAGCATCAACACCAATTTTATAAACAGGCTCAGCAAAGAGATCCAACAGATGCTGCTTTAAATAATTCCAGCGCGCACCGCCCTCTTTGTATTGCCAATCACTCACTACCGGTTTGCTTAACAAATACAATAAAATAAGGCAATTGAATTAAGACATTATGCTTTGGATAATTCCATAGACGGATTTTTATCTGCATGCTAAGCGGTGTCTATAATGAAAAAAATTCTTTTACTTCTATTTCTCAGTGTTTCACCCTATATTTTTGCGCAAAAAGCTCTTCAGTTCCAAAACTTTTTTATTGTGGTTGAAACAGAAGCATGGATGCAAAGCTCCGAGAGCCAAACAATCCTTGTACAAAGAAATCAGTTCAAGGCTCTAAAAGCTAATGATGCCACAGACCCCGGTGTTTTAGAGAATCTAACTGAACTATCTGATGGAGCCGAAGTTGAGCTAGTTGATAACTTTTCATTTTCTACCCAGTATAACTTTCAAGATAGCCTAATTCCATACTATTACAATTGTAAGCTACAACTTGTACAAGAAAAAATATTCTTAGCTTGTACCCGTACAGACACTCACCCTGCCCTTAAAAGAGAATATTTTTTTCCGATTGGGACTGTCGTTCAAAATGCGCAGCCAAGTAATATTGCTGGACAAAGCCTACTTCAAATTGATTTAGACCCTTCTATACTTTTGACCTCTGAGCCCGATACGAACCAAGAAAGCGAATTGCAATTTTTTTACACTCTTAACTTTTCTGCTTTGCTTGTTAGCCGTGCCAGAGAGATCGACAAAAAAGAATTTAGAAGAAGCCTCCGTAGGGCCCTACCAAGTGAAGCAGTAAATGTTAATGAAATGCGTAAGCGGCACCCTGCTTTAAAAGCATCGATTGATTCCTTACTAGGCTTGTTTGAAAAACATTTCTTAAAAGAATTCGGGAGAGATTTATTACTTGCTGACGATTACAGAGAGGCGTTACATCAACTAGAAGACTACTTATATCAACGAGCAAGCTTAGTAGATTCTCTTAATCATAGAGGCAATGGAGATATCCACAAAGATTCTTTATCTTATCGCATGTTAAGCGAAGAAGACCAAGCAATAGTTTTAAAAGATTCTTTGAATTTGAGAGTCCACAAACTTGAAGGACTCTATGATGACTTAATGAAAGAAATCGCTGAGCTTCCCCATAACGAAAAAGAAGTAAAAAAACTATTGGCTATTGAAGCTCTTAATGTCCTTATTGAAATATATCTTCTTGCAGGCACACATCAAGCCTCAATTGCTGGACTCAGAAACTCTTCGACTATAACCTCTCTTGCGTTTGGAGGCCTGTCTCTTCTTTATTTACTCATATTTAAATTGCCTGTTCTGCCAGAAAGCTCTACGGCAGATAATATCACTCGAGCTATTCCATTAATATTTCTTGTGGCAAGCTATCTGGACTACGGTCGTCACTTGTTTTTTGGAGATACAAATTTATATAAACCTCCCTTTATATGGCCCTGGATTGAATCTAATAAGAAGAAAAAGATCGCCCGCGCAATAGCTAAAGAAAAAGCTGACAACAATGATGGAAACTTGAACTTACTGATAAATACTATTAATGAACTATGGGATTCCCCAGCTGAGCTTTCTAAAAGTATTTGCGAAGCTTCACTATAAAGACATTATGCAAAACAGCTGGCTATTAACTCGTGACTCTAGTCCCACTCTTTGGAATAATCAGCTTGCCGAGCCATATCGCTCTCTCAAAGGTGCTTTTACTGAATCTTGGCATGCCTTTGTTTGGCCAAGTCTTAATCATTGTTTAAATAAAAATCTCTCTGATTTAAAAATTTTAGAATTTGGACTGGGACCTGGAACCAACTGGCTGCTTTTTTCTACTGCTTGCCAATACTTAAAAATTAAAACTGAGTACATAGCTATCGAACGCGACTCAGAGGTTTATAATCAAGGTTGCCAAAAGTGGCAGGCAGATTTTTCTAAGGTTAATGATTTTGTGGCTCAAAAACTAGAGCAAAAAACTATGACTCTTTCTTTTGGTGATCTTAGTGAGGCCAATATCATTTTTTCGATTGATGACTTTTGTGCTAAAAAATATCTCAAATATTTTGACCTCTACTACCACGATCCCTTTGGTTTTGAGGTTAATCCCGATGGCTACAGCCTCGAACTCTTAAGCGAAATAAAAAAATCATGGAAAGACGATGCCCTCGGCTGCAGTTATTCTTGTAACAAAAGTTTCTTTGATTTACTCAGACGGCTTAAATGTGATTTTCATAGATTAGACACTTCCAAGTGGGGACTTAAAAAGCATTCTGCCATTTTTTCGCCAAGTCCCATAAGTGACTTTTTAAAAAACGCAGCGGATAGTACAAGCTAGCCACCACCCTTTGCCAGCCAAACAAGGAAGTCTCAATAAATTTTTTGTATTCATGGGGGTTCCTCGTCAGAATACCGACAGAAAGACGACGTGACCTAGCATTTTACTTTCACCATGTATAAAATGATTCTAGAGGTAAGAAAATGTACATTTTACAAAACACAATTATAATGGGAGCTCTAATTTTTAGTTCTTCACTATTAGCAATTCCAAGTGGTGACCCTTGGAGTACTGCAACAAAAAATAAGACTGAACATTCAGTAGGTGAAGCCAAATCCGAACTTCCCTTAGTAAGCAGATTTGACAAAGGTTTACTCAATATTTGTCATCTTAAATTATTTAGACTCAACAATTTAGCAAGTATTATGCTGTCAAATGAAATTTCCATTCCAGAAGCAAGTCAATCAAAGATAATGCATGCGGATGGGTACCATGAAAAAGCTAAACAAAGGCAAATTGTATTACGCGAACTTTGGAAAAGTGAAAAAATGAGTGTTGATTTAAAAGAAAAAGTCTTAGCAATACTGTCAGAAAGCGAAGAGGGTTAAAATTATGTTTAAACTTACATTACTATATTTTCTATTATACAGTTCTTCTGCCATCGCCATTCCAGGAGGATTAACAAATGAAGAAATAGCCCAAATTCACAAAGAAGCTCAAGAAAGATTTGCTAAAACTCCAGCAGGGAAAACTTCGATTTATTTAAACGATGCCTATGATAGCTCCTTAAAACTTTTAGCTGAATATGAAGCTAAAAAAGTCGCGGCTTCTACAGGCAGAAGTGATCTCTCCGAACTAGAAGCTTGCAGGCGTGCTATAACTGTATACCAAAATATAATAACGTTTCTAAAAAATCCTGAAACAACAGAAAAACAAAAAGATTCATTTCGCAGACGAGCCTTTGATGTTAAAGTTTCTACTTTTCAATCTAACTCTAGTAAAGATAGTAGAGATCAAGAATATGAAGAACTTTTCGTAAGCCATCTTGAACTTCTTAAATTAGTAAGTCCTTCAAAAATAAAAAGAATAAAAAACTTATTTAAAACGACTCAATGAAATACAACGCAGGATTAGATCTCTTCAAGCTTTTAGCTTTTTCAGGGATCTTAATCTCTCACTCTACTTTACTCTACCTACCAAAGATTCCAGCTAGCTTTGAATACATCGCTTACCTGTCTACTGAGATCTTCTTTTTAATAAGTGGTTTTTTTCTTTCAGATAAGATTCTCTCTAGTCCCAATCTGAAAATAAATCATTTTTTTTTGTTTTCAAAAGTAAAGTAACAAAACTTTACCCCGAATATTTTATCGCATTTGTAATTGCGCTATTAGTAAGAAAATATCTGCTTGGATCCTTTTCTTTTGAATGGATAAAATACCTTTTCTTTTTGCAAAACCTACACGACATAGAAGATAAGTTTTTTATAGAATCATGGTTCCTTTCCATACTCGTATGGTCAACCCTATTTCTTTGTTTATTGACCTACTTATTCAAACACCATCTTAAATATTTTATATTCACACTGCTCCTGTATATTGTTCTAAAAATTATTTTCTTTTTTGTTATAAATGAAAACAATACATACTTTGCTTATTCGGTTCTACCAAGACTTGACGCACTCTTAGCTGGCTTTGTTTTGTACATCTCTATAAAAAACAAAACTTATCTATATAAGAAAGCGGCATACTTTGTTCCGGGCTCTATTCTTTTGTTACTATTCTTTTATTTATACAAATCCGATCTTATAGACTTCACTCAAATACACATAGCCCCTCTCGCCTTGATTCCACTTGCTGTTATTATGTATAAATGCAATATACCCAAACGGTTTAGCAGCTTTCTTCAATCTTTTGCGAGCATTTTTTACTTAGGTTACCTAATACAAATTTCAATTTTAATTATTTGTATAAAATATATGCTTCACCAAGGTCTATCCAAGCCAATTTTAGTAATCTCTTATGTTTTAGCTACAATAGTTATTTCAGGATTTTTGCATTTCATTTTAAACTGGATAAAAAACTTAATCCGCCACAGCAAATATAATTAAAAAAACTTTTCCTAACAACTAAGCTAGCTTGCAGAAAATAATGATGTATTCCTTTTAATTTCAAGCAAGACTTCAACTTAGATACTTCCAAGTGGGGACTTAAAAAGCATTCTGCCATTTTTTCGCCAAGTCCCATAAGTGACTTTTTAAAAAACGCAGCGGATAGTACAAACTAGCCACCACCCTTTGCCAGCCAAACAAGGAAGTCTCAATAAATTTTTTGTATTCATGGGGCTTCATTTTAGGATGCCTAGTAGGTGTTTTGTGAGCCTTTAGACGAATCCATAAATCAGCACAAGCTTTGATCTGCCAGCTCGATTCTTTTAAGCGGTGGGCAAATTCTATATCGGCTGCCTGCGGATAGGCCTCCTTAAAAAGTCCCTGCTTTAACAAAGCTCCGGCTCCCAGTATGAAAAATTGAAAGCTAAAATAATCCATTGGCTCAGCAGAATCTGACAAGCTTGAAAAACACTTTGCCTTGGCCCGCTTGCCTAAAAGGCGGCCGCCTAAATAGGCTTTAGCCTCGCTAAAGATATAAGGCACAAAAACTTTTTGCTCACTGGGCTTTGAAAACTGAAGATGGGCAAGAAGCGTGGTGAAAAAATCTTCTTTTATTTCGAATGTTTGCATAGACATAAGCAGCCAGCTGTCTGCCTCCGTCCCCCTAGCTAGGCGGTTGAGTGCCATAAAGGGACTTTGTTTTATGGGTAGGCGATCTAGGCTAATGGCTGAGCTCCAGTATTGATTTTCTTTTTGGCAAAAGCGCTCTAGGCTCTCGGCTAATGGAATAGGGCTGCCATTATCTAGGAGGCAAAGCTTTAGCTCGATTTTAGGGCCCGTCTCCTCAGAGCTGTATTTTAAAAGGGCGCGATCTAAAGTCTCGAGGCAAGTTTTGAGCCTAGCTAAGACTTCAGGCCCCTCTAAAACTAGGGCTAGCTTGAGCTTTATTTTTTTCACCTACTCTTAATTTTACAGGCAGCAGAAAGAAAAAACAGTATTTTTTGCTTGTCACTATACTGACTTTTAAAGGATGATAGAAGATAAGACGAATTCATTTATAGATGGATTTTATAAAATGAAAAAAAGAAGCCTATCGCCTCTTAAAAAACTACCTCAAATCATAGGCCATCGTGGCGCCCGCGGCCGTTTACCCGAGAACACTCACGCGTCTTTTAAATACGCCATAGAAAAAAAAGTCGATGCCATCGAATTTGATGTTGTGCTCAGTCGCGACAACCAACTTATGGTTTTTCACGATCTTTATTTAAACCCTACCTTGCTCTTAAAAAACAATGGTAAGCGAATCTATCGTAAAAAATACTTACGACAATTAAGCGCCCAAGAATTAAAAAGCTACCAGCTAGGCAAGTTATGTAAAAAGCGTTTTCCTAAACAAAAAAGCATTGCCAAAACATCTATCCCCACCTTGCGAGAAAGCTTAAATTTTATAAAAGCCCACAAGCCAGAGCGCCTTTTTAAACTTAATATTGAATTTAAAGTGATTGAAAAAAACAGAAAAGCTAGTCCCAGCCCTAAGCATTTGGCCAAAGTTTTATCTGAAGAAAATTTTCGCATGCCTCTTTTTCGCAAAGCACTTATTCAGTCCAGTAATGTTCAGTTTTTAAAAGAAATAAAAAAGCGACAGCCCTTACTTGATACGGGCTACATCACCGAAACTCGCGATGAAGATCATTTAAAAATCTGCCAAAAACTACGCTGCAAATATTTAATTATTCATTACAGCCTGGCGAGCAGAAAGCTTATTAACAGCGCACACGCTCTCGGAATCAAGGTTCATGTCTACACAGCCAACAACCAAGCCATCTGGCTTAAGCTGAGCCGCAGAGGGGCCGATGGCATTATTACGGACTACCCCAAGGAATTACGCCAGTTTTTTAAGCAAAAACGCGTAAAACAGCAGCTAGAGCAGGTAGCCTAGTTAAAATTTGCTACTTTTAACCTGATATTTACTAAGCTTTACACAAAATTAATCGATAATAGTTATATGTCGGTTTTTCTTTTAATTTTTCTACTTGGCCTTCCAAGCGAAGTCTTTGCCAATAATTTTCAACTTCAAAATCCTATTGAGTATCCCGATGCCGGCAATCTTACAGGTTATAATGTTAAAGAACTACAGAATATGCTGCGAGACAAAAATCAAAACGCTTCGATCCAACAAAATTATCAAGGAGCTCTTAAAACAACCCAAGTCGAATTAGATGCCGCTCGCAGAGAGTTAGATAACTGCAGCGCTATAAAAGAAGGAAGCGCACTGACTGCCCAAGGTACCAAAGTTTCGACCAAGCATGACGGCTATCAAAAGTTCGGAAAAGACGTCGGCCAAACAGTGTTCAGCACGGGCGGTTATGGACTAGCTAAAAAATTAGAGGCCAATAAAATGGCAAAAGCTGCTGCCACGACTTTAGAAGGTTATGCAAATAGAACAAAAGATCGCTATGGTATTAGTTTTAGTGGCGAAAAAAATAAAGATGGAATCTATACTATAATTAATTTTACTAAAGAAAAAAGTTACTGCGAAGGCGAGATATTAAAAGCCACCGCTAAAGCCCCTAAAGAAAACCATCCCGTTCTTGAAAGACTCGCCCAAGACAAATGTGAAGAAAAACAAGATCGCCAAATAGAAAAATACCAAAAAGAAATCAGCAAAGCCAATGAAGATCTAGTCGCTAGTGGCTGGATTGGACAAGCGGCTACCGGGCTTCTAGCTACTGCAGCTGCTGGTCTTACCAATATCGTGCTTCCCGAAGAGCAAGCTAAAGACAATGAAAAATTTGCCAACAAAGCTGCCGATATAAAATATCAGCAGTGTCACGCTCTTGCCAGCGCCAAAGTGGCTCGCCTTGAACAAGAAAAAAAAGATGCACCTACAAAATATATGAGCCAGTTAAAGCAGCAACAATTTTTTAATAGCGTAGAAGACGAACTGGTGCGCAGAGCCGAAGAAGAAGCTGAAAATGCAACAAGTAGCAAACTGCCACAAGTAGCCGTAAGCAACAACAATTTGCCACAGGATGGACTGGACTCAGACAGCAGCCTGGCAGGCAGCCCCGGAGAAGAACAAGCAGCTGCTGGCGGCGGCGGTGGAGGCGGCGGCGGAGCTGGCGGCGGAGCCAAAGCTCCAAAGTGGTCACTTGGCGGCGGCGTTCCTGCAAACGTTACTGCCGGCTTACCCGGTCAACCCGACAAACTTAAATACGAAAGCAATCAAGCGGCTGCCGCTTCAGGCGAAGAAGGCGATGGTGACTTTTTTGATAGCAGCTTTCTCGACGAAGAAGAAAAACAAATACAACTTGCTTCCGAAGAAGAACTCCAAAGACTTAACGAAGCCAACAATCGTATACCTGCTAGCCAAAGCCAGCATATACACGGCCTCCAAGATAGCTTGCAACGTATGCGCCTAGTGATCGTCAACAATGCAGCTGTGCTTATGGAAAACGTGCCCTTTAGCTTTGCTAAAAAAAGCAAAGAACTGCAACGAAACCAAGACTCTTCGGACGAAGAATAAAATGTCTACCGGAAAAAAACATCCCGTCGATCTTCACAGCAAGATACCTTTTTTAAATGCCTACCTTGTTTTGCAAATGGGCAAAAATAAAAGAAACAAAAACTCACAAAGCCTCTCTACAGAAAGACGAGTCTACAATAAATTTTTAGAGCTCTTCATTTTTTACTTGCTTGCTTTAGGAGCCATAGTCAGTATGCTTTTTTTACTTTTCTTTGTTAGTTACTGCATTAAATCAGCACTGGGAATAGACCTAATCAAAAACTTTCATTTTCTGGGTTCTTATTTAGAAAAGTGGCATGTTTGTACCGGCCGAGGCAGCTGAATACAGATAAAGCTTTATTTGTTTTGAGCCTTCAGTCGCTTTAAGCGTTTTTCTATCTTTACTCTTTGACCAATTCTATACAATAAAACTTTTTCTTCTAAGTGATCCGTAGGAATGCGCACCCATCCATTTACAAAATCCTTGTATTGAGACAACTCTTTACTGATTTGCACCCGAATAGCTGTCTGCTTGCTGTCGGCGACGCGGCCTTTGGCCAATTTAACTTTTAAACGATATTTTATTTCTTCCAAATACTTTTCGCGAATGGGATGATCATAGAGGTCCGTGTTAAAGCGAGACTTTGACCATTCGGTCTCTAGGTGACCACTTTCTCTTCTGGCTTTTGCAATGCTGTAGATATCGAGAACACTTACAACAGCTCCCCATACAGTGTCGTAGTCTCCTACAAATATTTTGCTAAAGGGCAAGTCCAAAGGACGAGGCGGAGGAGCAGAAGATGCGCAGGAGCACAAAAAAAGCACTAAAAAGGCAGGACACAACTTGTCATAAATATTCATGGATTAAGCTTTTATTGTAAATTTTCTTTAACTAATATTGAAGTCTTTCACAGCATTTGTTAGCACCGCGTTGTACGTGTCATATAAGCCTGGGTAGCTCAGTTGGTGAGAGCGGTGGATTCATAACCCACAGGTCGGCAGTTCGAATCTGCCCCCAGGTACCAATTTACAATTTTATAGAAAAACTATTACTTCATGACGAGTTCAAAAGAAATTTGAATTTCGTCATTAATAGCATTATCGGCTAGATCTTTATAAAATTTTCCAGATTTGTACTTCATGTCATATGCTGTGCGATCAAAAGTAAATTTACCTTTATAGCTTGAGCCTTTGCGAGTGTAAGGCACTTCCACATTTTTTTGTGTTTTACCTCGAATAGTAAAATCACCAACAAAAGCCGATCCTTTAATCGAAGAAATTTTATAAGTTGCCTTAGGATTAGCGGCCACATCAAAAAAATCTGCATGCTTTAAATGGCCATCAAGCTTAACTTTCAAATTTCCAGAAAGATCCTCAGTATTAATCGAAGACATATCAACTTCAATAAGACCAGATACCGGCTTGCCGTTTTTTAAATCAAAATGAGTCCCTTTAGACAGTTTTAAAGAGCCAAAGTGTTTTTTTAATATTGTAGAGCCTTCCCAGCGAAGAGTGCTTTTGGCCAGATTGACAGGAGCCTTCTTGGTAGATTTTAAAGCGGCATTTGCAAATTGAAATTGAAAGAAAAAAGCAATTAAAATTAATTTATTCATAGGAAAGCAAACTAAACAATTTTTTGCGACTTTGCTACAAATATTACAAAAACATAGCCTGTGTGACCCGTGGCCCTACCCCAAACAGTTGTATTGCAAGCTTTTGACTCAAAGGAATAAAGCGGTTCTAACCTTCTCTCAGAGGAGAATTTTTATATGAAAACAAAAACTATATTATGTTCACTATTGCTGGCTCTATGTGCCAACCCTGTTTTTGCTCAATCTTTGTGTACCGAAAATGACAACGGAGAGGCAGAACTAAGCTTTAGCTATTCAACCACAGCCCCCACAAGATTAGCCTACTTTTACGGACTTCACTATTACAATGGAATTTATGCAAGCAGAGCAAACGAAAAAAGAAAAGCTTACACCCTTAACACTCTACCAAATGACTTTGAAGCTTTAAAAACTGCAGCCATCGCCTACTTACAAGCTTTGGGCATTGACGCCACCAACGAAAACTTTGGCGAAAAAATAAAAGAGCACAGCCCCTATGTAGAAATAAGGCAATACAGTGTCAACAATGAATTTGTCTATGCAGCTTCTCCCTACAGAGCCTCTGTGGATCCTTTTAGAGCTGCGGTTAACTACCTAGATAGTAATTTTGAAATCATTGCATCAGAAGACAGGCATTACGGCGGAACTGCAAGCTGTGGCAACCCTTATGACGACAACACTCCACCATTAGAGGATATTAAAATAAAATTAGAAGATTTTGATTTATGGCAGGATAAAGCTGAGGAAGCCGTCGATCTAAATACAGCGGCTACTTTAAATGTTTTGGCTCAACAGCATCCAAGCATACAATTGGGTCAAAGAGTGCTTTCACCAATCATACAAGTGACTGACCAAGAGAATCGTCAGTTAACTATTTCCTATTCTTTTTCTATTGCCTATTTAAAAGATCCAAACGCAAGCTCAAGTGACCTCTTATCGGGGACAGTCGTGCTCTTACTTCAATACAATGATGTAAATGCTCTTTTTAGCTTAATCAAGTCAACAGTTCTTATAAATTAGAAGTAGAATTTCACTTATACAAAGCCACTATAGATACAAGAATCTATAGTGGCTTATTTTTAAATCACAATTTATTTTGAAAAGACTTCGTTCGAGTCCATTTTTCGCTAATATTGCGAACTCTAGAATTCTTATCGCGCTTAATTTTTCGCATGAAGGCACGATTGGGACGGATAGCCCCCTCTTGCATAGCGGTTAAAATTGTTTCGCGAATAAAAAGCCCTTGCCCCTTAATCACATTTTTTTTGTTAAAAAAGGCTTTTTCTAATTCGGCTCTCCAAGTTTTGGCAAGCTTAGGGTCCATACGAAAGATTCTTCTTAGGGCCTCTACAGCGCCATCTCTTACAATTAAAGAAGGATCGTTGTGCAAGGCTTTTTTAATAACTTCTGCCGCTTGACGACGATAGACTTTGGGCTGCAAATAATTTGGATCGTAAAACTGACTTAATGCCGAAACAATCGCTAAGCGATGCTGCCATTCAAAAGCCAAGCGAGAAAGCTTTCTACTTTTTACTAAGCGTTTTTCCGAAAAAAGTGCGGTGGCAATTTTTAAAAGTCTAGATGGATCTCTTTCGCCTAAAGCCACAAACTTTTTTAGCATCCATTCAGGTTTCTTAAGTTTGCTGTAGTTATTCTTCTTAGGCAAAGCATGCTTTGCCGAGAAGGCCAGTTGAGAATGTAAAAACACACAACACAGTGCTAAAAAAATAAGTCTTTTCATTATTCGCCCATTAAGACTTTTTCAAATTCTGCAACCAAGCGATCTTGATCATCCTGTATTCTTTCTTCTTCAGAACGAACAGAAGCCTTATGACTACTTTGTGTTGCCGTTCTGGAACTTTGCTCCAAGGAGGCACGATCAAAATTTGAATTTTTGCTAGGCATTACAGAGCTAATATTTTCTCTTTCGTCGCGAGTTTTTACCATCTGAATCAGTGATGAATTCTCCTGACGCATTTTATCGATCAAACGATCTTTGTCTTCGGTTAATTTTTCTAAATCAAAAATTTGTTTTTCAGTATTGCGAGCGTCGGTCTCTAAAGCCCGAATTTCATTTTGAAGTTTCTCGGCCTTTATACTTTGCACTCTCAAGCCTTCAAGTTCAGACATTTGTGATTTATATTCTTCTTCACTTTTAGCATACTCGGCTAATTTCTTTTCAAGCTCAGAATTAAGTGCTTTGCTGTTTTCGATTTCAACAGAAAGCCGTCCCATTTTTTCGGTAAGGCTTTTAATCTCACCTTCAAAAACTTCAACCCGTGTTTCCATAGATCTCTTTTCAAGCTCTAACTTTTGATAACTTTCATGAGTTTGACCAACTTCAGCTTGCAAAATATTTTCTTTTTGCTCACCATTTAAAATCTTTTGTCTGTACTCTTCTTCTATTTGAGCTTTTACATCTTCAAGACCTTTTTGTTTCTCTTGTTTAATCGTCTCAATTTTTTCTTTATAGTTATCTTTGATCTCGCCGATTCTTTCTTCATTTTTTTCTTTTTGCTCTTCTAAATCATGAGTCAGATCATCAAATTTTTCTTTTAAATGTTTGTAGGCAACCGAGTGTTGTTCTTTTGCAAGCTCATAACCTTCAGCTTCGTTATTACCTGCCATTGGAGGCCAGACACGGTCTCTTAGGGCAACTAAACGCGCGATCTCATCGCTCAACTCAATACCGACTGTTTCGTTTTGAGCCATAGGCTCAAGGTCCATTAAAGCTTCTCTTCTTTTGCTTTTTTTATACAAAATATAAAATACGCTACAAAAAACAGCTCCTAAAAAAATAAACTGCAAATAAAATAGAAGCAAAAATTGCCCCTTAGCCCAAATTACCAATGTCTCTGCCATACTACGTTAAGAATAACGACTATTTAGACAAAGGCGTGAGCCAATGTTTTGATCGTGTCAGAAAAGTGATATTAAAGATAACTAAGCTTTAAGCGGTCCCATAGTTAAATGGATATAACAGCTCTTTCCTAAAGAGCAGTTGTAGGTTCAATTCCTACTGGGACTACCATCTCTCTTTCGTCAATTTATTGTTAAAAGGATTTTTCGAAACCTAGAGTAAAAGATTCAGATTCTGAATAATGTCCTTCGTCTATAAAGTCGCTTGTTCTGTCGTCATTCCAGTAATGAGTAACATCAGAAGAGAGTGTAAGCGGTTCAAAATACTTTCTCCAACCAACACTTAACTTAGAACATTTTAAAGGAGTGATCTTAGTAAATGGAATTTTTAGCTCACGGAAGTATTTTGAATCATCTAAATTTAAAGAATAATCAACTTCACAAGAGAATTGCACAAAATTTGCTTCGCCCTTTGTGATCCTTGCTAGATCGTCTCTACGGTCCCGATCTTCGACTCTTAAATATCCCGCTTTAGGAGAAATGGAAATACGACCTCCTAAAGCATCCAATCCAAGCTTTGGTCCCAAATACAATTCAACTTGCTTATGGCTATAATCTAATGTGGACCCCGATTGAGAATCAAAAAATTGAGCTTCCGTACTTCTCAAGCCCGCAGCATTCACACCTCTTAAGTTACGATCCTCAAAAGATGAACGATCTGTATAATGAGCACCACCAAGAATATCCACATTCAAACGACCTCCCTTATGGGCTGGAACAAGCAAATAGAAATCTAAGTCTACAATTCGCTCAAAGTCATAATCCGAATAGGTTTCACCAACTAAAAGAGATCCTTCGGTCTTTGTATGAAACCAGTCGAAGTCTGAAGACTCAGCTTCTTGATCCAGTGGATATCTTAAATCTAGATTAAGAGAAAGGCTTTTTTCAGAACTCTGATCCCGTTTTTGCACAGTTGGTAAATAACTCAACCCCAGAAGCAAAAGATCTTCTCTGCCTTCGAATTTTAAATCACTAGTAAAACCATTTCCAATGAGCACTCCATTTCTGTCGACAAGAGGCTCACTATCACTAAAGTGGTATCCGATGGTATAGTCTCTGCGTTCAAAACCAGTCCGAAGCTTTAAACTCTTTTCATCATTCAAATCCAGGGACTTCGTCTCCCGGTCTTGAGAATAAATAGAAAACGAGAAGAGCAAAAAACACGAATATATTGTAATACGGAGCATATCTTTTACTTATACGCGTATCTTCACTTTGTCCAGAATAAGGCTACAAACTTGATTCTACGCACTCTAGAAAGCTATGGAGCTCAGGGCGGGTGTTAAAAGCATGTATGCCCACTCTGATTCCTCCGGCTCTATGACCAAAAGAAATTTTCTTTTTTTGCAAAATTTCGCTGCATTTAACTAAGTTTTTTTCATTCGCAAAACGAAAACTAACAATCGAGCTCTTTAAGTTTTTATCAGCGTGCTTATTTCGCAGTACTTTTAAATCTAAATTTTCGAGACAACTCTGCAAATAATCAGCCTCTTCCACAACATAATTATGTATAGCCCCAAGACCAAGGCTGTCGATTAGCTTTACTGATTCGGTTAAAGCTGCAATCTCAAGCAAGGAAGGAGAACCCGGTTCGAAGCGACGGCTATCCTTAAAAAGTTTATTTTTGGAATCATACAAATCTTGTTCGCCATCAAAACTCATTGCCCCATAGTAAATAGGCTCCAATTTAGGAATTAAATCTTCTTTAACCAGAAGGTAGCCTATGCCCAAAGGGCCTCCTAGCCACTTATGTCCACCTCCACAAAAAACATCAATGCCAGAATCTTTAAAGTTAAACGGCATCGCCCCAACACCTTGAATTCCGTCCACAACCAAAAAGGCTCCTACTTTTTTACACGCAGTCGAAACTTTTTTTAAATCACTGACAAGACCATTTTGAAACTGCACCCAAGAAAGCACCACAACAGAAACTTCATCATTAATTTTTTCTAAAAATTCATCTAAATCATAATCAAAGTCATTGGTTTTATGCTGAAGATATATTAGCTTTTTCTCGACTGCCATTTTCTGCCACGGATAGGCATTCGAGGGGTATTCACAATCAAGAGATAAAATTTTAGTCTCCGGCTTTAAAGGCAAAGAAAAAGCAGCCTGAGATATAGAAACAGCACATGTTTGCGTGAATGCTAATTCATGACTTTTAGCACCTAAAAATTTAGACAAGATATCTCGGCCGTTGTGCAGCACAGATAACAATTCTTCTAAACCGTGAAAGGCTCTTTCACTCATTGTGCGAGTAAGAGATTGAACTTTTGTTTGAGCCGCAATCGTCAAAGGCGCAATTCCAGCGTTGTTTAAATGAATATAAGCCGTTTCTTCACCTATAAAACTTTTTCTAAATGCCATTTGCTCCATAGACAGATAATTAAAACTATTTTAGTTCTAAAGACAATGGGTATTCAACTTTATAGCTACTGGCGATCTTCCTGCAGCTGGAGAATTCGCTGGGCCTTGCAACATAAAGAAATTCCCTTTGAATATAAGGCCATAAACCTACTAAAAAACGAGCAAAACTCTACGGAATACTTAAAACTAAACTGCAGTGCCAAAGTTCCTCTTTTGGTGGACCAAAAAATACAACTTAGTGAAAGCATTGCTATTGCGGAATACCTGGAAGAGCTCTATCCAGACAAGCCCCTACTCCCCAAAGACCCTGTGCAGAAAGCCAAATGTCGCGAACTCATGCAAATAGTAGCTAGCAACATTCAACCCCTTCAAAATCTTGCGACCATGCGCAAACACTCCACCGACAAAGAGGAGCAAAAAGCCTGGAATGTTTTTTGGATCAGCAAAGGTTTAAAAGCTTTTGATCTTAAGTCTCAATCTCTACGTCAAAGTTTTAGCGTCGGTGAGACGCTCAGTTTGGCCGATCTCTTTTTAATTCCGCAATTATATAATGCGAAACGCTTTGAAATCGATTTAGATTCCATATCTCCCTTTTTTAACAAGCTCTACTCAAGAACTTCTTTGCTAGATTCTTTTAAGGCCTCTTGCCCAGAACAGCAAATTGACGCTGTCAACACCTAGTCTCAGGACCTTTCACTCTAATCTTTCTATAAAATAGTTAAGGTGATCCTATTTATTTTATTCTTCTTTCTAAACTTCGAAACAACAGCAAAAATCCACAGCAGCAATGAGTATCAGCGCTCGCACCGCCTATCCGTCCCCAACCCAAGCCTTTACAAGCTTAATGAAAAAGCTCAAACTTCTTCACTTGAGGAATTACACAAACACTCAAGGGCTTTGTCAGATCTATTACTTAAAAAAAAGAAAAGCAAAATTTGCTTTAACAAAGCCACAAGTAAAAAAGAACATTTTTGCCGCCTGTACAATCATCTGCAAAGATACTATCTAGTCAAAAATTCAAAGACTGTGCAAAAAAAGATTCTCAACTTAAAAAACATAGGCAAACTTCAGAGCACTTCACTGCAAATATTAAAAAATCAAATGCCGAGAGTTAGCAATCTAAAGGAGCTCAGCCAAAAAGCCCTGGCCACCAAATCTTGCCCACGCAATCTCAGTCTTCACCTCAGAACAAGATACGAATGGCGCTACCCTCAATCCGAGGCTATTAAACTTTCTGAAAAACTTTACAAACACGCTTCTCATTGCCTTAAAAAAAGTGACGATAATTTTCACAAAACACATTTTAGACAAGCTCTATTGCGCTCTTTGTGGAGCAAAAAACTGGCTAAAAAATCAATTACCACCGCGGCACAAGGGCAGATCAATTCAAATTTAGTCGGTCCCATCAATTACTGGGCTGGATTTTTAGCCGGTGACACACTTGTAAGAGATTATTACTGGGCAAAAGTACTCGAGTCTGCCCCCTTGAGCTTACACGCGCTGCTCGTATGGAACAAATGGGAGCTCGACCCCTTAAAGGAACTTAGCAAAAACCCAGTGGTCTCGGCAAACCCCAGGAATTTAAGTTCCGCCTACTTTTTAGATGGTTATCTTTTTTGGGCGCAAGTTTTAAGCAAACACAATATGCTCAAAAGTCTAAAAGAATTAGTTATGTGGCTTCGTCACAAATACAACAACGAACTGAGTATCGGCAATAAAGTTTATTTGCTCTCTCTAATTGCTCCCAACAACAACACTTTAAACAGCATGCATTATCTTGGAACTGCTTCGAATATTTTTCCTGAAATTTTAAACAAAATAACTTTAAAAAAAATATTTCCAATAAAGCATAAAGCTATTTTCAAATCCTACTCTGGCAGCGTAGACCCGCATTTACTAATAGGACTTAGTAAGCAAGAAAGCTCCTTTAACCCCAAAGCCATCTCTTCAGCAAAGGCCGTAGGCCTTATGCAGATTTTGCCCTCAACAGCTAAAACCCTCACCAAACTCAAACACATAAATCTTTTTTCACCAGCTTTAAATGTTAAACTCGGAAGCCGTTACATCGACCAACTCAACAAGCGTTTTGGCAATATGGCTTTTGCCCTAAGTGCTTACAACGCCGGACCAAGTCGAGTAAATCGTTGGAAAAAAAGATATGGCAGCAAACATATAATTCGTTATCTAGATTTAATACCGATTGAGGAAACAAGAGATTACGTTCCCAAGGTCTTAACCAATAACTACTGGTATCAAAGACTCTACAAAAAAAAGAATCAGCGGCAAGCCAAAGTTAAAAGCGCCATCGTTCAACAATTGATTGCGGACAGCAGAATATAAATTCAACTAAAAAACTGTTTTATCATTACTTGCAATAATTTTTTCTACATCATCGAGACTCGAATATTCATCTAGCATTTCAGCTCTCAAATCCTTAGAAATTGATTCATCTAAAATGGCCGCCAGATAACTATAGGAACAATGTTTTCGGGCATCCCTTGCCAATGCATCGCTAGCCTTAAGATTTCTATAAAAACCAGCCAAGTACTCAACATCATCTGCCGCATTTATGAAGGCAATTATATGAGCTGTGGCATCATCGTTTGCAACTTGAATTTTTGAAACCAGTTTAGCAATATAAAGATCACGTCCTTCGGCACCCAGCACAGACCGAGAATCTCTTACAAGTCCCTTATAGTCCACATTTGCAACACGGGGCCAAACTCGAAAGGCCTCAACACCGTATGCAACAGTCTTTAAAAACTCATCTAAGTTTTCGTAGGCCGGAACCGCCTTTCGGAAGGCATCATAAACTCGAAGCGCTTGCTCAAAATCACTTTCTAATTTTCGCAAGTGGTAAACCGCGCAGCTGAGTTCCGTAACCTTTAGCTTAGTCTGCATATTTAAAAAAAACTTTTCAAGTTCACGCGAGCCCTCTTGCCTGACTAAATACTTTCGATCATCTACCTTTTTAAAAGCCTGAACAAATTGAGCGTCCTCCAAAAAAGATTGATAAGTTTTTCTAGCTAACTTTTCATCCATTTTTTTACAACGAGTGCTTACATATTGAGTCCAAGCCTGAGCAAAGGATGTGGAGAATATGAAAAGAGTTAATAGAATTTTGTTCACAGTCTCTTGTATAAAACGAAGTCAGACCGAATGGACTTAAATAGTCTTTGAGTTAATATTTATTAAGAGTTCTGCCACTCATCTACGCCAAGCTTTTCGTTCGCTTCGCCTACTTGTCGGCCCATTTTAGAAAGAGCTCCCTGGTGATTGCCCAAGGTTGGTCTGGCAAAAGTTATTTTTTGCTGCAACTTAATTAAGCCATCCATTAAAGCTTCGGGCCGCGGAGGGCAACCAGGAACATAAACATCTACTGGCACAACACGGTCCACTCCCTTAAGAACATGGTAGCCGTCTTTCCAGTAAGGGCCACCTTTGGTGGCACAAGACCCCATAGCAATAACCCATTTTGGATCAGGCATTTGATCGTAGAGCCGCTTAACACGAGTCGCCATTTTTAAAGTCACAGTTCCGGCCACAATCATAAAATCAGACTGACGGGGAGTGGCTCTAAACACGCCACAACCAAAACGCTCTAAATCATAATTAGAAGCTCCAGTGGCCATCATTTCGATCGCGCAACAAGCCAAACCAAAAGTCATTGGCCATAAGGAATTTTTACGGCCCCAATTAACCACGTCATCTACACGGCTTAAAAAAAACTGATCGGCTCCAACTTGCATACATCTTAATTTCTCGCCTTATCTCGTTGAAAGGTCAATTGCTTTTTGCTATCTAACAAAATCTGAACCCCCGCGTTATATATAAAAAGCGAATTATGTATCATTTAATTAGAGATCCGGTCCACCGAACAATCCCCCTCTCAAGCGATTTGCGCGAAGTGGTCAGCCATCCTCTTTTTCAAAGACTCAGAAGAATCAGGCAAACAGCCTTTCTAAATTTAGTTTTTCCGGGCGCTACCCACGATCGCTTTAGCCATTCTTTGGGGGCCATGCACATGGCCGCCTTGCTCTTTGATCACGCAGCCGATGACTTTAACCGCAACTACGGCCCAAAAGCTCTACAGCCCGATCAGAGAGATTATTTTCGGCGCTTAGTAAGACTTGCCGCCCTCCTTCACGACCTGGGTCACGGCCCTTTTTCTCACAGCCTAGAAGGCCTTAGTAGCGCTGGACGACCTATTTACCCAAAGCGTGAAGATTTTTTTAGCGAAGGTCCGATCCCAAACCACTGGATTGCTGAAAAAGGCTTGGCCAACAACAACCAATGGCTCAGCAAAGAAGTGAGACACGAAGAACTTACTATTGGTTTTATCGCCATGATGGCTAATGAAGAAGGCAGAATTGCAGGTATTTTGGCTCAGGATGTGGCGTCTATTTTATGTGAATGGGTGAGTTCCAGTCCCGAATTCGAAAACATGGATCACGTAGGCCCTTCCGGCAAATGGAGTTTAAAAAATATTTTAAAATCAACCGTTTCGGGAGAACTCGATTGTGACCGCATGGATTATCTTTTACGCGATTCACATTTTTCTGGCGTGCCCTACGGTCAATACGACAAGGAAATGCTGCTTGAAAATGTGGTCTGGCGCAAAGACCCCAAACACCCAAAAAATCTTTGCATTGCCATAAGACCGAAAGCCCTAAGGGCCTTCGAAGATTTTTTAATTTCTCGCTATCATATGTTTTTACAACTCTACTCCCACAAAACAGTGGTGGGCTTTGATATTATTTTAGAAAATGCCTTGGCTGAATTACCCAATCTCTATATTCATCCCGAGCTAAATGATTACGCTAGCTGGAGCGACGAATGGCTGCTCAGAAAAATTTTAGAAAACCGCGCCTGCACCTGGGGCACTTTTATTAAAGACCGCATCCCCTTAAAACACTTGTTCACCATTCCGCCCAAAGGTCAAAAAGAATTCAAAAAGTTTAGAAAAGACTTTGAAATTTCTCCGGGATCAACCGCTTGGTTTCCTTCTCTACGTAGCAGCAACCCAGAAAAAGACAACACCAATAAATCTCCTAAGCTTTGGTGGCGAAACTGCATTTCTTATTTAACGAAAGAAAATAGAGGAAATTTTCCTTTGCACTTAGACTGCGGTGATAAAATTATTCCTCTAGAAGAAGTTTCATTACTTTTAAAAAGCAACTATACGAGACGCTTTGAAATGACCCATGTTTTTTGTTTGCGAAACGAAGAAAAAGAAGCTCGTGAATGGTTAAGCGACAATAATTTTGACAAAGAACTACAGAGCAAAGCAAGCCCCGGTCTTATCGGCTCATAAGCCTACTGAGATAATTTTGTTTTTTTGAAGGCATACAGCTGCCTTTTGTGTGCTCAATTAATTTTTGATTTGGCACAAAAGAATAAACTTTATCTTCAAAAAGTAACTGCTGACCTTGTTTTTTCAAAATCAACATCTTGTATATATGCTTGGAATCAAATTCGGACAGCGAATTTTCTGAGATAAAAATTTGATCAACACTTTTATCGCCTTCAACATTTAAAGAGAAAAGAGATTGATAATTTCTTGCAGTGGCCCAACGTTGCTGAAGTTGTTCTAGATCATTATGAGGGTCTACCTTTAAAATTTTTGTTTCCTCTGTGGCAGAAGTAAACTTAGAAAGTATAAAATTTGATTGCCCGTCACTGCTTTTACAGTCGAGATAAAAATTTTCCTTATTGGCCTTTAGAGAGGCAGTGGACACAAAACTATCGAGCAAAAGACTTTGAGAGAAAAAATTATCCCTATAAACTTTTTGCTCTGGATCACCTTCTACAAAAAACATCAGCGAAAAGCTCAAGAGCAGAAGACAAAGTAAAGAACAACCTAATAACAAGCGTGCTTTTTTATTTTTTTTTATTTTTGTATAGATACTAAGAATTTTTTCTTTAGAGGTACTTGAAGAAGTTTTATGAGTCATCTCTTTTAATAAAAGCGAAAGTCGAGCCAAAAAAAAAGACTTGCATAAAAATTAATTTATCTGTAATTACGGTTAGTTAAGTCGGTATTTCAAAATTAAGTTCTTCATTGTAAAATTTAATGTTCAAAGTTTAAACAAAAAGACTAAAAGTTCAACAGGGCTTTATTGAGAATTTACACAATTTATTTTTTACCATCACAAAATAAATTCACAGAAGCTTAACAAAGGTCGCAAGTAAATCTTGTAAAATATTAATAGGGTGAAGTTCATGAAATTTTTTATATTATCTCTAATGTTTACGGGCTTATCCTGCATGGAAAGTCAGTTTATAAAAATACCTGAGAATTCATCAGCGGCCGGCCAAAGCGATCAAGCAAGTAACCCACTTGATCCCGACAGTTTTGCAATGGATCCAATGCTGGAGACTCCAGACAACACACCAGAAGACGAATCAGCTGCCAATGTTTTGCCTGAAAGTGGAGCAAACGACAGCCTAATTATTCCGACACCAATTGATAGCGAAGAAGAAGAATTAATAGACAGCAATCTTTTGCCCGAAACTGATTCAAATGAAAATCCACCTACAGCTCTCGAAGAAAATGAGAATCAAATAGATTTAAACGAAGAAGCTGAGCCAAATTTAGATCGAGTTACTTTTTTTAAAAAAAATACTCCTTTGGAATACTCTCACTTACCAAAAGATTTTTTGTTAAAAATGACAAGCACAGGAATGCCAGAATATAAAAACAACGTAGTTGTTTTTAAACCACTTGGCTGTCCAAACGCTCCCAACAGCATAATTAGTAAAAGACGTGTTTTTTTAACAAAGGGCTGCAACAGAAACCAATGTGCAAAAATGTGGTTTAATCACTGCGGCTTTGAAAAAGACAACAACCAACACTTTAGTGAATTCTTAATAGAAACAAATGGTATTTTTTCCACCTTGGAAGGAAAGTATCCTTATTATAGTTTTATTCACAAAAAGCCTAATGATTTTTTTACAGGCACAGTTCTTTCAAATTTCTTTCAACAAGAATCTGTCAAAGCTCAAAAGCCAACAATCAGAATTAAAGTTTTAGTAAATACCCTCGCTTACAACGCAAGTATCTTATTGAAAAGAAATTATCTTAGTGTCCCAAATGGTCCTGCAGAAGCAATTAACAATAGCTTTAAAGCAACTTTAACTCCCGCCATTATAAGCAAACTGAATGAATTTGCTGTAAAATTAGAGCAAGAGTTTGATAACAAAATTAAAGTCATTCCACACCCACTAACCATAGAATATATATCTATTCCAAAAAATTCAGACAACTCAGTTAGCAAGGTTAGAGATTTAATACGCAATCCTGTTGTTAGATCTAAGTTCAAGCCGGGTGTTGTTACCATTGCTCTTGGAATGCCGGTAGGTTTGCCTGAAGCCGTCAGCGTAAACAACTCTCTATTAGCTGGTTTTATGACCAGCTCTTTAGCACTAACAGGTCCAAACCTTTGGAGACACGAAATCGCACACAATATCGGAGCCGGCCATCAACCTTGTAAATATTCTATAGACTATGCCGAAGGCCGTTCAACTTGCACAGAGATATTTGGATACAAAACTCGTCTAGCCGAAAATGTTGGCAAGTATGTTGCCACCGATGATATGTCAAGTATTACCGACCTCAACAATGACTGGGAATCAGCAGTAAATACTTACGCACAGTTGTTTTACAACGGCGACCGCCAAAAAGCGCAGCTAAGAGTCAATCGCATAAAAGCGGCTCACCAAGCTTACAAAGATAAATTTTATAATCAAAATATCAATTACTGGATAGACTATTCCTACGCACTGGAATGGCATTACGATATATTTAATACATTTTAAATTATTCAACAGTCACTGACTTGGCCAAATTTCTTGGCTTGTCTATATTGCGACCAAGCTCTTCAGCAAGTCCATAGGCAATAAGCTGTAAGGGCAACACATATAATATAGGTGCGACATCCCAAGTTACTTTTGGCATCGTAATATATTCATCGCAGATTTCTCTAAAATCATCACAAGCCTCTTCGCCTATACCAATAATAGAAGCACCACGTGATTTTATTTCTTGGGCATTCGATAAAGTCTTTTTGAGCAACTCATTATTTGGTGACAAAACAATCGCCGCTAAATTTTCATCCACCAGCGAAATGGGCCCGTGTTTCATTTCTCCCGCTGCATAACCTTCGGCATGGTAATAGGTAATTTCTTTTAACTTTAATGCACCCTCCAGTGCTATTGGATACATTAAGCCTCTACCTAAAAAGAAAATTGATTTTTTGTCTTTAAGAGTTGCGCCGATTTTTCGGTATTCAGCCTGCTGACCTAGAACTTTTTCCATATCGTGAGGAAGGCGGTACAAAGATTGTGCGCTTTTAAAGAATTCTTCATTATAGCCTCTCAAACGAGCCACATCTTGCGCCATAGAAGTTAAAACTGCCAACTGAGTTGTAAAAGCTTTCGTAGAGGCAACGCCAATTTCGGGACCCGCTTTGGTCACATATTGAAAATCAGACTCACGCATTATGGTTGAACCTCGTACGTTGCAAATAGAAAATGTGCTGCGCTTTAATTCTTTTGCCAAACGAAGAGCCGCCAATGTATCAGCAGTTTCGCCAGACTGACTGACCACCCCAGCCGCTACCCCCGAAGTTAAAACGGGGTAACGATACCTAAACTCACTAGCTAATTCGACTTCTGTAGGCAGTCTTGCCCAACGTTCAAAAAGATACTTGGCCGTTAAGGCTGCATAGTAGGCGGTTCCACAGGCACTAAAATGCACAGCTTTAATATTGCTCCACAAAGCTTTATGAGCTTCTTGATTGTCCCAAATAAATTCTTCATCCTCTGTGCTTGGTAGACGTCCCGACAAACTATTCGCCACAACCTGAGGCTGCTCCATAATTTCTTTGAGCATATAGGTTTCGTAACCACCTTTTTCTAGGCGTTCTGCATCCCATTCAATCGTTTCAAAATCAACTTTTTTGGCTTGAGTCTTTTCGTCTTGGGCAAAAACCTCTGTTGAATCCTGAGAGATGGCAAACAAGTGATTATTGGGCACAATTAAAATTTCTTTAGTGTAATCAAGCAAAGCATGCATATCACTCGCAACAAAATTGCCAGTTTTAGAGCGACCAACAACCAATGGTGCACCCATTTGCGCTCCAAACAAATAACCTTCGATTCCTTGAACCATAAAAAGAGCAGCAAATTGCCCTTCTACAAGCTTGATACATTCTCTTATGGCAGAAAAAATATCTTGTTTTTTCTGCTCTAAAGTCTGCTTAGAAGTATCAGAGTTTTTAACAACTTTTTTTCGACAGCTCTCAAGCAAACAAGAAAGAACTTCTGTATCTGTTTGCGATTTAAATTCATAACCTTCCGCCTGCAAAGCCCGCCTAAGCTCTCCGTGGTTTTCAACAATACCGTTACAAACAAGTACGCTCTGCCCCGCTCTATGAGGGTGAGCATTTATTTCTGAAGGCACCCCATGAGTGGCCCAACGAGTGTGAGCTATCCCTTGACCAGATTGTAGATCCAAAGCAACAGTTGCCTCTTCTAAATATTTGACTTCGCCAACACAACGTTTGACAACAAAGTCATTACTTTCTTTAGAAAAAATGGCCATGCCCGCTGAATCGTAACCACGATACTCAAGCTTTTTTAAGCCATCGATTAAAATTCCTTTAGCTCTTTGATTTCCGACGTAGCCAACAATTCCGCACATATTTTATACCCTTATTGTTTTATACCCTTATTGTTTTTTAGCCAAAAATCTTTTCTTTAATTTATCGGCATAACCTTCTTTAATTTTACATTCACTGCGCGCAATCGCCAGGGCGCCACTTGGCACATTCTTGGTTAATGTGGTTCCCGAAGCAATGTATGAGTCAGACTCAATTTTCACGGGAGCCACAAGTTGAGAGTCACTCCCAACAAAGACCCGATCTCCTATTTCTGTCTTCCACTTATTCACTCCGTCATAATTACAAGTGATGGTCCCACAACCTATATTTGTCTGAGATCCAATTTCAGCGTCACCTAAGTAACTTAAATGACTTGCTTTTGAACCATCGCCCAATTTTGCTTTTTTTAGTTCAACAAAATTCCCTATCTTCACGTCCTTGCCTAAAATATTTCCAGGTCTTAAATGGGCACTTGGGCCAATCTTGTTTCTTTCTCCAATAACCGAATCTTCAATAACAGTTCCCCAGGCGATATGCGAGCCACATGCAATTTTAGATTTTTCAATATAAGAATCTCCATCGATTAAAACTTGTTCTGCGATAGAACACTCTCCTACAAAACGTACATTGGGACCAATAGTCGCTTCGCCTTCAAAAGTCGTCTTATAGCTCAAGACTACGCTTTGCGGATTTAAAAACCGCACACCGGCAAGAGACCATTTTTTAATAAGAGCCGATTGCATTTTTTCTTCAATCTTTTGCAATTCCCATAAATTATTACAACCGAGCAATTTTTCTTGAGAGCCAACACAAGCTAAGCTGCCTTGCTTTGATGCCTGCATTCCCAATAAATCTGTAATGTAAAATTCACCTTGGGCATTGTTATTTTTTAACTGATCTAAGGATTTTTTTAGATACTCAAGCTCAAAAAAATACAGACCGCCATTTACTTCGGTGATCGCTTTTTGATCGGCTGTACAGTCTTTTTCTTCAACAATAGAATTAAAAACACCCTTTGAATCACGTATAATTCTGCCAAGCCCAAAGGGCTCTGAGCTTTCAAAACTCATACAAGCATTTGCAATACTATGTTTCTGACATGATTTTTCAAAAGAACTTAAGAGCTCTTGATCGATCAAAGGCATATCTCCATTGCAAACATAAAATTGCGCCTGGCTTATTGATTGCATTTCAGGACTTTGCAGCACACACTTAAGCGCATGGCCAGTGCCCAACTGTTCTTCCTGGTGAACAAAAACCGTATTTTCAGCTGAATAGACTTTTAAACTTTTAATGACGGCTTGAATCTCTTGGGCCTGATGACCTAAAACTATAAAAACTTTATCGCAGAAAGCAATTAAAGTCTGATAACTGTACGTAATGAGAGCTTCATCACACAACTCATGTAACATTTTAGATTTTTTTGAATAAAAACGCGTGCCTTTTCCGGCCGCCAATAATGCCGCTACTTTCATAATCTTTACTACCTGCCTATCGAAACACCTAATCGCTTGCCAGCTTTTAAGCGAAGCACTAAAGTTGAGCCTATTACACATGAGAGCAATCGTCGATATAGGCAGTAACACCCTAAAAGTTCTGGTTAGCGAGATACAACTCGGCGTGCCGAAAACTCATTTTATTCGCTCTTGGAATGTACGTCTTGCTGATCAGTTAAAAGACGGAGGAGAGCTGCAGCCCTTAAGCTTAATCAGGTGCGAAAATGCCCTAAGAGAACTGGCCCAAGAATTAAAAAAACTCAATACAAAAGCTAGCTGCGTAGTTGGCACAGCCGCCTTAAGAAGATGCAGTAATCCCCAAGCTGTTGCCGAGATGGTTTTAAAACACCTAAAAACGCAACTCAAAGTAATTTCGACCGAAGAAGAAGCCAAATTTAGCCGCCAAGGAGCTAAAGCATCACTCAAGGCCTCCAATATAAAACTTTTGCCTTTTTTAGCTATTGATCAAGGAGGCGCCTCAACAGAACTAAGCGTTGAAAATAAATCTTTCTATTACCACTCATTTAAAACCGGAGCTCTTCACTCTCACCAAAAGCTAAAGCTCAGTTCTGAAGCAGCTATTGACGATCAAAGCTGGCAAAAAGCCCAAGAATCTATTGCACAGTTTTTTGAAGAAAAAACTCTCAACAACTTTGCACAAAAAATTAAATCCACAACTTGTGTGGCCGTTGGCGGGACCCTGCGATCATGCTTGAGTCTAATCGAAAGCAATATCCAAAAAGAAACTGGCCTCCTTTGCAGTATAGAAGACATACATAAACTAAGTGAAGCTATAAGAAAATCCAACATCGAGGAGAGGTTAAATATGGGCTTAGCCAAAGGAAGAGCCGACATCACTCCAGCGGCTCTTTTAGCTCTTCTGCATATTATGAAGAAACTAAAGTTACAAAAGTGTTTTGTTACTGACTGGGCTCTAAGGCATGGACTGAGCCTCGAAGCTGAGCTTTGAGACCGGCCACATAAAGCAAGGGCAAAAACATCCAACCTATAGCTGGCAACAACAAACATACTGAAGGAACTAGGCCGATTCCCATAGCGTAACGATTAGAAATTTTCTCTCTAGACGAAAAACTCTCATAGCCAGCTTGGGCGCAAAGCCGATCGCCCAGCGCAAGAGATTCTTTCCCTAATGACCATGCAATAATAAGCACCGCAAGGGGTATTAAGAGAGGCAAAAAAAACATGGGAAAGCACAGTAAAGATAAAAACAAAGCAACAACTGCAAACATAATCTCACGAGATCTCTTAGACATAAATTTGCCTTTTAGTTGAATATCTTTTTTTAATAAGCAGGAAATCATTTTTTCTTCGTTAATAAAAATAGATATAAAAGCTGTCATCAAAGCAAAACCGATACTTCCCGAAAAGTACACAAATGCCACAACATAAAGGATAACAAACAGGGCCGCTGTTACCATTGCGGCTATATCGTTAGAAATAAGTGCAAAGACACTTTTAGCTAAGCCAAAGCTCCCCAGGAAGGCCAAAAAAACACCAATAAAAAGCGAAAGTAAAAATGTTTTTAAAGCGGCCCCCTTAAACCAACTGAAAAGTTTTGGATCAGCAAACACTTCCTTACAGACCGATGTAAATAATTTTATTCCTTGAAACATAAATATTCCTTCAGTTGAGTATAGAACAAATTTCATTTTCACTCAAAGCACCTTCTCTAAGCACTTTGATTTTATTATTATCGCTCACTTCTACTAAAGTACTCGCCTGTCCTTTCATTGAAAGCCCTTTTGGCTTTTCAACAACAGCATCAACAATACCTGCAAAAATATTTTCAATTTCTTTGCTCGAACTCAGCTCGGGTAGGCCTGAAATATTTGCGCTTGGCAAAGCTAGAGGGTATTCCAGCTCACTTAGTAAAAGCTGCAAATATTTTACAGAGGGGCAACGCCATCCTATTTTTGGCAAAAAAGCACTGGCAGCACTATAGTGCTTGGAGGCATTGTTCAAAAGTAAACTCAGAGGACCAGGCCAAAAAGCCTCTAAAAGCTTGAGCTCAAGCTTTGAAACAGAGATTTTCATTGAATTTAAACTTTCAACTCCAGCCACAGCCAATAAAAAAGGATGATAGCGAGAGCGTCTTTTGGCCCTGTACAAAGCTCTAACCGCAGCCGAATGATCAGCTCGCGCTGCAATCCCCCAAACTGTTTCGGTAGGCAAAGCAACTAAGCCCCCTTTGTCTAAGATGTTTTTAGTTTTTCTTAGCCACTTAGAGGAGTCAGTCCTAATTTTTATCATGTTTTTTCTTTAAAATTTTAGTCGAGGCTTCTTTTTTAAGAAAATCTTTAGCTGCCCTTTTTCCTGCGTTCAGAAAAAATCTTCTGTTGTCAGGATTGTGAATGCTTTTACCCTCTATATAATTTCCAAGAGATACGTCTATAACATTCTGCGGGTGTTCATTTGTTTGAAGCAACGACTCTTTCGTTTTTAAGAGCAACCAAAGGACTTTTTGACCTTTTAAAATTTCACTCCAGTAATTTTCTACATTTCTAAAACTATAGATTTCACCATATGGATAATTTAATTGCTTCCACATTTGCTCATTCAAAGGCAATGGCTCTGTGTCAGAAGATGTAAAGTCATCACTAGGACAAAGCATGGCTTGTTTCAGGTTTTCAGACTGAGTGCTTGTAAAAACCCTATTAAAATAGTTTTTAAAAAGAGCTTTTGTTCTAAATTCAATGAGTCTTTTCCAAAAACTTTTTAGTAAAAACTCATTATCATTCCACTTCATGACTGGCCATTCAGCAGCCAAGCCACTGCCTTCCTTGGCCCAATTCATAGCAATCCAACAAGCAAATCCACGTCCAACAACAGCAGTAATCTTTAAACTGTTCGCTTCGAGCTCCTGCACAAAACCAAGTAAAGCGAGAGATTCAAAAGCCTCTCCCTCCATCCACAGCAAAAGCCTTGGTGGCGAAATATTTTCAGGCTCTTGTGTCTCCATATTTCCAAGTTCGGGGCTTTGGGGAAGTTTATTTTCTTCTGATATTATTTCTTTTTCAAGTAATTTGAGCTGCGAACAAGCCAGATTTAAAACAAGAAGAATTGGCAAAAAAAGAATGAGTCCTTTAAAATTCATAAATTTTTAACCTAGTACACTATTTCATAAATTTCGCTTAGTTTTTTAAGTATACTAAATACTCTACATTTCCTTTTGTTCCCTTAATGGGGCTTTCTATAACATCACACCAGGTCCAAGTGGTCTCACTTTCCACACAAGACTTTAGTTTTGCAAGTGCCAAATCGCGAGCTTCTTGACTTCGCACAATCCCTTTTGGAACTTCCGCAGCACTTAATTCAAACTGTGGCTTTAATAGCAAAATAGCAAATGATTTATCTTTTTTTAACCACGAAGAAACATGAGCCAAAACTTTTGTTAACGAAATAAAGCTAAGATCCGCAACAAGTACATCGAAGGGCGCTTTCAACTCACTCTTCTGCCAAAATTCCTCATCAACCTTTAAAACGTGTTGCTTTTCAACACTCAGAACTCTTTTGTCTGATCTAAGTTTTTCGTGCAGCTGATGATAGCCAACATCCAAAGCCAAGACCCTCGAAGCACCTTTCTCTAGTAAAACCTGAGTAAAGCCCCCAGTACTAGAGCCGATATCTATAGCAATTCCGTTGGGAGACAACTTCCAATGCTCTAAAGCATGGCGCAATTTTTTTGCTCCGCGACCAACGTCTTTGTCTTTTGGATTTAACAATTTAAACTCGACTTCATCTTCTTTAAAAAAAGAGCCAGCCTTACTTATTTTTTGCCAATCCTTTTCTTCATTTAATTTTCTAAATAAAATTTCACCAGCCATAATCAAGGCTTGCGCCTTGCTTTTGCTTTCAACAAGCTTACGCGCCAACACTAGATCGTCAGCTCTTTTTTTCATAAGACCTCAAGCCAGCTGCGCCACTCAAAGTTTGGCAAGCTCTTCTCACAGTAACTTTGTATTTTGTTTTCTAAATCCCGAAGCTTGTGCTCTAAAGCTTCAACAAACTCGCCATCATCTAGATCATCTTTCCACTGAAAGTACTCTCCAAGATTCAAACCAAAATCAATAGCTTCATCAATAGCCTCTCTCGAGACATGGGGCTCATCACTTGCAAAATAGCATGCCATCTCGCAAACGCTTGCCATCAAAGCACCCGTCTTTAATCTATGTATTTTTTTTCGCTCAACTGTATCTTTTTTTAGATCATAAAATTGTCCAAGCAGCATTCCACGACCACCAGAAGCTCGAGTCAAACTCTGTACATAATAGTTTTTTTGAGCCGCTCCCATATCTTTTATAGACGTTATATTTTCAAAAGCAGAAATCAGTAACGAATAACCAAGCATAACAGCATTCGCCTCACCTGCATAAACATGCATAGAAGGCTTATTTCTTCGAAAGGAATCATCGTCCATACATGGCAAATCATCATGAACCAAAGAAGAGGCATGAACAAATTCAAAACTAAGAGCCGCCTTAACGAGGTATTTTGGCAAGCTTTCTGAAGCTCTAAAAAATTTTATCAATTCTAAAAACAAAGCGGCGCGATAACACTTGCCACCTAGAATGGAGTATTTATAATAATGTGCAAGTTCGGAATCCCAAGAGTCTTGCTCTAGAAAAACATTTAACTCTTGCTCTATCAAAAGTGAGGTTTTGCTAAAGAGTTGCGGCAAAGTCTTGTTAACTAACAAGATCTTTTTCTTCCAATTCAGATTGTTGGTTTTCAACAATTTCTTTTACTCTCAGTTCGGCATCTTTTAATTGTTTTTGGCACTCTTTAATGAGCTTCATGCCCTCTTGAAAGGAATCTAAGTTTTGATCTAAGCTCTGTTTGCCTTCTTCAAGATTTTTTACGATGCCATCAAGTTTTAACAGTTTTTCTTCAAACATATCGAAATGTATTCAAGGTAATTTTTTTGAGGGAGTCAAGCCAGAACTCAAGCAACAAGCAGACTCTAAAGGTAGGGAGACCAAGCCGGCTGCTTGCAGTGGCCTAATTTTTTTGGCGAAAGAACACGCACATTCTCACCTCTTTCATCCATGACATAAACCCTATATTGACCATCTCTATTACTTGAGAAAGCAATAAAACGTCCATCGGGACTAAAATACGGCCTTTCATTCGAGAAGTTTTGGTCACCAGTCAAACGCTTTAAATTATTGCCATCGGGATTGATAGAAAAGATATTGAAATTATTTTTTTTGTTTTCTTGGCCAACAAAAACAATTTTGTCTCCTACTGGAGACCAGTTTGGAGAACTGTTATAGTGCCCCGCAAAAGTCAACCTCTTTAAGTTACTGCCATTGGTATTGGCCACCCATATGTGGGGACGGCCAGTTTTACTAGATGAAAAAACAATGCGCTTTCCGCTAGGTGCAAAATGAGGCTCAATACTAAAAAACAGTGTGTTGGTTAAGCGTTTGCGGATCTTTTTATCTAAATCTAAAGAGTAAATCTCTGCCCGGCCATTTTTAGAAAAAGTATAAATCAACTTAGATTTTTCTGTTGGATGAAAAGATCCACCTAAATTTAAGCCAGGAGCCGCACTTATAACCTCCCTTTTGTTTTTCTTTAAATTCACTAAATATAAATTAGGGTTTACAAAACCACCTTTTCTGGCAGGTTTGTAAGAGGTAAAAACAATGCGATCTCCACTTGGCGACCAGGAAGGAGATAAAGAAAAATTACGATCTCGAGTTAGACGGCGAATATTTCGCCCATCAAAATCCATAATATAAATTTCCTTGGTGCGCTTACCACAACTCATCAAGATTCTAGTTCTAAAAATACCCTCTTTGCCAGAAAGCGATTTTACGATGCCATTGGCTGTACTATTGGCCAGCTCTCTAGCTTCGTTCTTAATGGAAGCTTTCAAGGGATAAACAGCCTTATACTTCATGCTGTCTTTATTGACGTCCCATAATTCTAAATAAGATTCTTTTGTGAGATTGTTTTTAAAAGAAACAAAAGCTACAAAATCAACTCCCAGAGACTTGTAAAGAGTTTTCTGTTTAGAGCTCAACATAGACAAACTTGGATATGAAACAAAGTTCTTGGCAGAAACTTTAAAATAATCTGTGTAATCTAAGTTGTGCTCAATGAGTTTAAAGAAATCTTGTTCTAACTTTTGATTTCCGCTTTTCTTCATGGCCAGAGCTATACTAATTTTTTTATAATTAGGATCACCAACAGGAATGTATATTTTTGCTTGCAGCACAAAAGAAAAACAAAGTGTAAAAGCCAGTAAAACTACTCTGGAAAAGCCCATTCTATACCCTCTTCTAATAAAACCTTTTGCAGTCTAAGCGGCGGCTTTGGGAGCGGATTGGCTCTTTCGAGCAAATCTTCAACCAGTTGATCAAATTCTTCACTGCCACTCTTCTCACTAAAGACTCTACTAAGCATCCTACCATCAGCTGCTACCTTGACCAATACTTTGGCCTTTAAACCTGCGCTTTGCACCCAACCTGGAACTTGCCAAAATCTTCTAATGTGCGAGAGCAGCATTCCCTGGTAAGCGTCTACATCTCCAGCCAGCTCACCCTCAATATTTGCCCCTTTAGAGAGAATATTTCCAGCTAAAGCACTGCGTGCCCCATCAGCCAAATCCGATTCCCTTCGGATTTTTTCTCTCAAAGCTTCCAGATCTAATTTTTCTTCTTTTTTTACGCTTTTAACTTTTGTAAGCGGCTTTTTTTTTGATTTTTTAACAATTTTTTTAGTTGTTTTTTTAAGTGGGTCAGCTTTGATCTTTAGTTTTTTTTTCTTTTTGCTTACAACTTTAGCCGATACATTTACATTTTTAAGTTTGCTAATTTTTTTAGACGGCAAATCAACAACATCAACTCGAATAGATTGACGATAAAGCTTTTTTTTTGTTTGAGCTATTTTTTTTTCTTTAGAAACAAATAAACCCGAAAGTAGATAGAGCAAAAAAGGAATGGCCACCAACAAACAAAGGTGCACAAACAATGATCTTTTAAGAGCTTTTTTAAAAAACTGAGGATGTTTGCGTCTATATATTTTGTCAGGCAAAGGTCCTAAATCTTCGCCAGAGCGAGTTTTGCGATCTAAATCCTCAACAAACTTTGGATCTTTCATTGCTTTTGTTATTTACCTAGCCTGTGTGACCAAGCCTACTTTTTCGATACCAGCTGCTTGGACTCGACTCATTATTTCTGCCACCTCACCATAAGGAACAGATTTATCCGCTTTCACAAAAATTTCTTTGTTTTTTTTGCCCTGAAAAACTGCAAGGAGCTTTGCGCTTAACTCATCTAACGCTACATTTTGTTTCGCCAACATGATCCCCTTGTCTTTAGAAACATATAAAACCACCGGTTCTTCGTTTACACCCTGCTTTAATTCTTTAGATGTTTGAGTTAAAGGCAAATTTATACTGAGCCCCTGCTCCATAAAAGGCGCCGTCACCATGGTTATAATAAGCAAAACCAACATAACGTCGACAAAAGGAATAATATTAATCTCTGCGAGAGGAGTGTAATTACCATTGTTGTTGCCGCCGTCGTGAAAGTTCATATTTCAATTACCCTAAATAATTTCTTTTTAAAATATTAGTAAAATCCACATTGAAATTATCTACTTCAATAGAAAAGCGTCGCACCTTTTGGATATAAGCATTGTAAGCAAGTACGGCCGGTATAGCGGCTGCCAAACCAATAGCCGTTGCGATCAAAGCCTCAGACAGACCAGGAGCCACCCGTTGCAAAGTCGCCGGCCCACCCAGACCTAACATATGGAAACTATTCATGATTCCCCACACAGTTCCAAACAAACCAACAAAGGGAGCCACCGAAGCCACCGAAGCCAGTACTGATAAATTCTTCTCCAAACGAAGAGCTTCATTAACAGAGGCTTTCCGTAGAGTTCGTTGTACATTGTCTAAACCGGCATCGATTACCTGCTGCTGAGTTGATTCACTTGCTCGTGCGCTAATTTTTTTAAATTCAACAAAGCCAGCTCTAAAAACATTCGAAACCGGCGAAGAAGAAAAATTCTTAGATTCTTCAAAAATATTATCCATGGATTTTGCATTCCAAAAAATTTCAAGAAAACTTTTGTTTTCATTAGAAGCTCTCTTATACATATACATTTTTAAAAAAATCACGGTCCAAGAAAACACCGAGGCGAGCACTAAAGAATAAAGTACAAATTGCACAACTAAGCCGGAGCTAAAAATTACCTTAAAAATATCTACTGATTCACCCATTAGTTAAATTATACACGTAGTCTGTTAGGGAATCGACCGAATGCGTTATATTAAGCCGCTTTACGGCGCCAACCTCGATAGAGCATCCAGAGTGAGAAAAGAACGATCAACAACAGAGAGTGTTTTTGAAAAAAAAGGCCTAATTGATACAAATCAGCCCCCAACCAAAATTCCTGTAGCTTTTGAGCATGCATTATACTTGGAACCCGAAAAAGGATGAGCCTTTCTCCAAAAATAAAGAAAAAAGAAAGAAAAAAGCCCAAACGAAAACAAATTTCTCGGTGTCCACTTTTAGGACCTAAGTGACTATCTCTTCCGTGCAAAAGAAATTCCCCATACGATGAAAAGAAAAGAAAACCAAGCAATCCCATTAGAGAAAGCTTTAAGTAAATAGAAAAATCTACAAAAACACATGTAAAAAAATAAGCTTCAAGAGAGATCAATACAACATAGAAAACGAAAGTCTGCTTTTCTAAATGTGGTAAAAAATTTTCACGTAAAAAATCTTTCAAAAAAGACAAAGAAACAATCCAGAGCGTGAAAAGAAAAATTCGAGTCAAAAAAGGCAAAAATAGAATGCTCACACTCTGCATATCTCGAATCGCCAAACTCAATTCTTGTATTCCCGCTAAAACAGCTGCCGCCACCAGAACAAAAGACAATAAAAACCCGATCCGCAAAGGAACAAACAGCCTCTCACTCTGCAAACGCAAAGCAGTCGAAAAGCTCCGTCCCCACTCAAAGAGATAAAAGGGACGCTTTTGCCATTTGTTATAAATAAAAACACCAAACAAAATGAGCGCAGCTTGCACCCATTGCTCGTTATTACGCAAAAAATCACTCTCAGCCCATAAACTGAAACGACTTGGAGCTACCCACAATTTAAGCAACTGACGCAATAAAAGATGCGCAGCCAGCAATGCCACCGTAAAAAAAAGCAATTGGCGCATTGCGCTTGCGTCGCTTTTGATTTTTATGGTTTTTTGCTCGCTTTTTAGTTGTTTCAATACGGCCCCTAAGGCATTAAATTCTAAACAATAAAAATTTGTGTGCCAATATGAATAATACGAATACAGACCTTGCAGAGCAGCTAAAAGAAATAAAACCAGAAGTCATCATTGTGGGTGCTGGCCTGGCAGGGAGCGAATGTGCCTGGCAACTGCAAAAAGCTGGAATCAAAAGAATCGCTTTGATCGAACAAAGGCCTATCCAAAAAACCGAAGCCCACCGCACGGAACGCTTTGCCGAACTAGTGTGTAGCAATTCCCTCAAATCAACCGATCCCGACAGCGCCCCAGGGCAACTAAAGTGGGAGCTGGAACAGCTCGATTCTCTCATCATAAAGGCCGCTAGAGAGGCCAGGGTGCCTGCAGGCCAAGCTTTAGGAGTCGACAGGATACTCTTTAGTCAGATTGTGAGCCAAAAGCTCGAAGAGGCTGAAAGTGTCTTTATTGTGCGTCAACATGTTGCCGATTACAAAGAGCTACTGGGCCCAGGCTGCCCAATTGTACTAGCAACCGGGCCCTTAACCCACAAATCTCTTGCCGAAAGCCTAGAGCCTCACATCGGCACCCAGCTGTATTTTTATGACGCCATCGCTCCCATTGTTGAAGGAGACAGCATCAATCTAGATATTGCCTTTAGACAAAACAGATACGACAAAGGTGATGCCGGCATAAAAAGCGACGAAGTGGGAGATTATATAAACTGCCCATTCAATAAAGAAGAATACGAAAACTTTATTGCCGAAATTCAAAAAGCCCAGAAGTTCCAACCTCACGATTTTGAAACCGCGATTTATTTTTCTGGCTGCCAGCCCATCGAAGCCATGCTTGAACGAGGCGAAAACACTTTGCGCTTTGGACCAATGAAGCCAAAAGGCATTACGGACCCTCGAACAGGTGAAAGACCCCATGCGGTTTTACAACTACGATCAGAAGATTCGGAAGGCCGATCTTGGAACCTGGTAGGTTTTCAAACCAAGATGATGTATCCAGAACAAAAAAGAATTTTTCGAATGATCCCTGGCTTAGAAGACGCCAACTTTTATCGTTTTGGCAGTATGCACAGAAATACCTTTATTAACTCGCAAGATCTACTCACTCATTCATTTGCCCTTAAAACAGAAAGCAAATTACACTTTGCAGGACAGATCACAGGCGCCGAAGGTTACACCGAAAGCACTGCGATTGGAGCATTGATTGGTCGACAGATAGCGCATAAATTATTACACGCCAATGAAGCAGACCTACTTCCTCCCCAAAGCACCGCAATTGGTTCCCTTGCGCATTTTTTAGTAAACAATAAAGTTAAAAACTTTCAACCAACTAATATTAACTGGGGGCTGGTGCCTTTAGAAGATTTGCAATTCAATCGCCGCGACAAAAAAGACAAGAAAGCTAAACTGAGTGAAAGAGCTCGCAATGATTTTAGTCAGTGGTTAGACAAAACAAACAAGAACAACTTAGCGACAACCGAAGACTTTAAACTTGTCTCGCCATCCCTTTCGCCAAGCTGAAAAAATATGATCTGACTGGTGGGCCAGCTGAGCTTGCTTCAAAACAAAAGAAGCTTTTTTGCAATTATGCGACATTAAAAAATCTTCTATTTTGCTATCGTAGTCATCCATTTTAAATGAATGCAACTGGGTCATAGAAGTAGGACTGCGCCCCAAGATTTCATCTAAATGACTGCGAGTCATTTTACTTAAAGAATTCTTTTGAGATCTGCTATTTCTTTTTTTGCTTCTTTTGTATTTAAGCTTTCTAGAAAAAGAGGCCGGACTGCGGCGGCCGGGAGTGGATCTGGCAAAGAGCTTAGAGCCTTGGCCAATCGCCTGCATGGCTTCTTTGGCTTCTGCTAAAATTCGAGATTGCATAGCTCTTAAATAATTTTTTTGCTCTTTTAACAAAAAGCTTTTGAGCTCATTAATATCATCATCAAAAGCGCCTATATAAACTTCGGTGTGATCGCCTTCTTCAAATTGCGCATCAACAGAAGTGGGATCATTAATTTTAAGAGGAGCAACAACATAGAGATCTTGATACTTTTCTAATGAATCATTTTTATCACCAGAGCTTAAATTTATAGCGTCTTTAGAAAGGGCAGCCATGTGAGCCCACACAGCACCTGCTTTAAGATCAAAATTCAACCGCCTTCCTCTACTAGGAGCGGAAATCGCTACATGACTTTCGGGGAATATTTTTAAATCCGAATTATCGATGAGCTTAATTTGCAGTTGCGAGTTTTTAGAACTTTTTATTTCACTAGAAGAATATATTTTTGAACCGCGAGTCAAAACAGACCATTTTTCACTGTTAGGACCTTTGTAGTAGTGTTCTCCAATATTTGCTACCACACGACCAACTAAGCGCTCTTGTGGTCCAAGGTATTTATCTAGCTCAATATAAATTGGATTTACATAATAACGAAAAAAAGCCAGCTCAGTTGCAGGCGCAACTTCCTCGGGAGGCGCAAAATAGATATAGGCCAAGGTCGATACCAACACATGAAGAATCGCAAAAATATGACCAAATAATGAACCCATCCTATAGACTTCTTCGGAAGCCTTTATAGCTAAATGAAGTCAATAAAATGGCTTAGATAGGCTAAGTCTAGTGAAATGAGTACAAGAGATAGCTTTTTAATAGCTTACAAAATTCAGTCACCTTCTTAATCTAATCAGCAAAAGCCAGAGAAGCCTTATAGTATACTTTTAAAATGCAACTGCTTTTGATTCTTGCAGGCTCACTTTTTATCTCATCTTCAATTCTGGCTTCGACAAAAAGCATAGAAATTGAAAATCACACAAGCACATTCAAAGTAAAGTATCACGCTTTCTTAATTTGGATCGAAAAAAACGAAGCAAAAATTGATGAATTAAAAATAAACAAATGTAATAAAAAACTAGTTAAAAAATATCTAAACAGCAATTTTTTACATAGCGGCAAAATCAGCAAGAACCCGCTATTTAAATTACGTACAAAAAAGCAAGAACGAAGGATAAGTAAGTATGATTCGAAAATACTTATTAATGGAAAAACAAGTTACTGGTCATACAACAGCCCAACAGGCTCAGAGCTTAGAAATCTTCAAAAAAATTTCAATGCTCTTAAAACCGCCAATACACTCCTCTGCCAAAAGGACATTTAATGATTCAATATTTAGCTCTCTTCATAATACTATTTTCGCACTCTTCTTTTGCACAAAATCCACACGAAGGAGGATTAAAACCTGAGAGCATTGTCCCTGACAGCACATACCAAAGCTGTGTCGAAAGTGTTTGTGGAAAAGCAGAATCGACACCAAATCTTTTTGAAGAAAAAAAATTTGAAGACCTGCCTCAATCTCTTCAGATCAGCCTTTCTTCAAAATACGACAAAGTCTTTAAAAAAAAGGAAGCCGAATTTGCAGCTAAACTAAAGAGACTTTCAGAAATGCCGGATGAAGCAATGGAAAAACTCTCTCTAAGCAGTGAGCAGGTTGCCGGACTAGCGGCTGGAGGCTTGCTACAATTTATAGAATACAAAGACACTCCAAGCGACTTAGACACAGAAATTGATTCTTTAGAGTTTAGCGAAGAAAAAACTTTAAAATCTCTGCCAGATAGATTTTCTAAAGAATTTAAAAGCAAAGTATTATCTATTATTAGAAATCCTGCGGTTTTGCAGCTAGATAAAAAACTAAAAAATATTTTCATGATTCCTTTTGAGCTCTACACAAAGCTCAAACACCCTGGTATGAATCACTCAGAGATTGCTGCCACATATTTAAGTCGCATTGAAGATAGCACCAATGAAACTTCGGCTTCTGAAGCAGAGAATCCTAACGAAAATCCGTATACAGCATATATTGAAGAATTCAGAAAAAAAACAATCTTCAGTAAAGAAGATTTAAAACAGCTCATGATGGTGACTGAATTTTTATCAGCAGATTTAGCTCTTAAAAAACATTTCAAAAAAAATAAAGTAAAAATCACCCTAGGGGAATTTATCAAAAACTTTGGCATTAGAGAAAAGGCCTTAAAGTTAATAGATTTAACACCGGAAAAACACCGAGAAGAAGCCACTTTAGCCAAAGCCCAACATCTAAATTCTTTTGCCAAAGCCTATTTAAAATCGCCAACGGATTACGACAAGTCTAAACTAAAAGAAGAAACAAACAAAGAATTCAATCGAATCATTCGCGTGATTTTTTCTTCATTTTCTGCTATCACTAAAAGAAATTTTCCATCAGAGGAGGTTCCACTATCTCTACCTCCAACCCAAGAAGAGGTTCTTGCACAATTTAATAAACACTATAAAAAAGCGATGACTGAGAAAAAATCGAAGGATGCAAACGACGAAATGGTTGATTTATCTCTTCAAATAGATCATGTCAACATTGGCAACAGAAACAACGCTACTGCGAGGTTCGAGAATCATCTTTCTGGTGTTTTCCATAACCTTAATAAGAGAATTTATAACGGCGATGTTTGCTTTATGAATCATGGAGGGGCCGTAGTAATTTCTGGATTTTCAGTAACAAATCCTGAGCTGGGATCTCCAATTACACGACATGAACTTGGTCACTTAATACAGGCAAGACTAGCAAATACAAAGGTTAGTGATAAAAGTTACAAAAGCTTTAAAGATACTTTTTCTTGTCTAAGCAATCAACATCCCAAAGTGGGTTCAGAAGATGACTTACTTAAAGTAAGCCTAATGAACAAAGAAGGTAAAAAAACGAAAATTGAAAACTTAGGGCCACAAACCTATGAAGACTGGGCCGACTTAATCTCTTTTTCAACAAGCAAGCCCGGTGAGAAGAATTTTGCATGTGCGCTTTTTAGACAAGAAAACAACAAATATGCAAAAGTCCCCCTACAGGAAGACAAGGCAATCGGCCCACATTCTACAGCGCTCTTTAGAATGCTACATGGAGAATTCATAAAAGGCGCTAAGTTTAGCAAAGAATGTAGCAAAATGATGAAAAAGCACTATCCAGATTTTTCATTTAAAAAATGTTTGTAAAATCCTTATTTAACTAAAGTGGCGTTAAAGCGCTTAAAAAAGTTACTTAATTTTTTTGTAAAATATACAAATTGAACAACGCCCACAATCTCTGACTCTAAAACAAGCCCAAGGTGGCGTGAATTTATTGAGTCATCAAGGTTGTCACTTAAATACAAGTATTGCTCATTCAAAAGGATCACCTTTTTAATAGACTTTGCGCTGTTTTGACCTAAATCAACTCCATTCACAAAAACCCTATAATCTTTTACTTCAAATTCATCTCCGGATTTAGCAATAATTCTTGAGAGCACATTCTTCTTGGCTGAACCCACCTCACAAACAACAATATCTCCAACATCAACTACTTGCTTTTTTTTAATGTAAAGCATGTCTCCATCCTCAAGGGCGCTGCTCATGTGCGAACTGTTCACGGCAAAGTGATTTGATGTATTCGGAAGAACAAAATTAAAAAGCAGTAAAGAAAAACAGAAAATGAAAAGCGAAAGATATTTATACACTCTGCTACAAGCAAGTAAATTACTTTTCTTGAACCCTAAATAAAGGTTAATATAAGTGTACAAGACAAACAAAATTGCCAGCACATTAAAAGACAAGTACATTAAAGCACTGTTTCCAAAAAAACCAAAACGCAGCGAAAGTCTTATTAATATAAAAGAAAATATTAAAAGGAATCCCTTTTTAATTTTAGAAAGATAAACATGCCCCCAACCAGGAAGCATAGTTGTCAAGATGACAGCAATTACAAGACCACGCTTATTGATTTCATTTTTCATGCTTTATATAACTCAACAAAAAACCTGTTCTACGAAGTAGCAACTTATTTCAACACTGTCAAAGCCCTAGTTCATCAGCACGTTTTTCTTCATACTCAACAACCTACCATCTGAATTCATGCTGCTATTCTACCAGGTACATACTTAGCAACCTATCTCATGTATTCAGCAAGAAATAACACGCTCCATTTTAAAACATTGGAGTTGCGTACCTCTAATTTCTGACATCTCTTCTCCAATCACTACAAAACCCATTTTTTCATAAAATGGCTTGGCTGTTATTGTGCCTGTTAACACTATTTTTGGCGGATTGAATTGCTCCAGATAATTGAAAGCCATTTCGACCACTTCTCGTCCAATGCCTTTTCCTGCAATTTTTTTGGTAAAATAGAGCCCTAAGATTTCTCCATTGCCATCTTTTCTTATGCCAGCATGACACATTCCTTCGACAACACCGTTGACCTCAATTAATACATGATAGTCGTTATTGACAGAATTTTTCCATATATCCGAGGAGTATGTAACTTCAGAAAACTTTGTAATTTGTTCTGGCGTGTAATCTTTTGAACAGATTTCAATAATAGATCTTCTGTGGGCATCTATCACCGCGTTCATATCATCTATTGTCGACTTTCGAATCGTGTACTTCATTTTGTTAATATCCCTTTTTAAGTATAACTTAAGAGGTCTCGTACACTCTTGTGCCATAGACCCCCTTGTAAAAAATATAAACTCAATGTTGTGACCCCACCCCGTGGTACGGCCTACCAAGTTGACTAGAAGCCTGCCAAAAAAGACTTTACATACCATAAAGGATATAGTATAAATATAGTATGTGGTCTTTGTTTGAAGATAAAGCTGTTAAAAAGCAGCTCAAGAAAGCCCCAAAAGAAATCGTAGTGAAATACGAATTCTGGAAGAATGTAGCAAGCCATGATGGCCCAAAAGGCTTAAGGAGAATTCCTGGTTTTAAGAACCATTCATTAAAAGGAGATTGGAAAGGAGCTAGGAGCTCATATTTGAACAAACAATGGAGGGTCATTTATTATGTGATGGCTCAAAAACTTGAAATAATAATTTTGGAGGTAAAACCACATGAATATAGGAAATAAATTAAAAAAACGACTAGCTAGAGATTTTATAAAAGCTAAACCTAAAGCTATCTTGAGTGTTGGTGAATCTGTAAAACTGGCCCGAGAATTCAACGAGCTCAGCCAAAATGCACTTTCTGAACTTACTGGCATTCCACAATCTACGATCTCAGCCATTGAAAAAAATAGAATTAGACTTGGTGTTGAAAGAGCAAAAGTTCTAGCACGTTCACTAAAGGTTCATCCCGCTGTACTGTTATTCCCTAATTGGAACACAGAAAATGAAATAGCCGCTTAAAAAACATCTTTATAAGCCCTGCGTAGACAATATAAATCCAATGTTGTGACCCCAACCCGTGGTACGGCCTACCAATTTACATTACGGTTGTTGAAGTTTGACATTCCAATACTCGTTATCTTCATCCACGACACCCATTGTTTTAACAAATAAGTATTTCGAGTCTCCTCTAAGGACTTCTTCCAATATCAATGCTACTGGCTTGGTTGTGAATGGAGGATTTCTAAAATCAAATGATTGAACAAATTCCAAAGCATCGGTTTTCTTGTGCCTATAAAAATTTAGAAAACTTAAATAGAGTCTCTTCTGCTTTAAATAATTTTCATAAGCCTTATCGTATTGAATATTCTTTGAAGCTGCGAAAGTTTTTATCATATATTTTGTCTTCAACCTAACAACACAAATGCCATTAACTATAAACATAGTAATAGGATTTTTTGCACGGTTTGAAATCTCTTTTCTTACAGTTTTAAAAATCAAATGAAGCGAAAGTTTTGTCTCTCTAAGATCAGTGACAGGCAAATTACTTGCAAGATCAACTAATAGTTTTTTAGCATTTTCTAAAATACGATCAATATCAGGAATTTTCAAAATAAGACCTTTAGCTAATGTATCTATTTGAACAAACTCAGCTGTCTGACAATTGAGCTTCTGAGCATAATGTTTATTAAAATCTTCAATTAATAAATTAGCGACTTGTTCTCTAGCGGCATTTCGAATCTGAAACCCTTCATGTCCTAAGCTCTGTAACAATTGCCTATCAAAACTTGCTAAATTGAAGCTAAAAGAACTTGCCGCATCCAAATGTTTCAAAGTAAAAAAAAACAAGATCAACACTACAAAAACACCGAAAAACGAATCTCTCATTTAAATCTCAGTTATCATATAGATTGACAATCATCAAGCACATTCCAGGCACTAGAAAGTCCCTGACGACAAAGTATACGAAACTATTAGAAAATTTCTTTTTGTAACAAAATCTAATTGCAAAGCTTGGTAAATACATAAAAGCAGACTTCAATGTTTAACAATCTCTATCAAAGCTAAGTTTTTTGTTTTATGGTCCATTTCATGAAATTACTTTTTTTAGTCATCTTTCTATCCTCATGCGCTCACATCACCGACAGCACTCAAATTTACAGTAACGATTGGAACTATGAATATTCAGACCATAACTACAAGTTTAACTCTACCTTTAAATTTTCCAAGAATGGAGAAGTACAAATTACCGGTCAGTGTAGTTTTTTTAACAGCAAAGGCCATCAAATTACATCAATCAATGTAAAAACAAAAGGAAATGTAGTTTTGAAAAATAACAACTCATTTTTTGTTAACGAAAGTTTTTCAGTCACACAGTCTGAATCTACTATTTTTGCTTGCGCTGGCAAGGAGCAAGATGCAAGCTGCAAAGAAACAAAAAAATACTCCTGTAAAGCGGGATTTGATCTTGGAGAATACCGATATGACATTAAGAATTCTAAGCTAACTTTAATTCCATATATGGATAAAATTGTTTTAAAGAAAATACTGAACACTCCAAACAGTAAAGACAGATAAAAATATCAACAACCGAGTCGCTGACCGCTTAAAGCCTGAGATTCATTGTAATTCTGTCACACATAGGCAAGCCATGCTTTATTTCATTCTCTACATGCAGTTTGAGATACAAAAGAGAACCCTCTTGTATTTTTACAAATCCAAATTTGGAATAGAGATTCACAGACCAAGGTGTTGTGGAAAAAGTCCTTAATGACAAATTTACCTTATTTGATTTTTGAGAAAATTCAATAATCGCTCTCATTAAATTAGTTCCAATTCCGAGCCCCATCGAATCTGGATGAACATCTAATTCTTCAAGGTGTGCAGAACTATCAAAGAAATCCAGTAGAGCAAACCCCAATGGATTAGATTGCTCATGAGCAACCCACAACTTGCCTTCAGAAGAATATTTTTTAAATGTTTCTAGCTTATTAACAGCCCAGTTACTGGGATCATAACCAACATCCTTGTATTTTTCGGAGGCTGCCAACTCAAGGTTTTGTAAAGCTACAAAATTCGTAAAATCTCGAGTTATTCCAAGCCTGTCAATTGCCATGATGTCTTTCTTAATTTGTGTTGTGACCCCAACCCGTGGTACGGCCTACCAAATGAATTCCTTCAAAGCGAGTCACCACCACCAATTGTCTACAGCCTTGGCAAAGGGATTTATGTTTCGGCTCTTCCACACAAAATAACTTAAAACCCGAAAGGCCTCTTTGTTGACATCAGATTTTTCGAAGCAAGAACTCTTATACTCACCTTGGCCCACAAGCTTCTCATTAAGGTAGGCTGAAATTTGTTTTTGATTTTTAACTTTCAGCAAGACGCTTCCATATTTTTTTAGTTCGGCACTAAGCTTTGTATAGCTACCTAAAATCTCTTTTTTAAACTTTCTCTTTCCATCTTGATCAAGCCCCAAATAGATTAATATCTCAATTTGATTTTTGGAGTTGTACTTAATGCGATCTCCATTGTTAAAAAAAGCGCGGTTTGTGTGAGTACTCATGAAGCGAGGATTAGGCCTTTTTTTGTCCCACAACTCAATTGAGCTTACAAGAAAACTCAAAACACTTTCAGAATTAAAATCTTTAAATTTCCACGAACCACATGCAAATGCATTTACACATAAAAAGAAACTCAACACAAAAGCCACCCCTGTCAGACGGACTAGCAATTTTCGCCTCTTATTGATTGTCTTTCCAAGACAAATCAACGGGTCCAGTGTAGTTACCTAGCGGACGATAAATTCTATTGTTCGAAAGCTGCTCAATCACATGGGCGCACCACCCAACCACTCTGCTGGCTGCAAAAATAGGCGTAAATAAATCGCTTGGAATATCCATCGAACGGTATACAGTTGCTGAATAGAAATCAACATTAGGCAAAAGACCTTTTTTGTCGAAAATTCTTTTTTCTATAGCTTCGCTCATCTCAAAAAGATTTGAAATTCCGGCTTTTTTAGTTAAGCTCTTACTCATTCCCTTTAGAACTTTCGCTCTAGGATCACCACTTTTGTAAACCCTATGTCCAATTCCCATAATTTTCCGCTTAGTTTTTAAGCTTGTATCAACAAAATTGTCCACATTATCTAAGCTGCCGACTTCATCAAGCATTTTAAGCACAGCTTCATTAGCACCACCATGCAAAGGACCTTTTAAAGCTCCAATCGCAGAAGTAATAGCCGAATAAAGATCACTCAAGCTTGAGCTCGTTACACGGGCCGTAAAGGTGCTGCAGTTCATACCGTGATCAGCGTGCAAAACCAAAGCGGTGTCTAAAACATCGACTGCTTCTTCATCCGGTTCTTTGCCACTCAAGGTGTATAAAAAGTTCCAAGCCACGGGCTTATCGGCACGGCCATCAATTATTTCATTGCCATCTCTTAAGCGGGCAAAAGCACTCACAATCGCTCCCACCTTTGATGAAAGGCGTAAGGCTTTTCGTTCATTGCCCTCTGCACTGCTGTCATCGGCATCGGGATCAAGCAAAGCCATAGCCGAAACTGCCGAACGCAAAAAATGCATTGGATGAATACCCTTCTTGGCAGACTTTAAAAGACTGCGTAAAAGATCTTTTTCTTCCGCACTTAAAACAGATTTTGCTCTAAATGCCTTACTAAATTCAGCAAGCTCGGCTTTGGTAGGCATTCGACCCTTCCAAAGCAAAAAACTAACTTCTTCAAAAGAGCTATTAGAAGCCAAGTCCTCTATGGTGTAACCCCTATAGCACAAGGTCGCATTAATAATGCTACTAACGGCTGTGTCACAAGCCACAATTCCTTCAAGACCTAGATTTTTCGCTCCACTGTATTTTTCTGCCATGATGTAGGGCTCACGCTAACATAAATCAAGGTGTAAGGCGAGTGATCATGCGCGGGAAAGGAATGGTTTCTCTCACATGAGAACTTCCACACAGCCACGCAACCAGTCTTTCGATTCCCATACCAAAGCCTGCATGGGGCACATTGCCAAAGCGGCGCAAATCTAAGTACCATTCAAAGTCTGCCTGGTTGAGCTTATGTTCGGCTATCTTTTTTTCAAGTAAAGGAAGAGAGGTTTCTCTTTCAGAACCACCGATAATTTCGCCGTAACCATCTGGAGCCAGTAAATCAAAAGACAAACTGTACTTAGAATCAGCTTCATCTTCTTTCATATAAAAAGCCTTTATGTTTTTAGGAAAGCGATGAACAAAAAGCGGCTGCTCATGCAGTGAAGACAAAATTGATTCATCTCCTCCTCCAAAGTCCATACCTTCTTTAAAATTATCTTTAGAATGTTTTTCTAAATACTCAGCGGCTTCTTTGTAGTGCATACGAGCAAAAGGTTTTTTTATTTTTTCAAGGGCTTCTATGCTTCGCCCCAATAAAGCAAGTTCATGCTTACGATTCGCTAATACTTCTTGCACAATATCGCAAAGCATATCTTCTGCTAGCTGCATGGAACCATCAACATCAAGGTAAGCCACCTCTGGCTCTAACATCCAAAACTCAGTTAAATGGCGACGAGTTTTCGATTTTTCAGCTCGAAAAGTTGGTCCCAAAACATAGACCTTACCTAAAGCCATGGCTCCCGCTTCGGCGTAAAGCTGTCCACTTTGAGTCAAGTAAGCTTTTTGATCATTGAAGTAATCTATTTCGAAAAGTTCCGAAGTTCCCTCACAGGCGTTTGGTGTAAAAATGGGAGCATCAAAAAGAGTGAAGCCTCTGTTATCAAAAAAATTGCGAGCGGCCCGAATCACCTCGGCTCGAATTCTTAGAGTTGCCATTTGTTTTTTCGAACGGATCCAAAGATGTCGGCGATCGAGTAAAAAGTGAGGACCATGTTCCTTGGGAGTGATGGGATAATCTTTAGCGGGTGCAATTAATTTTAGCTCTTGCAAATGCAATTCCCAATCTCCGCGCGGCGATTGAGCCACTTTGCCTTTAATCACAATAGAGGCTTCTTGCTCTGCCTCATCAAAAGCAGCAAAGGCCGCTTCTTCTGTGTGAGATTTGTGCAACACACATTGTAGAATTCCAGTGCCATCGCGGAACTCTATAAACTTAACTTTACCGCTTGAACGCTTGTTGTATAACCAACCCTTTAATTCAACCACTGTCTCGTTTGCTACCTTAGAGTGTAAAATGTCTTCAATATAATGTTGAGCCGATTCCATTGAAATTGATTATATACTTGAAAAGGCTGTCCTTACAAAAATAGAAGGCTGAAAGATAAAGCCCCCTCTAGGTACAGAGTACCAAGAGGGGGCTCTATCTTTCAGCCTTCTATTAAAAAACTAAAATTACTAAATAATTATTTACTTCCGTGAGTAGAGCCAGCTGGCGTTGCCACAGTATCTTTATCCGTTAGTCTTTCACAATTTTCAGCGCTTATTAACTCGTCTAAGCTTGTTGCTTTATCTGAGCATTTACAGATCACATTAAGCCTTTTCTCTGCTGGCGATGCCTCTGCTGCAAAAATAGAACTAGTACTTGTTAAAGCCATAAGAGCTGCCATTATTATTATATTTGATTTTTTCATTCTTTCCTCCAAAATATCCCTTAGTTAATTACTTGCATGTCACATGCCAAAGCTCCCAAAGCTTAAGCACCTAATATAATAGGGACTCAGCAAGCTCAAATGACTAATGTTTAGACAGCTGCCTATGTTCTTATCGGCATAATTGAGCAAATTTCTCCCTTTTTAGGTAGAAACCTCATAAATAATAAAATTCAATAAATACAGTAGTTTATCACATTTCCAAAGCTTAGCCTTCTTGCTTTTTAATTGACTAAGCGAGTTAAATCATTAATTTTAGACTAGAATGTCTTCCTTTTGGCGCGCTCTAAATCTCTCATTGTTTTTTAGGGTCTTTGTATTTTTTGCAGCGAGTACAGCGGCTTTGTGCTGCGAAAAGAACCTTCAAAGCCAACAGCCCTATCAACCTGACTTTCGTATTTCATTTGTAAACACAGATGATCGAATCAATGTTTTCCTAGATCAAAGCTCTCAAGAATTGAGAGCCGAACTCTTCATTGCCGGCTCCAAATATGAAATGCCACTTTGGTATTTTGACGGAAGCTTTAGAGCCAGCTTCCAAACTGAAGCCTTTGGATATCTAGATATTATTTATTGCCCATCAAAAGAAATTTTTTATCTACGCTTCCCCAAACAAAAATCTACTGCCGCTCAATTTATTGTTTACCGACCTCAGACTCGCAGCCCAAAATTTCAAGAACCAAATAGAAATCGAGATTTTCAAAAATTCCGAAACTATTTTCAAACAATTCGAAAAAAACAGGCATCCGAAAGCATACAAGATTATATCGATGACGAAGAACTTAGTCCGAACAAAAGAAATGCCTTGGCCTTTCTTTTACAATTAGAAGTTAAAAGCAAAAAGGATCTAGTCCAGTTCGTAGAAATTCTTAGAGAAACAGATTCAGAAGACATTCTCGCCCAAGAAATTGTGCTTTCTTATTTGCTCTGGTCAGCCCCTATTTCAGAGGTCTCAATAAATACCGACAACAACTTTAGAGAAAACATCCAGATGACAGCCGACGCCTTCCCTTCTTTTTCAGTGCTAAGAACAGCTCTTAGCTGGTTTTCTGCTTTAAAGAATGAAGAGGGCAAACACTTTTATCAAGAAGGCTATTTGTTATATTACGCTGGAATTAGAGCTCAAATCCGGGCTTTACACAACCCAGCTGCTAGCGAGAATGAAAGAATTTTATTTTTTCTTTATGCCTTTGATGAAGCCTATCAATACGCATTAAGCCATGATTGGCTTTTTCATAACTTTAAAAAATTGCCACAAGTATTCTTAAGACACATAAAAGATAAATTCCCCGCACACAGCCCCCTTCGAAAAGCTATTACCATAGAAAACGAATCTAACTTAGCTTTAGATAGCTTTACTTTGCAGGCTTTAAAAATTGGACGATTAAAAATATTCTTGGAGCAAGAAGGTGAAGGCCTACCAAATCCTCCACCTTTCAAGGTTTTAAAACAAATGCCCAATCTTCCTCCTGCTTTTATTTTTCATGGTGTTCAAGTCAAAAGATTCGAAGGTGATTTTTTCAATCAAGCAGCCTCTTGGCGACAAATGGCCCAAGGATGTGTTGGCAACTGCTATTTTTTAGCGGCCTTGGGAGCCATGGCTTTAGCTCGCCCAGAAGACATGGCTAAAATCGAAATTAAAGAGACGGCCTTGGGCCCTGATGATCCCGAAGAAGAGTTAACAAGCTATGAATTAAAACTAGCAGGCCACTCAAAAAGTCATGTTATTTACCCTTACTTCTATACAGACTCCAAAGGCCGACTTTTGTTTGCATCCGATAGACATCTACAACAAGAACAACAAAGCCAACGTTTTTTATTTGCGCCTCTCCTAGAAAAGCTTTTTGCCAAGACTAGAGCTCCTGAGCACAGCAGCCCTATGTTTCAGAATTCACGAAGCAGTTACCAAATAATGGACAAGGGTAACTCCGAGGAAGTCTTTGAACTCATCTATTTACAATCTGAAGAAAAGGTCTTTGATTATTTCCATCCAAATAGACTAACTGAAACCGAGCTCGCTTTACTACTTCAGCATCTTATTGCGCACTCTATTCCAACAACTGCCAACACTCACTCTGAACTTAGCTTGTACAAAGGCAAGCTACTTTACCACAATCATGTCTACGTTATTCACTCCATAAAAAAAACAAACAACACTTACTCTATTCGATTAATTAATTTGCACCGAGATTCTGGCCTACCTGCTCCCGAACACCAATCTAATGTTTGGAAAAATATTAAAGCAAATCTAGAGCCAAGCAAAGACTTCGCAACCTATAGGCAACAAAGTCAAAAAAACGGAAGTTTTGTTATTAGCTTAAAAGAATTTCAAGAGTTATTTAGCAGCGTGACTCATGCTCGACTTGAGGGAAAAGTATCAGCTGCCTCACTTAGACGAGCTGACTTAATAGATAAAAGCGAAATTCCTCTCGCCAAAGATTAACTTATTTTCCGCTTGGTCTTGCCGCTGCAGGCGCCGCACCAGGGTGAGCCGCTCCAGTACTTGCTGGCGCCCCCGTTAAAGGATTTGCCGCAATTCTAGCAGAAGCATTTCTTTGTCCATTTTGCGCGCAAGGATCTAGCTGAGAACTTGGCCGATTTGCTGCCGCAAGGGCATTTACCATTCCATGGCTAGCTACAGGCGCTCCTCTTTGATAAGCGGCAGCACCACCAATGGCGTATTCTGCAGCAGAAGACTCTATGGAAAATCCTATTGCTGAAAGCAAAAAAGTAAAGATTAAATATTGTTTCATTCTTGTCTCCTTTTAGGCCTCTGGATTTAAATCAACGCTAGCTGGCTCAACAATGTCAACAAGAGTCTTGAAAGCTCTTGCCACACTCTCAGCTAATTTTAATTCATTTTGTGTAGAAACAGGCTGGCCTTTAGCGTTGTACATTCCTAAGAATCGATTTTGTTTGTTGTATTTAAAATTTAGAACTCCCACAACTTTTCCAGAAGCATTTTTGTGCTTTACCTGTACTGGTCTTGGTCCACCTTTGTAACGAAAATAAAGGTACTTAGCATTTTTATTGTTTTTGACCTTTGAATCAATCATTACCTTTACTCGTCCATCCAAGTCATAGACTAATTCCAGTTTTTTATTAGCCCCAAAGTCAACTGCCGTCTTTAAGTTACCTTTTGGATCATATTTATAACTATATTGCATTCCTTTTTTCTTTACACTAGCAATTTTTCTAGACTTGCTATCATAGGTCAATTTAGTCATAACACCTGAGGCTGATATTTTTTGTTTTAATAAACCATCTGGATAGTATTCAAAACGTGTTATTTTCTTTGCGCCACTAGGAGTTTTTTCTTTCCAGCTGTCACTGGCTAACTTTCTTCCTTTTATTTTCCATTCAGAAATAGCCAAAGGTGTGCCACAACATTCTGTAAAAATTGTTTCCGAAACATTGCCATTTAAGTTAGACAAAGTACGATAATTATAGCGAGAGCCATCTGATCTTTTTCGAAATTCATACCAAAATTTTGAATAACTTTTATTTTTAGACCCCTTTTTATACTGCACAACAGTTGTGCCGAATTTATTTTCTGGATTTAAGGCATCAGACTCATATCTGTATTCGCTTACATTGTTTTCTTGATCAGTAAAAGAGCTCACCCAATCGCGAATTTTATTATAAGTCATTTTTTTCTTAGAGCCATTTTGATAATTTATACGAAGCATATTGTGCTCGTCATCATATGCGTAGGTGTAGGGAATAGCGTCAGCGCCAATTGCCTTTTTAAGATTACCTTTTTTGTCATAAGTAAATCTAGCTTTTAGATCTCCACTAGAGAGCAGTGTTATCCTAGGTCGATTCCCAAAATCACCCCAACTAATAGACATTTGCTTGTTTTTATTATTTTGTATTTTACTTAATCTTTTACTTGAATAAATAAATTTTAAGTAATTTCCTGCTTGGTCAGCGATTAGCGTCATTCTACCTTTAGCATCAAACTTAACTGTTTGTAGATTAGCTTTTTTAAGTATGTAACTTACTTTGCCTTCTCTATTTTTCTTAACCAGTGACTGTTTTCCACTAGTTGTGCTTTGCCACTTATTTGATCCAATGCTTTTAAAACTAAGCGCATTCCCGCCACCGCCTTCATGCAAAACAATATTACGATCACTAAACTTTAGATAGCTTTCTAAATTAGACGACCAACCTACACCAAAAAACCCTTGGACATAATTTGAACGACTATTGTATGTTCTGGTTACTTCAAATGGAACGCCTACAGATGGCAAACTAAAATCCGAATACGAAATCGAGAAGTTTCCATTGTTGGTGTTCACCAATGCAAAACTCGATGATCCAAATAAAATCACAGCTGCTAAAAAAGTCAGATTTTTTCTAAAAAACATACAATTTCCCCCTAAAAGCCTCATCTATTATGCTAACTTGCTTTGAACTCAAAAAAGAGTCAAAAATAAGCGACTTCAACCAGATCAAACCTTAATATCAACAATTTTTGTAATGACCACAAAACCCACAATTTCCAGAGTTAAAACTCCAGCAAGTATCACCCAGCCAGGCACAGTTACAAATAGTTTTTGCATATTTGCAGGGTCTAAAGTGTACAAAACACCTCCTAGAACCCATGGCAAAGATCCTACAATATAAGAAGACATCTTGCCTTGAGCGGTCATTGCATCAATTTTACTTTTTAGTTTTAAACGCTCCCTAATTGTTGTGGTTATAGTGTCAAAAGTTTCGGCAATGTTACCACCAGTTTCGCGCAAAATATTGACACTGGTTACAAACATCTGAACATCTTCAGAGCCCATTCTTTGATTTAAATTTTCTAAAGCGTCCTCCAAAGTCAAACCTAGTTGATTTTCAGACAAAACCAAACCAAACTCTTGCTGAACGGGACCTTTCATTTCACTAACTACCGCCTGCAGTGCTTGCGGTATATTTAAACCCGAACGTAAAGCATTAGACATTAAAGTCAGCGCATCTACCATTTGATTAGAAAATTCAGCAACCCTTTTCGGTTGGTATATTTTTTTTAAATACAATAAGGGAAAGCGCCATGCGTAGAAAAAAGCTAGAACAGCAAAAACCAGACCAAGAATTCCAGGCCAAAATAAAAAAAGTGCTAAAATTGCAAAAATTGAAGACACTACACTTTGCTCGATTAAAACTTGTTTGGCTTCTTTTTTACTAAAAAGATCTTTATACAATTGTACCGTCTCTTCATGTACCACAATAAATTTTTGAGAAACGTTTAAATACAATGGTTCAAAATTGACATAAACAGCTGCAAACACCAACAAGCCAACAACGATACTTAATAAGCCAATCATTATCTTTATGCCGCCTTAAACAATCCTTTAGGTAATTTAATTCCAATCGCCTCTATACGATCCATAAAATTTGGAATAAAACCACTTGGCATGTGTCTGCCTATAACTTTCCGATCATTATCCACACCTTGTTGTTTAAAAGAAAAGATATCTTGAGTGGTGATAACATCACCCTGCATTCCTACAACCTCGGTTATATATGTAATTTTTCTTGATCCATCAGAGAGTCTTGATTGCTGAACAATTAAGTCAACGGCTCCAGCTATTTGATCTCGAATGGCCTTTATGGGCAAATCCATCCCGGCCATCATCACTAATGTTTCTATTCTAGATAAGCAATCTCTAGGAGAATTTGAGTGAACGGTCGCCATAGACCCATCATGTCCTGTATTCATTGCTTGCAGCATATCCAAAGCTTCTCCGCCTCGAACTTCACCAATAATAATTCGATCAGGCCGCATTCTTAAGGTTTGTTTAACTAAGTCACGAATGCTTACTTCGCCACTTCCTTCAATATTTGCAGGCCGAGTTTCTAATCTGCCAACATGCTCTTGTCCTAATTGTAATTCCGCCGAGTCTTCAACCGTAAGTATTCTTTCATGGTCGGGAATAAAATTACTCATTACATTTAACAATGTGGTTTTACCTGAACCAGTACCACCGCTTATAATCACATTTAATCGAGCCTCGATACAAGCTCTTAAAAAGTCAGACATTTCAGGTGTCATACTTTTAAACTTAACGAGATCTCTTGGCCCCAATCTTTTTTCAGGAAACTTACGAATCGTTAGCATTGGACCGTCCAAAGCCAGTGGAGGAATAATAGCATGCACTCGACTGCCATCTTGCAAACGAGCATCTACATAAGGTGTTTTTTCGTCTATACGTCGACCAAGTGGATTTACAATTCTTTCTATAATAGCCAGTAGCTGCTGATTGCTCGAAAAAGTCGTTTTAGATTCAATACTGCGTCCATCTTTTTCAATATAAATTTTATCAGCTCTGTTTACCATAATTTCTGTGACACCGGAGTCAGCTAAAAAATTCTCAAGTGGTCCGAGGCCCAAAGCTTCATCTAAAATTTCTTTGGATAGTTGTGCGCTTTCATCTCTTGATTTCCATTGATGATCTTCATTATTAAGAATCTCACTCACCACTCTTAGAGCCTTATTTCTTAATTCTGCTTGTTTGTGTTTATCTAAAGAACGATTAAGTTCTTCTTTTTTGAGATCAAGTTTTTCAATTAACTGCCCATGCACACGCAATTTAAAAATACTTCTAGGATCAACCGGTCCTTTGTGACTTGAGCTTTGTGATTTCTTTTTAAAATCTTTTAAGTTATCACTTTGATCTGTTCTTGGTTTTTTAGGACGATTGATTTGAGCCAACTGTTGCAATAAGCGTTTTTCAATCACAGTACGTGACATAGCAAACATAGCTTTACTAACTGCTGCTTGCGGGTTTACTGCCACAAAAGGACGCCCTCTAGACAAAGCGCCAGAAACAAAATCATGATCTTCTGGAATAACTCCCAGTAATTGTCTTTTAAGAGTTTGCTCAATAACCTGCGGATTGTAAGGTGACTTTGTAGAATATTTATTTAAAACGATTTTTGTCATCTGAGGCGGATAAAGCTGAGTCTGTAATTTTTCAATAATTTTTTTACTTTGATTTAAAACCAAAATTTCAGGATTTGTTACAACCAAAATAAGCGAAGACAGGTCTAATATTCTTAACATTGAAGATTCTAAACGCGTACCAATGTCAACGATCGTTATAGGAAATGTTTTGCGCAAAAGTTTAAAAGCTAGCTCAATATTATCTTCATCTTCATCGAGCAAACGCTCTGGGTTTTGCGACATTTGCAGCACGCTCAAAGGAGAACTACCAGCTGTAACTGTAGACATTATCTGCTTAAGTGCTTTGCCATCTTTAAGCCTGCCCTGTAAAAGCATATCGCCATAGGCTTTTACTCTTTTAATTCCCAAAATTAAATTTAAATCACCAGTGGCCAACGGGTCGGCATCAATTAGAGCGGGTCCATTTTTAGCGTCCAAAGCCATAGCTAGAGCAAAATTTGCTGCAAAACTTGACTTACCAACACCACCCTTGCCTCCAACTACACTAATAATGTGGCCTCCAGCGGCAGAAAGCTTTTCTTGTCTTTGATTTGCAGAAGAACTTGGAGTCCTCAAGGGATTTGCTCGAATAGGACTAATCTTCTTAATATTTGAAGCCATTCTCTCTACCCTTATCTTCTCAAACGAAATTTTCTTTTTAAGACATCGCTACCTTCAGTAGCCGATCTTAGTTTTCTAGGACTTACAAATATGACAATCTGATTTTTTTGATCATTAAAAGACTTTGTCGAACCTACATCAAAAAGAGTAAAGTTTTCTCCTTCTGAACCACCACGATCATTGCCCACAGTTCTTCTTTCGGTAATCAAGCCCCCCAAAGCAGCACTTTCATTACTCGATATAACTAAATAACTGCTAAGAGAGTTGTTCGTTGTTGGCACCCGACCTTCAGAATTTGCGGCGCCTGTCACCTCGCCTGTGCTTACGGCAATCGCTAAATTTATTTTATCAGATCCCGCAACACTCTTTGCCGAAACACTTAATTCTGTAGTCACTGTTTGATTTTCTGAACGAGCAGGCGTGTCCCCTTGGGCTGGAATAGTATAAGGAATGTTTATATTTTCGCTCACCTTTGCAGGCTGTCCAACCGCCGAATCAAAACCTGTTCCATCACGCATAAGCATGTTCATGGTTTTTAAAATACGTGCGTGATTGTGATTTTTAGCTCTCGATAGTTTAGGAAAAAGATTAATTATTGTTGCAACAAAGTTTCCAATAAACTTACCAGTATCAGTTTTATATTCATAGCTGCCATCTGCACTAACACCAGGATTCCATCTAAAGTTAAAATTATTTACATACTGCCGACTTATGCTAACTATATCTACTCGCACACTTAACATTGGATCGGGCAAACCAGGCTGTGGTTGTCTAATTTGAATCAAGTTCATACATTCACTCAAGGCAGGTGCTTGAGCCCCAGGAGATGCAGGCATTCTGTACTTATCTGGCACATAACTTTCGCAGATTTTTTCTGCTATACCACGATCATAATTACGATCCACACGGCCCTCTAAAAAAAATCTTCCATTTACGACTTTAACTCTCACACTTTTTTGCCGGTCTTTACCCCCAGCAATTTCTTCTTCCATTTTTTTTGCGATAAGCTCATTGGTAAGTGGAGAAATTTCAACTAGATTGAGCACCTTTGGATATTTACTTAAAACCGCACTAGCTCGATTCATATCTCTTGGAACAAGCACTTTACCATCTACAACGATCGTATCTCCCATAATCCGCAACTCAAGACCTTCAATATCTCCTATTAAATTATAGAGCTCCTCTAAGGGCTTTAATAAATCCTCAGTCGTAACCGTAATATTATAAACCTTTAAAAGACTTTTTTCTTCGGCTAAAATTCCATTTTCTTTTCGATATATTAGTAATTGAGTGTTACCAACCGTACTACCTGCATACAAACGCCAACCTTCTTCTTTAAGCTCACCCTTTTGAATGATTCCAATCTTGGGCACAATAAACTCAAGGGAAGAGGTATCTCCTAGTTCAGAAATATCCACTAAAATATTTTTACTTTTTTCAACAAAAACTTCTTTAAAACCTAAGTCAGGTTTTAAATCTTTGCGTCCGTACAAAATGTTTTGAGCACTTGTGTCTGACAAGGCACCTAACTTTTTATCAAAGGAATATACGGAAAAATTAAATACTAAGAAGAGAAGTATAGCTATCTTATTTAGGAACAACACTACCGCCTCCCTGTAAAAACGGATTTGGTGGAGGAGGTGGCGGTCGCGGCAAACTAGGCACACTTTGTATACGCCGAGCCGCTGCAGAAGCTGCTTCTTCTTCGCGTTTTTTTGCAATTTCTCGTCTAATTTTTTTAGAATTAGGACCCAAGACTTCGTCTACGGTTGTGGTTGGAACAGATACAATTGTACGATCAACTGGATTGCGTAAAGTTAAAAACATTTGCGCGCCCGCTTCCATTACAAAAATAAGCATTTGTGCTTCTTCGGGGTTAATTTCAATTGTAATGGTTCCGTAATTACGTTTACCTCTTAAATTTATGGCTTTACTTTTTCCGGTTACCGGATCTTTCTGCAAAGCTTGTGGAATATTGTTTTGAATAATTTCTCCTACAGCCAAAACATGAACATTTTGCAAAACGGTTTTAACCTCTGCCTCTTGGCCTGTTTCAGACTGATAGGGGATCGCAGAAATAATATCTACACGGTCTCCTGGTTGCAACAAACGAGTCACGCCGGTTACATCGTTGACTGGAACCGAAAAAGCTCGATGAGATATAGCCACTTGACTCGCCAAACCAGTTTTTGCTCCTTTAAGCAAAACTTTTGTGCTCAATACTTGCTCGCCTTTCTTAATAGGCGAATTAGCTATGGTACCTTCTAAATCTTTTGGTCTTTTTTGAGAGCCTGGCTGAACAAACTTTTTAGGGATAAGTTTAACGGTAAGCATTTCTTTACGAATTTGTTCAAATTCATTAATATTTCTTTTAGCCACCACAACGGCTACATCGACTCCATGTTTTTTATCGATCTGTGCTTCTTTATCGCTTGCCCACAAAAACACCAAAGCCATAGCTATACCGGCAAAAATCAAACTCGTAACAAATGCCTTAGATTGGTTCACTCAAATAGTCTCCTACATATAACTATCGGAGCTTTAGAGCTAAAATTAATCAAATCTATGACTTAAAATAAAGAGAAGATAAATGTGTCAATTTTTAGACAGCTACAAACAGCTGCCGCCTCCCGGCTGGCGGTGAATAACTGAAACGGCTGGCACATTTGGATATACTTTTGACGAAAGCTTAGAGCCCAAACCAATGACCTTTGAAAAATCAAATGGCAAACGCGGATCACCAGCCACCACTCTAAAACAACGAGAACCAGCCCCCACATCCTGCTGAGCAGAAAATTCGAGTGCTTGTATCGAGCTCAAAGAAGCAGGACTTCTAACAAGATCTACCTTGGTTAAGGATCCTGAATTGTTGATTTGGCTAAAGGCCAAGTTGCGCACAACTTCTTGCCTGATGGTCGCATGTTTTAAAGCTCGAAAATAAGTTAAGCAAGCAGAAATCAAAACCATAAACACCATCATGACTGGTATAAACTCGATCAAAGCCTGTCCTTTTTTTTTAGCATCCATTGTCATACATATGAGCTGCTTGAGCTCCTCCTATTCCGGTAGTGGGCGCACCACTCGGACGAAAGGCATTATAAAATTTATTAAAATAGTCTCCGCACTCCTCAGTGCTTACTTCTCGACCTAAGAAACTTCGAGAATTTAATGTTAGAGATGGAAAACTAGAAGCAAAATTTCCAAAATTAGTTTTAAAAAAAGGCACTTCAAAAGTTAAGCCAATATAGTTATTGTTTGTTCTGTCTTGGACAGCTCCAGTACCATGCTGGTGGGCTACAGGAGCAGGAATTTGCACCCCTCTAATCACTGCTACCTGTCGACTTCCTAAACTTGCGAAATTAAGGACTGCCCCTGTACTTGTAGTACATTCAGTCAGAGAAGGAATAAAGCGCTTAAAGGTGTTGCAAGCATTCTCTCTTTGCTTAGCGGGACTTTCAGCTGCTGCTTGATAAGAGCGAGCGGCCATAAAAGTTGCATAAGCAAGATATTGTTGAACAACAAAAGCAAAAACAACATTTATACTTACGATAACCATTACTAAAAAAAATAAAGATACCAAAGCAAATTCAACAAGCGATTGCCCTTCCTTCTTTTTTAATTTAGCTAAACCCATTTCACTCAACTCCCATTTGATGTTCTGAATAATAGTGATTTTCAAAGTTGGCTTCTCCACCGCTAGAGGCCTCACCTTCAAGTGGTGCAGCAATACCATTATCAATTACAAGTGTTGTTTTGTCTTTAAAGAGAACTTTAAACAATGTAATTGCCGAAACCACGACTGCTAAAATCAAGAGATATTCTACGGTGCTCTGAGCTTGTTTTTTTTTAAAAACATGCAAAAATTTTTTCATGACTTTTACTGTCTGTGAGAAATAAGCGGCAAAGTATTTTGTGGAAGCTCAGAAAGGCCTCCGCCAAAAACGGTTTTAATAAAAAAATTAGAAAAACCAAATGTAACTGCTGAAAGCAGAGCAAGCAATAGCATATATTCAACTAAGGCCTGCCCACTGCAGCTGCGCTTTTTTTTACTCACTACTTAAATCGTCAACAGAACCTTCTACTTGACCAAAAAGATTACCAACAGTACTTTGAATACCGTCTTGGAATTTATCTTTAAATAAGAAAATTGCCGCTACAACAGCTGCAATAATCAAAATATACTCAACAGTAGATTGTCCATTTTTTCTTCTTCTTAAACGATAGGCTAGATTTTTCATCGAACATATACTCCTCTTAGTTAATAAATCGGCAGTTGCTTAAAACCCCTTTAATCTATTTTAATGTTGCTTGATTGACTCTTTTGTTAATTCTTTATGAATTTTAAAGCTTGGTTGCTAACTAATTAATTTTCTTCGTCTATATCAGGTAAATTATCTAGGTATTCACAAAAGCCTTCATTGGCATCTGTTTGGAAAGTCTGAGTGATTGTTTTTTCAATTTGATAGGCTTCAACAGATTCAGAATTAAATGGATACAAAATAAGGTCAAAAGTTACTTCCATTGCTGTGTTTACTTCATCTATTGCACGCACCAGCCAAGAAGCATTTGAATTTAAAAAGCGTGGACCAACTCTGCGAGTAAAACTACTTCCATGAAAGGATTTATACCAATGAGAATCGGGATCAATTAACAAATCCAAAGTGTTGCTAAAAGCCACTCCAGTTTCTGGCGCCGACAGTAAACCGATGGATTTGTAACCGTCATTGTTAAATGCGCTATTTCGCGTGCCTCCATCTATAACAGCTTCCGCAATCAGCTCTGACTGGCCGGCATCATTTTTTGGCCACGCAGGATAGCTTATGTTGGCTGAATTAACTGTGACGTCACTAAAACCACCTAAATTACTTATGCGGGCAAAACCATAGTAAAGGCCTTTTTTAAGCCCCTTTGATTGATTCGAAATATGAGGAAAAATAGAAATTTGCTCACAAGGACTAATGTTTTGGTCCTTATTAGATTCAGAGTTCTCCCCATTAAAGGGCACCCATCCAAAATTTTGAGAGACCTTAATATCTAAATCAGCATCAGCAAAAGCCCCGCCATCAGCACTGTCAAAATCAATAGTTGCTACGCTTTCGATATTATCCAAGTCAGCTGGGTCAAAATACAGACCTCTACTTTCTAATATCTCTATCAAAACAGAACTGTGTCCAGAACACCAACTCAAAACACTAGAATTAAACTTACAAGTTGACTCTAATTCTTTTGAATAAAAATAGAGTGTGCCATCAGAAGAGAATCCAAATTTTTCAAAAGCCAACAAAGCCAATTTAGCTGCATTCTTAAAGGCAACAGGTCTTTCAAAAAGCCCAGGAGTTAAACGTCTTGTGCAAAGTGCTGGGTTCAAAGAACTACAGTTTAGCAAGCGCACTTCAAGACCCTCTAAGTACTTTCTAAAATCATTCAAAGCAGCAGCCAAAACTCTTCCATCCAAGTGCCGCTGATGCATAAAAGCCTTAGGAAAACTAAGCTCATTATCAAGGGTTCTTAAGGGCTTCGAACCATGAGAGTATTCTAAATCCAATATATACGGAAAGGAATTAGATAAATATTCAAGTATATTGTCATCTCCCGCAACTGCTGCGGCATAAAAGTCACTTAAACCTTCAAGTAATGACAAAGTGGCAAGAGTGTTATCGGTATTTGTTAAAATACTTGGTGCTAAGGCATGTTGAAAAACATGGCCAATCTCATGGTAAATGACATCAGCGCTATCAGCGAAATGAAGGTTCTTATCTTCATCATGGCTATAAAAACGAATTTTTTTATCTTGAGGATTATAGTTGACACCTTCTGGCGCACCTTCAATATTGCTATAAGCAGTTATGGGTAACAAAGATTCACTGGCCAAACTTTTGTGAGGAATAATTTCATTATAAAATCTTATAGCCTCTGTGGCATGATAATAAATCATCATGGTTTTAAAATCGGGATTTCGCCATGGAATTATTGAGCCAGCCCAGTATAAAAACGATGGCCCTAATTCATTAGCTTCATCATAAAAAACTTTTAGAGTTTCAGAAGCGATAGGTGTTTCAGTATCTAAAAAATCTTTTAGCTCAAGAGTTGTACGATTAATATTATCAAGATTATTAAAAAAATTTATATTAGAATCAGAAGAATCTACAACCGGATTTCTAGCAAATAATTCAATGTGATTGTTGTCGAGAGCTTCTTTTTTACGAACAGCGCCTGCGAATTCATCAGACAAATTGCTTTCCCCACATGCCATACTGAACATAAGCAAAAATAATATTTTATAAAAATGACAAAACGGCACAAAAACTCCCTTCTATATATATCTTATTATTTTAACGACAAAAACTGGATTAAGATTGATGGAAGGAGCTCTTTAGAAAGCAAGTGAGCGCTTTAGAATTATTAAGATTTGGTTAATTTTAATATTTCATTACGATCAGAAAATTTAAATTTTTCTTTTCCAATAACCTGATAATTTTCATTACCCTTACCGGCAACTAAAACAATATCTTCTGCACAAGCCGCTTTTAGAGCTTCTTCAATGGCTTGTTTGCGGTTTACGATAATTTTATATTCGTCAAAATGGCTCTTCTTTAAACCAAGCTCAATATCTGCAATAATTTTTAGCGGATCTTCAGTTCTTGGGTTGTCATTTGTTAGAATAATTTGGTCAGAATGGGCGGCGGCAACCTCACCCATAAAAGAACGTTTTTTTCGATCTCGATCACCACCACAACCAAAAACTACAATCAAACGAGCCTCTCTGGATTTAAAAGTTTTTAGTTCTTTTAAAACTAGCTCTAAACTATTTTGACTATGAGCAAAATCAACAAAAACTTTAGGCCCCAAAGAGCTAACAAGGTTTAATCTACCTGGTATATTAATCTGAATATTCTTTTGATCCTCAAACAACTTTTTTTGTAAAAAAACTTCTAGGAGTTGCAAAGAACAACATAAGTTCCGTAAATTGTAATCACCTATTAAATTTGTTTCTATCAAACGGCCATCACCAAGAATAATTTTGCTACCATCTAAAGACTTCGCTTTAAACTTGTAAAAACTTTGATCCAAACTCAAAAGATTCTTTCTTTTATCCTTTAGCTCATTAAAAAGTCTTTGAGAAAACTCTTCTTCTATATTTATCAAAGCAGTGGCATCTTCTTTTAAATAAAAAGAAAATAACTTTTTTTTTGCTTGATAATATGACTCCATATTTGAATGAAAGTCCAAATGATCTTGACTCAAATTAGTAAAAAGAGCTGCATCTATATCTAAGCCACCTATTCTTGCCAACTCTAGACCATGACTGCTTATTTCCAAAACTAGAACGTTTACCCCTTGCTCAAATAAATAGCGGCAAATGTTATGTAAAACCGGAGCCTCGGGCGTCGTCCACCCCAGCTCGCAATCTAATATTTTTTTGCCATCCTCCCAAACACTTAAGCCTTCTGTACCCAGCTGAGCAATTCGGCCAAATTTTTTTACAAGCAAAGAACGAATAATATGAACACAGGAACTCTTACCATTTGTACCAGTTACTCCAATAACTTTGAATTTTTCCGAAGCTTTACCAACTGCCTCATGACACTGCTTTGCAAAAAAATTTCTATAACTTAGCTCATCTGGAAAAAGCTTTGGCAAATAGCAAAAACTAAGTTCTGGTCGATCTTTCTGATCTTCATGAAATAAAAAATTAATTTCTTTTTTTGCTAGCTCAGTTAACTGACGACTGTCCCAAACAATTTTTTTATCGCCTATATACAACTTGGGAAATTTTTCAATTTTCATCTTGCCAAAACCGGGCCACTGCCTACAAAACGCACAAGCTCTTTTGCTATCTTAGCAAATAAAGGGGCCGCCACCTGAGAACCACTGTGTCCGTCCTTCATAGGTTCGTCAAGCATTACATACATTAAAAAGCGACTTTGCTTAGCCGGCACAAAACCCACAAAAGAAGCTCTGAATTTTTTATGGGAATAACGGCCTAATTCAGCGTCATACTTTTGAGATGTACCTGTTTTGCCTGCCACAGAAAAATATGGCAGGCGAGCCTTTGCCGCTGTTCCATCACCTAAACTTACTTGATTAAGTAATTTTTGCATTCGTCTAGCTGTTTTTTTTGTAAATACTTCTTTAACCTTCTGCTCAGTTAAGACATTTGGTTTGTTTACTAGCTTAATTGGAAGTAACTTTCCGTCGTTCGTAAACACAGTATATGAGCGCAAAACTTGCAGCGGCGTTACAGCAAGGCCGTGTCCAAAGCTAAGAGCCATCTGCTTGTAGCCATCACTAGAAGCGGGCGCGCGAAAAAGCCCTTTAGATTCACCCCGCAAAGCAACCGAGACTTTTTTATTATAACCAACTTCATCATAAACTTTAAGTAGTTTTTTTAATCCTATTTTCTCTGCCACCTTGATCGTTGCTACATTGCTGGAATATTTTAACAACTCTTTTAACTTTATATAATTAAACTTTTTAAGGTGAGAGTGGGAATCATAAATCTTTCTGTGCTTGTATTGCAGTTCTCCTTTATTAATTTTAATATTAGAATTTTCATTCATTAAGCGATCTTCCAAGGCTTGGGCCACTACAAAACTTTTAACCACGCTCCCCGGTTCAATTGGATTAGATATGGAGAGATTCCTCCTACTTGAAGGACTTGCCTTTGATCCATAATTGGGATTGTAATCAGGAAAGTTTGCCATGGCTAATAATTCACCACTGCGTGCATCAGCCACTAACACAAGTCCTGATTGGGCTTGGTTTTTTTCAATATGTTCTTTTAAATATTTTTCGACCAAATACTGTACATTGACATCAATAGTTAATTCTACATCATTATTAAATTTTCTTTTCAAACTAATCGCGTCTAATTCTTTGTATAAATTTCTACCTCGAGCATCTCTCTCCACTTCATAGATTATATTCCTATTTTGAAGGTGTTTATCCAAACTGGCTTCTACCCCCGCTAAACCTTTGCCATCTAGGCCCACAAATCCAAGAACATGAGAAGCTGTTCTTTGGTATGGATAAATACGTTTAAATTCCTTCAATGTGTAAACACCATCAATAGAATTCAAAGCAACTTTAAAAAAGTTCTTTCTTTGTGCTTCATTAAGCTGTCTTTTAATCCACAAGAATCTTCTATTGTTTTTTTTAGCTCTTTTAATTTTTTTTTCAAGTTTCCGTATATTCAAAGAACCGTCAAACGATGCAATCTTACGCAAGAGCTTAGATGTGTTTTTTATATATTTAGGGTCCACATAAATCGAAAAAGTGTCTTCAGACATCGCCAAGATCTTTCCTTTGCGGTCAAAAATCGTCCCTCTTCTGCCAGCGATTGTTAATTTTTTATTGTTTTTAATTCGGGCAAAACTTTGTAATCTTTTGGTAGGAAAAACCTGCAACAAAAGCGCTCTAAAAAAAACAACTGCAAAAAAAAATGAAAACAAGAAAATTAAAATCCGAAAGCGCCTCTTTATCACCTTAAAGCACCGGCCTCTTTTCTAACAAATATGACCTGCTCAGTAGACGCCTCTCTAAAATCATTTACTGATGAGTTTAAATATTTTTCGAGACTATTGTGACTGACCATATTTGTATATTGCAAAGAAAGCTTCACATATTCTTTTTCTAGTGCAAGTGATTTTTTTATATCTTGATTAAGTTGATAATTCAAAGTCACAACCTGAGTTCTAATCCAAATATGCAACATGCCAAGAGACATAATAAAGACAAGTTGTAATAGAAGTGAAAACTTAATCGCTTTTTTGCGCGTACTTCTTTTTCTTTTCCTTGCTTTGGCCATTTTGTAACTTAGTCAATCCCCTCATTTTTGCGCTTCTAGATCGAGGATTCGCGCCTAATTCCTCATCATCAGCCAATACAGGCTTCTTAGATAGAATATCGAAATTTGGCTCGCAGGCATAGTCTCGAAAAACATGTTTAACCAAACGATCTTCAATCGAATGAAAACTGATAATAAGCGCCAAAGATCCATCATGCATGATTTCACCTAGGGAAGCTAAAAAATTTTCAAGCTCTAATGTTTCTTGATTTATAGCCATTCTAAGAGCCTGAAAAGTGCGAGTGGCTGGATGACGACGGCTTTTAGCCGGGTATTTTAAAATTGAGGCCAGTTTTTTTGCTAACTGAGCTGCTGAAATGCTGGGATCGAAATCACTTGATTTTAAAAAACGAGCCACTCGGCGTGATTTTCTTTCCTCACCGTACTCAAATACAAAGTCAGCAATTTCTTTTTCGCTATGCAAGTCCAACCAATCCTTAAAGGGCTCCGTTTTTTCTTGATCCATTCTAAAATCTATTGGCGCCTCCGAAAACAAACTCATGCCCCGTCCCTTGTCGTCGATCTGAAAAGAAGACAAACCTAGGTCGGCTAAGACTAAGTCGTATTTTTTTTCAAGCCCAGAGACAGCGCCTCCAAAAGAGCACCACTTAAAAAGCGTTCGCTCTGAATTATACTCTTTATTTAAAAAGCGCTCTTTGGCCGCTACATCCCTATCCCAAGCTTCGCAGCGAGCCTGAGGAAATTTCTCATAGATTGCCGAAAAATGACCTCCACCTCCAAAGGTTGCGTCTAAAAAATCAAATGACTCTTTTGATGACTTCGCAAAATGCTGCTCAACTATTTCTAAAATTTTTGGTAATAAAACAGGAATATGCTGAAGAGAAGTATCGGACACGGTTCTACATGACTAACATAGAAGCCTTTATGCTATAAACAAAATATGACTAAAAATGCTTCCTTGCTCGCCTTACTGCTGTTTTGCTTCGTTGGAATAGAAATACAAGCTGCCCTACCTATAGAAAGAGCCAAACGCTACAAGAAACGTCGCGTTCGAAATCAAAACCAAAATCTAGGACGAGTGGGCTTAAAAGTGGGGCTATTATATGACTTTTTACAGCAAAATAGCACCAGCCTACACGGCCTTGGAGCCGCAGCCTTTTTGAGCTACAGCATGGATTTTCCCTACAACCCTATCTCCATAGAGCTTGAAGGTGGCTATGGCCTCCACTTCATGAATCAGGCCAGCTTTAAACTCCACACCGTTCCTTTTCGCGTCAGTAGTTTTTATCGTATGCGAACAGGCAAAAAATCACTCTGGAAGCTTGGAATCCTTAGTCTTTTGGAAATTCGCGTCAGTAAAGAAGTCGCTAAAAACAGCGACTTCTCTGTAGCTCCAGGCTGGGGGCTCATTTCCCAATGGGAATGGTCTTCCTTCATCTTTGAACTCTCTGCCCACATAAGAAAAATACGTAATCAAGAAAACTACCTAAGTAGCTCCTTACGTCTGGGCTACCGATTCTAGCTTCTCAGCGAAAAAAATTGCCTAAATCTTGACGGTTTGCAAAATCACCTTCATTATTAAATATATACAGATAAAAAATTATTTTTAGCTGTAATCAAGACCTTATGGGGAGGTCTTTTAAAGGAGGGGCTGTTTTGTCAGAACGAGAAGCAGATAAAAAATTATTTTCTTTTCAGCCATTTAACAGGCCTATTAAAGAAAATCCTTATTTAAACGTAAAGCACTTACTCACCAAGCCAGCTAAGCAAATGCTTAAGGAGCAAAGTGAGCAAAATCCTCTTTTATTACAAAGTCAAAAAAATGACCTTGTACAAGAAATTTTAAAAAAAATACAACTGGTCTCGCAATTCTATAGCCCCGTTTTAGTTTTAGGCGAAGCGGGAACTGAGCAAGATGAAGTAGCCCAGTTAATTCATCAATCATCTCCAAGAGCCACTCACGACTTTCATATATTTTCATGCCATGCTTTCAACAAACAGCGCTGCGAAGAAATATTATTTGCAAAAAATGGCCGGGCTGAAGATTCTCTATTTAAAAAACTAGATGGCGGCACACTTTTTCTAGAAGAAATCGACAAGCTCGATTATGAAGTTCAGAGCAAAATTGCAAAATATTTAAAAAGCCAAAAGATCGCTCTAGGCTCCGATGATTCTGAACAAGCTTGTGATGTAAGAATTATAGCTTCTATTCAAAACATTCAGGCCAACAAGATAGTAGAAGTCTCTAAACTTTTAAAACAACTCTACTATCAAATTTCTGTAGTAAAAATTGAAGTCCCTCCTCTAAGACTACGAAAAACAGACATCCATAACCTCACCCAAAAACTTGTTGAATCTGCCTGCATCAAGCATCGAAAAAATTTAACAGGTATCGAAGCCACCACCCTACAAAAACTAGAAGAGCACAACTGGCCTGGAAATATTATGGAGCTTCGCTCTTTGATCGAGCATGCTGTGATTATGGAGAATTCTCCACAGTTAACACTAAAAAGTCTTCCTAATAATTTTGCTAAAAATGAAGTTAGACTAGGATCAAATGCACACACACATATTGCTTTAAGCCTAGACTTTCCTACCGATAAAGAAACTTTTGAAAAAGCATTTATTACTGAGTCTCTTAAAAAACATAAAGGCAAAATAAATCAAACGGCTCTTAAGTGTAGAATTCCTAAGAATACTCTTTTAAGGAAAATTAAAAAATACTCAATTAATGCCAAAGAGCTTTAATGAATGACTCCGAAAAATTTTCACGCTTAAAAAGTCTAGAACAAATTGTTAAAAGATCAACTTTAAAAGTTTTAGGAGAAAACTTTTCTATATCTAAAAACCCTTTGGCCATAAGCCTCAAAAGCTCAAATCGAGATATTGTCACGCAGTTTGATTGCCAACTTGAAGAAGAAATAACTTCTCAGATTCAAAAGTTTTTTCCAGGTGAAGCCATTCTAGGCGAGGAGGCTTCAAAGCAAAAAGAAGCCTTTAAACAATTAGATTCATTTTGGTGTATTGACCCCATCGATGGAACCACCAATTTCAGCCAGGGTTATCCGATCTATTGCCACACTGTAGCTTTCGTACAAAAGCTACCTGCCTACAGTAAGCATCAAGCGACCATAGGTTGCATATATGATTCGACGCGACATGAGTATTTTGAAGCGGCCCAGGATTTAGGTGCATGGAAAAACAAGCAAAGACTCCATGTCTCCCAAAAGGAAAAGCTAGAAAATTGTGTTGTTATTAGCGGGTTTGCAGGCACAAACGACAGCTCAGAAAGAGATCTTAGATTTAAAAAATTCAAAGAAATCGGCACCTTAGCCAGGGGGATCAGACGGGATGGCTCTGCTGCACTGAACCTGGCCTACACCGCCAACAAGCACTTTGATGTGTTTTGGGAGAGAGGACTTCAACCTTGGGACATAGCCGCCGGCACTATTATATGCCGCGAAGCAGGAGCTCAGGTTAGTGATTTTAGCTCTGATGCAGTCGATTTATTTGAGGGAGAAATTATCACTTGTGGAAATAAAAGACTTCACAAGTGGCTGATAAAAAAGTTAAATCAATAGACATGAATCAACATGATATCAAACAGGAACTCATTCATTACACTCGTGAGGCAGATTTAAGAAATGTAGCCATGTGGCTCAAAGACGCCCTAAAATCTTGGATAGAAGCTGTTGAACTCGCCCAAAATGAATTCAGTTATTACGATGAAAATAAAGATAAAAAAGTCTTACGCACAGATTATCTTTCTTTAGACAATCTGCTTGCTATTGATGAATCTTATGACAAATATCGCGATTGGCTTAACAAACAAAAGTGCCGCTTCGACAGATAAAAATTAAAAAAGCTCAACTAGCTTTTTTAATTTGTTGTCTTTTTTTTTCTTGTTCTGCATTCCCTCAAGCAACAATTAAAAATTTTCACTTTAGATCAATCAAAAAAAACAATATTGCTTTTGAAGTCTTTGCCGAAGTTGCTATAAAATCAAAAGAAGAAATAACAGCCAGCCAGGCACATGTTGTTATTCACAACCTCGACGGTCAAATCAGTATTCGATCATCAGAAGCCACCTACAGTTTATTAAGCAAAAAAATATTTTTTAAAAACAAAGTCCTCTTAGAAGATTCTCATAAATTGAGTATTAAATGTGACGAACTTGTTTACGACAGCTCCAATAAAAAAGCTTTTATCCCTGCTAGCTTTTATCTAAGCTCTCCCAAGGAACATCCGAAAGCTGGAGCTCTAATAGCAACAGGCCAAAAACTCGAAGTTGATTTATCTTCTAAAAAAATCAAAGCATCCAATGTAGAATTGCAGCAAAATCACAATAAATCCAAAAGCACGATCAAGGCAAAGTTTCTCTCTGGAAATTACGAAAATAGCCAATACGATTTAAATAGTGCTGCCAAAATTAGCGCTGAATGGGGCTCTATTGCGGCAGAAAAAATTAAAATTAAAAAAAATAAGGATCTTTACTTTCTAGAAGCCATTAAAAAAGTAAGCTTCACAAAAGAAGATGCAAAGGTAAGGTCACAACACGCTACTTTAAAGCCCAAAAATTCCAAAGATTTTTTAGCGCGCTTTACAGGTAATGTTGCATTCAACAAAGATAGCTTTCAGGGTCAAGCCGATGAGCTTCTATACAACACCCTTACACAACTCATCAATCTGCGCGGAAATGCGAGTTTAAAAAATGAGCAGCAAGAAATCTCAGGCAAAGAGATTGATCTCTCCCTAAAAGATCAAAGCTTAACTGTCCGCAATGCGAGCGGTTCAATCAAAACACCAAAAGATCTATAATCTTAAGAAATTTCTTTTTCTTCGTTTTCAACTTGTTTTGCTTCAAGAGTTTTTTTGTCATCAGATTCGACGCTTTTTCGAAAACCCTTAATAGCTTTTCCCAGCGAAGATCCTAAGCCCTCTAGCCTAGAAGGGCCAAAGAAAATTAGAACAATAACCAAGACGATCAATAACTGCCAAATACTAATGCCCATACTAAACTTATTGTAACACAAAGCTATCCAGCATTTATATAATCTAGCCTTCTTCTCCAGCGCTTAACCAAAAGCTCACGTGTGCTTATGTGATTGTTTTTATTAAGTTTTGGGTCTATTTCTAACAAATGGCTTGCTTGTTTGCGGGCCTCTTCAAACAAACGCATATCTCGAAGCTTATTCGCAACCTTAAATCCTTGATGTCCGCTTTGAGCTTTGCCTAGAAAATCTCCCGGACCTCGTATAAGCAAATCCTGCTCAGAGATATAAAAACCGTCCTGACTTTCCACCATTGTTTGCAATCTTTCTCTTGATCTTCCATACAGCTGATCGGGAGCAATCAGCAAACAATAACTTTGCTTTTCACCGCGACCCACCCTGCCTCTTAACTGATGCAGTTGAGACAATCCAAATCGTTCTGCATGATTTATAATCATCACAGTGGCATTGGGCACATCTACTCCCACTTCAATTACAGTGGTACAAATCAGCATATCAATTTTTGCGGATTTAAACTCTTCCATTACCTTGTTTTTTTCTTCCTCCTTCAATCGGCCATGTAACAAAGCAATTTTTTTATCTGGAAAAAGTTTTAACCATTTTTTATAGGCATCTTGAACATTTACTAAGTCTAAGGTGTCTGATTCCTCAATCAAAGGATAAACAATATAAATCTGCCGCTGCTCCTCAAAATATTTTTTTATTTTATCTAAAATATCTGCTGCCTGAGATTTTTTATACAAAGAAGTCTCTATAGCCAGTCTATTCTTGGGCTTTTCTTTAATCGAAGAAATCTTTAAATCACCATACAAGGTAAGAGCCAATGAACGAGGAATAGGTGTGGCCGTCATTACCAGCAAATGGGGTTGTAAATCGTCTATATTACTTTTTAGTTTTAATCTTTGCTCGACACCAAAGCGATGTTGTTCATCAATAATCAGTAGCGCTAGGTTATGAAAGTCATTAGAGTCACTCAATAGAGCTTGTGTGCCAATAACAAAAAGAGATTTTTCTTTAGCAATTTTTTCTTTAGCTTCTCTTTTCTCTTTGGCTTTTAGCTTGCTCTTCAAAAAAACTGCGTTCTTACTGTATTCAGGAAAAAGCGCAAGAAAGTTCTGATAATGTTGTTCAGCTAAAATTTGGGTTGGCGCCATTAAAGCCACCTGATAACCGGACTTCAGGGCAACTATGGCCAAAATAAAAGCAACAATAGTTTTACCGGCTCCCACATCCCCCTGTAGCATTCTATTCATAGGAACAGATTTATCACTAAGAGCCATTTCGGCTTTTAACTCAATTAAGGATTTCAGCTGTTCTTGAGTGAGCTCAAAAGGCAATCGCGAAAGAATGTTATCTAAATCGGCTTTGCTCATTTTTAATTCAACAACCTTCAGACCTTCAACACTTTGGCTTTCTACAAAATCACGTTTAAGCTGAAGAGCCAGAGACAATGAAAATAATTCTTCAAAAGCTAGGCGGTCTAGATAACTTTGACCTAAGACTTTATCTGTCGGCTGCCAACTCTTTGGAAAATGTAACTCTTTAAAGGCAGTTACTATATCTGGAAAGTCATAATTTTTTAAAATAGATTCGGGTAAAAATTCTTTAAGCTCTAACATTCTCTCGCTGTTTAGAAGTTGATAAATTATTTTACGTATTTGACGAGTGCTTAAACCACCTAATTCTCTGTAAATTGGTATAAAAGCTCCCCATTCGTAGCTCTCCAAAGCTTCTTTATTTTTGTGGAGCTCGGGATGACTTAGCTGCAAAGAATTCTTAAATTTTTGTACCTTGCCAATGGCAACAACTTCATCTCCGGGAGCAAAGCGCTGCTGAACAAAAGTACCCGCTTTATTAAACCAGCAAAATTGAATCATTTCGCCATTAGATTCTTCTCCAATGAGCTCAACAGTTGCAAAAGACCTTGCCTTGGCAAAACGTGACCCCCCTTGAATCGAAAAGCCAAGAAATCGCCCCTTAATAACGCAGCTTTCTCCCCTTAAAGCGGCTTCTTCTAAGTTTTTATAATTAGCAAATCTGCGGCGGTCTTCGTAGGCCCTAGGTAAAAAAAGCAAAAGGTCCCACAAAGTATGAATTTCATTTTTTTTAAAGTACTGTGAAATTTTTTCACCGACACCTTTTAGGTATCTAAGATCATCTAAATAAATAGAGCTAACTTTGCTCTTGTTTTTATTTGTATTCAACTTTAACGATTTCGTAAAAAGCTTCTCCCTTAGGAGTCTTCACTTTTACTTCGTCGCCCTCTTCTTTTCCAATAAGAGCGCGCGCAATCGGGGAGGTCACAGCAATCAGGCCTTGATTAATGTCAGCCTCGGGTTCACCAACAATTTGGTAAAGCTTTTTATCGCCTTCTTCATCGAGAAGATGTACATAAGCAGAAAACAAAACTTTATCAGATTGGATTTTGCTAGGATCGATAACTTCAGCTCGAGCCAGTTTATCTTCAAGGTCCAAAATGCGTCCTTCTAAAAAGCTCTGTTTATCACGTGCAGCATGATATTCTGCATTTTCCTTAAGATCACCATGATCACGGGCCGTCGCAATTTGAGAAATAACAAGTGGCCTTTGAACCTCTTTAAGCTCTTTGAGCTCTTTTTCAATATTTTCTTTTCCCTTGATGGTAAGCGGCACTTTATCCGTCATAACAGGCAAGAGCCTGCCAGATTTCGCAAAATGGGTCAATGAGAAGAGCTCCATCAATAAAAAGGTGTCTATCTACTTTTACAGTGTAGGTGCGTCATGCCACAAAACAGCTCTCAAATGACGCGCCTAACTGTAAAAGTAGATAGACAGCTTTTAAACAAAATCATGCAAGCAAACTAGCGAAGGGCCTTTTTCTTTAAAGCTTTGAATGGCCATGGCTGCCATTTCGGTCGCTGCAATAGTCGATAGCAGTGGAATTGAATATCGCAAAGCCGCCTTTCGAATCGTCATGCCATCCTTTAAAGAATGTAAAGTTCCAGTCGTATTTACAACCAAACTAACCGTCTTTTCTTCTAACAAATGCAACAAATCTTTCTCACCAGTGAGACCTTGGGAAATTTTTGCAACGGACTCACATTCAACGCCAGCTCTTTTAATGTATTCAGCGGTTCCCGGAGTTCCATATAAATTAAAACCAAGGAGTTGGTACAAACGAGCTAGATTAACAAGCTTAGGTTTATCTTCGTCACAAACACTAAATAAAACATTTCCAGTCATTGGCAACTTCATACCAGCTGCTAAAAATGCTTTTGCAAAAGCCTGTCCAAGTTCTTTGCCAACACCCATCACTTCACCAGTACTGCGCATTTCGGGGCCTAAAATAGGATCTACATTAGCAAACTTTTTAAAAGGAAAAACCGGACCTTTTACAGCGTAGCCATGTCCAGGCAAACGGTAGTTACCAGGGATAGGTGCTTCCTTAACGATATCTTTTATATTTTCTCCTAAGGCAGCACGTATAGCCCACTCTACCAAAGGATAACCTGTCGCCTTAGAAAGAAAAGGTACAGTTCTTGAAGCTCTGGGATTACACTCAATAACAAAAATTTTTCCCTGGTCGTAGGCAAATTGAATATTGAAAAAACCTTTGGCACCACAAGCAATAGCAATTTTTTTTGCCATGCCAGCCATTTCATCAATCACATTCGCCGGCAGTCTAAAGGGAGGAATCACACAAAAAGAATCCCCACTATGGACACCCGCTTCTTCAACATGTTCCATAACACCAGCAACCCAAGCATTATTGCCGTCGCAAATACCATCTACATCATACTCAACTGCTTGAGATAAAAATTTATCAAGATACAAAGGATAAGAAGTATTTACCTGACGTGCCTCTTCGTAAGCTTGCACCAAATCTTCTTCACCAGCGCAAATCCGCATTCCACGGCCACCTAAAACAAAGGAAGGTCGAGCTAAAATTGGATATTTTATTTCGGCAGCCTGCTCAATAGCTTCATTTAAATTATCCACCACTCGAAAGGCGGGAAAATCTATTTTTTCATTATTTAAAATATCCGCAAAGCGCTGCCTATCTTCACAGGCCTCAATGGCTTCATTCAAAGTTCCTACAGTTTTGTATCCCAGCTCTTGAATAAAGCGAGCTAGTTTTAGTGGCGTTTGGCCACCGGTCTGCAAGAGCACATAGGCCTCATGTCCGGCTTCAACCATAGGTTTTAATTCATATTCAATCACATTGCGTACTGATTCTTCGTTAAGAGGCTCTAAATACAAGCGAGTAGAAATAGAGGGATCCGTGCTCACTGTTTCGGGATTGCAATTAAGCATAATGCTTTCGTAACCAAGCTTTTGCAAAACCATGGAGGCGTGCACGCAGCAATAATCAAACTCAACTCCTTGGCCAATTCGGTTAGGACCAGAACCGAGAATAAGCACTCGTCCTTTTTTGCCTTTTGCGAGAGAGGGAGGCGCAACAATATTTTCGCTTTGTGAAAATTCACGGGTGGAATAAAAATAGGGAGTGCTTGCTTTTGTTTCAGCAGCACAAGTATCGATCATTTCAAAAGAAGCTTTGTTTAGCTTCTTTTTGCTATCTTGATAGCGCTTAATTTCGTTAACAAACCACTTGTCCCAAACGCACAAATCAGAAACTTCACTAACAGCTCGTCCTTGCTCTAAAGCATGCCATATATAAAAAGCACGTTTAGAATGCTCGGCTTTTAAATTATCTTCAATTGTTGCTTTTTCAAACTTTGGCCACTTTTGTTCAAGACTATTCAATGCTTTATCAAAAGCCTCACCAAAAGAAGCTCCTAAAGCCAAAACTTCACCAACACTTTGCATTTGAGGCAAAAGCTTATCTTGCGCTCCCGGAAATTTTTCAAAATGAAAGCGTGGAATTTTTACAGCTACATAATCAATAGGAGGCTCAAAACAAGCCTGGGTCTCGCCCGTCACTTTATTTGGAATTTCATTCAGTCGAAAACCTAAGGCTAACTTAGTAGCAACATAGGCAATAGGATAACCCGTTACTTTAGAGGCCAGTGCTGAAGAGCGGGAGACTCTTGGATTCATTTCAATAATGATTCTTCGGCCATTCTTTGGATTAACCGCAAACTGCACGTTGCAACCACCAGTTTCGACTCCTACTTTCTTTACAACTTCCAATGCTTCAAAACGCATTTCTTGATATTCACGATCCGTTAGGGTTTGCTGGGGAGCAACCGTAATAGAATCACCGGTGTGCACGCCCATTGGGTCTATGTTTTCGATACTACAAACCACGATGGCATTGTTAGCTCCGTCACGCATGACTTCTAGTTCATATTCTTTCCAACCAAGTACACTCTCTTCCATAAGAGCTTCTCCAATAGGACTTTCGTGTATAGCTATTTCTACTTTGTTTTTTAACTCGTGACGGTTAAACACAAAACTTTGGCCCGTGCCGCCAAGGGTGTAGCTTGGTCTTAATATAAAGGGGAAAGAAATGTCTTCAGAAAACTTTTGAGCGCCTTCAACTCCCCTAATAATTTTTGACCTCGGTACATCTATTCCCAAAGAGCGGGCAACTTCACCAAAGGCACGTCTATCTTCAGCCAGGTGAATGCTTTTTAAATTTGCCCCTAAGATTTGGACATTATCCAAAGCATGAGGAATTTTAGACAAAGCCTGTAGAAGGTTAATCCCTGTTTGCCCACCCATAGTTGGCAAAATGGCATCACAACCTTCTTTTCTTAAAATTTGAATCACAAAAGATGGATCCATTGGCTCGATGTAAGTTCGGTCGGCCACACTTGGATCAGTCATTATTGTGGCCGGATTAGAATTTAGCAAAACAACTCGCAAACCCTCTTCTTTGAGAGCTCGACAAGCCTGAGTGCCCGAGTAATCAAATTCACAAGCCTGCCCAATGACAATGGGACCACTACCTAAAACCAAAATATTTTTTACATCAACCCGTTTCAAAAGCTTAACTCTCCGCTATATATTGTTTTTACATCTACATGTGGATATTGATCTGATTTTATTTTGTTTAAGGCTAGTCTGTGCACATACTTAAGTTTTTCTTCCAAGGATTGGGTCTTAAGTTTTTTTACAGACTTGTTAATAATAGAACGACACACGTGTGGATGAACTAAAATTGATTTTCGCAAATAAAAGCGGTCTCCAAAAGGCAACAACCTGCCCTCAAATACATCTCCTTTTTTTAAGCCAAGCTCCAAGTTAAAATCTTCTAAAATATAAACTTCGCGTTCAAAAAGCTCACGAATGTAAACATCCTTATCTTTGAGACAGATATATTCAAACAAACTGTGCAGCTGTTCATCAAGCTGATCAAGCAAAGTTAACTCAGTGCCCGAACCATCTTGCTTATTGTTTTTTATGTAATTACTAACTGGGGTTTGGCCATCCTTTTTTAAAGAACGCTCAAACAAATACCAATCAAGAAATGACTGCATATAGCCATCGTATTCATCAAAAATTCCATCAGAAAGATTTCCGGACTTCTTAAAGTAGGCAGCTTTGGCATCAGCAAGTTCAGAGGCATAGTCATTGCTTGAGTATTCTTCTAAAATTTTTTCAAGATAATCATCTAATTTTTGTAAACTCATAAGCGTCTCACAAAATTTTCTAACAAATAAACTGTATCATTAGGCCCGGGAGCCGCTTCAGGGTGAAATTGCACACTCTGTAAATCTAAAGCAGGGAGATTAAATCCTTCCACACTACCATCATCGGCATGTACAAAACTTAGTTGGCAATTTTCAGGTAAGGTTTCTCGGTCGACTTCAAAACCATGGTTTTGAGAACTAATCCAAACTTTTTTCACATTTGATTTTTCATCTAACTCAGAAACCGGGTGATGAATCCCTCGATGTCCAAATTTCATTTTTTTAGTCTTAGCTCCTAAAGCCAAAGCCAGTAACTGATGTCCCATACAGATAGCAAAGATAGAAATTTTACCGATCACTTCTTTTAACTCTTCAACAACACCTGTTGCAGTTGCCGGATCTCCAGGACCATTACTCAGAAGTAAACCGTCTAGCTTAAGGTCTAAAATTTCTTTGGCTGTGTATTTTGAAGGGATCACCCAAACTTCAGCGCCACAGGCTTCCAAAATTCGCAAAGTGTTTGTCTTTACACCAAAGTCCCAAACACCAAGCTTAGGCTGGGAGCTTTGTTTTTTAAGTCTCGCTTTAGTGGGCCAAAAATTACTTTTTGAACTTTTGTACCGATAAAGCTCCTTGCACGAAACATCATGTAGTAATAAGCGGCCTTCCATTGGTTTAATTTTTTCTTTAAGCTTAAGAAGAGCTTCTGCTTTAGATAAATTTTGAGGATCATACACCAAGGCTCTTTGACTGCCATGATCTCTTAAGTGAATCGTTAAAGCTCGAGTGTTCACCCGATCAACCACAAAACGATTTTCTCTTAAAATCCAACTAAGCAAAGTTTCTTTTGCTCGCCAATTGCTCGGCTCATGACAAAGCTGCCTGCAAATTAATCCCTCAGCCCAAATTCGATCAGATTCTTGATCCTCGCCAGTAAAACCAGTATTCCCCACATGAGCCAGTGTGCTCACTAAAAGCTGTCCACAAAAACTTGGGTCGCTTAGGGATTCTTCAATACCACTCATAGCGGTACAAAAAACCGCCTCAGCACCTAAAGCATCATTCTTGCCAGCTGGAGCGTAAAGCTCGCCAGCCAATTCAAAAGAGTCCTCTAACAATAAAAATACTTTTTTGGGTTGTGGTAAATTCGATGAAGCCACAGCTTTACTATTAGCTGATCAATAGCTTGTTGTCCCTAAAAAAAACTCCACTATTTGCTATAAAGTTTGCAGCAAAGTGCGACGAACTTTGTAACCAGCAACAAGTTGCCTAGAGACTAGGGAACGAGGGTCCACTCGCAGTTCCTCATTTAGCTCAATGCCCCAATTGATTGGGCCTGGGGCCATAAAAAACTGTTTTTCTCCTAGCTTTGTGGGCCCAATTTGGAAGTTCTTAGAAAATTGATGTAAATCGTAACTTTCAGCCTCTTCTAATCTTTCTCGCTGAACTCGAAGCGCCATAACAACATCCAAAGAGCCAAGAACATCGTCCAAGCGATCACTCCACTGATAATCATCAGCCCAGTCCACAGGTTTCCAGATTGAAGGAGAAATCCAAGTAATATTTAAATTCAGTAGAGCCGCAAGCCTTTTCCAAGAACTGGCCACTCGAGAGTGACTTAAGTTCCCAGAAATTCCAATTTTGATTCCACTTAACTTCGAGCCGAATTTTTCGTAGAGACAAAAAAGATCCAGCAAAGCCTGGGTGGGATGACTGTGAGCCCCTGTTCCAGCGTTTATAAAAGATAGCTCGGGGTAATTTTGAGCAAGCTTTAACCAAGCTTGCTGAGATTGCCCAGCCCTTACAACCACCGTTTGCACTCCATAAGCTTGTAAGAGTTCAAAACTATCAGCAATATCTTCACCCTTGTTTAAGGAAGACTGTTTTGACTGAAAATCAAAGCAATCACGCTTCAAATCTTGAGCCGCGCGCAAAAAACTAATCCGCGTCCTACTAGAATCTTCAAAAAACAAACAGCACACACTTCCTTTTTTGCCCTTCGATAAATCGGCTCCAATTTGGGTGTCCTTACAAAGCTGCCAAATTTCATCAGCGCTCAAATCATCAATTGTTAATAAATCTTTTTTCATCTTAGTCAATTTTCAAAACGGCCAGAAAAGCATCTTGCGAAATTTCAACACTGCCAATTTGCTTCATGCGCTTTTTACCCTCTTTTTGTTTTTCAAGCAGCTTACGTTTTCGAGAAATATCACCACCATAACATTTGGCCGTAACATTTTTTCGAAGAGCACTTACTGTTTCTCTAGCAATAATCTTAGTTCCAATCGCCGCCTGAATGGCCACCTGAAACTGCTGACGATCGATCACTTCTCTCATCTTTTTAACAAGCTCAGCTCCTCGAGAATAAGCCTTGTCTTTGTGAACAATTAAAGAAAGTGCATCAACGGCTTCACCGTTAATCAAAACGTCCAGCTTTACTAACTTACTTTCGCGATAAGCTATAATTTCATAATCAAAGCTGGCGTAACCCTTCGTACATGATTTTAATTTGTCGTAAAAATCAAAAACCATTTCACTCAAAGGCATGCAATAAATAACATTGCAGCGATCGGTGCTTAAAAAATCAATTTTTTCTTGCTCTCCTCTGCGACTTTCACAAAGAGTAATAATAGAGCCAATGTACTCACTAGGAGTGTGAATACTACCTCTTATATAGGGTTCTTCAATTTTTTCAATATCACCTAGAGGTGGAAGCTTAGAGGGATTTTCTATACTTTGTTTGCCAAGTTTTTTAGTATGGACCCAGTAAGTCACACTTGGCGCTGTCGTAATTAAAGAAAGCTGGTATTCGCGCTCGAGTCTTTCCTGAACAATTTCCATATGCAAAAGCCCAAGGTAACCACAGCGAAAACCAAGACCAAGAGCCGCTGAACTTTCTTTTTCAAAAGTAATTGAAGAATCATTTAAGCTTAGTTTTTCTAGGGCTTCACGTAAGTTATTTAGATCTCTTGAATCTACAGGAAAAATTCCAGAAAAAACCACATTCTTTACAGGTTTAAAACCAGGCAAAGCCTCCGTAGCCACTGGCAGTTGCTGATCGGCATCTTGGTATGGCCAATGGGTAATGGTGTCACCTATTCGTGTTTCACGAACTGATTTAATACTGCAAACAACAAAAACAACATCACCTGCATGAGCTTCAGGAATCTCAAAAGGCTTAGGAGTAAAATATCCAATTTTAGTAATAGCGTGGAACTTGCGATCGACTTCTTCCAGTTCGGAATTCATATGGTGCATCTGAATGCGCTGGCCTTTTTTTATACAGCCTTCAACCACTCGAACAAGAAGCACCACCCCCAAGTAGTTGTCATACCAACTATCCATAATAAGAGCGCGCAGTGGCTTTTCCGAATGATCGGGCGGCGCCGGAATGTTGCGCACAATATCTTCTAGTAGTTCGCCTATGCCGGTTCCCAATTTAGCGGACACGGGAATAGCTCCATCAGAATCTAAGCCAATTAATTCTTCAATTTGTTTTTTGGCTTCATCGATATCTGCCGAAGGAAGATCAATTTTATTAATCACAGGAATCATTTCGAGGTTGGCATCCATAGCCAAATAAACATTGGCAAGAGTTTGGGCCTCGACTCCCTGAGCCGCATCAACAATAACCAAAGCTCCTTCGCAGGCTGCTAGAGATCTGGAAACCTCATAGGTAAAATCCACATGTCCAGGGGTGTCGATTAAATTAAAATAATAAACTTCACCATCTTGGGCTTTGTATTCCAGTCTTACGGTCTGAGCCTTAATGGTAATCCCGCGCTCACGCTCAATGTCTAAACTATCGAGGACCTGAGCTTGCATTTCTCTTTTTGTAAGACCGCCGGTTTCTTCAATAATTCGATCAGCAAGAGTCGATTTTCCGTGATCGATATGAGCCACAATAGAAAAATTGCGTATCAAACGCCTATCAATCTTTTTGGCCATTGCGAAAAAGAATACTACACACTCACAGCTGAAGCATTAAGCCGATAAAAGCTGTCTATCTACTTTTACAGTTAGGGCGCGTCATAGGTGAAGAGTTGAGAATTAAGATGGATTGATTGTATTGAGATCGAACATTGTTAATTGACCTGGAAGTTTTTCAGCATTTTCTTCCAAAACTTTATCGATACCAAGTCTAATATATTCAGCAATGGGAACTCTGGTTCTACGGTTCAGCTCTTTAAGGGCTTGTAGTTGCCTCTCAGTCAAATAAACCGTAGTAGAAATCTTTTTAGACATTGCCATAATAATGTATCACACTGCAATACGTTGCCCTAGCAAAATAGGTATTGCAGTCTTAGATCCATTATATACCTTAATACCTTTGATTTTCAATAACTTAGTGGTGCCATATCATTGTCCTATCGCTGGCGGCTGCTTTTTTTTATCCTAAAGGTAGATGTTTAAATATATAACTCTGCTTTTCTTGCCTTTGTGGGGCTGCTCAAGCCAGACCCAGCGCTATCCCGCCAGTTACACTCAGTCGGCTAACTACGTGGATATCAGCCGACAACGCTTGCGCCCGCAACGAGCCGGTTCCGATTCTTTTGTAAAAGTAAAAAAGAATTACAAAAACCACCGTAGCGAATCTCAGCTGCAAGACCTAGAGGTCGATTTTAATGGCGATGGCCGCATTGATTTTGTGCAAATTTATCATCCCGTAGAAAACTGGATCCAAAAAGAACACGCCGATCTGGATGGCGATGGAGAGTTTGATGTTAGCTATTATTACAAACTAAACAGCAGAACGGGCCGACCAGAGCTTGCCGCCCAACGATTTACGAACCATTACAATGGTGGCCGCAGCAGTTGGAAGTATTTTCGCAACGGCAAACTAAGCAAAAGAGAAATTGACCTTAGCGGACAAGGTAGACCCAATTATTGGGAATACTATCAAAACAACCAAATCACCCGCATTGATCGAGACTTAAACGGCGACGGCATTCCGGATCCCGTTGCCAGATTCCGCAAACAAGTTCGCAGCAACAAGCGTCGCCGCTAATTTATTTTTACAATAAAATCTTAAGCTACTAATAAAATACGCTATTTTTTCTTTTTAAATAATTTGATTCTTTTGGCATAGGCTTTGCTCCTTTCCAGTCAATGATTCACAAAGCAGATTTACAAAACAAAAGAATTCCAAATTCTCTAAAGTGGTTTTTTAATCAAAAAAAATACCCCCAAGTCCTTTGGCAGCAAATTCAAAATGCCATCGAACACGAAAAAATAATTTTACTAATTGGTGAGACCGGCTGCGGAAAAGAGCTCCTAGCTAGGCAAATTTATTTGTACAAGAAAGCTCTACAAGGTCTGGTTAGCGAAGAAGCCCCTTTTGTGAGCATCAACGCAGCCAATGTGCCAGAAAGTTTAGCAGAATCGATTTTGTTTGGTCACGAACGCGGAGCCTTCACTTCGGCTCGACAAAAGCAAGTCGGCAAATTTGAGCAGGCCTTAAAGGGCAGTCTGTTTTTAGACGAAATCCAGTGTTTAAATAAAGATGTACAAGCCAAATTGTTACGAGTTTTAGAAGACTGGCACTTTGAACGACTAGGAGGACGCACCAAAATTCCGGTTGCTTGTAATATCATTTGCGCTAGCAACTTACCTCTTGAGCTATTAGTAGAAAAAAACACCTTCAGACGAGACTTATATTATCGCATCAACTTATGTCCCATTCTTTTGGAACCATTAAGAGAAAGAATTGATGAACTTGATTTTTTTGTTCAGCATTATATAAAAAAAATAACCCCAGCGACACTTGCTGAGCAAAAACTAAACTCCGATATTTTTGAAAAATTTAAAGAATACCCATGGCCAGGTAATTTAAGAGAGCTTGAACACACTTTGCGCTTTGCTTTAATCCGCACAAAATACCAAGCAAATAAAATTTCCCTCAAAGAGCTTCCGCCTGCCTTAAATGGCAATCTAAAAAGCTACCTCCAGAAAGGAGATTGGCAAAATGCAAAATCCTTTAATTAGTGGCCTTACGAATAATATAGTCCTTGATAACATCTCCACTGCTCAAGCGGTCTGCTACATTTTTTGCTTGTTGGTTGCTAATATAGGGACCCATCTGAACTCTATACATAGGTCGATCAGATTTTTTGGGATAAGCCTCAAGAGATACATTTCTTATTTTTTGATTTTGCAGCCAATTTTTCATGGTCAAAGCTTTTCCTTTGTCACGAAAAGTTGCTACGTGCAGATAAAACTCCGCATCGGGGCTCAGCGCTTTTTTAGCAGGTGCCGCTGCACGAAAAAGCGCAGATGTTTTTGTTGCCTTGGCCAAACTCTTGTTTGCTGTCTGAGTCTTTTTAAGAGTTTTAATAGCTTTGGGTGTATTTGCAAGTGGAGCTTTGCTCTGCGGATGTTCAAGAGCCGTACCCGTTATAACTCCCAAACAGAATATGAGCAGAGACAAAAAGAAAAAAGAGATCACAACCCAAAGGGCTTCTTGTTGGTTGAGCTTCCATTGCATTTGTTTTTCCATCTATTTTATTTTACGTCGCATTTCAGGATCGGCGGCGTCAGTTATCTAACACACAGAAGGAGTTTAACTATATGAATCTTAAGAGTAAAAAAGGTCAAACTATTAGCGAATATTTGGTTTTAAGCGCCCTGGTGGTTGTTGGTTCAATCTCAGTTATCCAGCTCCTGGGCAGCAACATCCAAAGAAGATTGGCACAGGTCAGCGAGGCCATTCGCGGTGGCAAAATGGCCAAAGTCACGGGCCAAAAATCGAGCCAAAAAAATTACGAAGTAAGAGACATGGGAGATTTTCATGAAGCCATCGAAGAAAAAGACTCGGCAAAATAAGGGAGCCCTCGTACTTGAATTTTGCGTAGCCCTTCCTTGCTTTTGCCTTTTGCTCAGCTTGTTAATCGCGACGCTTGGTCTTTTTGCACTCAAGGCGGTGGTCGCTAGCGAAAGCTACGCTCTTGCCCGAGCTCATCTCTACGGTAATTCGCAAAGTATTTGCAAAAGTCGTTTTTTAAGCAACAGTAAATTACTGCAGCTTAAATACCAATGCGATTTTTGTGGCTCTATAAAAGCCAATGTTTCTTGGAAAGAAAAAATCATTCTTTCACAAGAGTACCAACTCACTCAAAAGGACAAAAAATGTTTAGCTTCACTTTAATGGCCTGGCTTTTTACTTTAATGCCAGCTATCTGCCAATTCAAAACACTCAGCCATCAATATGTGAGCGAGCGCTCAAGCTTTGATAAAAATATTTCATCTAGGGCCGAAAACATATCTTCCCTAGTGAGCAAAATTTTAAAAGGCAATAAAGCCCTTAAAGTTTTATACCCCCTTTGTGCTCTATCTATAAAAAATCCATATAGCTTAACGGCTCTCAAAAAATCTGCCACCCTTATAGCGCTGTCACAAAATTTAGCTTTAAAGGGCATAAAAATTCTTAAGCTAGATTTGCAAATGAAAGGCCAGGTTGAATTCATTGCCCCGAAACGCGAGCGCAGACAAAGCGCTTGCCGCTTAGAAGGCCCTTTAAAATGGTCGAAATCACAAATTCTAATTTACTCACACAAACTAGGAGGCTTTGTTTTAAACAACCATAAAGAAGAGCTCAGCTGGCAGTACTACAACCCTAAAATAAGGCATTTATGATTTTAATTGAAATCACTTTAGCCAGTCTGCTCTTTTTCAATATATTAGTAGCCACAAAAAAAATAGAAAAAATTCACACACAAAAAATACTTAGCAAAACCCAACACTACAAGGAGACTAAAAAATGGATGAAATAAACTTTCCCTGGGAACAAGAAGCTCCACCAGAAAAAAACAACCAGCAAAACGAAAGCGCTGTAAAACAAAAAAAATGGCGGCAGGACAAAATAAAAAAGATTTTGCCAGCAGCTTTGCTTTTAATATTTATAGTCTTGGCCGCCTTTAGTCATGCCAAGCAAAAACTAGGTAAAAACTTATTGCTGGCCACCGCACAGCAGTCATATGTAGTTGGTTTAGAGCTCTTGCTACCGGTGCCCAAAGGGCAAATTATTATTGCCGAAATGACCAAAGAATTAGCTCTGAGCAAAAAATCACTTAGCAAATCTCAGCTGCTTAAGTTAATCCACCCCGAAGACATTATAAAACTAGATGGCAAGCTAAAAGCCAAAAAGGATCTGCCCCCTCACCAACCTTTATTTTGGGGGGACTTAGATTTCGTTTGGAAAAAAATTCCAAGGAAGATCCCAAAAATAAAAAACACCAAAGCTAAGATTAGTTATTCAGGAGAGCCAAGTAAAAATGATTAAGCTAGCTACACTTTGTTTGGCTTTAAGCCAGCAAATAGGGCACAGCCCAGTTCCTCATGCTGTTAAAGAGCTAACAGCGCGGCGTTTTTCTGAGCAGTGGCACGAAGTCAATCAAGAACACCGACTCTTTATACAAGAAAATAACAACTGCCTTTTCAAAGCCCAATATTCTTTTAAAAATGAAAACTTTATTCTAGAATCAAAAGAGCTCTGGCCCAGACAATCTACTTACTCAATATATGATTTAATAGAGGGCCACAAAATACAGCCCCCCAGAATTGCGCCCGAAGCTTTGCTACAAGCTCAAAAAGCAAAGACAAAGCAGTCGATCAACCGGGCTCAAATAATCCTCCCAGCGATTGCCGGACTCTTTTTAAGTTTTGGATTTTACAAAATGCTGCACAACAAGCCGCGAGCATCAGTAAGACATATAAGAGGACAAGTAAGATTTTAAACTTTGTTTAATATAAAAGCCTAGAGGCCTTTTTTTGGCAAAGGATCTATCACGCAGTTTTGAGTTTTCACTTTTGAATAAAAGCCGGGCACAACTTCAACCGCATAGAGAGCTGGAGCCTGGCTTGGGTAACGAGCTTTGAGGGAGTCAGATAAACTTATATTGTCAGCCGCCATTGTGTGACTGTTAATAAGTTTTCCTTTTTGATCAAAATAAGCAATGTCGATAGCAAAGGGAACATTTTTCATCCAAAAGCTGAGTGGCCGCTGGTAAGCAAAACTAAATAGCATACCTTTGCCAGGCGAAATGCTTTTTCGATGCATGAGTCCTATTTCTCTTTGCTCGGGCGTTCTAGCCACCTCCAGCAGCAGAGGAACTCCGCAAACGCTGTACAGAGCAGTTGCAAGTTTTTGAGCTTTGCCGGCACCAATACTACAAGCTACAAATAGATTGAGACAAAGCGCAAGCTGAAGGCATTTGCAAAGACTGTTTCCACATTGCTTAAGCAATTCGTCCTCCTTCAAAAGCTTTCCAGTTCCACTGCGAATGATAAAGCCAGTCGCGATAAAAAAGTTTTAGGGCCTGTGCTGGAAGTTCTTTTTCAAAAATAAAATCTTTGCTGTGTTCTACGCTCAACATATCAAGTCCTTGCTCAGTAAATTCCTTTGGCCAAATTCGACTATATCCCAAAAGCTCAGACAACTCGCTCCAGGCCAAAAGACGCAAATACAAATAAAAAGAAGCGTCCTCTCTAATAAAAGAAAAATAATTTAAAGTTTTAAGGCTGCGATCCAGCCAGCTAAATATTTTAGGACTGGCGTGGGCTTCTTGTGGCAATAGGTCACTCGTGAGCTTAAGCACAAAAAAAGCCGCCTCAAGTGCATAGTAATTTTTGCGTAACTCCTTAGGAAAAAACACTTTCTCAGCATTTTCGAGTCTAAAAAAGGAAGCGTTTTCGCCTGTTTTATACTGCCGAGGACAAAAGAGCTGTAATTTTAAATGGGTGAGTGGTTCGAGCAATCCACCAAAGCGCTTGCGAGAACGCTGAGCTCCCTTGGCAATAGCTGTAAACCGATGGCCTTCTAAGCTCAAAAACTTTAGTAGTTTATCGTATTCTCCCAGCGGCCGAGCGCCTAAAAGATAGGCCTCTAGCTGCTTTATTTCGCCGTTTCTCACAATCGTTTCATTACCTTATTTGAAAAGAATCTTAAAAAAACATTACACCAGCAAAAAAAACTTTGCTCTATTATTTCGCTCTGTTAGAAAGCACTTTGAGATAGAGAAGAAAAAAATATATTGACCTCGTGCGTCAGTTGAATTAAAACTTGCCTATCCAAAAGAGATTAATTAAGTGATCTCTTAACGGTTCTTTTTAAAAAAAGAAAGAACCAGAAAACGAAACTTTTAAAGGAGAAAGAAAGAAATGAAACTAAAGAAACTATTACTAAGCTCAATCACAGCCGTAGCTGCTATAGCTCTGGCCCCACAAAACGTAAGCGCACAGGCTCAACTAGCACCTGCCGCTGAAGCACTAAGCGGACTTAACACTCTGGGTGGTTCAGGAGCATCTATGCTATCAAAAAGCCCTAGCTTTGCCGCAGCAGCTGCAGGCGTACCAGGTGTTTCATTATCTGGAGGAGCTGCCAGCGTAAAAACATTATTAAACGTACTTAAAGCCAAAAGAACTTTAACAGCAGCTCAAACAGCATTTGTAAATGAGACTTTAAAAACTATTAACGTAGTTTCTCAAGCTAAGACTAGAGGCGCGAAATCTGCCCTGATAACTCAAATCTCTAACGCAGGTGGAATCGCCGCCTACACTTCAACAGCCTCTGTTGGTGAAACTGTACAAGTAACTGCTGTTAGCAATAGTGCTCAAGCTCTAGGTGATGCGAATGTTGTAGCACTTGAAAATGAAGCTGCTCGCCTAGCTGGCATCACGGGAGAAAACGCTTCTACCCTAGCCGCAAATATCAGAAAAGGCCGCGATATATTTTCAACAGATGCTGCCAGATGCGCAAGAGAAGCAAAAGGCGCAATGGCTCACCTAATAAGCAACGCTGCAAATTCTATTAACGAAGCAGGCACTTCACTTAAGGCAAGATTTGCATGGACTGCCCAGCAAATGAAAGCTCAGTTTGGCACGACCCAAAAAGGAATGTGTGCAGGAAGTTTTTCAAGTGGCTGCCAAGTGCTTAAAGGTGGAGCAAACTTCTGTACTTTATAATATAAATTTCAGTATAGAATTACACACCCTAAATTCTTTCTCCATTCAAGAAGCCCTCTTTGAGCCAGCGCTCAAAGAGGGCTTTATTTTTATTAAAATTGCTGTATAAATCTTAAACACCTTTAAATACCTATTTTTATTAATAATTTTGCAAAAGCGCTCACACGGCTAACTATTGTTTTTTGCTGCGCATCATGTTATAATACGCTTCAATTAGCTAAGGAAGGCGATTACATGATTTCAAAGTACTACAAAAGAAGACAAACTCCATCTTTCAAAAGAATAATCCTAAATTTAGTTCTAAGTGTTGAATGTCTGGCATTGTTTTGTGCGCCCCTTAGTATAGCTCAAGAAGCGAACACAAATAATTCAACAGCCTTATATGGCCTGGCAATAGAAAAAAGTAGCTATACTGAAGAGCAACAAAAAATAAATAAAAGCATCTATGCTGCCACCAAAGAAGCTTCTGAATTAGTTCAACGAGCTATATACCCAAGCTCTGCCCTAAGCAGAAGAGGGAACGAAATAATTGTCGAGGGAACACCAAGCGAATTAGAAATAGAAAATTTAGAAAAGAAAATCTTAAATATTAGAGTACAACTAACTAATTATTTTCGCTACTATGCCCGACAGCTCACATCCTTACAATTCGAACAAACTACAGACGCTATAGCTCTATCCAGTGAGAACAGAATGAGCCGTCAACGATGGAACGCGGCTATTTTAGTAGCCAATTATCTTTTATTGGTAGAAAAACTCGTTTCCTGTAACCTCTACCTTCCCGAAGAGCGAAAAGTTGAGACTCGCTCGCTAGCAGACAAACACCAATTAGCCTTAGACACAAAAATTGTTCACAGCTTTTCGTATACACTCAAAAGAACAAGCGAAGCCAATATAGGGATGGGACACGTAAATATCCCCACCTATAAAATCAACTGGGGCTCAACCGCGCAAAACTTTGCCACGACAATAACTTTGAACAGCGGCTGGTTGTTACAATTAGAAAATATTGCCCGCAGTCGCCAACTTGCTTTAGCCGCAAACACTCAAAAGCTAACACCTAGTTCCGAAGAAAAAGACGACAAAAAAGCCACTAGTGAAAATGAAGCCAGCGTGCTGTCAACAAGCCCCTCTTATTTCGCATTAATTAAATACACTGTATTAGGTGAATTATTCAAAAACTATGCAAAAATCAACAGCTTCCTAGGTTTAAAGAACACGAAACCCGACGTTCCTTTAGAACTATCACGTGAGTTCACTTCATTTCGCTTAAAATTTGGAGCCATAGGAGAAGCTACCAATACTGGCGAAGAACAAAAACTTTCTCACGAAGTTATAATAGAATATTTTAAGGAACTATCTGAATCTGGAGATCTTCCAGTTCTAACAAACTCAGCACTCTTAGATCAGATACTTGATATTGCCACCAAAGGAACTATCCTAAAAAAAGCTCCTAAGACAAAAGACACTCCAGCCAATACAGACCTATACCAACACATTCCTATCGAACTTTTTGATGATGCATTCAAAAAAAGATTTAAAGAAAGTTTTATACGTTATGAAGCAGAAAATCGTATTACAACGATTCAAAGAGCCTTAGTTTTAAACCCATGGTCATTTAGCAATGTAGATCATCCAAGTTTTAGCGAAAACCTAGCGCAAAGCGTTTTAACGGCTTATTTGGAGGCACAAAAAGCGAGCTTAGACTCTTTTTTACGTTTATGGTTTTACCTGCCAGACATGCCACAAAATCTTATGCGTTCCAAGAACGCCATTTTATCACATACGCACATTAATCAGTTAGCCAGTGCAAGCGACAACCGCCTAAACAGTCTAAGGAACGAAGTTGAAGAAAGCATTGACTTTGCAACTCTTACAACTCGGATTAAAGAAGCCCACGGAAAAAATTCAACACAAAGGCTTAGAAGCTTTACACAAAATTTAGTAAAGGTTGCCGAGCACATTAACTCTAACTTTAGAGCTAATGCTGTCAATCTAAGTATTGCCAGTCAAATACTAAAAGAAAATACCTGGTTAAAATACAAACGAACTAAAGTTAACTTTGCAAGTGCATTCGAAGAATTATATGCCAACAATCCAGCTGTACTGGAAGCCAGCATGGAAGAGGGAGCCAGCTCCAGCGGCGAAGTCTTTCAACAAATAATTATGCAGCCTTACCCTCAAGCGCGCGAGACCTATAACCAGCACATGCGCTTTTTAACGAAAAGCGATGCCGTATTGGAGGGTGGAATAATACAAGATGGCAAAAGATTAGGAGCTATTGTAAATACAAAGAAAGTAAAAGAAGCTCTCGAAGAGCTACCAGCTCTTCAGGCATTAAAAAGTTCTCAGCTTTCTCCTTCGAAGGATGAAAACCAACGATTCCAAAAAGAACTCGCCAAAGATTTAACTAAAGAAATTGAAACATGGCTCACCCTAGGAGAAGCTTTTAGTTTTTTAAGCCCTATGCCCGCAAAAGGTCAAGTGGTTAGTGCAGCATTATTTTTTCAAAGAAGTGGCCTATCTAACTCTGATGTAAACAAAAGCTTAGAGGAGTATCAAAAGAAAGCACAGACTGCTATTCGAGGTATATACCCCTTAGCAACGATTAAAATAGAAGTTGATGGCGAAGCGATCCCATTACATGATGCTTTAAGAAAAGCCGGAAATGGCCGCACTGATTTACAAATTGATTTTGTGAAACAAGCCTTAGAGGCCAGCCGTAAAAACATCCAAAGTTTAGTCCAAAAGTTAGCCAAGGCAAAATCCACAATTGATATTAGAGGTATTTTACAACTAAGCTCACTCCAACAATTTATCTTAGATAATTATAGCGAAATTGCCGTCGATTACCGAAAAGCGCTCTTTATGATGGCAGAAGACAATCACTGGGGCATAAACTACGCCATGAAAACTATTATTAAACCTGCTCATTATGTTTCTTTAGCAGCCGTCATCGTGCCCATGATGCTGGTCTTTGCTTCTTTCTTAACAAAAAGAGTTTTCGGTCTGCATCATGCTGCTCGTAGTTTATTTATAAAAACACAAATTTTTTCTAAAATGCCTCGCTGGGTTCACGCTTTGTTCTGGGGAAGCTACGGAGCTATTTTGGCAGACAGTTACTTTATAAAAGAAAAAGCTACATCTAGGCCTGCCACTCGAAATTTAAAAAAGTTTTATCACAGCACCTCTGGTATGGACAGCATGCTAAGCCTAGAAGAACTAGAATCTTTCGAATTGCATCACAACCAACTCAAAAGATCCAACAGACAACAATCTTACTTCATGCTTGCTTTTTTACTATCTATGCCTGCTATTAGCGCTGTTAGCACAAGACTCCAAAGTGCTCTGCAAAAAACGCAAGTTGAATTCTACGGTGATGTAGCAGCGTTCGAAGCTCTAAAACTAAACCCCGGATTTTATATTGACGACGTAGCTAGAGGTCGTGTGCCTTTAACCGTAAAAGAAATAGAACTAGCTTATAAAAAAGTTCTTAGCGCCCCAGGCACTGATGCGGCTCAAGCCAAACAAGCTTTTGATCGACTCATGAGCTATCAAAAAAATGGAGCTTGGGATTATGAAAAAATATGGGACTTGGACGCCTGTTTTAATAATTTTGTAATCGAAAAAGGCAATATATACAAAGCTGGAAGACGCCTATACAAAAGAGAAAAAGCCTTAAACAAGCTTTTCGAAAGAATGTACAATCAAGCGCTCATTCGAAAATTAGATATAATCTCAGCATCTCAAAAAGCACCGATAATCGACGTAACTGAAGCCTCTAAAGCTGCAACAGGAGGAAAACAACCATGAAAAACTACACATACTTAATAGCATTATTGTCTCTACTTGGAATCTCAAAAAATCCGCAAGCACAAGCCCTTAGTCCAGCACAACAAGCTGTAGAGAATCAAAGAAACTGTATTCGCGAAGACAATGAAAACTTTTGCAAAGGACGTATGCAAAGCTGCTTTAAGAGTATCGATCTATACTTCACCAGCACAGACCAATACTACGTTGAGCAATTAAAAAGACAAAGCAAAGCACCTGCTAGGTTAGATTTCAAAGCGCCAAACACACCTAAAGCAATGGTAAAAACTCTAAGTCCAATTGAATTTCTGGGCTTAAAATCAACAATCACAGCCTGTTTTACAGAAATTTTTGATGACATAACTCTTCTTCAATCGCTACATGATGAAAAAAATATTCAACCTCTTTTTCAGCGCTATATCACTCTACTTGACAAACTCGAGCAAGTTTCTGACTTCAGCTCAAATTTGACAAGACAATACGACAGAAAAGTTCTTACAGAATTAGAAAAAATTCCAAACATAACACCTGACCTAAGTGGTCACCCTCAACAAGTAGAATTAGAAGATGAATTAAAAAGAACTAAGTTTAGTGACTTTGTTCTCAACAATGAAATTCTGCCTATACGCAGAGCGAACATTGTAAGCCTCCTTTCAGACATTCAAAATGCCTGGGAAGAGCGCTTTGCAGAAAAAGCTTTAATCGGTCAGCAAAAAGAAATTACTATAGGTGGCACAGTTGCTTTTATACCTCTTGCCATGGCTCTTGGTCATTTTGTCGATCGACTGACCCGCTTTAAGCGCCTTAGAATGGTCTATACTTCAGCTCGCGCAAGCAAAACTTTCAGTAGCAAACAACAAATTTTATCACGTATCTCTTATGCGGGAACTCAAGCAGGAATAGAATCGCTATCTTTCGGCTCTGCTCTTTTTGGCGTCTTCATGGGAGAGAGAGCTCTTGATCGAGACGGCACAGAAACTTTGCTGCCTTTTGTATCCAGTCAACAAATTCCTATTCCACCAGCTCGCTATATTAGAATGCCGGTAAGCACAGCTGCACTTGATTTTAACCAATTGTATGCCTCAAATGAGCTTAAAAAAATTATTACCGCAGCTACAGTGGCACCATTTGCTACTCATGCTACTCTTTCTGCACTTGGATTAGGCTTAAATCACACCAAAGTCGGTCGCATGGCCAAAGCTGCTGGAGAGAAAGTCGGTGGCGCAAAAGTGAAGCATCTATTTTCTCGGATGCGGTCTTCGCTTGGATCTAAACTTAAAGCAGTTAAGAAAACTCAAAAAGCTCTTAAAACAGCCAAACGAACAAAAAGAATAAGAGCTGGTCTCAAGGTAGCGGCTGTTGCATCGGCGGCCACAGTTAATCCAGTTGGGATTGCTCTAGCTGCAGGCTTTCTCATTCTTGACATTGCTCTTTTTGCCGCTGTTGATTACGGAATTAGAGAATCAGGAATTCTTGATTTAAGCGACAAAGATTTTAAAAAAATGGTGAACAGTGCCCAGGCAAAAGTTTTTGAGATGAACTCTCAAAAAATAAAATTAAACTACAGCAAAGTGAATGACGCTAAAACTCAAGAAGTATTAGGAAATTTCAGCTATGCGGTTACTACTAGAGAGGCGAGCGCTCGTGCTCCAAAGCTGTTTGCAGCCATGCAATACATAAGCGGCATTGCCGAAAAAGATGATGATTACGATGTTGGAGATCAAATAGCTGTTAAAAAAGAAATTGATAGCCGACTCATACGAGATAGTAATAATAAAATTGAGCACACACGTTTTTTTGAAACACTTGCTCGTCTACTTATTTTAGACGCTATTTCGCAATATGGCTTCGACAAAGCAAAAATTAAAGATTTCATTAACAGTAATCTTGTAAGCAATTGTCGTGTGATTGAAGAACTTTTAACAAAAGATCAGAAAACAGCTTACCAAGAATACAAACAAAGATTAAGAGACTTCAACAATCAAATGATTACCTTCCTCACAGATTATCAAGATGGCGTAATTTCTCAAGAAGATTATGACAATAATTACGAGGACAAAATAAATCAAAAAAACAGATACAGAGAAGAAGGAAACCTATACCTGAAAGCGATGTTTGTTAATTTATACAAAGAATACCATAGTCAATATCTAAACTGGAAAAACAAAAAAGAAATGATAACCAGCATGCATAAAAAGCATGAGCCACATTCTTTGCTGTTTTTTTTCGTTACCGACAGCACAGATCCTGCCACTTTTGTTAGAGGCGTAAACTACCGTATTTATTCTTCATTGGTTTTCGGCTACAAAAAAGAATGTCCTGACCACATTGGCTTGATGCTTCTTCTGGCCCACGCAACTCTTCAATACACTTACTACAGTGTCAATCTTGAAGGACACTCTCCTGTGTTTGGTATTAAGTATCTTGAAGCCAACAATCAATTCTTTGGCAAAGCACTTAGTTATGCTGAAAGTTTTAACAATCCTAGTTTACTAACTCAAGTAAACATCGACACAAACCAGCAAAGGAACACACCATGATATTCAATCTTAGTAAAAACATACTTTTAACAATTCTTTGTTTTTCTTTCTTTTTTCCGGCTGGACCAAGTCTCTTTGCTGCAGAAACTATAGACTTAGGCGTTCTGCAAAGCGAATGGCTTGATATAGAAGCTCTACCTGATATTAAAAATAATGAGGCAAATCTAAGAAAAAGCTCAGCGCTAGTTGAAGATAATAAATACAGACGTCATGTACTCCAATACCGCTTGCATCAATATATTTGCAAAGCAATTGTTGATTATAAATCCGATAATTTAAATATTGAAAAAAAACAGACAAGCCAGATCATGCAAATCCTCTTCCAAGAAGCGGTTAAAGTTGGAATAGAACAAGCCAACGCTCGTACAAGTTTTGACAAACTAGTAGCTCAAGAAGAAGGAATTCCCCTGCCTGATCCGAATGCTGCTGATGCCTACGACGACCTGAATGCTCTTGACTTACAACCACAAGCCATTGCTGAAGTTGAAAGAATAGAAGAAAGCAATGTACTAAGAATCAACAGTAATCTTGTTGATTCCACACAAGAGCCAATCACTAATCAACTTGGCAGTGCAACGAACTTAGTTGATGGTGCAACAAACTTAGTTGATAGTGCAACAAACTTAGTTGATAGTGCAACGAACTCAGTTGATAGCGCAACAAACTTAGTTGGCAGTGCAACAAACTTAGTTGGCAGTGCAACGAACTTAGTTGATGGCGCAACGAACTTAGTTGATGGCGCAACGAACTTAGTTGATGGCGCAACGAACTTAGTTGATGGCGCAACGAACTTAGTTGGCAGTACAAGTAATAAATTTTCTCGAACACAGGCAACAGAAGACGAAAAAATCGATTTTAAACTTATTCCTTCCTATCCTTTTAGCAAGCAAGCTTGTTCAAACTGGTTGGATCGTTCCGAGATTTCTTGGCTCAACATTGATAAATCCTATATGGCTAAGAACACTGCAAAAGATATTTTCACATCTAAACAATGGTGGCTGCAAAAAGTTTTTACAAATTATTTTTTCAGATCTAATAAGCCTGCTGATTTCAGAGCAAGCTTTGATCAATTAATGACTCTGTATTCAAGTGCTGACCAAATTTATCCCAACAATCCAACTGTGGTCTGGAAGTCTCTAAAAGAGTTAATTACTAAGATAGAAGAGCAACCTCAGATTTCGGGCGGCATCAACAAGGCCTTAATTTACCAAGCGCAAGTAGACGACAAACGGCCATGGTACAGAAAAGTCTTTGACAGCGCTCAAGGAAATTTATTGATCCTTGGAATATATGCTACTGGTCATCTTCTCCTGAGAAAAGCAAGAATCGTATCTCAAAAAAGGGCCGCTAAAGAATTAGAAATTACTCTCAGCCCGGCTGCTCTTCCTAAAAAGACACTCAAAACAAGACTCTATAGTTTTATGCAAAAACGCTACCAGGGAATACGTCATGTTTATAAATGGTCTACAAGTAAAAGCTATAGACGAACGAACTCCACAAAAGTCAAAGATAACACTACAGCTGCAAAAGCAGCTGCTGATTCCTCGGCCCAAAATCCGCTTCAAAAATTACTAGAGCAACACAAAGCCAATAGAGCTCCTCTTCCTTCACAAAATGGTAAAGAAGCTAAAGCCGCTGGAAGTAAAGAAGTCGCTGCAAAAGCTGGAGCTACCAATGGTACAGCAGACGTAGCAGCTGTTGGCTCCTCTTCGACAGCTCTCGTAGTCGCAGGACCTAGAGTTAACCCGGAGAAACAAATAAACTTTTGGAAAGGCAAATATCGCATCGGAAAAAAAGCCCTAAAATTTTCTTTTTTTACCTTACCAAAATGGTCGCTTTCACCAATCGGTGTCTATTCATGGCTCAGCCTAGATATGTTTTACGATATATGGAAAGAGTTTCATCAACATCATTATCCCATCCCGCAAAATGAACTGGACAATGCCCAAAGCAATATCGAAAAACGCTACCTAAAAAAAATACATGACCTTTTTGCACTTGCCACAGACGTTTATAGAAACAACGAAAATGGCAAACTAGAACAATCATTAAGTTACTACTACGCTCAAACTCTTATTTTACTAGGAAAATTAGCTCCAAATGAAAGCGAGCGAGTTGTCAGCCAAGTGGAATACAACCAGATACAGCAAGCAGCTCCCGAAAGTCCCCTAGCGCAAACACAGAATCTAATTGTCGTACCAGCGGACATAGAAAATAATCCACTGCTCGCAGTTTCCATACTAAGCCTAGCGATTGAAAGAAAAATCGTGACATTTTTAGAAGAAATTCAATACCTCCAAAAAGCTCGAACCTTTGGCGGCGAAATGGGTTCTGTTTCGCACAGTATTCAAAAGATTCTAAGCGACCTGGAAGAGGTAATTTTAGCTCTTTCTGAACATGCCTTAGAAAATGCTCGAGTTGAAAGACAAATCTACGAAGAAACCTTGGCTAATCCAAAAAAAATAGAAGCCGAAGAAGAAGCGGCCCTTAAGGATAGCGCTGAAGAAATAAAGCGACAAGACCAAGACAATAAAGATACTGAAAAAACAATTGAAGAAAGTGAAAAGGTTCTCCCAGAAGAAAACACACCCAAAGTACAAGATAAAATAGAAGTAAAGGCTTTTAATGTAGATGGCACGGTCAGCACCGTAGAAGCCTCTGCTGAAGATGCTGCACTTTTTGGATACTGGGCATACGTGATCATTGACGGCTGGTATGAGGACCAAGAAGAATTACAAAATTTCTTAGACGGAGATGAGTTAGAAAGTAAAAACTATCAAAAAGCTCTGCGCTTTGCACGATCGAACAATCTACAATTTCCACAAAGCAAAAAAGTAGAGAAAGCAGAATAGATTTATGAAAAATTTATATAAATACGCATTTTTAATCTTGATTTTCACGGTCTCAGACCTGACAAAAGCAGAGGAAACGCCTTCTAATCCTATAGAAGAAATAAAAGGGGATCTTGGTGTTGGCTCTCCTAAAGATGTCACAGCTTTGTCTAAAATAGAGGCCTATGATTATATAGTCGAGCAAGCTGCCTTTTTAGAATTAGATCCTGAAGTTATCAAAAAATCTATTCGCCTACCTATACCAATCAGAAACGTCGGCGCACTTCTCACTGAAGCAACTCTTGGGTTAAGTGATCTTCAACACGTGGTCATTGAGGGAAAAAAAGGCGTAGGGCGTTTCGAATTTGTTCAAGAATTAGTAAATCAGCATAAAAGCAAAGCTTTTTATAAACTAAACCTTAGAGCTCTCAAACAAAACCTTGAAAGCGTAGCTGAGGTACTTCAAAGACTTAAAGAACTTTCTGGTACTGAAGCAGTTTTAGTTCTAGAAAATATTGAAGATTTTTTGCCACTGCAAGCCATGAACGAAATGACTGCCGGACAACTTAACAATTACCCGCTTATTGATGTGCTTCCTAAAATTTTTGCCTTAGACTTTAGCTTTGTGCTTACAACCGCCGAAGGACAGGCCTCGAAAGCTGTAAAAACAAGCGGTCTATCGGGTCGTGAATACACGAAAATTGCAATTGAAACCCCCAACAAAAAAGCGACTTATAATTTTTTATCAAGCAACAAAGCCCTCGTTGTCCAATACATTGGAGCTTATCCCAATCAAGAAGCTCTTGAAACAGCTATTGATATAGCTCAACAATATTACTCTCTCGAATCTTTACCCTCTGCCACACTTAGAGTTTTAAGAGAAACTGTTAAATACCACCTAATGTCAAAAGAAATTTTAATTGCAAATTTGGAGCAAGAACTTGCACTAGTATCTAACGAACTATCAAGTCCTAATGGACGACCAAGTCCTATAGACTTTGACATTGAGTTCTCCACAACATCTGGAGACCATGAGAATGCAGCTAGACTCGAAAAAAGAAAATCCTATTTAGCCGACCAAGTACACCGTTTGGAATCACAGATTGCTATTCAAAGAAAAGCTCACGCGGACTTCGACAGCTCTCGAGTTAATAAAAGTCATATTATTGATATGGTTGTTGAAAGGCGCAAAATAGAACGTGATCTAGTTGAAGGCGACCTAAGCAAAAGATTGCAAACTTTCGCAAGAATCCTTCCACAAAGATTGCTTGGACAAGCTGAGGCTGTAAATGGGATCTTAAGACAACTCAGAAAACACCACTTCGCAGGTAGCGGAAGCAGACCTTTCTCTATATTTTCCGCAGGTGAACCTGGATCGGGAAAAACATATTTAGCTTATCTTTATGCTAAATACATGATGGGCGGCAATGGAGGAAGCCTTAAAGATTTAGATAATGTGGTGATCTTTCAAGGAGACAGCATGCAAGAAGCAATCAATGTTTCCACCTTAACCGGCGCTAGCCCCAACTACGTTGGCTATGACGATGAAATGCCTCTGTTTAAATGTATCAAAAATCCTCGCTGTGTCGTATTGGTCGATGAAGTAGAAAAAATGCATAAAAACGTGATTCGTGCCTTTTTGGCTGCCTTAGGACAAGGATACTTTGTAATGAGTGATGGTAAAAAAATTGATGTATCGCAAGCTACTTTCTTTTTTACATCGAACCTTAAGCACAATGGCATATTTGGGGTTAAACGTTTGTTAGAACTAGATGGCACAAAAATAGACGATGTCGAATTTAAAGTAAACGACTTTTTAGATTCGAAAGGCTTTCCTCCTGAATTTATAGACCGATTTAAAGATGGAGATGGCCCTACAGCAGACCATAGAATATATGACTTCAAGCCTCACACCCAAGAAAGTCTTTTTCAAATAGCCAAAATCTATCTCAAAAGCATAGCTCAAAATATTTTCAATAAAAATAATATAGCTATTTACTTTGAGCCAGACGCCGTAAGAAAATTGTTTGACAGAAGCGGTTCCTCCAAAAGCCGCAGTGCTAGACCACTTGAAGGTGAGCTTACAGGAATGGTAACCGAACTAATTTCTCCATACATTGAAGATGGTTCGATTGCTGGTGCCAGTGCAGTAGTTGTAGAACTAGACTCAGAAGGTGTCATACAAGTTAGCACTCTTGACGAAAAACAATCTATTACTAGATTGGTTCACAACACTGCTGAATTAAATGGAATCCGAGTTGAATATGATGCAGAAATGTCTCCTGAAATTGCAAATAGATATTTTCGCTATGATTCTTCAGAAAACCGAGTTTTAGAAGCTAGCTTCGAAGCTGAGCTCAAAAAGCAAATAGAAGCCGTACTTGTTTTAAGTGAAGATGAAATTAGAGCTGTTGAAAATTTTATTAACAGCTTAATAGAAGAGCTAAATTTAAAAGCTATTCAACTTAGAAAAAGCTGGCTCCCAAGCATAGCAGCAAACTTTTATGATTATACCGACCATGGAAGTCGTGTTTTAGATAAAGAATTTACAAGTTCTATTACAACGGCTATTTCTGAACTAAGACAATCTACCAACGCTCAACAAATTACATTTGCTCATCTAGAAGGAATTGTAGATGCCTTAATCGAAAACCGAGTGCCCTCAATCCCAAGCTATCATATAGATTTCCAAATTCCTGATTCCTTTCTTGAAGCTCCTCAAATCACTTTAACTGCATTCAGCGCTGAAGAGAATTTACTCAGAAGACAAGAAAATGAGAAAAACACTGCCAACAAAATTGCTGAGAACTCTGCCGCCAGAAAGGCTCAATGGGACGCAATAAAAGAGAACGGCTTAGATTTAAAAGTCGCTACTGCTGCCGTTGAACTAGAGCAAGCTCAGCAGGCATTAAACAGCTACGGAGAGCATCACCACATACTCCTTAAGGGATTAAAAGTTCAACTTGCCGAATTGCAAGATGAGTTAAAAGCCATCTCTGATATACCAGCCAATAAGGAAGCTAGAGTAAATCTGCAGACACTCATTGCTAATACAGAATCCGCCATAGAATCCATGAGCACTGATGCTGAATATTTGCAACTTTTAGAAAAAGCGAAAAAGGCAAAAGAAAACTTACTAGCTCACGAAACTGCATTGGATGTTGTTAAAGAACAATTGAGACCATTTAATCCTACTATTGAAGGAGAAAGTGATGCTACTAGATTAAAACGACAAGGCAAACTTTTAGACGGCCTATTCGAAGGACTGCCCACTCGAAAAAATTGCGAAGGCTTTCTTGATCCAAGTACAACTAAACAAAAACCATAAGCCATTTCAAACAGAGCCGCTGGCAGAATTTTCCTAGCTAGCTGCTTTGTTGGAAAGGATCGCCTCGTCTGTGAGGTGATTCAATTTCTGCAATGATTTAAAAGGGTTACAAAACTAAGCTTGTTGAATGGCGATGCTTTAACTATAAATGAGCCTTGTTGTGAGCTTTATGAAACGGCTACTTTGTGGAAGTTATATTCTTTGTTGTTTGAACTTTGCTTACTCCAGCGAAGAAAATCCTCTCGCTTTAATAGCAAGCAAAAAATCTTTAGGCTCCCCTTGTGAAGGATTAATTGAAGCTCGTGATTTGTCTTGGGCTTTTCGTAAAATTGCGGCTTATGTAAATAAGAGCGGCAAAGCAATGCTTGGCCCAGGGAAGCTTCCTTTCTGGTTAACAATATTATCTAAGAGATTAAATAAAAGTAATAATAAATTTGATCAACTTTATAGACATGCTCTTGAGTTTTCACACAAGCCATCAGCTGTATATAAATGGTTACAAAAAAATTTATATCATATCAATGCTCAAGCTGACTTAGGTCGTAGCACTGAACACAATGTAAATGAATCATGGGCCAGTCTGCCTGGAGCAGGTGGAGGCGTTACTTCAATTACAAAAAGCTCCTCCATGAATGTAGCACTCTATTCAGAAACAGATAATATAAATCAGACAATAGCTAACGACTCTTTAGTTGTAATCGCCATAAAGCAAGCGAAAGACGAACATGGTGAAGTATTGGGGCAAAATTATGGAGGTCAGATGCGTACTGAATTTCTTTTGTTAAGTACGGGAGCTCAATTAAAAAATATATTCTCAGTTCTGGCCGGCCTAAATTCAGATTTAGATAATTTTTATGAAATTACTAACCCAATGGTCAGAGATGGCACAGTCAAAGTCGTGCTCGGCTCTTCTATTGGAAGAGAAGTTTTTCGCTACGGAGAACGTGCTGCTTCGATTTCTTTTCTCGATCGAGATATTTTACAATGGAGGGAAACTGCCGCACCAAATACTCCTCCAAGAGCTCTCACCGGTAGAGCTAATTTCGAGAGCAATGGAGCACCTGCCATGGGCGCCGGTCTAGCTTGGCAGTATCAGACAAACCTTATGTATATAGCATCTGCTTTTACACTCGCTCTATATAATACTCTTAGTACAAAGTAGAACTAAATTCTCTAAGCCGCTTCTTCTAGGGTCTTTTTGGCTTCAGCGATACTAGCAGATTTTTTCTTGCTGGCAGCTTTCTTGACAAAAGGGTCTCTTACTAAGGCGACCTTTAGTACATCTTCGACCACTGTTACAGGCGTCAGGTTAAGTACCTTTTTGTATTCATCTGGTATCTCAACTAAATCTTTTAAGTTTTTGTTTGGGAAAAGCACGGTTTTGATTCCGTGTCTCATGGCAGCCAAAGCCTTTGCTTTTAGACCACCGATTGGAAGAACTTTTCCTCTTAGACTTATTTCTCCAGTCATCGCCACATCCTTAGATACGGGAATCCCAGTTATAAGACTTACTAAAGCGGTTGTAATTGTAACACCTGCACTTGGGCCGTCCTTAGGAGTAGCGCCACTTGGAAAGTGAATATGCACTTCGTTTTCTTCAAAAAACTTTGCACTCACACCTAGTCTATCGGCATTTGCTCTTATCCAAGACATAGAAGCCTGGCAACTTTCTTTCATTACATCGCCAAGTGATCCCGTATACTTGTATCCACCTTTACCAGGCATACAACTTACTTCCACTTCTAAAACTTCTCCACCAAAAGAAGTCCAAGCAAGTCCTGTGACCACTCCAACTTCATCTTTGTCTTTTTTGTCTTCATCAATAAACTTAGCAGGCCCTAAAAAGGTCTCTACTAAATCCGAGTTGATTGTTTTTGTAGGAAATGGATTCGTCGCATCCCAACAAGCGTACTCTTTTGCTACTTTACGGCAACAACTTCCAATTAAGCGTTCAAAATTTCTTAAGCCCGCTTCACGAGTGTAACCAGACACAATATCTTCTAGGGCTTCATCACTAAATTGTATAATTTCTTCGTTAAGACCATTTTCTTCGATTTGTTTTTTAACCAAATAAGTCTTAGCGATTTTTATTTTATCTTCGCGAGTGTAACCACTTAAATCGATAACTTCCATACGGTCTTTCAAGGCCGGTGGAACATTTTGCATATAGTTGGCTGTTGCTACAAACATTACATTTCTTAAATCAAAATTAAGATTTAAGTAATGATCTCTAAAAGTATCATTTTGTTCTGGATCAAGAACCTCTAACAAAGCACTTGAAGGATCACCTTTTTGATCACGTCCCAGTTTGTCAATCTCATCGAGCATAATAACAGGGTTATTGGTATTCGCCTGCTTCAAAGCCTGAATAATTCTTCCAGGCATAGCGCCTACATAAGTTCTTCTGTGACCTCTAATCTCAGCTTCGTCATGGACACCACCGAGACTGATTCTTACAAATTTACGTCCCATTGATCTTGCAAGCGACTTACCAAGTGAGGTTTTACCAACCCCTGGAGGTCCACTTAAACAAAGAATAGGTCCTTTGCTTATTTTCTTTAATTTTCTTACAGCCAAGAATTCTAAAATTCGATCTTTTACTTTTTCTAAGCCATAATGATCTTCATCTAAAATACTCTGGGCATTTGTAATATTTAACTTGTCTTCTGATTCTCTCAACCAAGGTAGTTCACAAATCCAATCAAGATAAGTTCTTACAATTGAAGCTTCAGAGGCGTCGGGATGCATTCGCTCAAGACGACCTAATTGCTTTAAGGCCTCTTTGCGTACTTCAACAGTCATGTCTGCTTCTTCGATTCTTTTCTTAAAGGCATTCATTTCTTCAGTTTTAGGATCTACATCTTGGGCTGAAGGACCATTTTTTAAATCGGCACGAAAAGGATTCATGGGCTCTCGTAAAAAGCTTTCCTTTAAACGATAGTTTTCTTTATTGCCATCTGCCTTCTTTTGCTTTTTGAGCATATCAAGCTCTAAATCTAAAATTTCACTCACTCTTGTTAAACGCTTATTAGCATCATTAATTTCTAATATTTTTTGTGATTCTTCGACTTTTAAACCTAAATTACTAGCCACAAGATCTGCCATTCGGCCAAGGTCTGTTATTTCATCAACAACCATTAATATGTCAGGAGAAATAACTTTACCTAAAGATATTACTTTCTCGAGCTGCTCTCTTACTTTTTGCATAAGAGCTTCTTGTTCAGGGTTTTCAGGTAAGAAAAGTTTTTCAGGAATTCTTTCTTGATTTACTAAATAGAAAGGGTCGCTTTTTACAAATTCCTTAACACGGGCCTTTGCAATTCCTTGAGCAAGAATTTTGATTCGACCATCAGGTAGCTTACGCATTCGCATAATCATAGCCACTGTACCAACTTCGTATATATCTGCTGGTAAAGGCATATCATCATCGATTTTCTTTTGGCTGGCCAAAAAGATCAATCGATCCTGACCTAGTGCTCTATTTACCGCTTGTATAGATTGCTCGCGTCCAACATATAAAGGTAGAATCATGTATGGAAATACAACTACATCTCTTACTGGTAAGAGTGGTAGGGATTCTGGAATAACTATTTCATCTATTTCTCTATTGGACGACATATAATGCAACCTCCTGGGGTCTTTTCTTGCTCATATATCTTATTCGGTAGAGAACTAGCTAAGGCTTAAAGCCCGCTCGTATAAAAAAGTGACTCTTTAGGTCAGTCTATTGACTCATACTAAGCTGATACTCAAAACGACTGTTCTTAATAGAGTATAGATGGACGTCACGTAAAACTTCTCGCGAACTATCCCATAATTGACGCCCTAAAACTCCCGAAAATTCACCTAAACTTAAAAAACGCTCCGACCAATCACTGCGATTTTGGGGATTTAAGCCCCCTCGGCGGTAGGCCTTTATAATAGCTAGCGCAACATCATGGCCTAAGGCCTCTAATTTTCCTGGGTTTTTTCCACCAAAGCGTCTTCTGTAATCTTCCATAAAACTTTGCACATGGGGCAAAGGTCTACTACTTGCAAAAGAATCAGCTATATAATTTTTACCTATGTATTGACCAGCTCTTTCAATCAAACGCTTGTTGCGCCAGGTAGAAGGACCAAGCAAGGTCACATTCTTAATTTTTTCAAAACGCAGGGCCGGAATAATTTGTCCTAAGGCTCGGTAGCTGTCCGGCAAAAAGATCGCCTCAAAATCAATAATCGGTGGAAGCTCCTGCAAATGAGAAAGCTCTTTTGGATTTAACTTTCGGCCACCAACTTTTTTCTTGTAGTCCGCTAATCGTTTTTTGTATTCTTCACGCCTAAGAGAGTTGTCAGCAGTTAAGACCATATTTTGGACTTGAACTCTAAAGTCAGATTGTTTGGGGGAATATGACTCAGCTGCATTTACAGACACCCCTAGTTCTTTGGCTGCAAGAAAAAAAGCAGCTGCAAATTCTTTTCCAAAATTATCTTCCGGAAACAAAATAGCAAAACCTTTGGCTCCCTGGTCTCGAGCGTAGCGAATTAATGAGTGAACCTGCTTGTACGGACTTATAGGAAATTGAAAAACACTCGAACCATAATCTTTAAGACCAGGACGTGAAGATAAAACCAAATAAGGAACTCCGTACTCAGTAGTCATTTGTGCAACTTTTTCTGATTGCGAACCAGAAAGCGGACCAACAACAACAGAAACCTTATCATCAAAGATTAACTTCTCAAGCGCTTTGCTTACACTACTGACATCACTTCCAGCATCGGCCACAATAACCTCAATATCTTGAATTTTGTTTCTCTCAAGCCCCATATTAAATCCATTTTTAATCGCAGTGCCAAAAACAGCTGAAGCTCCCGAGAGCGGCAAAAGAAGTCCCACTCGTCGATTTAAGCTATCACCGAGTCTATCCAAGCGACTCATCAATTGCTGCGCTTTTGCACTATAAGGAGAAGAATAACCACCCCAAGTAATTGTTTGATTCAAAAGCGCGCGAGCACTTTCTTTTTTTCCTTGGGCAAGCCTAATTCCAGCCAAGCGATAACAAACCACATCTACCGGAAAAGAATCCGGATATTCTCTTTTTAAAAACTCAAGCTCAGCTTCACGCAAATGATTTTCAACAAGCTTACTCACCTGTTTTCGATTTTTCTGAAAAGCCGCACCACCCTTGATCACTTTATTGGCTTTTAAAAAGGCCAAACTAGCTTCTAAATGTCGTGATTCACTCATAGCAAGCTTAGCCCAAAAACTATAGAGCTCTGCCTGTTGGTTTTTACTGAGCATTACTGTTTCAACTCTGGCCAACTGCTTAAGAGCCTGAACATTGTTCCCCTGACTATGATAAACCTGTGACAAACGCATCACTGCCAGCGAGCGGTAAGGGGAAACAGGACTTAGTTCCATAATTTTTTTGTAAGAGTCTGCAGCAGCTACGTAATCGTGTATTGATTGCAGATATCTTCCTCGCAATAAATAAGCCTTATCCGCAAATTGTCCCTGAGGTCTTTCACGCAGATAAACGTCAAGCTTTTCTGTTCCAACTCTATATTTAGATTGCTTATAATAACTTCGAGCCATTTTAAATAAATTCACATATTGAGCTGGATCTTTTACACTGCGTGGAGGAATCTTTTCACCGACTCTTACAGATAAAGGATCTTGAAATGAAGTTTCAGAAGAAACGGGCTCTTCAACAGCTTTTTCGCTTATGGGATACTGAGCACTTTGACAAGAAACAAAAAGCAGCAACAACAAACAGTAAATTCTTAACATTGTCCTATTTTAGCAGGAAATATTTTAGTCACGTGCAAACAGCCCTTCGCAACAACGCGAAGCGTCTGTCAAAGGCAATAACAAGCTGCCACAGGACTTAAAACCAGTCTTTTACTTTCTTAAAAAAGCCTTCGCTTTTGGGGTAGCTATTTTTACTAATTGAGGCGAATTCTTTAAGCAGCTCTGTTTGCCGATCATTAAGCTTAGTTGGAACCTCTACATAAACCTTTACGTATTGATCTCCTAAGCCTCTGCCGTCGATACTAATAATCCCTTTGTTTTTTAAGCGAAAGCGCTTGCCACTTTGAGTGCCAGCAGGCACTTTCATTTTAACCGAGCCATGTAAAGTCGGTATTTCCAACTCATCTCCTAAAGTTGCCTGCGAAAAAGATAGAGGCATTTCAACAAAGACGTCTTGCCCTTCCCTCTCATAGAGTTCATGATCTTGAACATCTATAACAACATACAAATCACCGCTTGGTCCGCCATTTTTACCCGGCTCACCCTCGCCCCGTAACTTCAATCTTTGACCATTATCGATTCCGGGAGGAATTTTAACCTGCAGTTTGCTTTTCTTAACATTAGCCCCTCTGCCACGGCAGTCGGTACATTTTTGTTTAATGATCTGACCACTTCCTCCGCAGTCAGCACAAGTTTTAGACAGAGTAAAAAAACCTTGCTGGTAATGCATCTCTCCACTGCCACCACAACCCTTACAAGAATCTGGTGAAGTGCCAGCTTTTGCGCCACTACCACTGCAAGTTTTACAAGAACTTTCCTTTTCTAGCTCGACAGTTTTTTCGCCACCAAAGGCCGCCTTTTCAAAATCAACTTTCATATTATAAAGCAGATCAGAACCGCGTGTTGCCCTAGTCCGACGACCGCCTCTACGACGAGAGCCACCACCAAAAGGATTGCCTCCACCACCGCCAAAGACTTCTTCAAAAATATCTCCAAAAATATCACCGGCTGCACCGCCGCCGCCACTAAAACCGCCAAAGCCACCTGGGCCTCCAGCCTGAGTGCCTGCGTGACCAAATTGATCATAAGATTGTTTTTTCTGACTGCTAGACAAAACTTCATAGGCTTCTGCAGCCTCTTTGAATTTTGCTTCAGCTTTTTTATCGCCAGGATTTTTATCGGGATGAAACTTCACCGCCTGCTTGCGATAAGCTTTTTTAATTTCATCAGCCGAAGCGCTGCGAGAAACTCCCAGCACTTCGTAGTAATCTCTTTTGCTCATCGCTTAACCAACCACATAATGTCTTTAGACATTAAACTTCTTTAAAGTCGGCGTCGACAGAATCATCTTTTTTATCGGCTTTAGGCGCCTCATCTTGGGCGTCTTCTTTTGCTGAGCCGTTGGCTGCTGTCTGTTTTTGTTGCTCTTCAGCACTTTGCTTGTAAACAGCTTCCGCCAGTTTGGCATTTACCGTATTAAGCTCTTCAGTTACGCTTTTCATAAGCTCAACATCTTCTTTCGACACTGTGTCTTTCGCTTTAGAAAGAGCCGCTTCAACTTCTGATTTAAGAGAAGCCTCAGCCTTTTCTCCATACTCCTTAAGTGATTTTTCAGTTTGATAAATCAACGAATCAAGTTGGTTTTTAACCTGCACACTTTCGGCTTTTTTCTTGTCGTCTTCAGCATGTAACTCTGCATCCTTAACCATTTTTTGGATTTCTTCGTCACTCAAACCAGAGCTTGCAGTAATTTTAATCGACTGCTCTTTGCCTGTGCCAAGATCCTTAGCACCTACATGCACAATACCGTTGGCGTCGATATCAAAAGTAACTTCAATTTGCGGCATTCCCCTTGGAGCCGGCGGAATACCTGTTAAATCAAAACGAGCCAAAGTTTTATTGTGCTCAGCCATCTCGCGCTCACCCTGCATAACGTGCACGCTTACAGCAGGCTGATTGTCGGCCGCTGTCGAAAAGGTCTGACTTTTTTTACTTGGTATCGTTGTGTTTTTATCGATTAGCTTTGTAAAAACTCCACCTAAGGTTTCGATTCCAAGACTAAGAGGTGTCACATCAAGAAGTAAGACATCTTTAACGTCTCCCTGCAGAACTCCACCCTGAACAGAGGCGCCAATGGCCACAACTTCATCTGGGTTCACGCCTTTGCTGGCTTCTTTTCCGAAAATCTCTTTTACTTTTTCTTGGACCTTCGGCATGCGAGTCATACCGCCAACTAAAATAACATCGTGAATGTCGGAGCTAGATTTTCCGGCGTCCTTAAGGGCTGTGTTACATGGACCTGCAAGACGATTTAATAAATCAGCACAAAGCTCTTCGAGCTTGGACCTAGTAAGCTTTAGGTTTAAATGTTTAGGCCCGCCTTGATCAGCAGTTACAAAGGGTAAGTTAATTTCAGATTCGAAAACTTCCGAAAGATGATGCTTAGCTTTTTCGGCTTCTTGCTTAAGTCTTTGCAGAGCAAATTTATCTTTACGTAAGTCTATACCATCACTTTTGTTAAACTCATCGGCCATCCAGTTTACAATTCGCATATCAAAGTCTTCACCACCAAGGTAAGTGTCCCCACTTGTAGATTTAACTTCAAAAACTCCTTCACCAAGCTCAAGGACGGACACATCAAAAGTACCACCACCTAAGTCAAAGACTGCAATGGTGCGGTCCCCTTTTTTATCCATTCCGTAAGCAAGGGCAGCAGCAGTCGGTTCGTTAATAATTCTTTTAACTTCTAGACCTGCGATCTTTCCGGCATCTTTAGTAGCCTGCCTTTGGGCATCATTAAAATAAGCCGGCACAGTAATAACCGCTTCGCTCACCGGCTGCCCTAAATAATCTTCAGCGGTTTTTTTCATTTTGCCAAGAACGATTGAGGCAATTTCTTGGGGAGAGTATTTTTTACCATCACATTCCACCCAAGCGTCGCCATTATCTGCCGCTACAATTTGATAAGGTGAAACTTTTTGAATTTCGGCAATTGCCGCATCTTTAAACTTTCTACCGATCAAACGCTTAATTGCAAAAAAAGTTTTGTCGGGATTTGTGATCGCTTGGTTTTTGGCCATGGCGCCTACGAGCCTCTCGCCTTGAGCATTAAAAGCCACAACAGAAGGAGTGGTTCTAGCTCCTTCACTGTTGGCAATCACCTTTGGGTCGCCAGCCTCTAAAACAGCTACACATGAATTTGTGGTTCCTAAATCGATTCCTATAATTTTTGACATAATAATCTCCTCTTACGCTCTAATTAAGCTTTTTCTTCGCCGCTCTCGCTTGGAGCAGTCGATTGTTTGGTATTTTTATTAACAACAACTCGAGCCGCGCGAATCAATCGCGAGCCCAATTTATATCCTTTTTGCATTTCTTGCATAACTTCACCATCTGCTCTATCAGCATCTTCAGAACTGCTTATGGCTTCGTGCTCACTGGGATCAAAAGTCTTACCAACACTTTCGACAGTCTTAACACCAACTTGTTCTAAGCTTTGCTCAAAGTGCTTTAAGGTCATTTGCACTCCAGTGTTTAAGTTTTGAAAAATTTTATTTTCTTTTACAACTTGCTCTACTTTTTCTTCAGCATCTTTTGCCGCCTGAACAGCCAGTTGCAAGTTATCTAGAACAGGCAGAATTCTGCGTATGAGCTCTTCGTTAGCAAACTGTAGAACTTCAGATTTTTCACGCACAAAACGCTTTTTCATATTCTCAACTTCTGCAGTCAAGTACAGAACCTTTGCCTTCCAATCGGGCTCTTCAACTTTAGCCTCAGGGTTTTCTGGATTTTCTTTTTTTTCTTCTATATTTTCTTCTGCTGTTTTGTTTTCAACATCAGTCTTTGTTTCTTCCATACTTAAGCAAAAATGGGGTCATATAATGAAGAGTCAAGAGCGCCTTTTTGGAGCTGTGGCTGCAGGCGGTCAAATATCTGTAATATAAGCGTATCTAGTATAACTTCAGCGCGCTGGCTCAAGGCAAAGCGGCCTGGCTCTCGCCTTAAATATCCAAGTGCCTGATAATCAAGTATAATTTCGTCCACTTGAATGCCTAGAGCCGAAAGTCTATTGAGAGCCACACCACTTTTTAAGCGCATGTTCATCATTAAGAGCTCTTTTACATGGTCAGAATGGCTCCTAGGCCTAAGAAATTTATCGAACTCATATGACAGCTTAGTGGCTCCTTCTTTCCATAAATTGAAAGAATTAGGCTGATTTTGATGCACTCCAAAGCGGCTAGGCCTTAGGTCAGAGGCATTTGCTTGCCATGGCAAAAGACCCCTGGCTCCTGGCCCTAAAGCTAGAAAGGGCTGCAGCTGCCAATACTTAAGGTTGTGTTGGCTCTCTTTGTTTGCTTTGCAAAAATTACTGACTTCGTATTTCGCATAGCCCTCTTGGGCCAAAAACTCTTCAGCTAAATTATGCATTTGAAGACGAGTTTTTTCATCTCCTTGCTGCCAGTTTTGAGACTTAAGTGTTGTCAAAGTCAATTGATACAAAGAAATATGATCGGCCGGAAAGTCCATAGCCAATTCTAAATCCTCTAACAACGCTTCTACATTTTGCTCGGGCAAGGCATACATTAAATCAAAAGAAAAATCTCCCTCCCAGCTCTCACTCACTAAGCCGAGGGCTTTTTGGTTTTGCAGACGATCTGCCTTTCTTTCTAGACGCTGAAGCTGCTTATTCTGAAAACTTTGGATTCCAATAGAAAGGCGATTCACCGGGCTTGAGTTTAAAAAATCTATTTGAGTTTTGTTTATAAATTCCGGATTGGCCTCAATGGACCATTCACATTTAGATGTAAAACTAAAGTGCTTCTGCAAAGCTGTAAAAACTAATTGCAATTGATCGTTCTTTAAAATATTTGGAGTTCCCCCTCCAAAAAAAACGCTATCAAAAACTCGTTTGTCTTTTTTTAAATAGGGCCCCCAAAAAGCAATCTGCTCAGTTATGCAATCTATCCACTGTTGTATAACTTGCGAGTCTTCCTCTGCCCAAGAATTAAAATCACAGTAGCCACACTTATGCTGACAAAACGGCACATGAATATATAGACCTAGGGGATGGCTCACCACACTCTCATACTGCACTGTTACTTAATTTTACAAATAAGCCTTGCTTTAGATAATGATAACGATTATCATTATTGCATGAACAAAAAGAAGCTACACATAGTCTTAACCTTAGCACTGCCGGGGGTTTTTGCTTTTTTTGCCCCTAGCATTATCGCCAAACGGCCTTCCAAAAGTCTTGTCTCCTACAAGCAACAGTTAAAAGTCACGGTCAAAGCAATCGAAGCTAAGCAAAACTCTCAAATCAGTGCCGAGAACACCAAGCTTGTTTCTGAAGGCAAAGCTCTCGTAAGTGATCTAATGCCGCTTTTCAGTAAATGCAGACCTCTGCTTCTCAAAGTTCTAAAAGATCTCGACCTAATGCAAAATAAATTAAGTCATGAAGAAATTGAAACTGGATATCACGCCGGCGAAAAGCTTCCCCAAAACTTAAACACCGAATGTTATGAAATAAAAGAATTCTTAGTCCACCCAGCTACGGTAAGTGTTTTGCTGCGAGAAAAGCCCAAAGAACATTCTCAGATGCAAGCTGAGCTTGAAGAATTAGGTCACCATTTAGAATCCCTAGAGATTGAGCTCAAAGCAAAAAAACTACTCTAAAGAAAAGTAAACTCCCTTGCTAGGCTCTATTCCAATACCCACTCTAATTGGCTTATTGCGACTTTTTAAATGAGCTTTCAATTTAAAGTTTTGTAGCAAAGTGATTAAAACAATTTTCATTGTATTCATGGCAAAGGCACGACCGATGCAAGCTCTATTGCCACCTCCAAAGGGAATAAACTGCCCGTAGTCATATTGCTTTTCTAAAAAGCGCTCGGGCCGAAAGCTATAACTGTCTTGATAAATTTCTTCCCTATGATGAACTCCATAAATGTAAGGAGAAACTCCGTGACCTTTTGGTACAAAATATTCATCGCCTAATATTAGATCCCTCTGTGCTATACGAACCGTGAATGGGAAAATAGGATATATCCTTAAGGCCTCTTTTATGAAAGCATTTAAATATTCATTTTTCATAAGCAGTGCCAGGTCACTTGTTAAATTTATTTCTTTTTTTAGCTTTTCAAAGCAATTTGGACTGCGAGCCGCCCAATAAAAAACCCAAGACAGGGCCTGAGTTGTAGTGTCTTGACCTGCAAACAAAAAAGTCATCATTTGATCGCGAATCCTCTTTTTCTTTAAAAAAGGGCAACCTTCTTCCATATAAAGTTTTGAAAGAAACATTATATCTTCTGTCTTTTGAGTGCTTTCTTCATATTGCTTGTCTAAAAAATTATGTATCTGTTTTTGCAATTTTAAAAAGCGGGCATAGGGCGTAAGTGGCCCAAGATTAACTTGGCTCTGTGGAAAAAAGGTACCAAGAGCTCCCCAGCGCCTGTTCATCTCACGCATCTCTTGCACCGGCAATTTTAACTTAGCTATTTCGGCTTCATCCTTAAATCCAAAAATACTTCTAAAAATAACCTGCATAGTAAGCTCCGAAAAAAGGCTTATTAGGTTAACTGGCTTATTTTTTGGCACTGTCTTGAAAAGATCTAAAGTGAGCTGCCTAATGAGCTCGTCATATTGATGCATTCGATTTCCGTGCAAAGGCTTCGTATATACTTTACGATCCGCTTTATGGACATCGCCGTCAGTAACTAATAGAGAATTCTCACCTAAAGAGGGCTTAAAAATTTCATTGGCTTCACCTGCTCTTAAAACGTCATAAGAATAAGAGTAAATTTCTTTTATGATCTCAGGCTCCGAGAACAAATGAAATCGCCTGCCCTTTGTGAATTTCATTGAATAACTGTATCCGACTTTCTTTATAGCCTTATTATGAAAGGCTATTGGATCCAGAATGCCTTGAAGATACGACACAAAAGCTATGCCGTTATACTGCGAGAGTTGTTTTTTGCTACACACTCCCACCTATAGCCTAGAATACAAAAAAAAACAAGTTATTTTAACAAGGCAAAATCAATAGTTAAACTCTACCAAAATCATCTTGATATCGCGTAATGTCGTCTTCACCGAAATAACTGCCTGTTTGAACTTCAACAAATTCCATCAGCTCTGATGCATGAGGGTTTTCAATTCGGTGCTTAGCTTCAAGAGGTATAAAAATTGATTCGCCCACTTTTAAATCATGAACTTTATCATTTAGGGTTACTCTCGCCTGACCTTTTACCACAACCCAATGTTCTGCGCGTTTTTTGTGAGACTGGTATGAAAGCTTCTTTCCGGGGAGAACTCTAATTAATTTTGATTTAAAATAATCCGTATCAAGCAAAACAAAAAATTCACCCCAAGGCCTACGCTCATTCAAAGAGCTCTGAGTTAAATCAGCAAAATTTGAATTTTTGATCTGAGCGAGCAAGCCCTTTACCGACTGAGCTTCGTTTTTATTAAGAACCAAAAGAGCGTCATCACTTTCCACCAGCATAGTGTCTTTTGTACCAACAAAAGCTGTTTTTTTTGCTTTAAGCGCATAACTTAAATAAGCATTGCCAGAAGCCTTCTCTTCAAAAATTTTTTCTCCCGAATGTATTTCCGCAAGCTGTGGCCAACTACCGAGATCACTCCAGCCAGCATCAAGGGGCACAAAAGAAAGATTGCTTAATTTTTCCATAAGGGCAAAATCTATACTGTCCTCTGGCATTTCCTTATATAATTCATCTAAATTGCTCAAGTTATCCTTAAGCTTATCAACAATCTTAAAATATTCTGGAGCGTGGTTTTCTAAGGCATTTAGAAATGCAGAAGTAGAAAAAACAAATATGCCTGCGTTCCAAAAATGTTTTCCGGAGGCATAAAATTCATCTGCTTTATCTTGTGCTGGTTTTTCAATAAAGCGCTGAACATCCTCGCCGGCAACTTCAAGGTAGCCATAACCCGTATGAGCTGAACTTGGTTTAATCCCTAATGTAACAATTTTATCTTGAGAAGCTTTCTTAAAAGCTTGTTCAAGACAGTTCGTAAACTCAGATGAGTTTTGCACAAAATGATCCGAGGGCAAAATAGCTACTAAAGAATTTTTTTCTTTTAAATCAAAATATTTAGCTAAAAATGAAATCGCTGGAGCCGTGTTCTTCCCAGTTGGCTCAAATAAGAATTTTTCTTCTTTTAATTTTTTGTCTAAAGCCGCAAGCACATAAGACCAGCTTCTTTGTTCTTCTGAACATAAAATAAAATACTCACCTATGTTCTCAACTCGCTTTACAGTGTCACTAAGAAGAGAGGATTGATTTTGGAGTAAATCTACAAATTGTTTTGGAGTTTTCTTGCGACTAACGGGCCAAAGCCTCGTTCCTTGCCCGCCGGCTAATATAACAATATTTTTTTTCATTTTCATGTATAGGATAACATGCATTCTTTGAAACAAAAAAAAAGCCACGCCCATCTAAAATCGGCATGGCTTTTGATAATTAAAATTATTTATCTACAGAGTTGGTGAACTGGCGCTACCACGCTTCTGCATATTTTGACGAAAATTTTCTCGACGCTCTTTCATAAAAGCTCGTCTTTCGTCTCGAGTCATTGATTCCCAACCTTCAGGCCTTTGATCGCCACCCATTTTTTGACGAAAAGCACGGCGTTTTTCTTGGCGCTCATCACTGAATTCCTTGCGATCAGATCGACGATTCTCTCGGTATTCTCTGTGTTCTGTTTTCATTCCTCTATGATAAGCTTTTTTCCCAGCGCGACGATCTTTCTTAAACTCTTGTCTTTCCTCAGCACTCATATCTTGCCAGTTTTCTCGTGTTTGCTTCCATTCCGCCTGTTGATCTTCACGAAAATCCTTTCTTTTTTCACGCATACCTTCGCGGTGTTCTTTGCGCTCAGCACTACGAGCTTCTTTATAGTCTTTCCAGTCGCTTCTTTTGTCCTGCCTAAATTCACGCTTGGCTTGTTTACGATCCTTTTTGTAGCTACTTGCAAAGGCCGGTAAAAAACTAATTGATAAAACAAATATTAATAATTTTTTCATTTTTTCTCCCTCAAACGGCTATGGCTGCCATATACCGCTCATTTAGCTTATCATCAGCTTTGCCTAAGTTTGAACATTTGGCTTGTCAGAAATGCGCCGCTTGATTAGCCTTAGACCACAAATGAGCACTTTTAACCCAAGTATAAAAATCTATCTCGACGGCGCCCAAAAAGAAGAAATCTTAAAAGTCCAAAACGACCCCCTGGTTAGCGGTTTCACAACAAATCCAAGCCTCATGAAAAAAGCAGGAATTTCTGACTACACGGCTTTTGCTAAAGACATTCTAAAGGAAGTAAAAAAACCTATTTCCTTTGAGGTTTTTGCTGACGATTTTGCAGAAATGAAAAGACAAGCTCTTGAAATCAAATCTTGGGCTGATAACGTTTACGTTAAAATACCGATTACAAACTCCACCGGAGAGAGTTCATGCCCTCTTATTCACGAGCTAAGCAGCTCTGGCGTAAAGTTAAATGTAACCGCCTTATTCACAACGGCCCAAGTCCTTAAGACTTGTGAAGCGTTAAAAGGCGGCGAAACAGCTATTATCTCAGTCTTTGCCGGCCGAGTGGCAGACAGCGGCACCAGCCCTGAAAGCCTAATGAGAGCTAGCTCTGAGATCTGCGAAGCTTACGGCAGCAAAACCAAACCACACGAACTACTTTGGGCCAGCAATCGGCAATTCTACGATGTGATTCAAGCTCAAAACTGGGGGGCTAAAATTATTACGATCACCCCAGCCGTTTATCAAAAATTTGCCATGTACCAAAAAGACCCAACTCAAATGTCGCTCGAAACGGTTCAGGCCTTCAAGCGAGATTCGGAAGCTGCGGGATTTAGGATTTAAATTTGACTGATTTCATCGGGCTCCAGAGTCAACAAAAACTTATTCGAGCCAAAATTGATCATGCTATTTCCAAGGTACTCGATCATGGCAAATTTGTTTTTGGCCCCGAGGTAGAAGAATTGGAAGAAACACTAGCCCAATATTGTGGTGCCAAATATTGTATCAGTGTCTCAGATGGGACAATGGGGCTATTACTAGCCCTTAACGCTTACGACTTACAAGCTGGGGATGAAGTTATCACGACGCCGTTCAGTTATTTTGCAACTCTAGAATCCATTCTGCATTCTGGAGCGACTCCTGTTTTTGTTGACATCAATCCTGTCACGTTCAACATCGACGAAAAGCTAATTGAAGAAAAAATCACAAATAAAACCAAAGCCATCTTAGCCGTAAGTCTTTTCGGTCAATGTGCCAACTTTAAAGAAATAAACAAAATTGCAAAAAAACATAATCTTATCGTTATTGAAGATGCCGCTCAAAGCTTTGGTGCAACTCACCACGGAGTTAAATCATGTAATCTAAGCAATGTTGCCGTCACTAGCTTTTTTCCGACCAAGCCTCTTGGCTGCTATGGAGACGGCGGAGCTTGCTTTACAAATGACGATCAAATAGCTGAAAAATTAAAGCTGTTGCGCAACCACGGAACAGTTGCACGAAATGAACACTGCTTGATTGGACACAACAGCAGATTAGACACGATACAAGCCGCCATTCTTTTAACTAAGCTTAAAATTTTTGACAATGAAATCGGCCTGAGAAATAAAATTTCTGAACAATATGATAAGTTTTTACCAAATAATATCACGAGACCAAAAATTCTTCCCCAAAACACATCTGTGTATGCACAATATACGATAAAATGTCTTAGCCGAAACACTCTTGTAGAAATTTTAAAGACACACAATGTTGCGCATTCTACACACTACCATATTCCTTTATATAAACAATATTGTTACCAAAAGAATACAAATGAAAATTTTCCAAAGTCTCAAGCTGTTTCGGAACAATGCCTTTCTTTGCCAATGCACCCATACCTCGACTTAAGCACTATAAAAAAAACTTTTAACTCTCTATACACTCACCCCCCCGACACACCAAGCAACCTTTAATTAATTCACTTGTCCGTGAAAAAATATCTTAAGTCAAAAAAAGAGCCCAAAGAGAAGTCAGTCTAACATATGTCCTAAAAGTTACTTTAGTCTAGCCACTTCAGAAAGCACATCCGTCCAACGGTGAGCCCAAGTGTGTTCAGAAATCAATTTACTATAAGAGTTCTGGGCAATCCAACTATGGCGCTTTTCATTTCTTAAGATACTTCGAACCGTAGCGCACAATCCACCTTGACCTTTATAAGGCAATAGATCAAGCCCAAATCGAAAATATCGTTCAACCTCCTTAAGATGTTCAGTAATTACAACCGTTTTGCATGCAAGCGCCTCGAATAAGCCAACTTTAACATTTTGATGACCTGCCATAGTTTTTCCAAAAGAAAGATAAATTTTTCCTTTGTTAATGGCAACATTGTGATCTTCTCCATTTACAACACCCAAGCTATTCTTCCAACCCATACCATATAGACCTACGTTACAATATTTCTGCAGCTCTGATACCGCAGCAACTCTCTCTGGACGTGCGTGCCCGACAACAACAACATCGTATTCCTTTTTTATATTAGCCATAGGAAAATGTTTACTTGTACACGCAGCGAATGGCATTAGCTTAATATTGACATTTTTATGGTCGTATTGGTTTTCACAAGAAAACAATGAGTTTGTTAAAAATAAATCAAATTTATGCGCATACTTTGCACCATTATTGTTGAAAACGTCTGGATCAGATAAAGATATACCAACTGTTACAATTTTTCTTTTTTTAAAATAATCAAACAGCTTGTCATCAAAAACCAAACCTCCAGCATTGCAAACAACAAAATCTAAATCCAAATTGGATACCAGCTCAATTATCTTATGAGTTCGTAAGATTCTCAAAGGAGCTAAACCTCCTCCAGGAACAGAAACAAAAAATTCATTTTCTTCTTTTGATCTAACAACTCCATCTTTGTCTTTAAAGTAAATTCCAACATCAATAATTTCAGCTTCCGGAGCAACAAATTTTAAATTTTGCGCCATCAAGTAAACTATGTCATTTTCAGCCATCCAATAAGAGCCTAAATGAAGTCCTTTCATTTAGACATCCTTATAAAGTTATAAATTTTCTCCAATGATTCATTCACCTGGACGTGCGCCACTTCACGATAATTCAACATTTTCTCAACAATATGGTCTTTATTATTATTAAGAAAAGCAATTTTTTCTAAAAAATACTTTTTGCTTTTAAAGATATCTATACCGATATCCAACAAATCCATACGCTTCAGATATCCAAAGTTCTTAGGCTGGTAGATCAAATTCAAAGAAGGCAATCCTAGCTGAGTAGCAAAGATCATCGAGTGTAGTCTCATCCCCACAAATACTTCGCAACCGGCCATGTCCAAAATATCAAATGAAGACTTAGAGACAACATCTTTGCGGTTTCTTACTGTGTATGCATCTATCCCGTAAAGAAAATCAGGTTTCCTATGTGTTTTTTCGCAATAGAATGGAACATGCACTAATTCATCAAATTCATTTATCAAAACATCAACGATATCGTCATAAGAGAATTTTTTTAACGGATAAATCTTTTCAAAATTTATCTTAGAAAACTTTGAATGCAAGGCTCTTAAATAAGTATCGGGCTTCGATTTAAATGAAAAATTCCAATATGGCCACGGCCTAAGATTCAATCCACAGTTATACTTAAATACTTTTTCTTTTCTTACTTCAAACGGATATAGAAAAGTCAGATCATGACAAGAGATAACTTTATCATGATAGTTTAATAGCTTTGCACTTCTATCGTCTCGGACATGAATAAATTCAGCTTTATCGAGCATTTTTAGTATAAAAAGCTCGTTTGAACTATCGCGTGCCTCTACACTTATACCAACAAAACCCATAGGGCGCTTAATTTGATCAAGAAGATACGTACAACGATTAAAAGATTTATGTATTAAACCTCCGCCTCCGTAGAAAACAAAATCATATGAGTTTATCTTGAAAAAATCCTTCGTAAAAGGGTCGATTAAATCTAGTGTATGACCTTTCGATTCTAAAAACTTCTTCAAACACCAACCAATCCGTTCATCACCTTCATTGTCATGACCATACCAACCTAACGCTGCAAATTTCATTCATCAGTTCCTTCCAATAAAGTAGCAATTTCTTGTGCTTTTACACTCCAATCATTCTCAAGTGCTTCTCGGTACAAGCTCTCTGTATATTTTGGCTGATCTTTAATTTCAAACGCTTTATCAATATTCCTAGAAAACTCTGAAAAATTTTTGCTTACCAAAGGCGTTTTGTACTTTCTACATTCTGCCAAATCAGTAGTGACAATTGGTTTTTTGGCAGCCATATACTCAAATAATTTTACGGGAGAAGTAGATTCAGTAATGGAATTACATACAAAGGGTATAGTTGAAACATCAAAAACTTTCCCACACTCAACGATACTCGAATACTTTTGAGGAGGCACAATAATTATATTATCAACACTCTCCACACCCGAGTCTCTACAACTATTGTCATACTTCATACCAATTAACACAAACTTATAGTTCGGTTTTTCCACTGCGATTTTTTTTATCAACTCGTAGTCAAGCCAAGAAGCCAACGCACCATAATACCCAATAATTTTTTCCTTCTTGTCGATCAAACGCAATAATTCTTTAGGCAACTTTGAATAATCCACAGCTGAATCAAAATCATTCACACAAACGCCATTTTCAGCTAAAATAATATTTTTATCAGAACCTCGTTTCACAACCGATTCATTGTAAAGTTTATCTGCCGTACAAACCACCTTAACACTCTCATTTCGAATTAAAAAATCATGCGCTTCAAGATACCTGGGCGGGACACTCCCGGTGATTTTTATATCAATCTCATCCACGAATTCATAAAGAATTTCATGCTTACTCAAAACTTTCTTCAAAAAAGGAACATTCAAAAGATAGTTAGTAGACCAAACATGAATAATTTTTCTTGTATAATTTTCAATGTATTTTTTTGAATTATCTACAATAATAAGATTGTCCCTTAGCTTGTGAATACTGTCGACACTATTAGCTATTTTACTATCAGGGTATAAATACAAATAACCTTTTTTAGCCAGCTCACTAGCAATATGTTGTGGTCTTTGTTTTGCAAGAGTATTCCACCCTGAAAGATGATGAAAAACAATATACTTCTTTCTATCCAATGCTTTTGCAAAGAGTACATTAGTACTACTATTTTTTTTTAAAAGATTTAATTTTTTTTTAGCCGTAGCAAGGTAAAAAAAGATTTTATTCGATAAAAAGACAAACACTTTTTTTGTCGAATAAAAGAAACCTCGTGATTTTAAATTTTTTAGAAAGATTTTTAAATAATACATCGCACAACAAATTGTGAGTTTAGCAAATTATTTGTATTTAGTGCTTAGCCAAACTAAAAATAGAGACTAACGCAACGCTCCCCTTGAATCGCTAGTATAATAACATGCTATGCCTCAAGTTTTAGACAACTTATTGTGTCTTAAAGACAAGTTTCTTCTTTTTACTCTCATAAACAGAAACGTAAAATTACGCTATAGAAGATCGTTTTTAGGTTATCTGTGGACAATATTTGTCCCACTGATGTCTGCCGCAATATATTTTTTTTTATTTAGTATCATTTTAAAAGTAAAAACAGAGCATTACTCAGCATACTTAATCACTGGAGTTTTGACATGGAATTTCTTTTCAGTATCAATAAGCCAAGGCATGAGCTCTATTCTATCGAGCAGACCATTACTCACTAAAGTAAAAGTCAATATAGCTGTTTTCCCACTTTCGACAATGTTTAGTAATTTTTTTACCCTAATACTTTCTTTTCCGATAATTATTTTATCCTGCGTAATTTCTGACGTTCCTATTGGAATAAACTCTTTATTTTATTTTTATTTTATTTTTATTTTATCAGTAATTGCATACGAAATTGCTTTTACATTATCTAACGCACTAATCTACATCAGAGACCTTCAACAGGTTATTAGTCCTATTTTGCAAATATGGTTTTATGCAACACCTATTCTTTATCAAGCGTCAGCCCTTCCTGAAAAGTACAAATGGGTTTTATTCCTTAATCCAATTGGTATGATTTTTGACGGAATTCACAAAACTCTCCTTCAAAACACTTTACCGAGTTTTGAAAATATCTTTGTACCCTTTGTTTGGCTCTCCATAACAACCGCGATGGCTGTAACCACATCATCAAAACTATCACCCAACATAATCGAGAAAATGTAATGAAAAAAAATGTTATATCTGTTACAAATTTAGAAAAAAAATTCTCCTACACCACTGACAAGCCTAATAACTTAAAGTCAATTTTAATTCAACTACTAAACAAAAAATACAAACAATGGAACAGAAAAACTATAACAGTTTTAAACAATATCTCTTTTGATATATCGGAAGGTGAGTTTGTTGGGGTCATGGGAAGAAATGGAGCTGGCAAAACTACTCTCCTTTGTCTGTTGACGGGTATTTTTCGCCCAACCAGTGGAACAATATCAATAAAAGAAAAAATTGCGCCCATGATTTCTCTCGGAGCAGGCTTCAACCCAGAAATGTCTGGCTATGAAAATATTTTTCTCAACTCTGCAATACTTGGATTTGGCAGACAACAGGTCCTATCCAAAGTAGACAACATAATTGAATTTTCAGAACTTAAAGATAAAATTCATATGCCTGTCAAAAAATACTCAAGTGGAATGACTGTGCGTTTAGGATTTTCAATCGCAGCTCACCTTGATGCGAAAATTATGCTTTTGGACGAAATCTTTGGTGTAGGCGATGTAGGATTTGCTAAAAAATGTATAAACAAAATTTTACAACTGCATAAAGAAAAAAATAGGACAATTGTTTTAATTAATCACTCTCCCGATACTGTAGCCAAATACTGTTCCAGATGTATTGTCTTGGAAAAAGGACACAAGTTATTTGACGGCGACCCAAAAGAAGGAGCTCAGAAATACCGCTCATTATTTAAATAACTCTAGCTTTATTTCTCCACATTTCTGAAAAAACATATCTTGGACTCCTTACAAGAGAGAGAAATGCTCTCAAAAAAGAAGTGCCATTTTTATTTAAGTAATATTCGTACACATTGTTCAAATCTTTTTTCTTTCCTTTCAGCCCATTAAAAACGGTGCAATAATCGGAACGTAGTTTAAATTTTTGTTTTTTTACTTCACTGGAACGAGTCGACGTCAAAGACCGATCGTGAACACGATATTCATATAGATCTTTTTCAAGCTTATGAAAAGAAAAATGTAACCATGCACGAATCCAATATTCATAGTCTTCTACATATTTATATTCCAAGTTATAATCTCCAATCTTTTCATACAACTCGCGAGTGTATAAAAAACTTGGTCCGACCACACTTCGCACCGGCATTATATCGGGAGGCGGCTGAACAACCAATCCCATTGAAGAACCGTGCTTATCGATTCTTGAATAATCTGAGTAAACCAATTGACAGCTCTTATTTGACTCCAAAGCTTCAAGTAAACATTTTAGATAATTAGGCCTCATTCGGTTGTCATGAGAGGTCCAAGTTAAAAAATGACCACAACTCTTTGCAAATCCTTTATTCAATGAACATGGAAGCCCTAATGGCAATTCATTATTAAAAACCATGACTCGCTTGTCTTTCGCTGCAAACTCTTGACACAACTCATAAGTATTGTCGCTCGAAGCGTCATTTACGATAAGTAGCTCAAAATCAACGTAAGTCTGCTTAAGTACGCAATTAATGGCTTCATGAAGAAAATCCGCCCCGTTTCGTATAGGCAAAATAATTGATACCTTTGACTTTGTTGCCACTGTTAAATTTTTTAACTTCTACTGGAACTTTAGTAAATTTTTTTTACTAATAATCTAATAGCTACTATAATGCAAGTGTGAATATAGGTATCGTATGCGGCACAAGACCTGAGGCAATTAAACAGATCCCCCTATACTTACACTTCAAAAAAGAATTAAAACATAGCGTTAAACTCATTTCATCAGGCCAACACAAAGAAATGTTAAGCAATGTTTTTTCTATTTTTAATGTAAAGCCAGATTTTGACTTTGAGGTAATGAAAAAAAATCAAAACCTCAACGAACTTGCCAGTAAAGTCATATTAGCGTCACACAATCTTTTTCAAAGCAACCAATTTAGCCATGTAATTGTACAAGGAGACACTACAACAGCCGCCATGATTGCTCTATCAGCTTTTCAAAGCAACATTAAAGTACTACACAACGAAGCTGGTTTACGCTCTCATGACATCTACAATCCTTTCCCTGAAGAAGCCAATAGAAAGATAATCTCGTCAATTGCAGATCAACATTTTACACCAACCAATCTTTCTTTTCAGAATTTGTTAAAAGAAAATATTACAAAAGAAAAAATTCACGTAGTAGGAAACACAGGTATTGACTCATTACTCTGGATTCTAAAAAACAAAAAACCATCACCATATGTATCAGAGCTATTGAACGAGTCAAAAAAGGTAATTTTATTGACCGCACATCGAAGAGAAAGCACAACAGAAAACTTTGAAAGATGCTTTCACGACATTGACTTATTTCTTAAGAAAAATTCAAATTACAGAGTCCTATTTCCAGCACACCCAAACAAAAGAACATCTACTGCTAGCGACAAATACTTTGCTGGCAATCCTAACGTAAACGAAACCAAACCTTTTAGCTACACTGATTTATGCCACATCCTAAAAGCCACCGATTTTGTTATCACCGACTCCGGAGGAATACAAGAAGAAGCCGTAACACTGGGTAAACCCACTGTCGTTTTCAGAGAGACCACTGAGAGAAGCGAAGGTATAGACGCTGGATTAGCCAAACTAGCAAAACCAAGCGAAATAAACTCTTTAGAAAAAGCCTTTAAATGGGCAGCAAACTATACCAAAAATACTGAAAACACACTGCCATTTGGCGATGGAAATTCTTCAAAGCGTATTTTTGATATCTTTAAAAAAAATGTATGAATATACTAATTAGCTGTGTCCAGTTCAAAAAAGGCGGCTTAGAGACTTTTATACACTCACTTTTACAAGGACTAATAAAAGTAAACGACCTAAACATTTATTTGTTAAGTTCTTTTTTTGACAATGACAACCCCATACTAAAAAGCGACAATATTAATTTAATTACTGTTGGTGAACAATACTTTTATGAATCTTCCAGTGTAGCAAGCTTTGAAAAAATTTATTCAATATTAAAAACTAACAGTATAAAACTCGTTGTCCACAACGGTGTGAGTGGGTCTTACCTGTTATCTGAAACTTGTAGAATGCTAGACGCAGAGTTCTTCCAAATAACCCACGGCCCCTTCAACCTATCTCCTTTAGAAAAAAACAATCGACTATCAATATACAATACAAAAGCGCTCCTAGACTGCTCCACTGTTTATGCTGTTTCACAAGAAGTAAACGAAGCATTTTACAAATTTAATAGCTCAATAAAAGTTTTCCCAATAAATCAGCCCTTAGAAATCGAAACAGAAAAAAAAAGCAACGATAATAACACTAAATTTTCCTACATCCTATCTTCGAGATTTGAAGAATACTCCAAAAGCCAATCAAAAGTGACAAGTATAATTCAATCACTATCTTACCTAAATAGTTTCTTTGACAAGTTCCCCGAATGTAGCGGAAAAGTCTACATTGCGGGAGAAGGAAATGGAAAAGGTAGAATCGTGAGTTACTTAAATGAGATGACGCATATAAGAGCACAAACTGAATTCATCGGCTGGGTTACAGATTACAAGCCGTATATATGCGAAAAAACTATTGCACTTGGCATGGGAAGGTTTCTCTTAGAGATGGCTGTATTCTCTAACGTACTCCCAATTTTAACTGGTTATAACCGCGTGATTGGAATTCTGTGCGTGGAAAACTACACTGAATACAAGTATTCTAATTTTTCCGGAAGAAATATTTCACCCGACAACACTAATAAAATCCAAGTAGACACACGAAACTTTCTGCTAAACGACAACAATGATCAAAAGCTTTCTGACCTTATAAATAGCCAGCATAATAATACACTTGTCGCCAAACAGATTCTAGAGAGGTATCAAGAAATTGCTTCTTCGTACAGGAAGTCATGGGGAACAATCATGTTTGAAACGATCAAAAAAAACAGTGAAAATACTCTTAACGAATTACAAAAATGGAACAAGAAAATGGAAGCGAGAAATGTCACCTTAGCTTCGGACTTAAAAAATGCAAATCAAGCGATAAATGCGCTCAAAAAATGGACACATAAAATGGAAGCGAGAAATGACACCTTAGCTTCGGACTTAAAAAATGCAAATCAAGCGATAAATGCGCTCAAAAAATGGACACATAAAATGGAGGCAAGAAACATTGCCTTGTCTACCAAGGCAAATGCCATGATCACAGAACTTCAACTCATTAACAACAGTGCTTTTTTACGCCTTTATTTAAAAACTCGACAATGGGTCAAAAAATAGTTTACCAGCTCATTCGAAAGTAAGCGCTAAAAGTTCTAAAAATGATTTGTATATTTAAAAGAATCCCTCTTTTCTTAACATAATTTAAATCAAAAGATAGCTTTTTTAAAATTTCATTATCTCCCACCCCCGTTTTTCCTTGAGACACCTGAGCCAGCCCAGTCAAACCAGGCCTAACTGAATGTCTTAAATGATATAGCGGAAAGTTCAACCCCTTGTTTCTTGCTATTGAAAGCCCTTCGGGCCTTGGACCAACGAATGACATTTCTCCCTTTAGTATATTCACAAGTTGAGGCAACTCATCCAGATGTAAAGATCTGATAATTTTTCCAAAAGTTGTAATTCGAGGATCATTACGTCTCGTATACAAATCTCTTAAACCTTGCTTTTTCTTCATAGTGCGGAACTTATAGATATTAAAAGGACGCTGCCTATACCCCATTCTTAGCTGTATAAAAAAAATACCCTCACGTTCTTTATCTGACATATGTACACCCAAGGATAGAATGACAAAAACAGGGAACAAAAACACTAACAAACCAATACTTACGAGTATGTCAAAACAACGTAATGTTACGTCAGTAAACGGAGAACTTTTATTGAAATCATTGTTAAACAGCCAGTAATTTTTATTTTGAAACACCGGATATCGACTCGACAGAGAGGAATAAAAATGTTCTTCCGAGATAAGGTGTACCCCTTGCTGGATAATATATATTAATTTGTTAGAAAGAGTGTCACAACTACGAGCTTTTTCCGTGACGACAACACTAGAGATATTTAAAGCACTTATCTTTTCATATATTATTTTTTTATTTTTTTCTAAATCTTTAGAATTTAAGTGAAACAAACGATATCCTTTAGAATATTTTTTATGCTTCAACAAAGCCTTAATCTTATTGCTAACTGGACTGACCTCCCCAAGCAGTAACACATTTAAAGGGTTTCTTTTTATTAAATAAGAAAGCGTAAAGTGCACCAATAAGGCTGACGATGTGCCCACCAAAAAACCATAACCGATAGCTAGCCTGCCAATTTGGGCATAAAAAATAAAGTAAGTTAGAAACAAACCCAAAGCTGTTGACCCCAATGATATTAAAAGAATTAAAGGCACAAAATGGCTGGCATTTATCCTATTGTATCTCTCGAATAGGCCCAACCCAAACGACAAAACCAAAAACCAAAAACCGGCTGCTAAACTTATATAAAGATTTAATCGCCTAACTTCTTCTTGCTGTACTTCTCTTCCGAAGAAAGTTCCCAACCAAAACGAAAGGCCAAAAACAAAACAGACTACTATCAACCACACATTCTTAGAATGAAAAAAAGCTTGCCCCAAACGAACAGTCTCTTTGTCGTAGAAATTTGATCTCTCCCTTCTCACGTCTTGTCTTTGCACGTCCAAGGAAGCATTTTCACTTTGAATTTCCATCACGATTTAGCTATTAAAAGCATATTCCATAGAAATCTTGCCACAAAGTAATTTGCCCCTTGCGCAAGGCGTCTACGGAACAGTGCGCAGCGTCACTCTAAGCCCATTTCCCCGTATTCCACGTATCATAAGCACTTGATGAGCATGAAATATTTAATTCTCGTTCCTTTCAGACTTCAATCCACTCGCCTAAGACAAAAAGTTTTACAACAAATTAACGGAAAAACTTTAGCAAATACTTTATGCAGTCGCCTAAGGAATTTTTGTCTAAAAAACCCAGACTACGACTTTTATGTAGCTACAGATAGTATGAAAATCAAACATTCGTTATCTGAATTTTCACAAAAAATTTATTTAACAAGTAAAAATATATCGTCAGGTTCAAGTAGAGTATTTTCACTCTACCAAAAACTCTTAAAAAGTAACAAAATACGACAACCTCGACTCGTCATCAACCTACAAGGGGATATGCCTTTTTTTGATTTTTCAGCTCTAAAAAAACTAATAAGAAGTTTCGAACTAGACTCCAATAAAACCAACTATATTGGGAGCCTTTCTTGCCCTTGGCCAGAAGACCTAAGCCCACAAGCACCTGAAAACGTTAAGGTTGTGCGTGATAAAAATTCGAACGCTCTCTACTTTTCTCGCTCACCCATTCCCTGGAACACAGAAAAATTACATTTGCATATTGGACTATATGCTTACAGCCCCAAAGTGATTCGAGGAATTAAAAAAGCTATTGCCTCCAAACATCCCTTAACTTCTGAAAAACTGGAACAATTGTCCATTCTCTACAGTGGCCTAAAGATCAGAATGACAAGCATAAATTCAAAAACTTCAATACCTTACCTTGGAATAGATACAAAAGAAGATCTCTTACGGCTCAAGAAATGGCTGAAAATACACTGAGATCATCACTATTCAAGAAATCTGTTCTCAGTATTTTCTTTGTCAAAGGTCTCAATCTGCCATAAAACTAATTAAGCCATGAATAGAGAAGAAATTTTAATAGAATCACTCAAGTATCTTCAAATTCAACAACAAAATATTCAAAATTTAATTTCAAAACTACCTAAAGCATTACCTGACGCTCTGAATGCTCTTTTAAAATGCGAAGGACAAGTTATATGCACTGCTATAGGAAAGTCTGCTTTTATAGCACAAAAGCTAGCGGCCTCACTTTCTAGTATTGGAATCAACTCAAAATACATTCACCCTGTTGATGCTCTTCATGGAGACATTGGATTAATTAGCTCCAAAGATCTGTTATTTTGTTTTTCAAAATCCGGTGAAACGGAAGAATTACTAAAATTTGTGTCTATAGCCAAAACCAGAATAGCTGGACTCATTTGTATAACAAATCTAAGTGACTCTACTCTTGCCAAACAAGCTGACTTCAATCTTTCATTTACAGTTGATCAAGAGGCTTGCCCCCTTGATCTCATTCCCACAACTAGTGCATCAATGTCATTGATTTTAGCCGATGTTCTTCTTTCGCTGTTAACCAAATACAAAGGTATTCAAGCTGAAGACTTTGCACTCAATCACCCTGCCGGTAGCCTTGGTTACAAGCTTCTCAACCAGGTGTCTGATTTAATGCATAAAGATAAAATTCCCTATATCAAGCTTGGAAAAACGATCTTTCCCGAGCTCATTGAAGCCATGACCAATGGACGCTTCGGCCTAGCTATAGTTACTGATCAAAAAGATAAAATGCTAGGTATTATTACAGACGGAGACCTTCGTAGAGCTATTAAAAAAAATGGCAATGATTTTCTTAATATGAAAGTAGATGATATTATGAATTCGACTCCAATAACTATCTTGGCCGAAGAAAATCTAGCCACGGCTGAAAAAATTATGAAAAAACACAAAATCACCAGCCTTATCGTAAAATCGAACGATCAAGTCGACGGAGTAATTCAGGTCTATGATATCCAAAGGAAAAGAATATGAAATTTAAAGTATTTGCAGGCTCTTGTGTTATTGAAAGTGAAAATTTTGTGATGGAACTAGCAGCTGAGTTAAAAAAAATATTTTCAAATTTTCCACAATTTGATTTTCACTTTAAAGCCTCCTTCGATAAAGCCAATCGCAGTTCAATAAACTCCTTTCGAGGGCCAGGCATAAGCAAAGGTTTAGAAATTTTATCCAAAGTCAAAGCGGCTCATAATATAAAAATTATCACTGATTTTCACTCTTCAGAGCAAGCCTTAGCTGTCTCCGAAGTTGCTGATTTTATTCAAATTCCTGCCTTTTTATGTCGCCAGACTGACCTCATTGTGGCCGGCGCTAAGGCAGCCTTAAAAAACAACTGTGGTCTTAAAATTAAAAAGGGACAATTTCTAGCTCCAACTGACTGTAAAAATATTATTTCTAAAGTTCGATCCGTAGAAGAAAGTACTGGGAACAAATTTAACCCTCAAGACTTTTTAATTACCGAACGAGGAAGTTCTTTTGGCTACAACAATCTTCTTGTAGACATGAGCAGTTTTCGTGAAATTCAAGCCCTAGGTGTTCAATGTTGTTATGATGCCACTCACTCGGTTCAAAAACCTGGAGCCGGCAGTGACGGCAGCACAACTGGAGGAGCCCGCGAAAACATTGATATCCTAACAAGAGCCGCTCTTGCGGCGGGCGCCGACGCCCTTTTTTTTGAATGTCACCCCAACCCCAAAGAAGCCAAAAGTGATGGACCAAATGCCCTCCCCCTTGAATGGGTTCCTCAATACCTTGAAAATACTTTAAAGATACTGCAACTTAGAAAAGAGCTTAAGCCCATTGCAAATTAAAGTTTTTACACTGCTTTTCATTCTCTACGGAGTGGGCTGCGCTAGCAGCAGAGCCTTATTGAGTCTAAGTGGAATCTGGGCTTTAGCACTTGCGCTTTATTACATTTTTAATGATTTTAAAAAAAATAAATTAAGCCCCTATAGAAAAAGCATTTATTTTTCTATTCTTGCCTACGCAATTTTTACGATTGTGAACACTCTATTTAAAGAAGCTCCTGCTTTTTCAATTAAAGCTGCCATTACAGCTGCTCCACTTATAATAATTCCCTTTGCCGCCTTAAGTCCTTTTTTTAAAAAATTAAAAATCAATTTAAGATTAATCATATTAGTAACGGCCTTAGCCTATCTAACGTCTGCGATTTACTGTCTATATCAGTCTTTTTACTTAAAAACTTTTGGAGGAAGTTTCTTTAAAATCAATATTTTATACGCCTATAACAGCGTTGTTGCTTTTTGCTTTTTTTTTGAACATTGGATATCTATTCGAAAAAACAAAAACACCTATACATATTTTATTCTAACAACAACACTCTTTATTTTAATAGCTTTGGTCTGCTGCGGATCCGCTATGGCTCCTTTTGTGGCTGCTGTTTATTTTTTCACAAGGATTTTATACCTCAGCCTCAGTTATAAAAATTATAAAATGTTACTCTTAATTGCTTTACCTATTATCCCTGCTTTATTAGTAGTGAACTACAACAGCCATGTTGCAAAAAAATTAAAAACCTTTACCGGCGAAGTTAAAAACAATTCCTTTCTCTATCGAACGAGGATATGGAAACAAAGTTTTCTTAGCATTAAAGAAAAACCCTTTACGGGTAAAGGATACGACAATAGTGGCATCGATTATAAAGAAATTTTCCGAAAGAAAAAACCATATAACAGAAAGTCGCGCGCTCATAACATTTACATCCAAAAACTGGCTGAAGGTGGAATTATAGGCTTCTTTTTGTTTTTTTATGCTCTCTTAGGCCTTTTTATCTTAATGCCAGCTGCCAGACCCATCTTAGCTATAGTCTTTATTACTGGGCTTACAGACACCAATTTTATGACTCAAGTGACCTATCATCCAATATACTTTTTTCTTTTACTAACTTCTCTAAGTAAAAAAGACAAAGAATTATCTCAAGCAAGCACTTAGAGCTTTATATCTTTGCCCCTTAGTCCGAAGACAATGTACAATGGTAAAAGGCGGGGGATTTTTAGAGGAAATGGTTAAAATCATTGGAATTGTTATATGCGCAAGCGTCGGTAGCTTTCTGGGCATCAGTAAAATTTATCAAAAAAATATGGATAAAATTGTCTTCTCCAGCAAAGAAGATAGCTCACTCAAAGGCCTCGACAGCCGCATTAAACACATGGAGGACTTTCAAAGACTCCACTACCTGGTTCAAGAAAAAATTAACGAACTTGCTAAGCTGCCAAAGCTTAGCTTTAAAGACAGTGGCTGGGTTCAAACAGATGACAATGTTTGGAGCCGAAATGTATCTCCTCTATATAAAAATCATATTATTGAAGGAGTGGAGATAGTGGCCAGTTTTTCACCTTATGAAGGCAGCCAGTACTCTTTTCAACAGCCTCCAACCCTAAACAGCCACGCCTTTAACAACAGCCGTAAACCTGCAAGCTCTGACTTTATGCCTATCGATGTTATTGCCAAAATAGCTAAACTTGAGAATATTTCAAATTTGCACGCTATACATATCGGTGCTCGTGATAAAGTTTGGCAATTCGACGGCAGCGCTCTAACTATAAAAACCAGCGGCGTAGCTAAGGTTCTGCATAAAAATGACGATGGTTTTTTGCTTTCAAACTTTAAGATTGAACACTCCACTCCAGAGGGACTGGAGCTTCAATTTTCTGACAAAAACAAAATAAACGATAAAAGCGTCAAAAGCTTTTACGCTCAGAAAAAAGTATTGCTGTTAAAAAAAATCGACAGTAATTTTAACTAAAAATTAACAATTTTTAAGCTTAAAAGTGACTTAGAACGAAGGCGCAACAAATAAAATTTCTAGAACTTTAGTAAAATAAAGACCTAGGGGATATTTATGTCAAAAACAAATTTACAGCTCTGCCAAAACATAGATCACTATTTTGAAAAAAAACTTCAGCAAATAGCAGAGGAACAATCTCTCCAGATCAATCACCTAACACTAAAATATTTATCTAAAATGCTAAACACCTTTATCAGTGCTCAAAACTTTTTACAAAAGAACCCCAAAGAAAATAAAAAAGAAATACCAACATTGGCCATTGCATTTTTAGAAGCCCAGCATCTCGACACATTCCAGGCTCTACTAAACTTTCAAAAATTAGGCGACACCTCACTTTTTATTAGTGGCTTTTTACCTGGACATATTGAACGCTCACTCGTTGATCAAGACTACTACTCAGCCATCGGAGGCGGTGCCTACCGTCAAGCGGCCTACTTAAGAGAAAAAGTTATTAACTCTGAAAAAAAATTAATTAACATTTTTTTTGAGTTATCGGATCGCTTTAATGACTTAGTTCCTATACTGGCAGAGATTTCTTATGAATCACTGACCAGTGACAGTGAAATACTTAGCCTTTATCAAAAATGGCTCGACAAACAGTCCGAGAGTATCGAACGCTATTTAAAGAAAAAGGGAATTATACTTAAGAATCCCAAAACCCAAAACTAATGTCTGAAAATTCACTCACAAGAAAAGGGCCACGAATCCACCTCTATCATCCTGTTTTGTATTCTTATGCCGACAACCCTGCCCTAAAAAACAGCGGTCTTTTACTGGATATTTCTATGCAGGGAGCCCAAATCAAAATGTGCAGAGCTTCGGCTCAAAAGAATTTCACAATCCACTGGGCACCTGTTGCAGGCTTCCCTCCCCACACAATAGAGGCTGAGATTTTAAGAGATAATAATTCATGCTGTGGAGTGCAGTTTACAAAAATTACCGCGCTTGCAAAAAAAACAATCGAAAGTTTAATTTATTACCATTTAAATCAAACTAATTCCAAGTAATAGGATACTTGCCATTTTTAGAGTCTTTTTTAAATTCATCATTCACAATAACGTTTAGTCGTTTTTTTAATTCCTCTTTGTTTAAAGGTTTCTTGCGTCTAAACAAACCCGGTCCTTGTCCCTTTAAATGATCGCCCCAAAGTTTTATAAGAAGGTAGCCACTTACAAAACCTCCAATATGAATCCAATGAGCCACACCATCGTTATAAAAAATTCCCTGCACCAAATCGATAGCAATCAAAAGCGCCACAGCTTTTTTGATTGTCATTGGAATAACAAAAAAGAATAAAACCTGGGTGTTGCCAAAAAAACGCTGAAAGGCATAGAGCAGACCAAATAAGGCGCCAGAAGCACCTACTATGGGAGCGTGACCTAATTTTAAAGCAAAACTAGGAAATACACTTAAACTAACAAACCACAATAGACTATGAAACAAAGCACCACCAATTGCGCACAGACAAAAAAACTTTAAAAAACTTTTTGTGCCCCAAAGTCTTTCTAAATGGGGGCCAATCATCCATAGAATCAAACAATTAAAAAGAATATGAAAAATTTCGTAGCCATGTAAAAAGGCATAGCTCAAAATTGACCATAAGTAGCCTTGGCTAAAAAAAGCTTGCGGACTAAAAGCAAAAAGATCTACCAAACTAAAAGCTAAAAACTTGCGTCCAATCAATTGAGTTAAAAAAATGACACCAAAGGCATATAATAAAAACTTTACTCCGTCGGTTAATTTTTGTTGGGCAAATTGATTTTGAATCATAAAGAACTACTATCTTATCATTCGACAGCTTTTAAAGAAAACTCAACGCACAAAGATACTTTCGCCGCTAAAATTTTTGTTTTCTTTTAACTGCCTTAAGAGCTGCAAATCAAAATTAAAATAAAGCCAGCTTCGAACGCTTTTACGATCAAACTGAGGATGCCATCCAATTGGCGTGTACTTAGGGTTTTTTAAATCGGAAATCTTGTTTTGCTGTGAGCGAAGCCACTTCTGAGCCAGCTTTTTTTGAAAGGCGGCCTCAGCCTTAAGTTCATGAAGAACCATGCTCTTTAGGACCTTAGCCGCCGGAAAAGGGCTCAAAAAGCTTTTAGCTTGGGATATTTGTGAGAGCGAAAAAGCCATCACGATTAAAAAACTGTTTAATTTCGAATACATAATAAAAAACGGGCCCCGACTAAGTCAGGACCCGCTCCTATTATACGCTATGTGACAAAAAACTAAAAGCTTTTTGTTACTCTGAGGAAGTACTCATTCGTTCCGTTAAAGGGATCAATCTCCTTAAAGCTGGTGAATTCAGTGTACCCCACATAACCAATAGCCAGCTGCAAATCACCCCAAGAAGGAATCGTATATCCTAGATATACTTCGTGGTAGTATTCTCCAGACCATTTTACACCAGTCGTTCCTCTATCCGCACCTTTTAAATTTAAAGCAGGCGAAAAATAACCCTCCAAAACTAGGTTATCTGAAATTTGATAAGCAGGTATAAATTCAAGCATATATTTAAATAAGTTATTTCCTTTCTGGGCAGGCTTACCTGGTTCAGTAAAGATCTGATATCCATTTCTTTGTAAATGGAATCTGAAAGGATTTCTTAAAAGTAAACTAAAGCGGCCCCAAGAATTAGACAACTGAGGCCTAATTTGTAGATAACCTAAAGAACCTGCTTGTTGATGCCCCCTAGTTGTAGGAAGCTCATAGCGGTAAGCTACCCCGTAGTCCCAAGACCCTAGTTTAGCGATTCCCTTTTTAGCTAACTCAAGACGAATATAGCTATGCTTAAATCTAAGCTTAGTATTGCCTTTATCATGGTAATCCAAAGTCGACTTTGTTCCGGCAATAAATTTGTAACCATTGGTAAAATCCATAAGCACAGCTATATAAAGCTCCGAATAAAAATCTTCGCTATTGAATTTGCCATTAGACTCGGACCAAAAATTAAAACCATTAACGAGCTTGTGCTCTTGAGACTCCCCATTAGACATCGCCTGAACTTGGCTGACATTAATAAGCAGTAAAGCAAACGCGAAGAAACATGAATTTTTTATAACTTTAAACATTTTTAAAATACCCTTTCTTATAAGACTTTATGGCCTTGAATTTAAACAGGGTTATTTCACTGCCAGGGGTTCTTAGTCAAGCTAATTTTAAGCCTCTCCTCGAGTCGAAGCAGCTCATTATACTTGCACAAACGATCGCTGCGAGAGAGCGATCCCGTCTTAATCTGACCACAGGCGCTGCCAACTGCTAAATGCGCCAGGGTGCTGTCCTCTGTTTCTCCAGAGCGGTGAGAGGCCACCGCTGTAAAGGAACTCTTTGCAGCTAGTTTCATACAATCTATGGTTTCAGAGAGGCTGCCCACCTGGTTTAGTTTGATCAAAATCGAGTTAGCGGCCTTCTCTTTAATGCCTCGCGTTAGCCTTGGGATTTGAGTCACAAACAAATCGTCGCCTACGACCTGAACTCGATCTCCTAGGCTTTTTGTGAGCTCAGTCCAGCTCTGCCAATCGTTTTCGTCACAAGGATCCTCAATAGAAATCATCGGATATTTTTCGCATAGTTTTTTAAAGTAATCGATCAAAGTCGCTGCATCACACTTGGCTAAGGACTTATCCTTAAAACAGTAATAACCATCTTTATAAAATTCTGAAGCCGCCACATCTAAAGCAAGGGATATTTCTTCACCGGGGCGATAACCTGCTTTTTCAATAGCAACTAATATTAAATCCAAAGCTTCAATATTAGTTGCAAGATTTGGCGCAAAGCCACCTTCGTCACCAACCGATGTTGCGAGCGATTTATCTAATAAGATTTTTTTTAACTGATGAAAAACTTCAGAGCCCGCTCTTAATGCTTCCGAAAAAGTTCCAAAAGAATGGGGAACAATCATAAACTCTTGTATATCTAGTCCGTTGTCGGCGTGAGCTCCTCCATTAATAATATTCATTAGGGGAATAGGTAATTGCATCTCTGGCTTATGATCCGAAAAATTTCCAGATTTATAAATCCATTCAGCCAAAGTTAAATTTTCACTTTTGGCTTTGGCTTTTGACCAAGCAAGAGAAACCGCTAAAATTGCATTGGCTCCTAAATTTTTTTTATTGTCACTGCCGTCGGCTTCAATCATTTTTTTATCAAGTTCCCAAACATCAGCGGGATTTTGGCCCACAAGCAGTTTTGCAATTTTTTGATTTACATTCTGAACCGCCGTTAACACTCCTTTGCCTAAGTACCTTTTGGGATCGCCGTCTCTAAGTTCAAGTGCCTCATGTTGACCAGTGGACGCGCCAGAGGGCACAATCGCCCGAGCTGTAATCGAATTGTCTAAAAGTATTTCGGCCTCCACAGTGGGGAAACCTCTTGAATCTAAAACCTCGCGCGCATGAATTGTTTTAATTTTGGACATGCACCCTATTCTAGTCATCTGCCGGTAAAAGTTGTCTATCTACTTTTACAGCTTGGCTGCGTCATGGGCGGGATTCTCAAGAACATGACGCACCCTATAGGCAAAAACAGATAGAAAGCTTTTAGGCGGCTTTTGCTTTTTTTGTAAATACGGAAAGGGGAAAAGGCACTCCGGATGTTTCGATGTCATCTCGAAAGCTAGGCATATTGCCACATGGAACATGCTCGCCGATTATTTTGCCATTGTCATCAGTGCCCGTTTGTTTAAAACGAAAAATATCTTTTATAATGTATTGGCCTTTTTCTGATACGCCCAAACATTCTGATATGTGAGTTATTTTACGGCTGCCATCTCGCAAGCGACTGGCTTGCACCACCATATGCACAGCTTCTGCAACCTGTGAGCGAATCACATGTGCTGGCACTCCAGTGTCGGCAATCATACATAAAGTTTCTAAACGGTTTAAGCCTTGAGTGGGATTGTTAGCATGCAGAGTTCCCATAGAACCATCGTGGCCCGTGTTCATTGCTTGAACTAATTCTAAAGCTTCTCCACCTCGAACCTCACCAACAACAATTCGGTCGGGACGCAAACGCAGTGAAGCTTTCACTAAATCGCGAATGGTGACTTCGCCTTTTCCTTCAAAATCTGCATGCTTCGTTTCGAAGCGCACAACATGATTGCTTTTTACCTGCAGCTCCGAGGTGTCCTCGATTATTAACACTCGTTCATTGCCAGGAATTCGTGAGGCCAAAACATTTACTAAAGTTGTTTTACCCGAGCCCGTTCCACCACTGACTAAAATATTTCTTTTTAGAATAGTCGATATGTCTAAAAAGCGAGCCATATCAGGGGACATAGATCCAAACTTAATTAAATCTCTTAAGCCTAGTTTTTCTTTTGAAAATTTTCGAATCGCAATGGTTGTGCCATTTTTGGCACAAGGAGGAATCACCACACAAATTCTTGATCCGTCTGGCAAACGAGCATCAAGTATTGGCTCTTCGTCAGAAATAGGTTTGCCAACGTACTGAGAAATATTTCTGGCAGCTGCCAGCAAAGCCGCTTCATTAGAAAAAGCACATTTACTTCTAAGAATTTTACCCGATCTTTCAAAAAATATTTCCTGAGGACCATTGATCATAATCTCAGAAACACTTGGATCATTTAAAAGTTTCTCAATCGGTTTTAAAAACTCTTTTACCGAATCTTCAAAAAGCGATTTAGAAATACCATTTCCACCACCAGACATACTGAGTCTTTATCGGAAATTTAAGGAAAGAAAGTTACTATATTTTGGCTTTTTTCATGGCCTTAGCTAGACCTAGCTTATTGATGGTCCGAATAGCCGATGTGCTCACTTTTAATGTCACCCAAGTACCTGTGTTTTCATCGAAAAAACGCTTTTTGCGAAGGTTAGGCATTTGACGGGTTTTGGTTTTGTGGTTGGAGTGAGAAACCTTGTGTCCCTTTAGGGGCCGCTTTCCAGTGATCTGACAAACTCGTGACATGCCAACTAAGATGCCTTTAGTTTGGCTTTGAATCAAGCTAAAAAGCACTAAGAACTTTCTTGCTTAAGGTTGTCACCGTTCCCTCAAAGCCCTCGCTAAGATATTTATGAGCACCTGGTAGCTTTCCTCTCCATAAACCAGCCTCTGCACCTACGGCCCTATATTTATACTTTGTAATGCTGTGCGAAACCTCTTTGCTTAGCACAAAGCTATCTGCAAAATCCTGAAAGCTCCTGCCTTCACCAAGCTCCAAAACGGGCAGCTCCCACTGCCCCGCCAGACGACTGCCTTCAGGAATCTGCCGAAGCAAAACCTGGGATTTTTTGTTTCTATAAATCGTGAGCAGAAGATTTTTCTTAATATAAGTTCTTTGCTTTTTACGAGGAATAAGCTCTGCTTTTTTGGAAAAACTTTTGCAGCTTTTTTGCAAGGGACAAAGGGAACAATTCAGCAAAGCTCCCGGCCGACAAACAAGGGCGCCGAGCTCCATAAAGGCCTGCGACAAAAGTCGAAAATCAACTTTAGATTCACTCTCAAGTTTTCTGACTTTACTTTCAATTTTTAAACGATCTTGCTTTTTATTTAAGGGATCAAGAATTCTATAAAAGCGCGCAAAGACTCTAAGCACATTGCCATCGATTGCTATCTTTTTTTTATGAAAGGCCTGCGCCACAACAGCTGCAGCTGTATAGGGCCCAACACCAGGAAGCTTAAGCCATTGTTCGTATTCTTCTGGCCATTTTTTACTGAGGGCTAAAAGCTGAGCGCTTTTGTGAATGTTTCTAACTCGAGAATAATATCCAAGCCCCTCCCAAAACTTAAGCAGTTCTGAATCAGAAGCCGCGGCAACAGCTTGCACATTTTTAAAGTGCTGCATCCAGCGCTTATAAAAAGGCAACATCATTGCCAAAGTGGATTGCTGGGACATGATTTCGGCAATCCATATATTATAGGGACTGTAGGTCACTCGCCACGGCAAGGCTCTTTGATTTTTTTTAAACCAAGAAATTAGCTTTTTAACTTCCAAACGACATTTGTATAAAAAAAAAGAAGCAACTACTCAAGCCTATTAAAAGTCTTTCTTATTATTTCTTTGTCTTTTTGTCTTTGATGGGCGCTGCTGCGATTTTGAGAGTAATTGATATCTTTTTGTGCACACTGGTGTATTTTGTGCCCCAAAGAGCTGAGTTTATAACTTTCCACTAAAGCACTGTCTTTTGTAGGCACAGAAAAACCAATTTCTGTTTTATTGAGCACACATTTTCTTAGCTTTTCGGGAACACAATTTAAGCTTAAATTATATGAAAGTTCTTTTTCGTCTACGATTATTTTTTCGCCTAAGGCAGAAAGCCCCTTAATGTTTTTTTGTATTTTATTTGCAGCGTTTATGGAGTACTCAAAATGGCCGTTGTATTTTTCGAGAACCGGACATTTGTCAATTTTAGAAATATAGGCCGAGCCATCCACCATATGCTTTACTTGTGAATTAATATATTTTTTCCACTTCTTAGACAGCTTGGCTTTAAAGGAACTTTCAACCTTAAGAGATCTTCTGTAAAACTGAGCTGACTGCGGCCACAGGTAAGAGGAGATTGCTAACTGTCCATTTAAGATTGATTGAGCAAAGTAGGGAGCTTCAATATATTCTGAGAAGTCTTTCTTTTTGAAATCAAAATCTACAAATAGGCTGGCTACTCTAGCAGGAGCATAAAGGTCTTGCCACTCAATGCGATAATTTGCTTTTTCACTTTTCTTATTTGTTAGTTTAAGCAAAGTGCGCAATTCTTTACTTTGTAGCTCACCACTCCATTTGCCACTCTCCTTTAAAAAAGGCAAAGAAGGCATGGAGGTCTTTAAATTAAATTTACTTTTTTTAAAAAATTCTCCATCCCAAAAAAAATGTTTTAAAGCCGAGCTTTGAACATTGGGCTTCTGTCCGGCCTTGGACAACAAGATGCTCATAGCATCAGACATTTTTAAAACTTTAAAATCACCCTTTACTTTTGAGGGCGCAAAAGCTCTTATACTCTTGTCATACTTAAGATACTTAACCTTGCCCCTAAAGCTGTATTGGCCGCCACCTTCATCCTGCCAATTTAAATATTTAAAACGCCCTCTCGCAGGGGTCGAAGTCCATTCAAACTCTATCTTGCTACTACTAGGCCAAAAAAAATGTTTTAGCTTATTGGTTGAGCCTTTAATAAAAATACTTTGTAGGTTTTTTTTCTTGTAACTCAGCTTGGCTGTAAAATCTCCTGCAAAGAAATCATTTTTCACAGAGCACAGGGATGCCTTGCTGTTTTTAGACACATGAAAGTCACCGTTCATAGCTTGCACTGTATTTTGCTCCCCATAAACAAAGGCCTTTTTTTCTGAAGCTGTTAATTGATAAAAAATATTCTTTTTACAGAGTCTTTTAGAGCCTGCCACAAAAGGCAGAGAATTTAAACTTAAAGCAAGTTTGTCGCCACCAAAGGACCAGTTGAATTTTTTTCTATTTTTAGAGCTGTAAAAACTAAATTCTTTTGAATGGCGTATGTCGAGATTTTTAAATTTTTTATAAAAAGGCAAAAAAGCCAAATCCTTTGCTGCAAAACTCTGCTCAGAAGAAAGTGAAAGTCCATATTCAAAACCTTTTACTTTTGCAGACAATAAGTTTTCAACATAAGCTGTTCCACCAAAGACTTGCTTAGAGTTTTTGTAGTAGCTCCATTTTGAAATAAACAGCTTTGAAGAATTGTAATGGCCCTCAAAATCAATTCTACTAAAACTATTTAAAAGCAAACGACCATTTAGTTCTTTACTTTGGGTAATTTTTAAATGTTGAATCGCAGGATACACAATCGCATTTTTTATTTTTTCAGAGCACTGAAGACCGCTCTCCACTGCAATACACTCTATGTTTTTATTTTCTAATTTTAAAAGATTTAAAAAACTGTCCATATTGAGTGCCTTAAAGTTGTCGGCAGTATAAATTTGTGGCTTTTTATTTTTAATTTTTTGGATCTTTGGGTCGCGATGAACAAGGCTGCTTTGCTCTGTTTTTTGAGCGCAGGTAAACAAAAACATTAATGCGATCAGCTGACACAAAATACTTGCTTTCATAACAAATCTTTATCGACTTAAAGAGCTTAAAAACGAAGTCAATTATCCGTGGCCGCTCATAAGAACGGGCGCGGCGTCTCTTAGCAGGTCTTTAGAAGAGGATAAAGCTTGGATATCTTTAAAGAAATCTTCTGTTCGCTGAATGATTTGATCAAAATCTTCATGGGTGTAAATAAACTTACGGAATTCATGGGCCCCTGGATAACCAGCCGCATACCAAGCTAGGAATTTACGTAAGCAAAATTTTACACGTTCTTCTGGATAAGTTTCTTGCAAAAATTCAGTGTGCTTGGCGATAAGCTCCATAGGCTTTCTATCGGCTCTGATCTTGATAAGGGCCGCACTTTTATCTACTGGTTTAGATTGCGAGCCATCACCTTGGGTGGCCAAATATCTATTTTGAAAATGACCTACAATATTATCTACAACAACTTTGCGCTCATCTTGTGGCATAGCCTGCAAAATGGCCAAGGCTTCTTGGGCTTCAAAAAAGATCCAAGGGTTTTTAAGTGCGCCTCTGCCAATCATAATTCCAGAAGAAGATGTTTTTAAATAATAGGCTGCTGCTTGCGCCCCAGAAATAATATCTCCATTGCAAATAATAGGCAAAGAACTCTGCTCGCAAAGACCTTGCATATAGTTCCAATCAGCAGCTCCGCTATAACCCTGGGCTCGCGTACGACCGTGAACAGCCACCCAGTGTATGCCTTCGTTTTTTGCCATATCAATAACTTCCTGAGCATTAATTGAGCTGTCATCCCAGCCTGTGCGAATTTTTATAGTAAGTGGAATAGAAATAGCTGCTTTTACTTTTCTAAGCATTTTTGCCAGTTCATTTACATCGGTCAACCAAGCAGAACCGCCACCTTTTTTGGTGACCTTATTTACTGGACAACCTAGGTTTATATCTACAAAGGACACACCAAGGTCCTCTACAATTTTTGCTGCCTGAGCCAAGATCTCTGCTTCATCACCAAAAATCTGGATTCCCATATCCCCTTCATCCTTATGAAAAACCAGATACTGTTTCCAAATTCTAGGAACATTGCGAACAATCGCATGGGCCGATACAAATTCAGAAATAACACAACCAGCCCCCATAGATTTCATCAAACGACGAAAGGCCACATCGGTGATTCCCGCCATTGGCGCCAGAAAAAATGGATTGTCTACACGAACAGACATGCAAATTACTTAACCTGATTTTATTTTTGTGACAAAGTAATTATTGAGCCTTTACGAAGCCCCTAAAGGTCTTCTGGAATCTTTAGAAAAAATATCAGCTACTCAGAGAAATCGAAAATCGCTGGGCAGCTAGATTCTAGCTTTTTTACAAAGAAAAAATACCGGAAGCGTCTTCCTCAGATCTTTGCGATGAATCTAATTCAAGTAAAAGTTTATCGAGCTGCTCTCGCAAGCTGCGCATTTTTTCTGGGCTTAGTTCATCTAATTTAACTTGTGCTTTTTGCAAGGTTAATTTTTTGTGAGAGATTTTAATTGGCGGCCACTCTATTGTTTCACCAAAGAGTTCTTCGTTAACAACAGCTTTTTGAAGAAGCGTTTTTTTAGACCTTAAAGTCGGACTACGCCTTTTCTTAACCTGCTTTTTAATACCAGCAGCTGCAAGCTCTCGCTCCAGGTCTGCAACGGACATATTATTCTGTACCGCCTTTTGACACATTTGCTGCAAGTAATTTTGATCTTTAATTCGCGACAAGACTCGCCAGTGTCTATGAGTCAGCAAGCGTCCCTTTTGACTAAAAAATAATTTTTGAAGATCATCGGGAATTTCACACATCTTCATTTTTTCGCTCAAAGTGCTTTTGTGAGAACCAAGGCGCTTGGCAAGTGCGGAAAGATTAAACTGCGGATTGTCGTCTAAAACTTTTTTAATAAACAAAGCTTCCTCAATTGGATATAAATCCTGCCTTTGGGTGTTTTCAACCAAAGCCATCATGCGCGCTTCTTCCAAACTGCAATTTTTAATCACACAATCTAAGTGAGTTAAGCCAGCTAGTTTAGCGGCCCGATATCTGCGCTCACCAGAAACAATTTCGAAACCCTTGTCAGCTCGCCTAACTGTTATTGCCTGGATTTGACCTAGGTTTTTTAAAGTAGCAGCAAGCTCCTCTAAGGAGCTCGGGTCAAAAACTTGACGAGGTTGATCCACGGCTGGGTAAATATACTCAATCGGCAAGCGGCTTTGATTTTCTGTGCCTTCATCACTACGATTCAAGCCTTCGCCAATCGTTTTAGTAACTTGATGAATTTGTTGTTTAATTAGCCCCTTAAGACCAGAAACGGAACCTTTATAAGCCAATTTGGAATTTTCTTTAGAATCGTCCATAGTCCTATTATAAACTTTTATTCGCAGTACGTGCGAACACTGCGTAATGCAACAGTTGCTGATTGCACCCGAGGTAAAAAGTCAATATCTTGACCTAAATGCGACTGATCGTTTTTGATTCAGGGATAGGTGGCTTAAGTGCTATTTCACCCTACTTAAAAAAAGGCTCTCAATACGACGAACTGATCTATATTGCGGATCTTGCAAACCTTCCCTACGGAAGCAAATCACCATCTGTTGTTCTGGCCTTAATTCAAAAACTATTTGCGAAATTTTTTCAAGAAAACAATGTCCGAGAAAATGATGAAATCCTGCTGGCTTGCAACACAGCCAGCACCCAAATCGTCGAGCTTAAAAATTGCTTTCCAAAAATAAAAATTACGAGTGTCTTAGACTTAAGCTGCCAGGCCGCTCTCGCAAAACTTGAAGAGCAAAAAAGAATTGTGGTTTTAGCTACAACGACAACCGTAAAAAGCAACGCCTACCCCATGCAACTAAAAAAACTTGGCTATGGCGGCCAGCTTTTGCAAATAGCCTGCCCTCTTTTTGTTCCGCTTGTGGAAGAAGGTTTTATTGAAAATAAAATTTGTGAGCTGAGTATAAAACATTATTTAGACGAAAAAATCCAAGATCAGGACCTAGTTATTCTTGGGTGCACACACTACCCATACCTAAAAAAGATGCTGAATCGACTCTACCCCACTGTTGATTTTGTTGAAGCCTCAGACAGCTTAGAGCTCAAGGAGCCTAGAAAAAGTCATTCCTTGAGTTTTTTACTAAGCGACGACAATGAAAGCACAAAAAAAATAGAACAAGCGCTCCTAAGGCTAGACATTAAAAAGCAAAGTTTTAAAAGCAAGCTGATCTAAGCTTCTTCTTCTTTGTATTTGATTTGATCATGTAATTCTAAATCAAAATCTGTTAATTTGTAGGCGTCTTTTTTGTTAAAGCCTCTATGAATGTGTTCGCAGCTGTAGCAAATCGCTGCCCAAGCACTGGTTGCATTAAAAAAGCGATCAATTATAAGCACTACAACAAAAGGACTCCAAGTCAAAAACCAGTTTTCTCCATAATACAAAAAGTAAAAAGACAAAAAGCTAGCTATCACAACTAAAGAAATTCCAATTGACTTTCTAAAATCAACCTGACGATATAATTTTTTAAAATCACACCTTGCACAAACTTGAGGCACGTCTGCAGAGACAGTTGCATCTCCAGAAAGCTGAAAGATATTTTTCACGACTTCTCCTCGTCCTTAGGCAATGGAATCTCTACTTTTAGATCTGACAACACGTGACTCTGGCAAGCCAGCCTCTCTTTTGTAATATGAAAGACATTTCCAATAGCGAGCTTTTCTTCTTCGCTGAGTTTAGACAAACAGCCCTCGGATTCTGTTAAGACTTTTACTCGGCAGGTCGTGCACTTAGCCTTGCCAGCGCATTTTTGAGGCAGATCTACTTTTGCCAGGTGAGCTGCAAAAGTTAATTTAGCCCCTGCATCAACTTTTACGATCACACTTTTATTTGACGCTTTTTGTACAAACTCAACCGTAATTTTGCTTGTTCCGCTCACTAGCCAATCTATAATATAGTGAGGGGGACTTTGTCATGTTTTTAAAATCTATATATCTTTCGCTAATATTCACACTCTTGAGCTCGTGTACGAGCCAACAATCTTCTTGGCCCAAAAGCAATCCCTTTTCTGCCAACAAGCTTCAAAGCATAGATCAATTAAAAAAAATCTCCGGTAAAAAGTCCACCCAAATTGTTTACAACGGAAACCTAAGCGGAGAATTATCCACCTGCGGATGTGCCATCGGACCTAAGGGCGGCTTAGAAAGAAGACTTAATTTTTTAGTTAACAACAAAATGCTTTCAAGCCCAATTGTATTAGACGCAGGCAACGCCCTTTTTACAACAGCCAAGATATCTAAAAACAATCAAAGCATGGCACAAAGCAATGCTTTAAAAATTCTCAAAGCTCACAAAAAAATGGGCGTTCAGGCTCAAAATGTTGGATACCTTGATTTAAGTCTTGGCATAGATTTTCTTCAAAAAAATATGAGCTCATTTTTAGTGTCGAGCAATATTGTTAACTTAAAAGGAGAGCCAATATTTTCTACCCACAAAAAAATCAAAGAGGCGAACGGTCAGCTTTGGGTGCTTGGTCTGAGCGATCCCGGTGCCCACAAAAATAATAAAGGATACAAGCTTTTGGACCCACAAAAAACAATTGAAAAATGGATGAAAAAAATCCCGAAGCAAGATCAACTAGTTGTCCTCAGCGACTTAGAAGTAAACACCATTGAAAAAATTGCCCAGCAAAACAACCGAGCCATTGTATTTATTGAGTCGCGATCTCTTGGAAGTCTACAAGAAGCTCAGCATGTTGCGCAATCGATTCGACTTAGAACCCAGCTTCAGGGACAAGAATGGGGCGTAATAGAACTTATATGGAGTCCAAAGGGCAGCGCTTGGTTAAACCCCGACAAACAACAGCTTTTATCAAAACGCTTTAGCCAACTCGATAAAGACTACCAATATTTGCAACAACAAGAAAAAAGTTCTGATCGAAAAAGTGAGATAACACGACTCTTAGCCAGTCTAGAAAAAATTAAAAAATATGCTCCGCAAAGCAGCAAGGCCAAAAGTAACGCTATTTTTTATAAAAACAAGCTTTATCCATTAACCGATAAGTATGCCGGCAAAAATGAACTAAGCTCAATGATGAATTAATAAATAGTTTAAACACTTTTGTATTTTTCTAATAAAAAACTAAAGTCGCTTGGGTCTTTAAAAAAAGTAAAGGGCTTTGCATTTTTTAAAGAACTAGTCAGGCCCTGATTTTCTTCAAGTAAGGGTAGCTTGGGGAAAAGTCCCTTTTTTACAAAGGCTTCGCCAACCTCTTGCATAATCTGCCCCGAGAACAAGCCTCTTTTAGTGGCATTGATCAAACCTTCTTTTAACCAAGGAGGGTAGTGATCGTGATTAAAAATTAAGTCTTTTGCTATAGATTCAACCGCTTGCAAACGAATCAAATTATTTTGATACAAAACACAAGCTGTCTGCAAACTGTTGTAACTCGGATAAAATTTAGAGCCAAAACGCGAGTAAAACTGAGGTCTGGAGCCAGTTATTAAATTAATAAAAACCATTTGAACCGCATTGCTAGGTTCTTGCAAATGCCGATAAAGATCTAGGATCTCGGCAATATTATCGGGCAAAACGCCTAATTGCTCCAAGAGTCTTTGCAAAATTTCTTCTGAATAACACTTATTTAAAAGCTCATCGAACAAAGCATAAATAACAGCGTCACTTTCGCTATCGTCTCCACAGAGCACAAGCTTAGATTTTTTTGGCAGAGCATGCCAAAGGGACAACAAAGCTTTTAACTTATATCCTATTTGCTCTCGTAACTTAGCAAAATGACCACTGGTAATATTCTGCAATTGGTCTTTAAAAATGATTCCTTCGTGCTCGATGCCATCGAGGGCCATTTTGTTTTCGATCCGCTCATGCATTTGAGGAGGTGAAGCACTAATAAAAAAAAGTGGGTTCTTTGCGCTTTGCTCTAAAGAGCCACGACGCAAAGCACGCAGCAATATAGAAAAGCCTGCTACATTGTTTTTTCTTTCAGGATTTTCAAAAAATGTTTTTACCAGTCCCCACACAGATTCGATTTCTGTGGATAAATAGGTTTTATCAATGTCTGAAACAATAACAAGACCTTCATAGTCTTTATCCAGACTCTTAAGGCTTTCTGGAATGTTAATATCACTTGCTTTCATAACCCTGATCTATAAATTTACTCCTAAAGAGCCTCTATGACGAAGAAAAAATTTTGACCCTGGCTTTGGATTATTAAGCTTAGATTGATGTTCTGCCCTTAGGAGTATAAGCTAGAAAAATCTCATGAGAATATTTAGCTATTTCATCATCACTTGTCTGTTTTCTTTAACTGTAAAAGCCGGGGTGGTAAGCTCACTCATGCAAACCGCTAATATACAGACTTCTGGACACAACGAAGCCAAACTTCAAAATGACATTATATTAAGTGGCAGTACCGGCTATAACATTTCGGCGCACTACACTTTTTTGCTCTATGAAAATTTTTTAGATCTCGAGGCCTATTTAGGCACTGGTAGCACCAACCTTTTTACGGGCGCCATGGCAAAGTACAACCTATTCCCTGACATTCAAGGCCAAGCGGGACTTTCATTTCTGCTCGGCTTAAGCTATTTAAGAGACGATGAAAGTGCTAGCGTTAGCCAAAAGATCAACCGCTACGCACTAAGTACCGGAGCTCTGGGCTCCAAGGCTTTTGCCCTAAGTTCTTATTCCCACATCAGCCCTTACCTCGCCTACTTACTCGAAATTTTAGTTGCCAAGTCTGGAACGATTGTTAATCACACAGTGCACACTGGTGTTAAATTTGCTACGAGCACTCTTTTGCCTTGGTCTTTTTATGCAGAGTTTGCCTTTAAACTTAAAAACTCCTTTAACAGCTTCAACTTAGGGGTCAGTTATCGCTTCTAAAAAAACACAAAACAATAAAGTTGCGATATGGCATGGTAGCTCACCCTGTAGTCCCTCCTTTATAAAAAGAGGCCTTAAACGTCTAGACTATCTTGGATACAAAACGTATTTTCCCCAAAAAAACAATCGCTACATTTGTGAAGCCAAGCAAAACTTATCCATAGACAAATCAAAAGCAAAGGCTTTTCAAAAAATATGGCTGCAAAAAGACATCCAACATATAATAGCAACTCGCGGCGGATATGGTTGTGTACGAGTCTTGCCTTTTCTTGACGAGCTCTCACTACCTAAAAAGAACAACAAACTTCTTTGGGGCTACTCCGATCTAAGCATTCTGCAGTTTTATCTTTTTGCCCGCACCGGTGCTAGCTGGGTTCATTCACCAATGCTAACCAGCAAGCTAGAAGCACCCTATACAAAAAAAAACATCTACAAGTCAAAGAAAACAACCCGCCTAAAGGTTTTAAACAAAGGCAAAAAACTAAACAAGCAGGTGCTTTTAATAGGCGGCAACTTAGCTTGTTTGTGCACTTTACTTGGAACCAAGTGGGAACCTAAAATCAACACGCCTTATATACTTTTTTTAGAAGATATAAACGAAGAACCTTATGAAATTGATCGCATGCTCTATCAATTGAGCCATTCTAAATTTTTTCAAAAATGCCAAGGCGTTTTATTGGGTCACTTCACAACTGCTTTTAAAAAAATAAAAAATATAGAAGTTCTTTTTAGTGGCTGGGCAAAAGCAAGAAAATTGTTCTTAGCCGAAGGCGTAGAAGCTGGCCATCACGAAAAAAACCATCCCATCCTTATGGGCTCTAAGGTTTCTCTACAAAAAGGCAGCAGCCGTAATATAATACGCCTAGAGGGATGCCAAATCTCATTAGACTGACAAAATTTTGATCTTCGCTATCTACATTTAATCCGAAAAAGTTACTGTGAAGATAATTATTCATGGCTCGAGAGGATCTTATCCACTCTCTTTCAATGCGCAAGAAATTGAAAAATTGGCCCAGAACATTTGGCAAAAAGCCAAAAACTCTAAAGCCTCAAATTGGCAAAGTTTTAAAAAAGATTATTTCAAGCAAACAAATTGTCAGTCCTTTGCCTTTGGCGGAGCAACAACCTGTATTGAGGTTATAGATGAAGAAAATTTACCGATGCCAATATTTTTTGATGCCGGCACTGGCATTAGCCAGGCTCAGCGAAATTCATCTTCATCTTTAAAAAAATCTGAGTTTCAACTAGGCGCAGGACAGGCCGCTCTTTTTTTTACGCATACTCACTGGGACCACATTATTGGACTACCTACAATTGAATCACTCTTTAGAGCCGGCAATGAATTCCATATCTACGGTGTGCACCCTAAAATAGAAGAGCGAATCAAATACCTCTTTAGTGAGCAGCATTTCCCCGTCCCCTTTAAAGCCGTCAAACAAAATTTATTTTTTAAGCAATTTAAAAAAAATAGCAAAAAAATATTCGGTAAATACAAAATATCCAATTGTCCGCAAACTCACCCCGGTGGAAGCTTTGCTTATTCCCTCAGCAAAGAAAACAAGAAATTTGTTTTCTCGACTGATATCGAATTAAAAAAAATGGGCCCCACCCTCGCAAAATATCCTAATTTTTACCGCGATGCCGACTTACTCATTATGGACGCACACTACAGCCCAGAGGACATAACAAACAAAGAAGGTTTTGGACACTCGGATATTTTTAACACAGTTGATTTTGCTCACAACAACAACTGCAAAAAACTCGTGCTCTTTCACCAATCACCAACTTTTGGCAATAGAGATATACAAACACAATGGGATCGCGCAAAAGGCTATTTACATAAAAAATATCCTAAATCCAAAATGGAGATCGTGATGGCACACGACGGCCTGGAACTTTCTCTCTAAATATATAGTGACAGCCAATAAGCTATTGTTTTACTTTAGAACAATATGCCTAGTATCTCGCAATTAGAATATCTATTAGCAGTAGATCGAGAAAAACATTTTGGTAAAGCAGCCAAAGCTTGCTACGTTTCACAGCCGAGCCTGAGCGCACAAATTCTAAAAGTTGAAGAACTTTTACAGGTCAAAATTTTTGATCGCAATAAAAAGCCCATCGAAACAACTGCCAATGGCAAAATAGTCATTGAGCAGGCCAAAGAGATTATAGGCCAACACAAAAAACTACATAGCATATGCCAAGAGACTCAAGGCACTGTATCAGGTGAGTTTAGGCTTGCGATCATCCCCACTCTTTCTCCTTATTTATTGCCACTTTTTTTAAAAAACTTTTCCGACACTTATCCAAAGGTAAAGCTAATTATAGATGAAGAAAAAACAGAGACGATTATTGAACTCTTAAACGACAATCATATAGACGGAGCCCTAGTGGTCACTCCTTTAAAAGAAAAAACTTTGACCGAAAAAGTATTGTTTACCGAAAGCTTTTCACTTTATTTAAATACAAATGAAACATTACTCAAGAAAACTTCCATAAACGAAAAAGAATTAGAAGCCAAAAAGACATGGCTACTAGAAGATGGTCATTGTTTTCGCAACCAAGTTATCAACTATTGTTCAAAGTTAAACAAAGAAAGCCAACTAAACAATATTTTCTTTGAAGGCGGCAACCTAGAAACCCTAAGACAACTGGTTAAAAAAAATTGGGGATACACTCTACTGCCTCAACTCTTTACATTAAACCTATCTGAACGAGAGCAAAAAAAACACCTACGCCCTTTCAGCGGCCCCAAACCATCCCGAGAAGTAAGTCTTGTCTACAGCAAGAAACAATGGAAAAAAAATATTCTTTCTGCACTAGAAAAAAGCGTTAAGGCTTCTCTTCCTACTGAGATTAAAAAGCCGAGTAGCAAAAAGCAGAAAGTGCTTTCCATCTCGTAAAGATGTTTAAACAAATTGGTTGTCACTTACTTTGAAATCCATTTCAACAATAAAGTCGCTCTGAATTTGCAAATCTTTCCGAGTGCTTTTGAGCGAATAAATAATAAAAGAACAATTGAAATTCCTCAATTTCCGCAGCCAAGTTATTATAATTATTGAATAATAGGAAAGCTTTTGACATACCACCAAAGACTCTATAGCTTGGCCGCGAGGTAAAAATATGAAAATTAATACGTTATTTAATACAGCTCTTCTTTCAACCCTAATGAAGCATTCTTTTGTACTGAGTTTAATAACTGCCTCAATGAGTATCTTTTCCGGAAGTATTGAAACTCCTTTCTATTGTGAGTCGCTCAGCCGCACTGAGAACAAAAACACTCTTTGGCTAAAAGCCGGCGTTTGGCTAAATTTCAAAAGGGAACTTGAGCTGGTCATTGTTGAAGATCATATAGTAGGTGAAGATTTCTACAAAAGACCCAAACTCTTTAGACCTAAAGAAGTCAAAATTCTCTCCAAGACATTACTACAAAGAACTGTTGTTATTAAACAAGCAACTGCCAAATACACGCATTATCATGATGACTTGAAAAGTATTCAATTTACAAGATCTAATTTGCCTGTTCATAAATTTGATGAACCATCACTAAAAGGGCACAAAAAAGCTATTTTATTTTCGCAACCGTCTAACCAAGGCCAAGCCAAAAATCTTTTTGAGATTACAGGTATGCTTTGTTATGATGAAAAGACCACTCTCTCTTGGGATTAATAAAACATTGAAAGAGCTTTAAAAAGCAAAGCTCATGAACAAGGATAAGCAATTCTATTTACTAGTAATCTTGGCTACAACTTTTTACTCTTGTTCTTCTACCAAGGTCGTTTCGGGTAAAATACATGGCCAGAATTTGGGCGCATGTGAAATTGCTGAAGGCAGAAATACAGAAGATATTAGTTGTGATATTAAAAAGTCAGACGATGGAAACTATCTTGTTGAACTAAACTTTAAAAAAGTATCGCAAAAACAAATACCAACTTGTGTCTTCGATGGCGCTGGCGCCACAAATAAAATGAAGAATGCTGGCAAAAAGATTGAGACAATCAACACCCTAATAAGCACTTCACAAATTTGGATTGAAGTTCCAACAATAAAGGCATCTCCCCTCAAAATGTATGGAGATCTAATCATGCAGTTTATTTGTATTCTTTAAGAACTAGAGCTTTAGTCGTGAAGTCTCTTAGCAGGAACATAAATCATTGCATCAAAAGGAAGCACATCAGTTGCTTTTCCATACTTAGAAATTTCTTCGATTAATCCTCTGTCTTTTATTCTATCTAAAGTAGCAGTTCTGACTTTTTCGACGTAAATTTTTCTTTTGCTATTCCAGCTAAGGCAACGTCGAAATAATTCATCCAATATTTCACTTTTTTTTAGGAACCCATCAACAAATATATTTTCTACACTCCACTTGGTCTTCCCAAAAAGATATCGACCCTTTTTTGAATCCCAATCTCTATGCTGCGAACTATAGATTAAAAGTTCCTGTAAAAGTTTTTTTTTGTTTTCAATTCTGAAGGTATTAGAGCATTTTCCATCTTCAAGCTTCTGAGTTTCGATAAGCGTGCTATTTGGTTTTAAAAGAGCAGAACATGACAGGCAAGAAAAGACGATCAAAGAAAAAATAAATTTATTCACTGTCCTTCCCGAGACATAGTTTACACTTTATACCGGACACATAGTTTACACAATTTAAAATAAGGCCATAGATTTAGATCTAGGGGGACTAATTTATGCCTTGGAGAGAGTGTAATAAGATGGATGA